>Ga0209256_1000192_pt1 | contig 117606 bp, 124 predicted proteins | sample AraplaCol_mCL_r2_2_FD_184270 | JGI IMG/M metagenome (GOLD analysis project Ga0209256, IMG submission 184270) | Arabidopsis root microbial communities from North Carolina, USA - plate scrape MF_Col_mCL_r2 (SPAdes) (version 3) | ecosystem: Host-associated > Plants > Roots > Endosphere | place... | reverse complement strand
TCTCGAAGCGCACCCGCCTCAACGAGTGCCTGATCTCCACCGGCTTCCCCTTCCGCACCGGCGACAACTTCAAGCAGTACCTGGCCATCATGGCGGACATGATGCCCCGCGCCGCCGGCCTGCGCCGACCCGGCGCCGCCGCGCTCGACCTGGCCTACGTGGCCGCGGGCTTCACCGACGCCTTCTTCGAGACCGGCCTGAACCCCTGGGACGTGGCCGCGGGCTCGCTGCTGGTCACCGAGGCCGGCGGCCTGATCGGCAACTTCACGGGCGAGCCCGAGTTCATCGACCAGCGCGAATGCCTGGCCGGCGCTCCGCGCGTGTACGGGCAGCTGGTGCCGCTGCTCGCCAAGTATTCCAAGTTCGCCAACGTGGACGACAAGCTGCGCGCCAGCGACCGCGTTCGCGCCGTGTCGGCCTCCACCAAGGCGAGCGCGGGCACGGACGACGCCTCGGCCGACCTCTACGCCCGCAGCACGGTGACGGGCTTTGCCGACGAGGCCGCCGAAGCCCCGGCCCCTGCCGCCGCGCCTCCCGCCCCCCGCAAGCTCACGCGCGTGCGCCGCGAAGCGCCCGCCAACGGCGCCCCTTCCCAAGGCAACTCCTCCGCCAAGTGACGATGCCGGGGCCCAGCAGCACCGCGCCCCGGGTCCGAGCCGCTCTGCGCGTCGCGCTGAGCCACTATGTCGCGAGCGGGCTCACCGTCGCGCTGGGCCTGCTCTTCATCTCCGGCGGCATCCACCTGTGGCTGGGCACCCTCGCGGCCTCGACCGCCGCCACCGGCGTGATCGTCACCGCGCCGCCCGACCTGCCCGGCCCGCGCCGCGGCAAGTTCCTGCAGATGCTGCCGGCGCCGCTCATCGGGCTGCCGCTGTTCTTCGCGGTGCAGATGCTGCACAGCGCCCCCATCCGCCTGGGGCTGCTGCTGGTGCCCGCCACCTTCATGGCCTTCCTGGCCATGGCCTGGGGCAAGCGGGGCATCCCGATCGCCATCGCGGTGATGTTCTCGATGGTGTTCTCCATGGCCACGCAGACGCCCGCCGGCATGGCCGACGTCATCGAGCGCACCTGGCACTTCGGGCTGGGCGCGGGGCTGTACGTGATCTGGGCCACGCTGGCCAACCTGGCGCTCAACGGGCGCTTTCGCACGCAGTCGATCGCCGACGTGCTGTATTCGCTGGCCGCGCTCATGCGCACCGAGGCCAGCCAGTTCCTGCCGCAGGACGAGACCCGCGACGTGCGCGACGTTCCCGCCCCCATGCTGGGCCGGCTGCTGCGCGAGCAGGCCGCGCTGGCCGACCAGCTGCAGGCCACGCGCGACATCGTGCTCGAATCGCCGCGCACCCCGCGCCGCCAGCGGCTGGCCGCCATGCTGGTGATCGTTCTCGAGATGCGCGACCAGCTCCTGGCCAGCGAGCTCGACCTAGACACCCTGCGCGCCCACCCCGCGCACGCCGAGGCGCTCATCGAGATGCGCCGCGTGCTCGAGGAGCTGGCCGACGAAACCATCGCCCTGGCCGACGCGCTCATGTTCGGCCGCCAGCCCGACGCTGTGCCCGACCGCCGCCCGCGCCTGGCAGCCATCCACGTCTCGGCCGACGACAGCGCCGAGGGCGGCGGCCACATCGGCCCCACCGCCGCGATGCTCGCGCGCGGCCTGGCCAGCCGCATCGGCCACATCAACGACGAGGTGCTGCGCCTGTCGGCCATGGCGCGCGGCGACGTCGAGCCCAACCTGGCCGTGGTGCGCGCCAACTGGCAGCTCTTCGTGAGCCCCACCGACTGGTCGCTGCGCCCCTTCTTCACGCTCTGGAGCTGGGACCAGCCGCCGCTGCGCCACGCGATCCGCGCCGCGCTGGCCATCGCGGCCGGCTACGCCATCGCGGTTTCGATGCCGTGGGGCTCGCACGACTACTGGATCCTGCTGACCATCGTGGTGGTGCTGCGCGGCAGCCTCTCGCAGACGCTGGAGCGGCGCAATGCCCGCGTGGCCGGCACGCTGCTGGGCTGCGTGCTCGCGGTGGGGCTGCTGTCGGCGCATCCGTCGGCCCTGATGCTGCTGGTCATCGTCACGGTGTCGCAGGCCATCGCGCACAGCTTCGCGGTGCGGCGCTACCTCATTACCGCGGTGGCCGCCACCGTGCTGGGCCTGGTGCAGGCCCACATGCTGAACGTGGGCGTGGCGCCGATCTTCGCGCTCTTCGAGCGCATCGCCGACACGCTCATCGGCGCCGCGCTCGCCTGGGCCTTCTGCTACGTGCTGCCCTCGTGGGAGCGCACCCAGCTGCCGGCGCTGGTCGCACGCGTGCTCACCGCGCAGGCCCGCCATGCGCGGCTGGCGCTGGGCCTGGGCCAGCTCAAGGCCATCGACAGCAGCCCCGAGCTCGAATGGCGCCTCGCGCGCCGCGAGGCCTACGACAGCCTCTCGGCGCTGGTGCAGGCCACGCAGCGCTCGCTGTCGGAGCCGCGCGCGGTGCAACCGCCGCTGGAGCCGCTCGAACACCTGCAGGCCCACAGCTACCAGCTGCTCGCGCAGCTCAGCGCGGTGAAGTCGATGCTGGTGCTGCGGCGCGACCGCCTCACGCCGGCCGAGGTGGAAGGCCCCATCGGCCGCACCGCGCAGCGCATCGAGGCCGCCATCGGAACTATTCCAACGACCGGTCCCTCCCACCCCGAGAGTGCCGGTTCGACCGCGGTCGGCGGCCCGATCCCCCTGCCCGACCCGTTCGACAACGACATCAGCCCCTGGCTGCTTCGCCGGCTCGACCTGGCCACGGCACTCGCCACGCAGCTGCGCGACGACGCGGCGCGCATTCTTCAACCTCTGAACGAGACAACAGAACAAGCGAAGACCACCCCCGCCTGATGACCAAAGAGATACTCGCCCATCCCTGGTTCGGCACCTGGCTTGCCGCACTGATCGCAGTTCCCCTCTCTCTTCTCGCCCACCGCATCGTCGGCCTGGTGCTCAGGCGGATCACCCGCCCCGCGCCGGCCATCCATGCGATGGTGGTCAACTGCAGGGCGCCCGCCCGGCTCGTGTTCCCGCTGGTGGCGCTCACCATGGTGTGGCAGGGCGCGCCGGACGACCTGCGCTTCATCGGCAACGTTCGCCACTTCACCGGCCTGCTGCTCATCGCCGCCACCACCTGGCTCGCGGTGAAGGCCATCAGCGGCTTCGCCGACGGCGTGCTCGCGCAGCACCCCTCCGACATCGCCGACAACCTGCAGGCCCGCCGCGTGCTCACGCAGACGCGCGTGCTCGCGCGCACCGCGATGACCGTGGTGGTCGTGGCCGGCGGCGCGATGATGCTCATGACCTTTCCGGGCGCGCGCCAGGTGGGTGCGAGCCTGCTTGCCTCTGCCGGCGTGATCGGCATCGTGGCCGGCCTGGCGGCCAAGCCGGTGTTCAGCAACCTCATCGCCGGGCTGCAGATCGCGCTGGCGCAGCCCATCCGCATCGACGACGTGCTGGTGGTCGAGGGCGAATGGGGCCGCGTCGAGGAAATCACCGGCACCTTCGTGGTCGTGAAGATCTGGGACGAGCGCCGGCTGATCCTGCCGCTGACCTACTTCATCGAGAAGCCCTTCCAGAACTGGACGCGGCATTCGGCGCAGTTGCTGGGCGCGGTGTTCATCTACGTCGACTACGGCATGCCGCTCGCGCCGCTGCGCGCCGAGGTCGAGCGCATCGTGAAGGCCGCGCCCGAGTGGGACGGCCGCTTCTTCAACCTGCGCGTGACCGACGCCACCGAGCGCACGATGCAGATCCGCGTGCTCTGCACCGCCGCCACCTCGGGCCTGACCTTCGACCTGCGCTGCAGCGTGCGCGAGGGGCTCATCGACTTCATGCAGCGCGAGTACCCGCAGTTCCTGCCGAAGATGCGCATCTCGGCCGACGGGCTGCCCGAGCGCGAGCAGCAGCCGCAGCAGCCGCAACAAGGGCAGGCCCCGGCCTGATCCTGTCTTGAAGCCCGAGCCGGCCCCAGCCCCCGAACGCAAGTCCGCGCTCACGCGAGCGCTGCTCTATGCCTTTGCGGTGCTGTGCCTGGTGCTGGGCCTCATCGGCGTGATCGTGCCCGGCATGCCGACCACGGTGTTCATCCTGATGGCCGCATGGGCCGCGGCGCGCAGCTCGCCCCGGCTGCATGCCTGGCTGCTGAACCACCGCCTCTTCGGCCCGCTGCTGCACAACTGGGCCAACGGCCGCACCGTGAGCCGGCGCGCCAAGTGGAGTGCGACGGTGACGATGGCGGTTTGCGCAGTGATCGTCTCTTTCACCGCGCACCGCGCCTGGCTGGCCGCGCTGGCCATCGGGTGCATGGCCTGCGTGCTGGCTTGGCTCTGGTCGCGGCCGCTGCCTCCGGGTTAGCGGCGCGGCGGCTTTTCCGGTTCGGGCGCGGCGATGGCGCGCGCTGGAATAGGCACCGACATCACGATCGACGTGCGCGTCTCGCCCAGGTGGTTGATGCTGCTCACGAAGGCTTCCAGGTGTTCGATGTCGCGCGCCGCCACCTTCAGCACGTACGAGTCCTGCCCCGTCACGTGGAAGCATTCGAGCACCTCGCGCCGGCCTTCGAGCAGTTTCAGCAGCCGCGCCTTCTCGGGCTGCGGCGTGGTGATGCCGACGAGCGCCATCACCGTGTAGCCCACGTTGCGCGGCGGCACCACGGCGCGATAACCGGCGAGCACGCCGGCTTCTTCGAGCCGCTTCACCCGCTCCGAGGTCGAGGGCACCGAAAGGCCCACCTGCCGCGCCAGCGCGGTGAGCGAGGTGCGGGCATCGGCTTGCAGCACTTCGAGGATCTGCCAGTTCTTGCTGTCGATTTCCATGGATTTCAGGCTTCAGCCGATCGATTCGTCTTGAATTTAAGGCGGAAAGCGCATTCCGCCTGAGCTTCGCCATTCTCATCAGGCGGCGTGGTAAAGACAATTTACAAATGGACTCTACCCTCTTCCTCAAGGCCCTCGTTATCGGGCTCTCCATCGCGGCACCTGTCGGCCCCATCGGCCTCTTGTGCATCCAGCGCACCCTCGCGCATGGCCGCACCATCGGCTTTCTCAGCGGGCTCGGCGCCGCGCTGGCCGACGCCTTCTACGGCGCCATCGGTGCGCTGGGCGTGTCGGCCGTCATCGCCTCGATGGTGGCGGCGCGCGTGCCGCTGGCACTGGGCGGCGCGGCCTTCCTCGCGTGGATGGGCGTGCAGCTGCTTCGCGCGCCGGTCGCCACGCAAGCCCGGCAGGCCGCCGACGCCACCACGCCGCTGAAGGCCACGCTCTCGGTCTTCGTGCTGACGCTGGCGAACCCGATGACGATCCTGTCCTTCGTCGCGGTGTTCGCCTCCATCTCCACGGGCCACACCACGGGCGGCCCCCAGGCCGCGACCGTGGTGCTCGGCGTGTTCCTGGGCTCCGCGCTGTGGTGGCTGGGGCTGTCGACGATGGTGTCGTCGGTGCGGCACAAGCTCAGTGCCAAGACCATGCAATCGATCAACCGCCTGTCAGGCGCGATCCTGCTTGCCTTCGCGGTCTATCAGCTGTCGACGCTGCTGCCGCGCTGAGCCTGCGCCACCGCCTTCCGCCGCATCGGCGGAAGCTCCAGGTTCGTGAACGCGCGCAGCAGCCACTCGACCGGCCCGTAGACGAAGCGGCCCAGCCACCAGCGGCTCAGCACCAACTGCGCCGCGAAGATCGCGAAGGCGATGCCGGTGGCGGCCGTCGGCCCCACGGTGCCGATCCAGCGCAGCCCGTAGGCCAGGAAGAGCCATGCGCAGACCAGCGACTGCATGAGGTAGTTGGTCAGCGCCATGCGGCCTGCCGGTGCGAGCATGGCTTCGAGCACCCGGCCGCGCGGCGACAGCATCAGCAGCACCAGGCCGGCCGCGTAGGCTGCCGTGAGGAACGGAGCGGTGAGCAGCGTGGCCGCGAGGCCATAGAGCTCGCGCACCGGGTTGTCCAGCCGGATCGAAGGAAAGGCGTACACCGCCGCGCCCGGCAGCCCGATGACCAGCCCCCAGCGCAGCAGTCGCTTGAGCAGCGGCCGATACGCATCGGCATTGGCGAACAACTCGCGCCGCCCCGCGATGAAGCCGGCGAAGAACATCGCCAGCGCCGTCGGCGCCTGCACCAGCCCGGTGATCCACCAGATCTGCGAGAGCTCGCGCAGGTGCTGCACGATCACCGTGAGCGGCGTTCCGCGATATGCCGCCAGCGCCGCAACGGCGTCCATGTATGCGGTGCGCGTGTCGTTCGGCACGCCCGCCGCCACCAGCAGGTAGCCGATGCCCGCCCACAGCAGCGAAGTCGCCAGCACCAGGAACACCGCCGCGCGCGCCATGAACACGTCGCCGCGCCGGCGCAGCGCCAGCAGCACCGCCCCCAGCACCGCATAGGTGGTGAGGATGTCGCCGTGGTACAGCACCACCGCATGCACCAGCCCCAGGACCCACAGCCCCACCAGCCGCCGCCCCATGCGCGGCGCGAAAGCCTTGCTGCCGCGCTCGGCCGACTGCATCTGCAGCGTGAAGCTGTAGCCGAAGAGGAAGGAGAACAGCAGGTAGAACTTGGTCTCGAACACCAGCGTGCGCACCAGCAGCGCCGCGCGTTCGAGCACCGACTGCGCCATCGGGTCGGGAATGCCCGCGCCGTAGTACGTGGAGGAAAAGCTCGCGATGTTGACGACGAGGATGCCCAGCAACGCGAAGCCGCGCAGCGCGTCGACCAGCGACTGGCGCTCGGCGGGCATCGTCTTTTCGCTGCCGCTCATGCGGGCACTCCCTCGATCGTTCGGTGCCTTGCCGCCACGATCTCGCGGATGGCCTCGATCAGCAGCCGCGCGCCTTCGGCCGGCTCGTCGCCGCGCCGCATGGTGAGCCCCACCGGCCCCTCGGTGCTGGAGGTGTCGATGGCCAGCCGCTTGAGTTCGCCGCGCTCGACCAGCCCTTCGACCGCCCCCTGCGGCGCGAACCACACCGCATCGCAGCGCTGAAGCAACCCCAGCACGAAGCTGGTGTCCGTCGCTTCCACCAGCCGGCCGGGCAGCGCCATGCCCTGCGCAATCAGAAAGGCATCGGCCGTGTGCCGTATCAGCGTGCCCGACACCGGCAGCACCAGCGGATGGCCTGCCAGCGCATCGAGCGACGGCTTGCGCCGCGCCGCCAGCGGGTGCCCGGGCCGGGCCACCAGCAGCAGCGGCTCGCTGTAGAGCTGCTCGAAGGCCAGGTCGGCCATGGCCGAGGCCTGCGCGAGACGGCCGAGCACGAGGTCGATCTCGCCCTGGCGCAGCTGCGTCATCAACTGCGCGTTGGTGCCGCTCACCACGCGCACGCGCAGCGCCGGCTGCGATTCATGCAGCGTGGCCACGGCCTCGGGCAGCAGGTTGGCCACCATGTTCGGCAGCGCGCCGACGGCCACCCGGAGCTGGTCGGCCTCGGGCTGGTCCATGGCCAGGCCCAGGCCCTCGCGCAGACCGCGCAGCGCCGAGACGGCATGGCGCACCAGCACCTCGGCGGCCGGCGTGAGCTCCACGCCGCGCCGGCGGCGCAGCAGCAGCTGGCGGCCGACGATCTCTTCCAGCTCCGCGACCGTCTTGGAGACGGCCGGCTGCGTGAGCGACAGCGCCTTGGCCGCGCGCACCAGGTTGCGCTCCTGGGCCACCATCACGAGGCACTGCAGGTGGCGCATCTTCAGGCGCCCAAAGTTCATGTCTGACACGGCATTTCCTCAGGAAAGTGGCCGCTCCAATATAACCAGCCGGAATAGCTGGCAGAAGAGCTTTCAGTTGTGCCGCCCCTGCGGCGCACCTAGAGTCGGCCGGACAACGGAGACAAGACGACATGACCACCGGTTCGCCCAGCAACTCCTTCGGCGGCACGCGCCGCCGCCTCGCCGCTGCCCTGGCGGCCTGCGCCGCCCTCGCCTTCGGCGCCGCCGCGCCCACGCAGGCATTCGCCGCCGACGCGCCCTACCCCGCCAAGGCGGTGCGGCTGCTCGTCAACTTTCCGGCAGGCGGGCCCATTGACATCCTCGCCCGCGCGCTGGCCGACGCGCTGCAGAAAGACCTGAAGCAGCCCTTCATCGTCGACAACCGCCCCGGCGCGGGCGGCAACATCGGCGCCGACCTGGTCGCAAAGAGCCCGGCCGACGGCTACACGGTGCTGCTGGGCATCGACAGCACCTTCACCATCAACCCGCACCTGTATGCCTCGATGCCCTTCGCGGCCAAGGACCTGAAGCCGCTGATGGTCTTCAGCTCCTCGGGCCTGGCCTTCGGCGTGGCGCAGGGCGTGAAGGCGAAGACGCTCCCCGATTTCATTGCCCAGGCCAAGGCCGAGCCCGCCACCTTCAGCTCGGCCGGCAACGGCAGCCCGGGCCACATCGCCGCCGAGATCTTCGCCAGCGACACCGGCGCGAAGATCACCCACGTGCCCTACAAGGGCAACGCCCCCGCCGTGCTGGCGCTGATGGGCGACGAGGTTCAGGCCGGCATCCTCGCCACGCCGGGGCTGCTGCCGCAGGTGCAGTCGGGCAAGCTGCGCGCCTTGGCCGTGACCGGCAAGCAACGCTCTCCGCTGCTGCCCCAGGTGCCGACCGTGGGCGAACTGGGCCTGAAGGGCCTGGAATTCGAGGTGCTCTATGTCTCGATGCTGCCGGCCGGCACGCCCGAGCCTGTGGCGCAGACGCTGCGCGCCGCGCTGCAGAAGGCGATGGCGCTGCCCGAGATCAGGTCGCGCCTGGCCTCGCTCGACATGGTGCCGCTGGGAGAAACCGGCGCCGCCGCCAGCGAGCACCTGGCCGCCAACCAGGCGCGCTACGGCCGCATCGTGAAGGCGACCGGCATGAAGGTCGACTGAAAGAGACCGCAGCGGGCAGACAGGTGCAGCCAGAACGGCAAGCGAAGGAAGGGTAAGTCCGGTGAATGGTTGATTTGATCAATCGAGCGCGGCCTCTTCAGAATCGTCCGCAACTGCGGATCCCGCGGCCATACTCGATTGCCATCGATAGCCTCGCCTGAACGACGAAACAAGGACCTGCTCACCATGCTGCCGACCCCATCCCTCTCCATCACCCGCCGCCTTGCCGGCCTGCTGGCCATCGCCGGCCTCGCGACGGCTTTCGCTGGCGGCGCCGCGGCCGCCGAGGTGAAGTTCGACACGCCCCTGCGCATCGTGGTGGGCTACGCCCCCGGCGGCGCCACCGACCGCGTGGCGCGCATCGTGGGCGACAAGCTCACCGCCCGCCTGGGCGTGCCCGTGGTGGTCGACAACAAGCCCGGCGCCGGCGGCCGCCTTGCGGCGCAGCAGGTGAAGACCACCCCCGCCAGCCAGAACGTGCTGATGCTCGCCAACCCCGCCGTGATGATCGTGGCGCCCCTGGTCTTCAAGGACAACAACTACGACCCCGACCGCGACTTCGTGCCCGTGTCGTACGTCAACGACTACAACTTCGCGCTCGCCGTGTCGCCCACCCTGCCCGTGCGCGAGCTGAACCACCTGCTGGCCTGGATGCGCGCCAACCCCAACCAGGCCAACGTGGGCGTGCCGGCCACCGGCAGCCTGCCGCACTTCTTCGGCCTCATGGTGGGCGAGAAGGCCAAGGTGCAGACCCAGGTGATCGGCTACCGCGGCTCGGCCCCGCTGCTCAACGACCTGATCGGCGGGCAGATTCCGATCGCGGTGGACACCGAAGACGTGGTCGTGCCCCAGCACACCGCGGGCAAGGCGCGCATCCTCGCCATCTCGGGCGCCAAGCGCTCGCCCTTCGTGCCCGACGTGCCCACCTTCAAGGAAGCCGGCCTCGACCTCGCCGCCACCGGCTGGAACACCTTCTTCGCGCCGGCCAGCATGCCCAAGGAAAAGGTCGAGCGCCTGGCAGTCGTGATCCGCGAAGTCATGCAGGACGCCGACACCCAGCGCAAGTTCAAGGACTCGGGCATGACGCCCGTGGTGAGCACCCAGGCGCAGACCGCCGCGATGCTCAAGGCCTACCGCGCGCAGTGGGCCCCCGTGGTCCAGAAGTCCGGCTACCAGCCCTAAGCCCGGCAACCAGAAGCAAAACCCAGCGAGAGAGCCCAAGAGACACATGGCAAGACCCAACATCATCTTCATCGTGGCCGACGACCTCGGCTATGCCGACCTCGGCTGCTACGGCGGCCGCGACGCGGTGTTCGGCCCCGTCTCACCCGTGCTCGACGGCCTGGCCGCCAACGGCCTGAAGCTCACCCAGGGCTACTCGAACTCGCCCGTGTGCTCGCCCACGCGCTTCGGCATGATCACCGGCCGCTACCAGTACCGCCTGCGCGGCGCGGCCGAAGAGCCCATCAACAGCCGCAGCCGCGGCAGCACCACCCTGGGCCTGCCCACCGACCACCCCACCCTGCCCTCGCTGCTGAAGGCCAGCGGCTACCAGACCGCCCTCATCGGCAAGTGGCACCTGGGCTACCCGCCCAGCTTCGGCCCGCTGCGCTCGGGGTATGACGAATTCTTCGGCCCCATGTCGGGCGGCGTCGACTACTTCACCCACTGCGACTCCACCGGACGCCACGACCTGTGGTTTGGCGAGGAAGACAAGCAGGAAGACGGCTACCTCACCGACATCCTTTCGAAGCGCGCCGTCGACTACGTCGAGCGCATGTCGGAGCTTCAGAAGAAAGACGACGACGCCCCCTTCTTCCTGAGCCTGCACTACACCGCCCCGCACTGGCCCTGGGAAACCCGCGACGACGCGGCCAAGGCCCCCAACATCAAGAACAACCTGTTCGACCTGGCCGGCGGCAATATCCACGTGTACCGACGCATGATCCATCACATGGACGAAGGCATCGGCTGGATCATGGACGCGCTGAAGAAGCACGGCATGGCCGACAACACCCTGGTCGTGTTCACCAGCGACAACGGCGGCGAGCGCTTCTCCGACAACTGGCCGCTGGTGGGCGGCAAGATGGACCTGACCGAAGGCGGCATCCGCGTGCCATGGATCGCCCACTGGCCCGCAGTGATCGCCAAGGGCGGCGAGAGCACCCAGCTGTGCATGACCATGGACTGGTCCGCCACCATGCTCGACGCAGCCGGCGTGGCCGCGCACCCTGACTACCCGCTGGACGGCGTCTCGCTCATGCCCGTGCTGAAGGACGCGAAGCAAACCTTCCGCCGCCCCCTGCACTGGCGCATGAACCATCGCGGCCAGGAAGCCCTGCGCGACGGCGACTGGAAATACCTGAAGGTCGACGGCAACGAGTACCTGTTCAACATTCCCGGCGACGAACGCGAGCGGGCGAACCTGGCGAAGAAGGAGCCGGAGCGGCTGGCGGAGATGCGGGCGGATTGGCAGGCTTGGAATGCGACGATGCCGGCGATTCCGGAGGATGCGACTGTGAGTCTGGGGTATTCGGTCAAGGACATGCCGCAGAGGTGAGTGAGCGGCGACGGCAGGACCATCTACCGCCCTGCCCTTTTCTCATTCAGTGACGCTGCGCAGCGTCACTGCTACGGCAGGGAAACGCTGCCGGATGGCTGAAGCGGATAAGACGCCAGCACCTCGTGCCACACAGGCCGCGTCTTCAGCCACGAACGCACGAAGAGAAACTCGCGCACGGGCCAGCGAACCGGCGGCATGGCCGGCGCGGTGGCCCCTGATGCCTTGCGGGCGATGGTGATGTGCGGCGCCCAGTCATCGTGGCGGCCCGACAGCCACGGTGCGAGTTGACGCACCACGGCTTGCTGCAACCGGTCGAGCGCGACGTTCGGCTGCGGGCGCACCACGGCGATGCCGTTGTGCGGCCAGACGCCGGACCAGTCCAGCAGCAGATCGAAGCCCTCTTCCATGCGCAACTCGCCCAATGCCTGCCGGATGCCTTCGACGGCGGCATCGCCCTGCGGCGAGATGTGGCACAGCGTCATGTGCAACCGGTTCGGCTTGGGCAAGCTGGGCTTTGGCTGCGCGCGCCAGACCCACTGCGCGCGGTGCTCGGCGATGGCAGCCTGCACCGCCTCGTCGGGCTTGAGCCAGGCGTAGAGCATGGGCATTTCCAGACGCGCGCGGCGGGCGGCATCGGCGGGGGTGAAGGGCTCGATGTCCATGGTGAGGCCTATTGAACACTAGGTAACGACACCATGCTTGAGCCATCGTTAAAAGGGAATATCAAGCTCGAACTTGATCTGACCGGTGTATCGGTAGACGTTCTTGAGAGCGGCCGCAACTATTGCCCGTATCTCTAGACTTTGATTCATGTACGCAAGGATCTCATCACTCTCAAAGTAGCCAACATTCAATACAGAGTCTTTCTCATTCCATTCCAAAAGTGGCTCCTCATCGAATTTCTGAACCTTGAATTTCTTTTCCACCAACCACTTAACACGGGGACGAAGCTGCTCATGGAACTTCTTGAGGAGAATTCTCAGACGATCGCTGTTCTTCACAATATCGGAGAAAAATGCCGTATGTTCCGCCGCGAACCACCGAACGTTCGCCGTGTGTAGTCGTCCGTAATCGTCAAGTGCATTGGCGAATGAGGATGAAGTTAGAAATCTTATCCTTGAAAAACTCTCGCGCTTCGCGACGATATACCGAGCGATGTACTGCTCTGAACCTAGCTCCATACTCGCAATGCTTTTACCCTTGGTTGCGAACATCAGACGATACATCTCAGAACCGACAACTGAAATCAGGTTGAACTGATATATGGCTTTGGACTTCTTGCGAGCTGGCAGGGATGAGAGTTCGTAAGCCTGAGCTTTGACCAGTGAAGTAATTGCGCTAAATATCGCTTTGTCATTCTTCGGAGCGCCAGTGGATTTACTCATCTCCTGGAATGCGAAAACCTCCACTTGAGGGTCGGCGAAGGCCTCAATGACCCCGAGCGATCTGACGCCCGCGTGATATGCCCTAGCCCTACCCGACTGGGCTAGTTGGTACATTAGCGCAGGATCATTCGACCATGCATGCAGCGGCCAGTAATCAGTGTTCGGGTCTTTGAGGTTGATATCACGAGCTAGCAATGCCCAGACGTTTTCATCGCTCTTCTTGCAACTAATGACGAGTGTCGTATAGAGCTCTATCGCATCGTTGTCGAAACGCGTCACTCGGTATGCAAGCAAATCTATTTCACGCGGTGTTTCTTCATTGTCATCGACGTAGTACTTGCCGCTGATGACGGTCCATCCTTTCGATTTGAGCGCCTGTGCAATCTCATGCTCTAGCACGTAGCCCGTCTTCGATATCTCCGAGGAGATGAGTTCTTCAAAGTCCATCGGTGCCTCTCCTCTTTGTTGTCGCTGCACATCGGGCTACACAGCAGATCGATGATTGCCTTGGTATAGCATGGTTGAGAACTAGTTCTTGCTGCATGCACCGCGACGATGGCAACCAAGCGACTAGGATTCCTGAAGGCGACGAGCGTGAAGTTTCTTCGTCAGGAGTGCTGCTACTTCAAGCAAGTCTTCATCGCTCAACTCAGAGAACTGACCCGCAAGCCCTGACATGACATCATCACCTCGTGCAGCGCGGCGCTCGGCAGAGGCACGCTTTTCTAGCGCAGCAATCTGGTTTAGCTTCGCGCCGCGAATGGTCCGGTAACCTTTGAGAGTCAATCGGGTGTAGATCCATCCTCGCGACAGCTCGATATGGTCAGAGTAGTCATCGAAATGTGGGTGAACCCATCTGAAGCTGGTGGCAACAATAGGATATGGTGAACCACCAACTAGCGCCGAGGTTAGTGCCGGGCAACGAAGGGAATGCGTATTTCCGTGACGCTCAGCGCGTCGCTTCAGCTGCGCGGACAAGTGCAGAGTATGACCATTCTTAGCGCCGTTGCAGGTGCCACAAGCTAGCGCGAGGTTTCGAATCTCGAACGTGTACGCGCTGTAAATTCCTTTATCCACAAAGTGTTCGATATGAACGGTGTTGTCGTCGGCGAACTGACGCCGACAGAAGCAACATTGAGCCATCTGAAGACCTCGAAGATCGTCCTTGAGCTTCCTTTTGAAGGTTGTCACAACGGTGGCTCGGTCTCCCCAAGAGTGCTGGGCTAGTGCCACGGCAGTGACGCCAGCTGCATGTTGGGGAGTTGGCGAAATTTTCTGAAAGAGCACCGTCATACGACAGATCCTTCGCTCCCGAGAAGCTCATCTATGACATCGGAGAGCGGGTCGCTGTCGCGAAGCGCATTGCGAATCTCTTTTAGCTCTGGGAGCATACCGATGAACTCATCGGACTTAAATCCACCTCTCTCAACAAGAGATATAGCTCTCTGCATCGCATCCACCACGATGCGATTTCGACTAGAGCCAACACCAAATTGAGACAGAAGTAGCTCATCGGAAGACGCTCCGAAGTGCACACGCGTGACCTGGGGGTTATCCACCGAAAGGTCCAGCACATTACTCCCCACCGGTGCTGCAGCTACGATCAGTGGGGAATGGGTGCAAACAATTAGATGCCCTTCTTCTAGCACTCGTTCGCAGACGGTCGCCACGGAATCCATAAAGTCCTTTTGCCACTGCGGATGGAGGCTGTTCTCGGGCTCATCGACCAACACAACGGAGGTAGCCTTAATGCCAAGCCCAAGAGCCAGAATGCTAGTAAACATGTGATATTCACCGGAACTGAGGTCGTAGGCCGAAAAGCCCCCTCCTGACCGAATAGATGTGACATCAGCACGCACAAGCGTTAAGGTATCAGTCAACAGTCCCAATCGAATAGCTCTATTGGAAAACTGTTCACAGCGAGGCCCCTCTGAGCTCATTGAAACCTCAAATCGACGCACTCTATGAAGGCCATCACGGAGTTCGGAGAATGTAGCCTCATCAAAATTCTTCAGCAGCCATTGCGCCGTACTCGGCGACAGGGCTGGCGGCTTGTCATTTCCACGAGTTGTTGTGTCCGCCCGACCGGCCAGCTCCCGGAGGTCATTGAAGAGCAAGCCCGGGTCATATTTCAACTTCTGAAATTGAAGCTCGAACGTAGTCGTTTCTGAAACTCCAGCAAGTTGATGTGCGGTTGAAAAAAAGGGCCAAGTGAATCGCTCGCGAACGGAATCATCTAGGGCGAAAGCGAGCATCGTCTCCATTGGTCGTTTTTTACTGAGCAAGTTCTTCCCGACGCGCTGTCCTAAGTAGGAATAGCTCGGAACATTGAACTCGGTAGGCCGCCCCCCTCTTTCCTTTTCGGGGAACCGATCTGCTACGGCTCCGGAACAGCAGATGACATGCGATGGGATACCGCTCGTCCCCGCTAGTCTGATGTGTCGCGACGACTGCTCACTGACCGTGAGTGCACTCACGAGTTCTTTGAGCATCGTGCTTTTGTTCGACCCATTCTGTCCAGTGATGACGGTCGTCTGAAACCGATGCACTGCGAGGTCTTCCAGCGCATGGATGAATTCAATTGTTCTGGTTCGCCCCTCCCAATCCGCGAATGTCAATGCTTCAACTATTGGCATCGTTAGCTCCTCCCCTCTGTTGATCGCTCTGCCCGAGAAGTACTGATGAACTGCATGGCGGTGGCACTACGCAGCACCATATGAGCTCTGCATCTTCGCCCAAGATTGCCACTCCTCGTTACCAGCAAGGGTTAATCCGAACCTCAGCGATCATGAGCGACTGTCGGCCTCATCACTGCCCCTGGAAATACAAGCCGAGGCGAATTTGATCTCGCCTATCGCCGCCGAGAGAACACAACTGAATCGGCAAAAGTAAGGCCGATCCCATCTTCGGTCGCGCTGCAAACTCCGAGCACATTGCTGCGATGGCAATCGGTATTCGATACAGAGAACAAGGCGCTATTTGACGTGATGGGCACGTTGTCGGACGGATGCGAGGATCGGGGACTGTCTACAGATGCGCCTCTCATCGGGACATCTTGATCTCCGTAGAACAAGTTAAGGATCAGCATAGGCCCCTTCTCAGCACGACATTAGCGAGGAGAAAGTTCTAAAGCATCCCGTCTTTGTGGGATGCCCCGAACCATCAGCCGATCCCGGGGCGGCCCTACCTACCCCTGCTACTCACCTCCAACAACATCTCCGCCTCCCTCGCCAAATCAGCCGCAATCCAAAGCATGTTGTCCCGATGCTTCTCCCCCGCCTCCTCGAACCACCCGTTGCCGTCGCCATAACAGCACCACAGCAGCGAGTTCAGCTGCGCCAGTTTGACTTCGAGTAGTTCCCTTGCCTCGTCGGGCGTCGGGGTGGGCGCCGTGGGCTTGGTGGTAGTGCCGCGGGTGGTGGTGCTGCTGTTGCTGCTGCTGCCGCTGCGACGGGAAGATTTGGGCGTGGGACGCCCGGCCATAATTCGCTCAGCCATGCGGTGTGCTTTCTCTGAAAAGTTGGGCACGTCATGTGGTCAGACGGTCAGGGTGTTCACGCACCCTGGCCGTCGCCTTTTGTGCCTCACGTTCGCACCAGTGCACCGAGGAGCACCGGCAACCCGCCGTGAGGTGGGCGGTTCATCAGGTCAGTAGGTCAGCTGTTGGGGAAGCTCCTTTCACGATCGGTGGTTGTCGCCCACCAGGAGGGGCGTCTTGCGACAGGGGCATTCACTTTAGAGAAGCGAAGCCGCGCAAGAGAAAAAGATTTCGTCGAGAAATTCTCGAATCGGCGAGATATCTGCCGGGGCGCAGCGGCGGGACACAAAGCTCTGACAGTTGGAAGCTGAAGGCAGTCTCGTTCGATGGTCAACACGGCCTTCGATCACTATCGTCGCGAGCATGAGCAAACTGCAATGGATTGAAGTGCCCGGCGCGTCGCTTGCGGTCGAGCACCAGGCAGACGATGGCGCCACCGGCATGCCTGTTCTTTTTCTGCACGCCAACGTTGCGGACCGGCGTATGTGGCACGGCCAATGGAGCGCGCTGACACCGGCGCACCCGGTAGCGAGCTACGACCGGCGGGGCTTCGGCGATTCGCGCACGCTGCACCCCACGCCTCATTCCAACGTGGCCGATCTCTGGGAAGTGATGGATTCGCTGGGCTACGACAAGGCCGTGCTGGTCGGCTGCTCACTGGGCGGGCGTGTTGCCATCGATGCCACGTTGGCTCGGCCCGACCGGGTGAGCGGGCTCGTTGTTGTTGCGCCGGGCGTGAGCAGCGCGCCCGCCCCGCATCATGGCGAACCGGTGAAGGCGATCATGGACGCGATCAGCGCTGCCGAGGCGCTGGGCGATCTGGATGCGAAGAACGAGCTACGGGCGCGCCTGTGGCTGGACGGCCCCTTGAGCCCGGCAGGGCGAGTAGCAGGCGACGCGCGCCAGCTCTTCCTGTCGATGAACGGCAAGGCCTTGCGGGCCGCAAACCCCGGCGCGGCAACCGAGGAGCCTTCAGCCTGGGAGCGCGTGGAAGCGATACGGGCACCCACGCTCGTGCTGTGGGGCGATCTCGACCTGCCGCTACTGCAGGAGCGATGCAGCGTGCTGGCGCAGCGCATACCCGGAGCCGAGAGCTTCGTACTTCAGGGCACTGCGCATCTGCCTGCGCTCGAGGCGCCGCAGCAGTTCAACTCGGTGCTGGAGCGGTATCTCGAAGGCTTGTGAGCGGGTGGCCTGGAGGTGCTATCGAGACAAAGCCAGAGACGATGCGTCGATCCCCCCTGTCGCCACCGTCGGCACGGACATGGGAGTCAAGGCTCCTGTGTTGGCATCGATGGTGTAGGCAGAGATGTCTTTGGAAGCGGAGTTCGTGACGTAGGCAAAGCGGCCGGTGGGGTCCAGGGCGATGGCGACGGGAGAAAACCGTGGGTCCACCTTCGGAACGGCCATTGGCGTCAAGGCACCGGTGCTGGAATCGATGTTGTAGGCCGACACCTTGCTTTCGGCTGTATTCGCCACATAGGCAAAGCGGCCGGTGGGGTCCACCGCGATGGCGAGGGGAAGCAGTCCCGTGGAGGAAGTCGGCATCGGGGTCAGGATGCCTGAGCTTGCATCGATGGAATAGACCGACACGGTGCTGTCGTCCCCGTTCGTCACGTACGCAAACCGGCCCGAGGGATCCAGGGCAATTGCACTGGGGGCGTTCCCCGTGGGCACCGTCGGCAGCGCCAGCGGGCTCAAGGCGCCGGAGCTTTCATCGATGGAAAAGGCCGACACGGTGTTGCTGCCTCGATTCGTCACGTAGGCGAAACGGCCCAGGGAGTCCAAGGCAATGGAGCTGGGGATCAAACCCACTGCCACCTGTGGCACAGCCATCGGGGTCAGCGTGCCGGTGCTGGCATCGATGTTGTAGGCCGACACCCTGTCGATACCCTGATTCACCACGTAGACAAAGCGGCCCGTGGGGTCCGCGACGATGAACAGGGGCGCAGACCCTGTGGGCATCGTTTCGACCGGAGTGAGGAAGCCGGTGCCTGCGCCAATGGAATAGACCGACACGGTGTTGTCACCTCGATTCGCCACGTAGGCGAAGCGGCCCGCGGGATCCACGGTGATGGCGCGCGGGGTGCTCCCTGTCCCCGACATGGGCGCGGCCATCGACCCCAACACGCCGGTGCTGGTGTCGACGGTGTAGGGAAACAGGTTGTTGGACCCTGCATTCGTCGCATAGGCGAAGCGCACTGCGGGTGCGGCACAGACCACGTCCACGTTGACGACGGCCGCATTCGCGACCGTGCCGGTGCCATTGCTGACGGTGCAGGTTCTGGTCAGGATCCTGGATTGGCTCTTGACCGTGACCGCATAACCCGCGCCGCTGGCCAGTGCGGTGACGAAGCTGAAGCTGCCGTCGGCTGCGATGGGCAGGTCGTCGCCAACGTTGTTCTGCAGCACAAGGCCCGTGCCGAGCAGGCCCGTGACCGTGCCGCTCACCTTGTAGGTCGGCGCGGGTCCCGTGGGTTCGGGTGCCGGTGCGGGTGCTGGTGTTTCCGGCGGCGTGGAAGGAGCAGGTGCCGGGGCTGTGGTTGCCATCGGGAAGGCTGCGACAAAGCCACCGCCATTTCCGCCCCCACCGCAAGCTGCCATGCCGACGATCATCAAGCCGCCCAGCGCGGCCCGGCTCAGGCGGGCGGACCGGGAACTCCACGAGGGCTGCACGCCATCCGCCTTGGGCCAATCCCGAAGAATGCCTGCGAGCGGCATGGGCAAAAAGCGCCGGCGCTGATTGAAAGAGCCATGGGACAGGAGGGGTGCGGACATGTGGGTGATTTGCTTGAACATCAGGACTTGCACGAGGCGTTTCCAAGTGTGTCAAGCCACCACCAATTGCGCCATAGCCGAAAACTGGTAGACGGCTCTCGAATAAAACGCCGCGCGTCCCTGGGAGTTTTCAGGGTCGCTATTGGCCCGTCATCTGAGCGCGACGATCAGCGATCTATTTCCGCAGCGTAGATGTCCAGGTCCAGCCTGATGCTGCGCTGCCCGATCGAATGCAGTGTGGCCGGGGAGAGGCTGACTCCCTCGTTGCGCTCTCGCATGAACAGGCCGCAGAACAGATCGAGCCTGTATTGCCTTGCGATGAAGTTCCAGACCTGCAGGTCCTGGGTCAACCCGGCAAGCAACTCCGCGACCTGTTTGTTCAGATCTTCAGGCTCGGCATCTTTCGCTTGCAACTGCCAATGCCCGAAGGTTGCGATGCGTGTGCCGCTACCGGCTGCAATCGCGTCGCCCTTGCGATACGCGCGGGTAGGCGGTCGTCCAAGCAGTCGGGTGATTTCATTCGGGTCCAGGTCGTCACCTGCGACGCGCAGCGCGGCCACTGATCGAGAAATGCTGGCCATGGTTCGTTGCGGATATGAGTTGCCGAGAGCCTGCCGCCCGTTCGCGCAAGTCGTCCTCAGAACCGAATGATCCACTCCCCCCGCAGATACCGGTACTGATAGCTCGGCCCCGCAAACGTCGTACTGCGGCTGTACCCCGCCCCGAAGCGGAACACATGCGCCCCTCTCACCGGGCTTTGCAGGCTCACGTCGAGGAGCCTCGTGGGTTGGCTGGTGTCGTGGTTGATGGTCTCGTTGCCGAGGCCGGCGGTCACGGAGGCGGTCCAGCCCGCGAAGCGTTGGCGCCAGCCGATGGCGAGCATCGATTCGCTGTAGTTCTTGGGGTTGAAGTAGGCCCTGTCCACGTCGTCGTGGGTGCTTCGGTAGGTGCGGTAGCGCGCCTGCAGCGTGAGGCCGAGGTCGAGCGAGGGCTGGTAGATGAACCGCAGGCGGCCGTGGTCCCGGCGGTTGCCGTCTGAAAAGTACTGCTGCGCGACGAGGCCCACCAGGGTGACGTGGTCGCCCAGGCGCTGGTCGGCCGCGACGCCGACGAAGGTGAAGTCGATGCCCCTGTCGAGCGATTTCGGGGTTTCGACCCAGTCGCGCGTGATGAGGAATTCGACCGCCGTGCTCTTGGTGGGCGATATGCGGTAGCTGCCGTCGAGCGTGAGCAGGGTGTGGCCGCCCTGCTCGAACACGCCGGCTTCCATGGAACCGCCGTCGGCCGTTCGGGTTTCTATGTCGCGCGCGAGGAAGGTGAGCTTCTGGCCGCTTCTCTTCCAGCTGTCCTGCTTGTATCGGTAGTCGCCGAGCCTGAAGCCGAGGAAGCGGTCGGCATTTTCAAAAGCCGGAAAGAACTCGACCGACACGCGGCGCGACTGGAAGTGGTCGCTGTCGTTGGTCAGGTAGAACTCGGGGCCGAAGGCCATGGTCTTGGGCTTCTCTTCTTCCTGCGCCTGGCAGGAAGCGGCGGCAAGCAGCGCGAGCGCAGGAATGAAGGCAAAGGCGGCGGCCGGGTGTCGTCTCATCGGTTTCATCGATGCCCGGGTCATTTGGTGCCCCAGGACTTGGGTCTTTTCAATATCTCGTCCAGATAGCCGAGAACGCTGGCCGGTTGCAGGATCAGGCTGTAGAGCAGCACGTAGATGAAGAAGCCCTGGAAGTTCTTGCGCACGACGAGCCCGGTCTGCCTGAACATGCGGCGCTCGATGGAAAACATCAGCAGGCTCAGCGCGAAGGCGGCCGGTATGAGCGCAAGGGTCATGGGGCCGACGATCCAGAAGTAGCCGAAGAGCGCCAGCACCAGCCCCGGCATGAAGCCGATGGTGTAGGCCAGGTCGAGCCACGGAAAAAGCAGGTTCCAGTAGATGAAGAAGGTCGAAAGCCGCGGCTGCAGAAGAATGCCCGGGTGCTTGGCAAAGGCCTCGGTCATGCCGCGCGCCCAGCGCTGGCGCTGCTTCACCAGTTGGCGGATGCTGGTCGGCACGTTGGTGAAAAGGCAGGCGTCTTCGCAGTGGCCGATGCGGTAGCCGGCCTTCAGCAGCGCCCAGGTGAGCACAATGTCTTCGCCCACGCATTCGGGCCAGCCGCCAACCTCTTCCAGCGCGTCGCGGTCATAGAGGGAGAACGCGCCCTGCGCCACCAGCGTGCCCTGGAAGAGCGACTGCACGCGCTTGATGGCCGCAATGCCGTGGAAGTAGTCCCACTCCTGGCAGCGCGTGATCCAGTTGTAGCGCGAGTTGCGCACCAGGATCTTTCCGGCAACGGCGCGCGTGTTGGGCGGGTCGGAGTGGTAGCGCTCGACGATGCTGGTGAGCGCGCCCTTGTAGAGGAATGAATCGGCATCGACGGTGATGACGATGTCGTGCAGCACCTGCTTGAAGCCGATGTTCAGCGCGCGCGCCTTGCCGCCGTTCTGCTTGAGGTCGACGAAGGTGATCCACGGATACCGGGCGCAGGCGCCCTCGACGACGGTGGCGGTGCCGTCCCTGGAGCCGTCGTTGATCACGATGACCTGCAGTTCGCCGGGGTAGTGCTGCCGCTCGATGCTGACGAGGGTCTCCTCGATGGAGGCTTCCTCGTTGTACGCGGCGATCAGGATCGATATCGGCGGATAGACGGAGAGCGGGGAATGCGGCGGCCTCTTGTCCAGAAGCAGGCTGATGGCCAGGAACGCATTCATGAAACCCGGAACGATGGCGATGCCATAGACCAGGAAAACGGCCAGCACCATGCCGATATGGGTGGTCAGGTCGGCCATCCAGGCCTGTGCGGCCCAGATGGAGAAAGCAACCCAAGCAACCGAGCCGATCAATGCGATGAAGAACTTGCCCGATACGGGCAGGTAGATCATCGAATGGGACGTCTTTTGGCTGCTCTCGGTCATATCGCCTTGTGACAATTCCGCGAAATGTAATCTTCCGCAGAGGCGATGAATAGTCTGGTTACTCCCCCAGGGCTTGTTTACAACAGTTGGACATTGGCCGCGCAGCCTCAGGTCACGAGGGGTCGAACCCCGGCGCCGAGCTGATTTCGGTCGGCTTGTAGATCTTGTGCTGGGCCACGCCGCTGCCCGCATCTGTTACCACCAGCAGGCGCCACAGCGGCTCGCGCTGGGAGCAGTCGCTTTCTTCCTTGCTGAGCTTGAAGCTGGGCACGCCGGGCGCGGTGCCTTTGACGGTCACGCGCAGCAGGGTCTGGCCCTTGGCGTTGGAGACTTCGAGGTCGAAGCCCTTGCCGGTCATGGTCTCGGCCTTGTAGCCGTAGCCGGTGAAGTGCTTCACCACGTATTCGAGGGCGGCGGCCTGCACGGCCTGGGGCGTGGCTTTTTCGTCGTCTGCAGCCTTGGCGGCGGCGGAGAGTTTCTGCGGCACGTTGCCGCGTTCGCGGGCGGCCTGAATTTCGGCTTCGCTGGGCACCCAGCCGCGCGGGCCGCGCACGAGCACGGCGAGTTTGTGGTCGGGCTCCCAGCTCGCGACGTGCCATTCGTCGTCGTCGCGCACGCGGGTGGACACCTTGGCGTCCTTGCTGCTTTCCACTTCGAGGATGGCGATGCGGTTGGTCTGCAGCAAGGCGCGGAAGCCGTTGCCGGCGTCATGGCTGCGCTTGAGCAGCGCAAGGCGGTCCTTGGCGCGCTGCACCTGCTGGGCGCTGCGCTCGCCGCCGCCGGCGCGGTGGTGGACGTCGAGCGACTCGAGATAGAACCAGCGCCCGTTGGCGGCCACGTTCACCCATTCGGCCCAGATGGTGGCGATGACGTTGTCGCCGGTGGCCAGCCATGCGTGCTCGAATGGCTTGTCGCGCGCGTCGAACACACCCATCTTGGCGACGATTTCCACCGGCGTGAGCCGCGGGCCCGAGAGCCGCATCTCGTCGATCACAGTGAGTACGCGGGGGTCGACTTCCTTGTCCATTCAGTGGAATTCTGCTGAGTTTGAGGGGGTGGGGAGTATGCCGCATCGCCTGGCGCGGGCGCCCGGGCGCGGGCATTCGTATGGCACGATCAAAGGATGAACGAGCCCTCACGCCGCATACCGTATCGCACCTGGCCGGGGGCGCTGGCGGTGCTCCTCGCCATTGCGGCCTACGTGGGCGGCCTCACGTACTGGGACCGCCACACCCCGGGCAACCGCCCTCTTCCCGCGGGCAAGACGGTCGAGGCGGGCCAGGCCCGCTTCGTGCCGGCCGAGGGGTGGGAGATGGACGTGTCGCGCTCCAAGGCGGGCCAGTCGCTCATGCTCTTCAAGGGCGGCCACAAGTTCCTGGTTTCCACCTTTCCGTGGGCGGGCGGGCCAGACGGCCCGCTGGTGCGCCAGCAGCGGCTGATGGAGCGCGGCCAGCGGCTGCAGATGGACGGCGACGTGTCGGACTTCATCACCTCCTGGGGCCTGCAGGGCAAGACTTTCGCGTACTACGGCTCGAAGCTGGCGGGCCGCTTCTGGCAGGTGGTCGACCAGCGGCGCAAGTCGCTGGTGCAGATCGACTTCTACGGCGCCAGCGACGGCATGGAAGAGGCGCTGGCTGACGCGCGCAGCATGCTCGACTCGATGGACCTGGAGGCGCCGCAGTGAACGCGCCCGTCTTCGAGCCGAACGACCAGGGCATTCCCACCAACCAGGACACCGGCGCGTGGCCGGTGGGCACCGATTCCTTCTTCCAGCCGCGGCGCGTGGCGTTCTGGGTGCTGGTGGCGCTGATCGTCAACGGTCTCTTCTACCTGGCCTACATGTTCTCGATGGGCTTGCGGGTGGTGCCGGTCACCGCCTTGATGGGGCTGACGGTGTGGGGTATCTACACGCTGCTTTTCGTGCTGGCCTTCGGCACGCTCGACCTGCTGGAGCAGCATCCGCCCGAAGCCTACGTGCTGGCCTTCGCGTGGGGCGGGCTGGGGGCGGTGTACTTCGCGGCGCCGGCGAACATCGCCATACAGAGCCTGTGCGCCAAGCTGGTGTCGCCGGAGTTCGTGGCGGTGTGGGGGCCGGCCATCGCGGGGCCGGTCACCGAGGAATTCCTGAAGCTCATGGGCGTGATCCTGCTGGTGCTGGTGGCGCGCAACCAGTTCCAGACTTACCTGTCGGTGCTGATCGTGGGCGCCATGGCGGGGCTGGGCTTCCAGGTGATCGAGAACCTGAGCTACACGGTGCGCTCCTCCATCCACTTTCCGCTGGAGAACCAGGTCTATCCGGTGCTGCTGAACCTGTTCACGCGCGGGCTGCTGAGCGGGCTGTGGAGCCACGCGGCCTACACCACCATCGCCTCCTTCGGCGTCGCGTGGTTCCTGCTGCATCCGCAGCGGCCGATGGCGGCGCGCATCGCGGTGGCGGTGCTGTGCTTCGTGCTCGCGTGGGCGATGCACTTCATCTGGAACTCGCCCTTCCTCGAAGACCTGTTCGACGGCGGCTACGGCGAGATGGCCGTCATGCTGGTGATCAAGGGGCTGCCCGCGATCATCGTGGCGGGGCTCTTCTGGCAGGTGGCCGCGCGCGAGAACGGCACCTACCTGCATGCGCTGGCGGCCTGGTTCGTGCCCGAGCGCGACCTGATCCGCGACGACGAATGGGTGCGGCTGGGCGCGCCCATGCAGCGCTACAAGGTGCGCCGCGAAATGGGCTGGACCCACGGCTGGCGCGCCCGGCGCCTGAAGACGCACCTGCAGCGCGAGCAGCTGCGGCTGATCCGCAAGGCGGCCACCTACGGGCGCGGGGCGCAGACGCTGCGGCACGAGCTGGCGGTGCGGCGCCTGCGCGCCAAGCTCGACCCGATCATCGAGGCGAAGGCCTGAAACCCTGAGGCGTTGCTTTCTCGCGAGGACGGGCAATTCCTGCCCCGAATTGTTAAAAAAGATTGCTAAAGTCGTACGCGTCATGCGACGACAACAACAAGAAATGCTTGGACTGCGCCTGCTGGCGTTGCTGGTGCTCGTGTTGCTGGGCACCGGCTGGAGCTTCCGCGCACAGGCCGCCACGCTCGTCGAACAGGCGCAGCTCACGCTGACCCTGCATGGCGATCACCCCACCGCCCAGCCGCCGGAGCCGCACGCGGTGCAGCTGCCCTACAACTGGGACCAGCGGCAAGGCGCGGTCGATGGCGAGGCGAGCTTCGCGTTCGATATTCCCGTTACAGGCCCGAAGGTGCCGCAGGCGCTCTTCGTGCCGCGCATCGGCAACAGCTTCAGGGTGCTGGTCGACGGCCACGAGCTGGCGCGCTTCGGCACCTTTCCGCCGGGGCCGTACGACGACGCCTCCTTCACTCCGCAGTACTTCGCGCTGCCGGCCTCCCCCGCTTCTTCGCAGCGCGTGGAAATCGTCATCGCCGCGCAGCCCGCGCGCCAGGGCGGGCTCTCGCCCGTGGTGGTGGGCACCGAAGCCGAACTCCTGCCGCTGTATGAGAACGCCCTGTTCTGGCAGATCAGCGGCGGGCGCTTCATCGCCATCGTGAGCGGGGTGCTCGGGGCGCTGTCGCTGCTGGTGTGGCTGCGGCAGCGCGAATCGCTGTACCTCTATTACGGCCTGGGCGAGCTTTTCTGGTCGGTGCAGACGGCGCGGGTGCTCTTCACGCACGCGCCGCTGCCCTGGCCCTGGTGGGGCGTGGTGCCGCTGGCGGCATTCCAGGCGGCGGTGCCGCTGCTGTGCCGCTTCGCGCTGTCGGTGGTGGGCAAGGGAGATACGCGGCTCGCGCGCTTCCTGGGCCTGCTGGCGCTGCTGTCGCCGGTGACGGCCACGCTGGGCATCACCGTGCCGTTGCTGTGGCTGATGCCGGCGTGGAACCTGTTGTGCTTCACGGCGGGGCTGGGCATGGTGGTGATGGTGGTTCGCGTGGCGATGCGCAGCTCGGTGCTGGAGCACCGCGTGCTGGGCGTGGCCGTGGTGCTTGTGGTGCTGAGCGCCGCGCGCGACAACTGGGTGATGCGCACCTCGCCCGACGCCTACGCGGTGGTGCCGTGGATCCGCTTCGCGTGGGTGGGCTTCGCGATCTCGCTGGCCTGGGTGATCGCCGAGCGCATGCGCAAGGACATGCGCGCCGTGGCGCAGATGAACGCATCGCTCGAAGCCGAACTGGCCGAGCGCAACGCGGCGCTAGAAGCCGTCTTCGCCCGCGAGCGCGAAGGCGAGAAGGCGCGCGGCGCGCTGGAAGAACGCCAGCGCCTCACGCAGGACCTGCACGACGGCCTGGGCGGCCAGCTCGTCGGCCTGCTGCAGATGGCCCAGCAGCCCGGCGCCGCCATGAACGACGTGGCGCTGCACCTGCGCGACGCGGTCGACCAGCTCAAGCTCACGGTGGACGCCATGCACGGGTGCGAAGGCGACGTGGCTTCAGCACTCGGCAGCGTGCGCTACCGCCTTGGCCCTCGCCTGCAGGCGGCCGGCATCGATCTGCGCTGGGACGTGGACTCGTTGCCCACCATGACGGGCTGGACCGCACGCGAATCGCACCAGCTGCAGATGCTGCTCTTCGAGGCCTTCGGCAACCTGATGGCGCATGCGCAGGCGACGCAGGCCAGCCTTGGCGCGCGGCTGGTGGAAGGCTCCGAAGAGCGAGCCATCGAGATCGAGCTGCAAGACAACGGCCGCGGCTTCGACACGCAAGCGGCGTTCGCCGGCAAGGGCCTCGCAAACATGCGCACGCGCGCCGCTGCGCTGGGAGGCGCGCTCACTGTGCGCTCGCAGCCCGGCGAAACCAGCCTGCTGCTGCACCTGCCGGTGTCGGCGGCATCGACGACGCCGAGCGAGCCCGGGCGGGTAACGGACCGGCCGCCGCTTCAGCCGGCAAACGGCACGCTGCGATAGGGACTGCGCGCGTCGCTCAGCAGCAGGCGGTTGGTGCGCAGCAGGTGCTCTTCGCGCGCATCGGAGTACTTCCAGATCAACCCGCCCGCGATGTACGCAGCGCTCACCTGCGACCAGTTGGTGTAGGCCGCGCGTACCTGCGCGGTCAGGCCGCCGGCAAAGCCCGCGAACTCCGCGCGCTCGATGTAGCCGAGCTGCACCGCCCAGCGCGACAGGCTGGCCAGGCGCACGGCGTCCCACGCGACCAGGCTGGATATGTCGGCGGGCGAGGCCTTGAAATGCTTGCGCAGCTCATCCACCCAGCTGCGGCTGCCCGCCATCAGCTGGGCCAGGTCCGCCATCGGCTTGCCGCTTTGCGCCGAGAGCTCGCGGTAGTCCAGGCTCTTGCGCGCCTTGATCTGGAAGAACGAGGGGAAGAAGGCATCCATCACCATGCGCAGGACGGCTGGCGTTTCCTGCGTTGCCGTGTCGATCGCGGCGATGGCGTTCCACAGCGGCCGGTAGGCCGAGCGCTGCCCTTCCTCGACGAGCCATCGGGCGGTCTGCTCGAAGCTGGCGCGGTCGTGCACGCTCCACACGTCGGCGATGCCTTCGCGCAGCACGTCGTTGTCCTTGCCGGTGGCCACCGCGTTCACGAAGTCGCCGTTGAAGGCGGACAAAGGCGCGCTGAGCGTGACCAGCCATTGCTCTTGGCCCGAGGGCGCCTCGGCGGTGTCGAAGTGAAGCTTGTCGTTGTCCATCAACGCGTGGCCGAGCGTGTCCATCATCCCCATTGAAACTCCCTGTGTTCTAAGCGCCCATGCATCCGGCGGATGCCAGGCAGGTTGACAAATGGTGGGGCCGCACGCGCGGCGAACTGGCGCCGGATTGGCGTGGCAGGCACGCCGCAGCCCCGAGGAAGGGCAGATGTTAACCAGAACGGACGTCCGGACATCTGATGAATTCTGGCCTTGGCCAGGAAGAGGCCCGCCCTTCGTCTTGCGTATCGATTTGACTAAATTTTAGATATATCTAAAATAATTCAGACATACTTCAAGAAGGACACCCACCATGAGACATTTCCACTTCGGCCACGGCCATCACCACTGCAGCGTCGCCCGGGGCGAGCATGAAGACGGTCTTTCCGGCGGCCGCGGGCATCGCGGCGGACGTGGCGGCGGGCGCGTGTTCGGCCATGGCGGCCTGCGCTTCGTGCTGCTGCAGCTCATTGCCGACAAGCCCTCGCACGGCTACGAACTGATCAAGGCCATCGAAGAGCGCCTCGGCGGCAGCTACGCGCCCAGCCCCGGCGTGGTCTATCCCACGCTCACGCTGCTCGAGGAAATGGGCTACCTCAGCGTCGACACGGCCGACGGCAGCGGCCGCAAGAGCTACAGCATCACCGACGGCGGCCGCGAGTTCCTCGTGGCCAACCGAGAGATGGCCGACGCCATGATGGCCCGCATGAGCGGCGGCGTCGACGGCGCCGGCCCGCGCGGCGGACGCCCGCCGCAGGTCACGCGCGCCATCGAGAACCTCAAGCTCGCGATGCGCATGCGCCTGACGGGCGCGCCGCTGACCGATCAGCAGGCCCACGAATTCGCCGCGGTGCTCGACGCCGCGGCCCAGCAGATCGAAAGGATCTGAGGGGCCGAGCGCAACCCGAATCCCAACCAACCCTGTCTCGCAACAGGATTTCCGCAATGACTGACTTCAGTACATCACCAGCGTCCACGGCACCCACCGTGCCCGACCGCACGCCCCGCCGGGTGCGCCACGAGCTGCGCTTTCGCAAGCTCGCGGTGAAGACCGTGCAGCGCGTGACGCCGCACCTGATCCGCGTCACGCTCGCCGGCGACGACCTCGCGGGCTTCACCAGCCCGGGCTTCGACGACCACGCGAAGATCTTCTTTCCCGACGCCGCCGGCAAGCTCACGCTGCCCACGGCCGGCCCCGACGGCCCGGTGTGGCCCGAAGGCCGCCCAACCATGCGCGACTACACGCCGCGCCGCTACGACGCAGCCGCGGGCACGCTGGAGATCGACTTCGCGCTGCACGAGGCCGGCCCCGCCACGCAGTGGGCCGAGCAGGCGAAACCCGGCGACATCCTCGGCGTGGGCGGCCCGCGCGGCTCGTTCATCGTGCCGACGGAGTTCGACTGGCACCTGCTGATCGGCGACGACACCGCCCTGCCCGCGATCTCGCGGCGCCTTGCCGAACTGCCCGCCGGCACGCGCGTGGTGGTGCTGGCCGAGGTCGACAGCGAAGCCGACGAGCTTCCCTTCGACACGCACGCCGAGCTCACGCTGAAGTGGGTGCACCGCCGCGGCGCCGAGCCGGGCCTGAGCCCGGTGCTGCTCGATGCACTGAAGGCCACGGAGCTGCCGGCCGGCGACTTCCACGCGTGGGTGGGCTGCGAATCGGCCATCGCCAAGGCGCTGCGCGCGCACCTGGTTGGCGAGCGCGGCGCGAACCCGAAGTGGACGCGGGCCTCGGGCTACTGGCGCCGCGGAGCGGTGGCCACGCACGATTCGCACGACGAGTAAGTGGCTTGCTCCTTCCCCCTTTGGGGGAAGGTTGGGATGGGGGCAAGCAGAGCGCCCGATGGAGGCGCCGCTTGCCCCCACCCCTGCCCTCCCCCAGCGGGGGAGGGAGAAATACCGATCAATGCGGCACTTCGGCAGGCCCCGACGCCGCCGCGCTGCGCCTCGGGCTACGTATCAGCAACAGCAGCGGAATCGCCAGCACCGTGATGATCATCATGATGGCGAAGTCGTCGAGGTAGCCGATCAGCGCGCCCTGCCGCGTCACCTCGGCGTTCAGCAGCGCGAGCCCCGTGGCGGTGTCGGGCGACATCATCTGCGGCAGCGTCGCAAGCGCGGCGTTGCCGGGCGCCACGGTCGAGGCGATCTGCGCATGCGCCTTGCTCGACCCCTCGGTCAGCAGCGCCTGCACGATCGAGATGCCCACGCTGCTGCCGATGTTGCGCAGCAGGCTGAAGATGGGCGTGCCCTGGTTGCGCAGCCTCGGCGCCAGCGTGGCGAAGGTGGCGGTGGACAGCGGCACGAAGGTGAAGCCGATGCCCAGCCCCTGGATGAAGCCCGACACCACGATCAGCGTGCTGTCCATCTGCAGCGTGAGCCGCGTCATCTGGTAGAGCGAGAAGGCCGTGAGGCCGAAGCCCAGCGCCATGATCGCGCGCACGTCGATGCGCTGCACCAGCCGCCCGACGATGATCATCGCGATCATCGTTCCCACGCCGCGCGGCGCGGTCACCTCGCCGGTGTAGATCACCGGGTAGCCCATCAGCCCCTGCAGGAAGTTGGGCAGCAAGGCCATGGTCGCGAACAGGATCATGCCGACGATGAACGCGAACAGCAGGCCGGTGACGAAGTTGCGGTCCTTCAGCAGGTCGCGGTCGAAGAAGGAGACGCCCTGCACCATCCAGGTGTGGACCACGAAGAAGCAGAAGGCCACCAGCGCGGCCGCGGCTTCGAGCTTGATCTCCCACGACTCGAACCAGTCGAGCTGCTCGCCGCGATCGAGGAAGAGCTGCAGCATGCCGATGGCGATGCTCAGCGTGACGAAGCCGAAGATGTCCAGTCGCTCGCCCTGCGGCCGGCTCTCGGGCAGGTAGCGCGCGATGCCCCAGAAGGCGAACACGCCCACCGGCAGGTTGATGAAGAACACCCAGCGCCAGTCGAAGTTCTCGGTGAGCCAGCCGCCCAGCAGCGGCCCGAGGATGGGCCCGACCATGATGCCCGCGCCCCAGATGGCCATGGCCTGGCCGACCTTCTCGCGCGGGTTGATGTCCAGCAGCACCGCCTGCGAAAGCGGCACCAGCGCCGCGCCGAAGATGCCCTGCAGCAGCCGCGCGGCCACGATGCCCACCAGCGAGGTCGCCAGCCCGCACAGCGCCGAAGCCACGGTGAAGCCGATCACCGAGATGATGAAGACGCGCCTGCGCCCCCAGTGCCCGCAAAGCCAGCCCGTGAGCGGCAGCGCGATGGCCGAGGCCACGATGTACGAGGTGAGCACCCAGGTGATCTGGTCCTGCGAGGCCTGCAGGCTGCCCTGCATGTGCGGCAGCGCCACGTTGGCGATGGTGGTGTCCAGCGCCTGCATGATGGTCGCCAGCATGATCGAGATGGTGATCATGCCGCGGTGCGGCACGGTGGTTCCGGGCGCGACGCTCATGACGACCTGCGGCCGGCCGGTGAAGCGATCTCCACGAGGCTGCCGTGCACCCGCGCGAGCAGGCCCAGCAGCTGGGCGCGCTCGGCCTGCGAGAGCACCGACATCACGCGGGCGTTGAGCCCGTCGCTGATGCTCAGGGCGCTGTCGAGCGCCTTCTCGGCGCTGGGCTCCAGGTGGATTCTGTTGACGCGGCGGTCGGTGGGGCTGGGCTCGCGGCGTATCCAGCCGGCGGCGGCCATGCGGTCGCACAGGCCGGCCACGGCCATGGGGGTGAGGTCGAGCCGCTGCGCCAGTTCGGCCTGCGAGAGCGGCTCTTCTTCGTCGCCGTGCATCGCCAGCGCGCCCAGCAGGCGGCACTGCGCGCTGGTGAGCCCGATGCGCTCGCGCGCGAGGCGGTCGAACTCCTCGCTGTAGAGCTTGCCCACGCTCTTGACGAGGAAGCCGAAGCGCTGCGTGAAGTCCCTTTTCATAAGGGACTTGATTGTCTACATGTTTATTAGTTGGGCATTAGCAGCGCAGGTGTTCGAGGCTCCTAGAGCCAGCCCGCGCGCCTGAACCGGTAGTAGAGATAGCCGCAGGTGCTCACGATCAGCCCCAGCGCAATGCCGTAGCCGTAGCGGAATTTCAGCTCCGGCATGTTCTCGAAGTTCATGCCCCAGATGCCCGCGAAGGCGGTGCACACCGCGAAGATGCTGGCCCAGGCCGCGAGGCGCTTGGTGACCTCGCTCTCCTCAATGGTGACCATCGACAGGTTCACCTGGATCGCCGTGGCGATGGTGTCGCGCATGGCGTCGATCGATGCGTTGCCACCGCGCGCTTGAGGATCATGCTGCGCCGCTTCAGGTCGTAGAGCTGCTTGATCTTGTCGCGCGCCGCGCCGCCCTGGCCGAAGATCTGCTGCTCGATGGATTCCAGCTCCACCTCCAGCGCGTCGATCACCGGGAAGTAGCGGTCGACCACCGCGTCCATCAGCGCATACAGCACGAAGCCCGCGCCGTGGCGCAGCAGCTCGGGCTCGCGCTCGCAGCGTTCGCGCACGCCCAGGAAACCCTGCTTGCTGCGGTTGCGCACCGACAGCACGTAGTTGCTGCCGACGAACACGTCGACCTCGCCCACGTTCATGCTGTGCTCGCCCTCCTCCGAGGGCTCCACAAGATGCATCACGACGAAGAGCGAGTTGCCGTACTCCTCCATCTTCGGGCGCTGGTGGCCGTGGTGGGCGTCCTCCACCGCCAGCGGATGCAGGCCGAATTCCTTCTGCATCTCGCGAAGCTCCTCGTCGGAGGCATCGCTGAGCGCCACCCACACGAAGCAGCCGGGCCGGCCGATGTAGTCGCTGATGTCCTCGACCGATATGTCGGCGAGCTTGGAGCCGTTTTCGTAGGCGACGCAGTTGATCAGCATCGATGCCCCCGGGGAGTTCACATGGGTGGAAACCATCGATGGTGCCACGAGACTCCCGCTGCGCCTGCCACCAGCGCTTCAGGCAGGTCGGATAGAGTTCGCCATGGCCTGGCCGGCACGGGACCCGGCCGACGGCACAGCGGCACGCAACAACCACGACAACAACAGACGCCGCAACGCAGAAGACGAATAAGGGGAGCAAGGGATGGAAACCGGTTCGTTCGAGGAGTTGCTCAAGTGAAGCGCGACGTTCGCCTTGCGAAGGTCCTGCTCGCGGCCGTCATGGTCTCGGTGTCGGCGGCCACGGGCTGGCAGCTGTGGGCGGCGCGCGACCAGACGCTCGCCGCGGCCGACACCAACAACCTCAACCTCGCCAAGGCGCTGAACATCTACGCCGAAGGCATCTTCACCCAGAGCGACATGCTGCTGCAGAGCGTGGCCGAGACGCTGAAGGCGCCAGACTGGGAGGCGGAGCATCTGCAGCGCGTGCAGTCGCTGGTCGAGCGGCAGAAGAGCCTGCTCGACCCGCTCGACGGCGTCGCCTTGCTCGATGCCCGGGGCGACTGGCTGATGTACTCCAGGGGCCGCATCCCGCCGGGCACCAACAGCGCCGATCGGCCCTACTTCATCCACCACCGCGACACGCGCTCGAACGACGTCCTCATCAGCCCGCCGATCCGCAACCCCTTCACCGGCGAATGGGGAATCACGGTCAGCCGGCGCCTGGAAGACGACACGGGCAGATTCGCCGGCGTCGCCGTCATCGGCCTGGGCCTGCAGAACTTCCTGCGCGCATTCGGCACCATCACCCTGCCCGGCAGCGGCACCATCGGCCTGAGCACCTACCACGGGAAGATGCTCGTGCTCTACCCCTACCGCGAGCAGGACATCGGACTCGATTTCTCCGGCTCGCCCAACTTCCAGCGCCACTTCGGCGGCACGTCGGGCACCGCGTCGTTCCGCTCCAGCGTGGATGGAACGCAGCGGCTCTACGCCTTCCGCAAGAGCGACCGCTACCCGGTGCTGACCACCGTGGCAGTCGGCCGCCACCAGGCGCTGCAGGCCTGGAGGCACCAGGCGCTGCTCACGGTCGGCGTCGTGGGCGCGCTGCTGGCGGCAGTGGCCGCCGTGGGCTGGCGGCTGATCATCAACATCGGGCGGCGGATCAAGGCCGAGGCTTCGCTGCTGGCCGCGCGCGAGGACCTGCTGCAGGCCAACCAGCGCCTTGCGGTGCTGGCCACGCAGGACCAACTCACCGGCCTGGCCAACCGCCGCAGCTTCGACGAGGTGCTGGCGCAGGAATCCCGACGCGCGGCGCGGGAAGGCACGGCCCTGTCGCTGCTGCTGCTGGACCTGGACTACTTCAAGCGCTTCAACGACGCATACGGCCACGTGGCCGGCGACCAGTGCCTGAGGGCCGTCGCGATGGCGCTGAGCCGCAGCATCAGGCGCCCGGGCGACCTGGTCGCACGCTACGGCGGCGAGGAGCTGGCCATCGTCCTGCCCAGCACCGGCCTGCACGGCGCCTGCAAAGTCGCCGAACTGCTGCTCGAACAGGTCCGCGCGCTCGGCATCACGCACAGCGAGAGTCCGCACGGACAGGTCACCGTCAGCATCGGCGTGGCGACCCTGCAGGGCCCCCGGTTGCACGAGCCGGAGCAACGGCTCGTCGAGGCGGCCGACCACGCGCTGTACCGGGCCAAGGAGAACGGGCGCAACTGCTGGATCAGCCAGGAAGAATGGCCGGCTGGCTGAGCGCCATGCGGCTCGAAGGCGGCAGGACTCGGCGGATTCAGCCGATTCAGCGAAACATGCGGCGGGCCGCGCGCTGCTCCAGCCGGCGCGCCAGCTCCACGAGCAGCGGCGTCATCACGGCCCAGCCGGCACCGAGCACCAGCATCGCCCGAGTGGGGTCGGGAAACTGCCCCGCTCCCATCCGCACCGCGGCCGCGTAAGACAAGGCACCGCCCACGCCGCCGACCACGGCCGATAGCAGCCAGCGCCCATGCAGCCAGCGCAGCGGCCCGCGCAGCGTGGTCGAGAAGAGCGCCCACAGCCCCAGGATCCACGCGGGCGCCAGGCCCGGCCAGGGTCCGGGCGAGGCATAGACGAGCACGCCGCCGCGCGCCATGCCGGTGTCCCACGCCAGGCCCAGCAGCACCGCGCACAGCGCCAGCAGCAGTTCGTCCCGGCGAGCATCGCTGAACCACAGGTTCAGCAGCACGGCGCCGATGCAAGCGGCCACGCCCCAGCCGGGCGCGCCGCGCGCGGCGCCCAGCACGCAGGCGAACCAGGCTGCCTGGAACACCGCGAGGTTGAGAAACACGGGGCCGTATCGGCGCGGCAGCGAGTTCATCGGCTTCGACTCCTCCGGCCCGAACGCCTAGCGACGATCGCGCCTGGAGCTGCGGGCTGCCGTCCGCCCGCGCCGCCGTCAGGCATCGGCCGCGCGCAGCCGGTACAGCCCCACATCGATGCGACCGGAGCGAAAGCCGGCCTCGCAGTACGACAGGTAGTAGGTCCACAGCCGCTTGAACGCCGCGTCGAAGCCCAGCGGCTCGATCTGTGGCCACGCCGCGAGGAAGCGCCTGCGCCACTCGGCGAGCGTTCGCCCGTAGTCCGGGCCGAAGCAGCGCGAAGACTCGATCACCAGCCCCGCGCGCCGCGCGTGCTCCTGCAGCACGCCCGGGCTCGGCAGCATGCCGCCCGGGAAGATGCAGTGCTGGATGAAATCGGCGCCCTGGCGGTAGCCTTCGAAATGCTCGTCGGCGATGGTGATCGCCTGCAGCACCACCACCCCGCCGGGCTCGAGGCGGTCGCGCAGGGTCGCGAAGTAGGTGGGCCAGTAGGCCTCGCCGACGGCCTCGATCATCTCGATGGACACGATGCGGTCGAACCGGCCCTGCACGTCGCGATAGTCCTGCAGCCGCAGGTCGAGCCTGTCGGCCACGCCCCAGGCCTGGCCGCGCTCGCGGGCGAAGGCCAGTTGCTCTGCAGACAGCGTGAGCCCGGTCACACGCGCTTCGTGCCGGCGGGCCAGGCTCGCGGCGAGGGTTCCCCAGCCGCAGCCGATCTCCAGCACCTCGGCGCCTTTCGGGGTGTCGAGCATGTCGTGGATGGCGTCCAGGCGGCGCGCCTGGGCGGCTTCCAGCGTGTCGTCGGCCTCGTCGCTGAAGAGCGCGCTCGAATACAGCATGCTGTCGTCGAGCCAGAGCCGGTAGAACTCGTTGCCCAGGTCGTAGTGGAAGGAAATGTTGTGCCGGCTGCCGCTGCGGCTGTTCCTGCGTGCCAGGTGCAGCAGCCGGGCCAGCCAGCGCGAAGGCCCGCGCCCCTTGAGCAGCGAGCCCCAGGCGGCCTCGTTGGCCAGGCCGAATTCGAACAGGGCCAGCAGGTCGGGGCTCTCCCATTCGCCGTCGCGAAAGCTCAGGGCCAGGCCGAGGTCGCCCTGCATGAGCAGCCGCATGATCGGCCGCCAGCTCAGCAGCCGCAGGCTGGCATGCGGGCCGGGCTCGCGGCCGGCCACTTCGATGCAGCGCCCGCCGGGCAGCGTCAGCGCCAGCCGGCCGAAGCGCGTGCGCGCGAGCAGGCGCCGCAGCGGCGAGAAGGACGGGGCCGCATCGAGCGTGGGATCGGCGACGGGGGCGGAGGGCGTGGGCAGGCTCATGGAGTCTCGCTCGTGGAAACGATGGTGATGTCGCGCTCCGGGGCCGCCGGACGCGGATGCAGGGGCACGCGCTTGATCCACAGGCGCAGTGCCTGCCAGTGGATGGCCGCGACGACCTTGAGGGTCAGCAGCGGATGGGTCAGGAACACGCGCAGCAGCGCGAGGTCGCTCAGCGGCGTGCGCTGGCCGTCCTGGCGCGCGTTGAGCACGGCGCCGTCGGCATCGTGCACGCTCACGCCGATCGACACCGACTCGCCCGGCGGCGCGATGCGGAAGCGGTAGCGCATTTCCATGCCGTTGAAGGGCGAGACGTACAACTGCTTGTCGCAGCGCTGGTCGATGACCGCGGCGGCCACATCTTTCACCGGGTCCACCGGTATCAGATAGCTGTGCCGCTGCCCGAAGGTGTTGTTGACCTCGTAGACCATCGCCTGCAGCGCGCCGCCCGGCGCATGGCAGAACCACACGCTGAGCGGGTTGAAGACGTGGCCGAGCAGCCGCGGCATGGTCAGCAGCCGGATCGCGCCGCCCGTGGGCAGGCCGGCCTCGCGCAGGCGCGCCTCGACCTGGGCGCGCAGGTCGCGGCCCGAGCCGTCGCCGTAGTCGGCGGCGTGGAAGCTGAACAGGTTGAAGCGGTCCACCGAAAACAGGCGCAGGCGGTCGTGCAACTGCGGCAGCTCGTCGATGTCGATCAGCACGCTGTAGATGCGGTAGGCCAGCCGGTGGCGCCTGGGCCGCAGCCGCTGGTGCATGACGCGCCCCACGTAGAGCGCGGAGCCGCCCTGCCCGTTCATGATTCGACGGCCTGCGCGGCCTGCATCCCGGGCAGCAGGTGGATGCGCCCGGACTCCTCCGGCACGCTCCAGGGCCGGCGGACGCCGCCCAGCGCTTCGGCCACCGCCAGGCCGGCCTGCAGGCCGTCCTCGTGGAAGCCGGAGCCGAAATAGGCCCCGCAGAACCAGGTGCGGCGCTGGCCCTGCAGGTTCCAGAGGTGGCGCTGCGCGGCCATGGCGGCGGCATCGAACAGCGGATGGTCGTAGACCTCGGTGCGGATCAGGTGCTCGGGCCGCGGGCCGGTCAGGGGGTTGAGCGTCAGGAACAGAGGGTCGGCCGCCGGGCCCTGCGGCAGATGAGGCTGCAGCCGGTTCATCCAGTAGGTCACGGTCGGGGCTGCGCCGCTGCCGCGCGTGCCGAGGTAGTTCCAGCTCGACCACACGGCGCGGCGCGTCGGCATCAGCGCCGGGTCGCGATGCAGCACGGCCAGGTTGCGGCTGTAGGGGAAGGCACCCAGCAGCGCGCGTTCTGTGTTCGATGCGTCCGGAAGCAGGGCCAGCGACCGGTCGGCATGAGTGGCAAGCACGACCTGGTCGAATCGATGTGGCCACCAGCCCTCGGTCGTGCGCAGCCGCACGCCATCCGGCTCGCGATGCAGTTCGAGCACGGCGTGGTCGAGGTGGACGCGGTCGGCGAAAGGCCGGCTCAGGCGCTGCACGTATTCGCGGCTGCCGCCGGTCACGGTGCGCCAGACCGGCCGGTCGCTGATCTGCAGCAGGCCGTGGTTCTCGCAGAAGCGCACGAAGGCCGCCACGGGATAGCGCCCCACCCGCGCCGCCGGCGTGGACCAGATGGCGGCGGCCATGGGATAGAGGTGGTCGTCGCGGAATGCGCGGCCGTAGCCGCGGGCGTCGAGGTAGTCGTCCAGCGCCTGGTCGCCGGCTTCACGGGCGTCGCGCGGCGCCTCGCGGTAGAAGCGCAGCAGTTCGCGCAGCATGGCCCAGAACCTCGGGCTCGCCAGGTTGCGCTTCTGTGCGAACAGGCCACGCAGGTCGGTGCCGGCGTATTCGAGCCGGCCGGCGTCCAGGCTGACGGCGAAGGACATGTCCGAAGCCGCGGTCGGCACGCCCAGGTGCCGGAACAGGGCGCTCAGGTTCGGATAGGCGGGCTCGTTGTAGACGATGAAGCCGGTATCCACCGGCACCGGGCCTTCGCGGCCGGGCGCGTCCACCGTGTTGCTGTGGCCGCCGAGGCGCGACTCGCTCTCGAACACCGTCACCTCGTGCCGCTGGGACAGCAGCCAGGCGCAGGAAAGCCCCGAGATGCCGGTGCCGACGACGGCGATGCGCTGGCCCTGGCCCGGCGAGGTGGGTGTCGCGAGGACGGTGGGCTGGGCGGGCTGGGGGTCGAAGGGCGGCATGGTGCGTATCCAGGTGTTGGAGCTTGTACGCAGGAAATTACCGTTTGGACCATGGCGCGTTGCGGCGATGATCCGATCGCGGCCCGATTGCGTAAGGGTTAGCATGGCCGCCGTTCCCGACCCATCCACCCAACCTGCGGGCATTCCGGTGCCCCGCGGCCGCCGAGCGCCCAACTTGACCGTTGTTGTGACCGATTTCAAGCAGCCGCGCCGCTCCGACGACCTCTGGGCGCAGGCCCTGGCGGCCGTGGCCGAACGGCAGGACAGGGAAGCGTTCGCGCGGCTGTTCTCGCACTTCGCGCCGCGCGTCAAGCACTACCTGATGCACATCGGCAGCCCGGAGCTGCAGGCCGAGGAGCTGGCCCAGGAAGCCCTGGTCAGCGTGTGGCGCAAGGCCGCGCTGTTCGATCCGGCGCAGGCCGCCGTCTCGACCTGGATATTCACCATCGCGCGGAACCTGCGCGTGGACGCGCTGCGGCGGCGCCAGGGCGTGGAGTCGGGCGAGGAGGAGTTCGATTTCGACCTGCTCCAGGCGGACGACGCCTCGCTCGACGACGGGCTGCACGCCTCGCGCCTGAACGAACGCCTGCGCAGCGCCTTTCGGCAGCTGCCGCCCGAGCAGCAGCAGGTGCTGCACCTTTCCTATTTCGAAGACGAACCGCATGCCCGCATCGCGGCCCAGCTGAGCATTCCGCTGGGCACGGTGAAGTCGCGCGTGCGCCTGGCGGTCGCTCAGCTGCGCCGCCTGCTGGAACGCTGATGATGGATATCCGACACCACCCCGACGACGACCTGCTGCTGGCCCGGGCTTCCGGTCAGTTGCCTGCCGGCGCACGGCTGGTCCTGGCCAGCCACCTGGAACTCTGCCCGCTGTGCCGCGAGCGCGCGCGCACGCTCGATGCCCTGGGCGGCATCCTGCTCGACGAGATGGAAGCCGTGCCCATGGCCGACGATGCGCTGGCGCGCACCCTGGCCTCGATCGACGCGCTGGAGCATGCCCGCCCTGCGCCCGTGCGAGCCAGTGCCCCGCCACCGCTGCCGCCCGGTGCGCGCTGGCCGAGCGCGCTCGCCCACTGCAGCGCCACGCCCTGGCGCTGGATCGCCCCCGGCATGCGCTGGAGCCGGGTGAGCGTGCCGGAAGCGCCGGATGCGAACGTCTTCCTGCTGCGCATCGCGGCCGGCAAGTACCTGCCTCAACACACGCACCAGGGGCAGGAGCTGACCCAGGTGCTGCACGGCCGTTTCCATGACGGGCGGGCCCTGTTCGGGCCCGGGGATTTCGATGCGGCGGACGGCGAGATCCATCACCAGCCCGTGGTCCAGGATGGCAGCGAGTGCATCTGCCTCGCATCGCTGGACGGCCGCCTGCGCTTCGACAGCGCTATCGCGCGCGTGCTGGGTTCACTCGTCGGGATGTGAGGCGCGCCGACACCCAGGCCGACACGCCGCTCACGAAGCTGCCCCACACCAGGTCGGCGGCGGTGATGGCCCAGGGCCAGCCGCGCAGCGTGGCCTGGTTGGTGAGGTCGTAGGTGGCGTAGGCGACCAGCCCGAAGAAGGCGCCCCGCCGCAGCGCCGTGCCCGCGGCTCCTTCGGCCAGCGCCGGTGAAATGGCGAAAACCAGCAGGCCGGCCAGGTAGATGGCGTAGAACAGCACCGCCGCGAGCCAGTCGACGTCGGGCGCTATCAGGTCGCCGAGCGCCGGCTTGTACAGGCGCGGCCCCATGAGCGACAGCCACACGGCGTCGAGCAGCAGAAAGCTCACGAGCGCCCACAGGTAGGCGATGGACAAGGTGCGGGCGGAAGGTTTCATGGTGTGCCGGAAGGGGAAGTCAATCGGTAGCTCAGTTGCCGGTCGCCCTTGGTCTCGGCGTCCAGCCCGATCCAGCGTCCGCTGTCGGCGGCATACCAGATGCGGATGCGCTGCTGCGCGGCCTGCAGGCGCCAGCCCCGCGCCCGCACCGGCTGGCCGCGAACCTCGATGTTGGCGGCGGGCAGCGGCTCGAAGCGCACCGGCTCCAGCTTGCCGGTCTGCGGATCGACCAGGCGCTGCTGCTTCACCAGCCTGGGATTCCAGTAGGCGAAGCTCATCAGGCAGTCGTCGTCGTAGCGGCGCGCGACCTGCTGCCGGGTGCCGTCGTCGTCGGTGTCGGAGCGCAGTTCGCGCAGGCAGTCGCCGGCCCAGCGCTCCTCGTTCTGGTGGCGGTAGCGGTAGACGGATACGCCGAGCAGGCGCACGACGAACTGGGCGCGGCTGTCGACGGTGCGCGTCGCCGCGCTGCCGCCGACCACGAAGCGATGCGTGCCGATCGGCTTGCCGTCGAGCGTGGCGGTGAAGTTCCACTCGCCCTCCTCGACCGCGCTTTCAACCCCGCCGCTTTCCTGCGCCGAGGCCACGCCGGCCCCCAGCGCTATCGCAAGTGCCGGAGCAAGAGCCAGGGCGCGCGCCGGCATCAGCGCTTCTCGAACAGGTAGTGACCGACCCACCACTGGCCGCCTTCCGCGTAGCCGAAAAGCTCTTCCACCGAGATGAAGAAAAGGCGCCAGCGCGTCCACCAGATCGGCGCGTCGCTCTCTCCGTAGACGGAAACCAAGAGCGGCATGAGCTCGTCGCGCCGGGCGTCCATGCGCGACAGCCAGGCGGCGGAGGTCCTGGCGTAGTGGCGGCCGTTCCAGCGCCACTGGTTCAGCAGGCGCAGGTCGTCCTGGCAGCGCAGGGCGAGGTCGTCGCCGGGCATCATGCCGCCCGAGAAGAAGTAGCGGCTCATCCAGTCGCTCGCATCGCGCACCTCGAAGGGGTACGGCGCCTCGCGGTGGACGAACACATGCATGAAGAAGCGCCCCTGCGGATTCAGCCAGCGCGCGACGTTCGAGAAGGCGCGAGGCCAGTTGCGCAGGTGCTCGAACATTTCCACCGACACCACCCGGTCGAAGCGCTCGGCCGTCTCGAAGTCGTTGAAGTCGCAGGTGATCACTTCCAGGTTGCCCAGGCCGCGCGCCGCCGCCTCGGCGGTGATGAACATGCGCTGCGAATGCGAGTTGGACACCGCCGTGATGCGCGAGCCAGGAAAGCGCTCGGCCATCCACAGGCTCAGCGAACCCCAGCCGCAGCCGAGTTCGAGAATGCGCTGCCCGTCCGCCAGGCCGGCGCGGGCGCAGGTTTCGGCAAGGGCGGCCGCCTCGGCCTGCTCCAGCGTGTCGACCCCTTCGGGCCACCAGCAGCAGCTGTATTTGCGGTGAGGCCCCAGCACGGCGGCGAAGAACTCGGCCGGCAGCTCGTAATGCTGCTCGTTGGCCTTCTCGGGCAGCAGGGCCAGCGGGGCATTGCGCAGCTCTTCGAAGAATGCCTGCGAATGGCGCGCCACGGCCTCGGGATTGCCGCTGTCGAGCTCGACAAGGCGCTGCCGCAGCAGCCTGCGCACGCCCACCCGGACGGCGGCGTCGGGCACCAGACCCTGTTCGACCCAGTGGATGGCGGCGGAGGTGCTGGAGGCTCTTGGCATGGCAGGTGGTCGGCGGTGGTTGACTCCGTCGTACGCAAGGCCGCGCTCTATAGATCACCGCACCGACGGAATCCCGCTTCGGCCTTGGACAGTTCCGGTGCGGCGCACGGGCTGGCGATACGCGCATTGAACGTAGAATGCCCGCGGCACTTTCACCCGTGCGCGCAGGCCCCATGCGCCATGCCTTCATGCCCTCCCCGAACAAGCCCTCCAGCCCCTCGCCCGCCGCCGTCCGCGACGCCCGCATGGCCGCCGGCCTCACGCAGACCGAGGCCGCGCAGACGGTGCAGGCCTCGCTGCGCGGATGGCAGCAGTGGGAAGCCGGCGACCGCTCGATGGCGCCGGGCCTCTTCGAGCTTTTCATGCTCAAGACCAGGCAGTGGCCGCTCGAGCGCGGCCACCGGGCCGGCTGAACGGAGCGCCGCGCGGAGAATGCCTACGAACGTCCCCAACCTGCCCCGGAGCCCGGCGGCATGGATCGCAAGCCACTGACTGAAATGAACAAGACAGACCTCTCTGGGCACACGCCAATGATGGCGAGGCGTGTTCTCCAATGAGGATTGGCCTCAAATTCCTAAAGCTACGCCAAAAGCTACGCTGACGCGTTACATATAAAGCACTCGAAAACTGTATATTCATACAGTGATATCGAATGTAATTCTTCTCCGCAGGAACGGCAGTTGGCGCTCTCGCTCGCAGCTTGAAGGCGAGACCGGGGCGCGTGGCTGGCTGGACTTCAGGAAGGCCAACCCCGCCTACTACGGGCGGACATGGGATGCTCGGCTGCTGAGCCTCAAAGACACGGAGAAAGACTGTCTCGAGCCGCTGCATTACGCGCGCATTCTCGCGATCAAGGACGGCGGCATCATGCTCACCGGCATGGAGATCACCTTCCGAGCCGTCAAGAGCAAACCGACACACACCCCGCAGACTTGGTGGTGCGTTGTGCACCACGAGGAGGGCTATGCTGCCCTCGCCCGCCACAACCCGCGGTCATCGGCGGGGTTCGATGTGAACGACGACGACATGCCCGACTGAGGAGCCATCATGTGCAGCAACTACGAAGCCGTGTCCCGCGCCGATCGCATGCTGTCGTTCTTCGGCGTCGTGCGGAACGACAACGAGGGGCCGATCCTGACCTGGCCCACCGGCTTGGCGCCGTTCATCCGGCTGGCCGAGGACGGCTCCGGCAATCGCCGCGTCGACGACGGCGCCTTCGGCCTCCTGCCTGGGTTCGCAAAGGAACTCGCCTACGGCCGCAAGACGTACAACGCGCGCACGGAAACGGTAGCCAGCCTGCCGAGCTTCCGAAGCGCTTGGAAGAAGGGTCAGCGCTGCATCATCCCGGCCGAGGGCATCTTCGAACCGAACTGGGAGAGCGGGAAGGCCGTGCGCTGGCGCATCCAGCAGCCGGGCGAGGTGCCCATGGGAATCGCCGGCATCTGGGAACAGTGGGCCGACCCTGAGTCCGGCGAGAAGATGTTCAGCTTCGCCATGCTGACCGTCAACGCCGACGGGCATCCGGTGATGTCTCGCTTCCACCGACCCGAGGACGAGAAGCGCATGGTCGTAATCCTGGATCCCAACCAGTACAACCGGTAGCTGAGCTGCCCTGTCGCCGAGGCGCCCTCGTTCTTCAAGCAGTGGATGGGCCAACTCGATTCGTTCCCGTCACCGCTGCCGCCGCGGGCAAAGAAGACCAAACCGGCCGAGCCACCTGTGCCCGAGGTTCCCCCAGACGACCAGGAGCTCTTCTGATAAGCGATCGCCCCCGCATCTACCTCGCCGGCCCGGATGTGTTCCGGCCAGACGCCGAGCAGCACTTCGCCATGCTCGCCGCAGTCTGCGAGCGGAACGGCCTCGAGGCGCTGTCGCCCTTCGACCTCAGCGTCGACATCACGTCAGCGCGCGCGATCTACGACGCCAACATCGCGAAACTGCAGACGGCCGACAGCGTGGTTGCGAACCTGGCGCCATTCCGGGGCGAGGAGCCGGACTCGGGGACGGTCTTCGAAGTGGGAGTGGCCGCGGCCCGCGGCGTGCCCGTGGTGGGCTATGGGACGCAGAAGCTGGCGCCCGGGCTTGCCGAGGCCATCGCGCTCGCGGAGGACGCGGAACAGGCCATCAGGGTGATGGCCGAAATGCTTATGGCTTCGCGCCGGCCTGCCTGATCGACTCGTTCAGAGCTTGGCCAATGGCCTGCCCGCTGTCTTTCGAGCCCTTGCTCGATCCGTAGAAAAAGCTGACCACCTGCTGCGCGTTGGCCGCGACGTAGCCGACCACCGTACCGATCAGTGTTCCGCAGGCCGTCATCAGGCCTGGGTCGATCGCCGGCGTGCCACCGTTGAGGATGTAGAAGCACCCGATCAGCACCGCGGTCATCAGGCATGCGAAGGTCAGCAGGATGAAGATGCCCAGCACAAACACGTTCTCGTTGCTGCCAAACACATGGCGGGCGTCCGAGGTGTCGGCGATCAGTGCGGCGTCGGCCGCCTGGTTGATCTTCATGACGTCGATGTCGAGCTCGCGCAAGCGTACGGCCAGCGCGTTGTCAGCCTGCTTGATGGCGACGATCTGCTCTGGCCCCAGCCGTCCACCGGCCAGTGCCGCAGCTATGTCGGCCTCGGATGCCTCGCGATTGCCCAGCAGCGCGCCACCTAGTTCGGCCACCGCCGCGCCCACCAGCGGGCCGCCGAGAGCGGTGCCCAGTGCCGGCGCGATGCCGGCAACGAGCTTCTTCCAGTCGAAATCCGCCATGATCAAACTCCCAGCGCTTGGCGCGCTTTCAATGTGAGCGCCTGAACCTCGGCCAGGCCGAGCACGCCGCCGTTCACCCGCTTACGAATCGCGGTCGTCTCGCCCAGCATACTGTCGGGAATGCGGTCCTCCCACCAGGCAATGAACGCGTCGAGAGCGAAGCGAGGCTGGCTGAGCAGATCCGGAATGCCGACCAGGTTCTGGCCGATCAGGTCACCGACACGCGCATAGTTGTCGCGTCCCGTAATCTGGCCAGGACTGCGACCGCGGTACGTCCAGCCGTCGTCGGGCAGGATGTTGCCGAGGTTCTGTCGGCCCCAGGCGCCGCCGTAGACGATGTTGGCGATCGCGCGCTGGTTCGCCGCCTGCTTGCCGTCTATACGTCCGTACTGCCGTGCCTGTTCGGGCGAAATCCGATGAGCGCCGAACGTTGGCACGAGCGCCTCGACCTTGTAGTTGAGGCTCTCCTCCATGCGCTCGAGCATCTTGGACTCGTGAAGGATCGTGGGCAAGAAGTCGACCAACTCGACATCACCCTTCGAAAAGGTTCCAGCCTTGATCTCATCCGCGAACACGTCGGCCCAACGCTGCGCGGTGGCCGGCTGGACGCCCATATGGCAGAGGATCTGCCTCCATTGTTCAGCTGTGCGTTTCATCATTGCTCTCCGAGTGGCGCCGGGCCGGTCGCGCCCACGCGGCGCTCGACCTTGGACAGGTTGTTTTCGGTGACGTCGACGCGTTTGCCGACCTCCTGAACGCCGCGGCGCACAGCCGAGATCTGCTCGCGCGCGTCGACGAGCTCGCGCTTGAGGTACTCGTTCTCGGCCTTGAGCTGGCCGATCATTCCGGCGTCGCTATTGGCCTTGGCCCAAGCTTCGTTGGCCATGCGCATGGCGTTGTCTCGTTCCTCGAGCGCGGTCTTGAGCAGAGCGCCTTCGGTGCGATCCTTGAGGATCTCCACCCCGTCGCGGCTTGTCTTGCGTCGCAGATGCAGGATCACGCCCACCAGGGCAGACACGAAGAAGCCCAGCCAGCCGGCGGTCTCACCGTTCACGGGAAATGCGCTCGGTGGGTTGGTCAGCTGCTGCACAGTGGCGGAGGTCATTTCTTTGGCCATCAGTCACTCACCACCTCTCGGCGCAGACCGGTTCGGTACAGGGCCCATGCACTGGCAGCCACCATCGTCCACTCCAGCGCCGTGCCAGGCAGGATGCGGCCGAGCGAGATGTTCAGAGCCGCCGTGGAGTAGCTCCAGATCACCAGGCCGAGGATGTTCACGGCCAGACCCCAAGGTACGCGCTCGACCGGGTCAAGGGCACGCCAGTGAACCCCGGCCCAGTGCAGAAGGAATGCGACAGCCCAGGTCCACTCCCCGCCCGGAACGAGCGCCATCAGCGCATAGGCTGGCCTATCGAAAAGCGCCGGCTCCCCCGCGCTGGGCGGCCAAACCAGCAACACGGCGTAGAAGAACGATGCGCCGGCCAACAGCAGCCGAACGGTGATGGTGTCCGCCGTGAAGAAGATCAGTTTGAAGACTTTCACGCAGTTGCGCTCATTGAACGGTGTCATTCGATCTCCCTATGCCGGCAGGTGCAGCGCCGGCAGCATGGCCAGCAGCTCTTCCCAGGTCGGCTCTGCAATCTGCCCGGCCTCGAACTGCGCCAGCACCTCGTAGCACTTGGCGTTGACCTCATCCATCCAGGTCGCGAACGCGAGGCCCTCGGCATGGAATGGACCGGGCCAGCCAGCGCGGAGTGCGGCAGTGTGGATGCTGTCGTAGCGCCGCGCCCCGGCCGCGGCGTTCATGTGCGCATTGACTGCCACATACAGCGCCTCGACGCGCTGTTCCAGCGTCAACTCGGGCGCCGGGGATTGAGTTTCTTCATCCATCGTGGACCTCGCTTTCGTCTCAGGCGCCGACCGATGCGGCGATGCCGGAGCCAGCCAGGAAGGAGCCGGTTCCCGAGTTCACCCAGCCCAGCGCCGTCAGCGTGTGGCGGCCCTCGGTGGGCACCTCGATGGGGTAAGCCTGCGTGAAGCTCGAATAGCCGTTGTTGACGGCGGCTTGCCCATAGGACGACGGCGTGCTCGAGGTAGTCGTCGAGTCGAGCCCGATTCCGATGAAGTTCACAGCGTTCGCGGTGTTGTTCTGCATGCCGCCAGCGAGGCTGGCATTGATCGTCTCGTTGCCCCAGGACATGAACCCGATCGACACCAGCGGCTGCGCAGTCGTAAGGTTTACCGTGAGAGTGCTGGACAGCGTGGTGCTCGCGCGGACCGGGCGGCGGTTGAACCAGCTGAGCACGTAGCGCGCGGCTGCGGTGTTCACCCACGCGCCGGCTGAGAGCGTCCCCGCCTTCCCCACCAGCGTGCGAGTCGCATCCGTGGACTTCACCCGCACGCCGTAGGAGCCGAGGACGTGACTTGCCGTGTCACGCTCCAGCGCCACCGCCGAGCCGGTCCAATAGGCGTAGATGTTGTAGTCCGTGCTCGCGGCGGTGCCCGTGGGTGCCAAGGTCACGCCGGCATTCGGGATCGGCCGGTTGTAGCCGTCGATGCAGATCAGGTTCCCGTCGCGCGGCAACAGAACAAGGTTGCCGCCGGATAGGGTCAGTTCGCACTGCCCCACGGCCGGGACGCCAAGCCCGGAGCGAGCCTCGGGCTGGTTGCCCGTATTGCCCAGAAGGCCACCAGTGCCGAACAGGCAGTCCCACAGGGCACCAAAGCCGGAGCGCGCCTGCGCGTTGCTGGGAGTCGCTCCGCTGCCGGAGATGTCATTTCTTGCGGGTGGTGCTGGCATATCAGTAGCCTTTCAAAGTGATGTCGGCAGTTGCTCCGGAAACGGAGACATGTGATGCGTTGAACGCGGTGATGACCGGGTGAAGAGGGTTTGCCTTGTTGATCTCGACGGTTACAGCCCCGCTGACGTTCGCCTGCAGCGTGGCTTGCACCGTCTTGATGAATGTGAAGCCCAGGGAGTGCGGGATGACGGTGCCGCCTGCGGCTATTGCCACATCGGGCAGCAGTTCCTCGAGGTCAGGCGCGTCCACGGTCACGATGAGTTGCTTCAGAATGCCGCGCGTTGCCCCCGCACCGATGGTCACCCGGAACTGATAGACGTCATTGGTGACCGCGATCTGGCCAGGCCACGGCAGCCAATCGCCGGCCGCGCCATAGAACGCATCGGCGTCCGGTCCATAGAACGAGTCGCTGTCGGGCCCGAAGAATGCGCCGGGCCCTGCAAACCGATACTCGATGCGGAGGTCGATCCCCTCGGTATCGGCGGTCAGCGTCATGATCGAGCCGGCCAACGCCGAATTAATCGGCAGGTACGGCGTGACGTAGACCATCTCCGCATAGGACTCGGCCTTGTAGAACGGGTCTGTGTCGCCGCCGAAGAAGGCCTGGTTGTCCGAGCCATAGAACGAGTCCAGAGGGTCAGCGGTCGGGTCGCTGCTGACGAACGACCAGCCAGAAGATTCGCTGGCGTCGTAGGGCCAGCCCAGCGTCTTGTAGTTCCACTGCTCGATGATGTTCTCGATCGGCGGATCCCCAAGGTTCATCACGATGCTGCCGGGCAGGAACGACTGGTTGCCGCTCGTGTCCTGAGCCTTGACCATGATCGTGACCACGCCGCCCGGCCGCATCTCGGGCTCCCAGGGGCTCTGCGTGATGACACCACTGTGCAAGGGCGCAGCGCTGTTCCAATCGAGGTTCTGCCCGTAGTGGAAGCGGAACACATAGCCGGCCAGGTCAGGGACCCGCCGAGGCAGGCTCCACGAGAGCACCGCCCCAGAGATGGAGAGGTTCTCGACGTTGGGCGGCGGCTCGGTCTTACCGATGACCTGGTGGGTCACCTGCGTGCTCCAGTCGCTGATGGCCACGCTGTTGCGGACCCGCACCCGCACAAGGATCACGGCGAGATCCTCCACGCCGGAGAATTTCGCCTCGGTGGCGTCGCCTGGAACGAGCACGCTGATCCAGGCGCCCGAAGGATGCACCATGTATTGCAGCTCGATGCTGCCGCCGTTGGTGATCGATTGATCTGCGACAGGCGTCCAGGCCACCCGCACACCGTTGACGATCGTGCCGTCGGTCTGCACGATGAGCTCGCCCTCGCCGCTGCTGATCGATTGGATCGCCGGCGGATGGATGTCCCATGGCTTGGGCAGTCCTGTGTTGGGGGCATAGCCGCCCGGCAGGAACCCAGCCCCGTACTGGAAGATGGCCGCACTGGTTTCCTTGAGCGTCAGCTGCACCACGCCGTTTGGCGAGAAAGTGCGCCCGACGATACGGAACTCTTTGCCCACGATTCCGTAGCGACTGATCGTCAGCCTGATGCCGTCGAACATCTCGAGGGGGTACGCCCGCATCTTGAATGGCAGGACGGCCGTCATCGGATCGCGGCCATCCCGCAACATGATCCCCGCGATGTGCCACGCCTGGCCGGCGTAGAACACCGCCGGCATGGTGACCTCCTGGGAAAGCTCGGCGCCGTCGTCAGCGACCAGCGTGTCGGCCCGCAGCGGCCTGATGGCCGTCTCTACATAGTTGGCCGCCTGATCCCAGATCCGCAGCGCCACCGTGTTCACTTTCTCGTTGCGTGGCCGATGCGGACTGATGGTCATCGGCAGTTGCGTCACCGTCCCATCGGCTGCTCGCTGCTCGACCGCGAGGTCCTCGTCCCCCAACTCCATCACTGGGAGTTGGTAGACACCCGCTCGAACGTAGAACTCACCAGCGGCATAGGCCCACTCCCCGCCCATGGCCTGCGCGAGATCGTCGAGGACATCGCGCGCCGGCGATCCATAAGGGAAGACGCTGGCGGCCCGGAACATCGCCACCTCTTCGCTGCCGGTGTAGTTGATGGCGGTCTCGCAGGCATTCGCCGCGGCAATGAAACGGGCATCCTCTGCGGCCGTGATGCTGGTGCGCTTGCCGAAATGTGGGTGCGTGAGCACGTGGCGCATCATGAGCGCCGGGTTCTCCGAGAAGCGCGTCACACCATCGCGCGGGTCATAGAGCTTTGCACCGCGAATACGGGCGGTGACCGTCGGGATTCCGGAGGGGAGTGCCGTGTCGTTGTAAGCGAACTGGCACACCAGGTAGGCCACGCCGCGCGCGCGATGGTTTGCGGTCCAAATGCCCGGAAGCATGGCTTGCAGCTCGCCATCCGCCGCCTGATCGGGCGAGCCATAGTGCTTGATGATCCGAACGAACGAATTGAACCCCGAGTACTGGTAGTACACCGTGAAGTACCAGCCGGGCAGCGGATTGATGATGGTGACCTCACGGCCATTGACGCTGCACTGGACCTCGTGGCCTCCAACCATCCCCCAGGGTGACTCGATCGCCGACACCGATCCAGGCAGCGGGTCATGGTCAAGGATGACGGTGGTTGTAAACGAGATCTTCTGATCGCTGATCGTCGCGGCCTGCCCATATGGCGCCGTCGTGACCTTCCCCTCTTCATTCACGTCGACCGGCTGGTCGTTCAGGTAGATCTGTTCGATGCCATCGATCTCGTGCTCGGCCAACGCCACGCACATGATGAACAGCTCTTTGAACTGCCCGACGCTGGTCTTGAAGAAAACATGTCCACCCTTGCGGATCCTGCCCAGCACGAGCTCGCGCGGAACGACCGTTCCGGGCACGTTCGCCAGCCGGTCGACCTGGGCGGCGTCGAATTGCGAGCGAGCAGCGCGTTCCGCCTTGTTCTTCTGGTAATTGCTTAGCGCGAGCGTGCCTACGATCGTGATCGCATAAGCGGCCACCAGTATCCCGGTAGTCACGGTCGCAGAGCCGATGACGCTGGCGATACCCCATGCGACAGCTTGCGGCATCAGACCCTCCAGGCCACGAGGGCGGCTTGCATCGACAGGGTGACCATGCCCGCTTTGCCGGGGGCCATTGCGTTGACCCCGTTGCAGATCGCGAGCAGCTCGCGGCCCTCGTTGCGGACCAGCACCACGTCACCGATCGCCGCCATGATCGGGCGGATCGGCTCGCCCATATGCGCCGTCACCAAGGCCTGCAGACCGCCTGCTTTGTCAAGCTGGCGTAGGAGCCTGCGAAGCGCCTTTCGCCGCGAGCCCGCCTCGGTACCGTAGGGTTCGAATGCCGCCATGGGGTTAGAGCCCGTGATCGCTTCGACGGCCGCAGCGGCATGCATGCAGCAGTCGTTTGTACCCCACACGAAGGGAGCTCGCGCGCGCTGCTGTCCGAAGCGGGAAAGACGGGTTTGCCAGTCAGGGAGCCTCATCACCGCATCGCCATGAAAAGTTGCTTCGTCGGCCAGACGATCGGCACGTTGGCCTGGCTCTCGATGTATTCGAAGGCCCGGTCTCCCGGGTAGAGGAGTTGCTGGTCCGCGTTGCTCGTCGTCAGCGCGTTGCCGCGAAGGAGGTCGACCGCCGAGCTCTCCGCCGTGACGGCGATCGTGCAGTTGTCGCCCGTCTCCTCGATGGGCATGGTGTCGAGGCTGCCCTCCCAGTCGACCGGGGCATCGAGGACCACGCCGTCATCACTCAGGATGGCCAGACGAATCACGACCGGCGTGCCCTGCACGATGGACGAGTCTGAAAGCGCCAGGCCGATAGCCTCGACCGTCACGCCAGACATCTCGAACTGCAGGCCCTTCACCTCGCCGGGCGAGTCCTCGATCTCGCTGATCGCGCCCAGCCCTGCCGCGCCCCTGTACGTCACGCCTGCATAGACGATGTCGTGATTGGCCGAAGTCAGGGCAACGATGCCCGACGCGAAGCTCATGAGGACCAGTTGCGCGATGCTCAGGCGCGGTGCACTCAGGGCCGACAGGACCGAGGGAGCGAACGACCTCATGCCACGTACTCCATGAAGTCGAACGTGGCCTCGGGCGTGTAGCCCGGCACATAGCTGATGGGCTCAGGAACGGCGCGGAATCGGAACAGTGCCGTCGGCCTGTTCCAGACGACGGGCGTGCCACCAGCCAGCGCCCTGCGCAGCCTGTTGACGATCGGCGTGATGAGAAGGCCCGAGCCGTCGGCCACGCAGGGCTGCTGGACCTGCAGGAGCAGGCCGGAGACGCCGATCATGTCGCCTGCAAGCAGTGTCGCGCCCGCCGTCGTGTTGATCCGCACCGAGCCCGCGCCTGCGGCCGTGGCTTGAACCGTCGGCGCGCCCCGCAGGGTGCCGCGCGGCTCCGGCCGCTGCAGGTGGTACAGCTGGACCCAGTTCGTCATGCCGCGCATGGCGGCAACCCACGCCTCGACCTCGGCCGCTTCATCGTGCGTTCTGGGCGAGACGCTCACGGTCGCGAGCCAACGCTCGTTGCGCTTGTCGATGACCTGTTCCGAGCCGCCATACGGTGATGCGTTGGCAAGCTGGTTCACCATGGGCTGCAACGAGAACTCGGATGGGTCCTCGAAGAAGTCGGGGAAGGCGATCTCGCTCATCAGCTGCCGCCTCCGTAGCGCTCTCGGCGGTAGAGTGCGCCGGCCGAACGGCGCTCTGCCATTGCGATGTCCTTCTGCACGGACCGGCCGGTGGCCAGGTCGCCCACGATCAGCTGACCGATGCGCGGACCGCGATCGCGCGCCGGGGCCGTGTTGTCTGCGGCGCGCACGATCGCCTCGCCCTTGTGGATCTTGGCGATCATGTCGCGCGGGACGAAGTCGGTACCGACGTCGAAGCCTCTCATCGTTCCAAAACCCCCGGTCAGGTCGATAAGGTTGTCAAGGGAGTCGCCCGGCATGGCGTTTGCCACCCCTGTCAGCAGACCTAGCGAGCCCAGACCGCCGCTGACCGCGCTACCTGCCAGTGAAGCCGCGGCATTTGTTGCAGCAGTAGCGAGCGTCTGAAGCGCCGAGGAGACCGTCGTGGTCGCGGTCGTGAGGGAGGCGGCGAAAGTGCTGGTAGCCGTGGCCGCACTGGCCTCGCCTACACCCTTCGATGCGCCCAAAAGTCCCGTCGACTGCATCCACTGCGCCGCCGGGCCCAGGATGTCCTGGCGCACGAACTGACGCACGCCCTGAGTTGCTAGGCTCTTGAGCAGTTCACCGCCATTGAGCTTGCCCGTCGTGAAAAACGACGTCAGCGCGTCCTCCGCGCCCTTGAATGCGCTGGTGAACGCCTCCTCGGTGCTTTTTGCGACGTTCCTCACGTCGTCGAGGTAGTTCTGCAGCGCCGCGCTGGCCCCATTCGTCCAGTCGGCACGCTTGGCATCGAGCTGGGCGTAGTAGTCGGCGTTGCTCTTCAGCGCCTCCTGCAGGCTCTCCTGGATCTTCTCGACTTCGGCCTTGTAGTCCTCCGAGCCGAGCATGCCCTTCTTCGCCGCGGCAACGGTCAGGCCGGCCTGCAGGGTCGAGAACTCCTTGTAGATGGATTTCTCGCTCTGCAGGCGCTCAGCGGCCTCCCTGCCGAGACCGAAGACACCCAGCTGGCGGTCGTACTGTTCGTTGCGCCCCTTGGACGCCTCGGCGATCCGGATGTTCGTGGCCTCGACCAGGTCGCGGAACTCTTTCGCGGCTTGCAGCTGCTTCTTCTCCTCGTCTGCCGCGGCCTTCTTCGTGGCCACCTGCTTCTCGAGCGCGACGTTGATGTCGAGCTGCGCCCGGATGGCATCCTGCGCATTGACCAGGCTCTTCTGCTCGGCGGTGAGCTGGTCCTTGCCCTTCAGATCCGAGATCAGCTGATTGAACTTCGCGCGCTGCGACTCCGCGTCGGTGAGCTTCTCGGCCGTCTCCAACTGGGCCGACGTTGCGGCACCCTGCTGGCGCAGCTGCTCGAGCATCTTGGTGCCGGCGTCGTCGCTGAAGGCCTTCGGCTTGGCACCCTTCCGGCCCGCAAACTCCTTGCGGATGGCAGCCTCGCCAGCCTTGATGGCCGCGTCCGACAGCAACTCGCTGTTGGGGTTGACCTTGCGGATATCTTCCAGGCCCGCCCGGTACTTTTTGAGCTCGCGCGTGACCGCGTCGATGCCCTTGGCCTTGTCCTGCCACTTGTTGACCGCGTCGGTGGCGGCGATCGCCGCCTCTTGATCCTGCTGCCGCTGGCCTTCCATCTGGGCATTGGTGGCCGCGCGCTCGAGCTGGCGAGCCAGCGCGGTCTGTCGTGCCTGCGCCTCCTGCAGCTTCGCCGGATCTCCGCCGTTGGTCTTGAGGTACTCGACCACCCGGGTCGCGTCCTTCAGTTGCTCGCCGACCGTGGCCGCGCGCCCGAGGCTGCCGACGCCCTGGGAGATGTACTCCCACATGTTCTTTGCGGCCTTGCCGGTCTCCGACAGGGCACGCGAGAGGATGCCGGCCTGTGACTGGACATCCTTCATGCGGTTGATCGAGCTCGATGCGTAGGCGTCCTCGGCGACGGCCGCGGCCGCCTGCTTGTTGCCCTGGTCCTCGAGGGACTTGATTCGCTCGTAGGTGGCCTGCGTAAGGTAGTGCAGCGACTCGTTGAGCTTGGCCGAGGCCTTCGTGGGCTCGTCGCTGAGCTTCACGAAGTTCTCGACGGTGTCCTTGATGGCCACGCCCGCCTGCTGGTTCAGGGCAACCGCAGCCTGCGCTGCTTGGCCAAGGCCGTCGCCGGTGACCCTACCGGATCCGGCCAACGCCGTCAGCGCGTCCGAGGCCTGCCCAGCGGAGCCAGTGGCCGCGGCGACCTGCGCCGTGAGCTCCTGCAGCCGGCTCGTGGTGATGCCGGCGTAGTTGCCGGTCGTGACGATCGCCTTGTTGAACTCCGAATTGCGCTCCGAGGCCTGGTAGTAGGCATAAGCCAGCGCGGCGACGCCCGCTGCGGCGAGCGTGAGCGGGCTCACCAGGCCGCCGATGTAGCTGCCGAGGGCGCGAGCGGCCGGGCCGGCGCCGCCGAACATGTCCTTCAGCTGGCCGCCCTGCTGCAGGAACACCGTGAGCGGCGCCTGGCCGCCTTGCAGGCTGGTGACGATGTCGGTGAACTGCGCGGGAACGCCGCGCATGGCAGCCGCGGTCTGCGCGGCGGACACGCCGAGTTTCGCGGTGCCCTGCTCTGCCTGCCGCAGCTTGGCAATGAAGGGTTCGGCCGCGGCCGCAACACCCAGCTGCTGGGCCTGGAAGGCGGCGATCTCGGAGCGCGTCTTTCCGACCTGATCGGACTGGCGCTGCAGGGAATCGAGGAATGCCTTGCCCGAGCTGGTGAGCTGGGCTCCCGTCGCGCTCGACTGGGTCCCCAGCTGTTGCAGGCCTGCCTTGACCGAATTGAAGGCGGCACCGGTCGCGTCGGTGCCGTTGATGACTACGCTGGCTGCGCCGATCTCGTTCATTTAAACCGCCTGTTCCAGAGCGCAATCTGCTGTGCCAGCGGCAGCTGGGCAATCGCGGGTTGCGGCTCGGGCCATGCGTCGACCTGCGTGAAATCCTCGAAGGACCATGCCCCACGACCGCGTGGCGGCTTGACTCCGCCCGCGTTGAACACGGCGGCACGCATCTGCGCGTGCCGGATGCGTTCCGCGACCGGGAGCAGCTCCTCGTGTGACAGATAGACGAACCACTCTGCGAACTCCTGGGCACTCATGCGGCGCCCCAACTCTTCGACCGTGCTGCCCAGCCGGTCCGCCAGCGCGAAAGCGAACCGGCGTTGCGGCTGGGACCTCAGTTTTTTTCGATGGCCTTCGTGTCGCCGCCGGAGAAGCTGTTGCCGAGGTTGTAGAGACGGAAGGCTTCCTGCGGGTGCTGCTGCCCGAAGGCCCTCCATTGCTCCGCCGTCCACAGCGGCTCGCCGTCGGCCAGAACCACCATGCGGGCGAGCTGACGCTCGACGACCGTTGCCTTGCTCCGTTTGAGCGCTGCCTCGTCCGACTCACCCTTTTGAGGCCGCTCCTCGTCCCAAAGCGCCAGGCGGTCAGCGAGCATCAACCCGCGGACGATCACCGCGCCACCGATGGCGTCGACGGTGGTCTCCTCTTGCCGCAGGACCGGTGGCGCATTGACCTTGTCGCGTTCGATGGCCATCGGCTCAGGCCCCCGCGTAGTTGGTCAGGCGGCCCCGGACGGACAGCTTCACGGGCGTGGTCACGACGGCGCCGGCGCTGCCGCCTGGCGCCAGCGAGGTGCTGGGCGTTGCGGCGAAATACACCAGGTCGCCGGTGGCGAAGCGGAAGACCATTGCGCACGGCGACTTCTTGCCGTCGAAGACCTTCAGCGCCTTCAGGACCGGGTCGTTCGGGTCCCAGATCGAACCGAAATTGAAGACCAGCGGCGTGCGGTTGCCAGGGATCGAGGTGTCCTGGTCATTGTGGATGGTGCTCACGTTCACGTCGGCCGCTTCACCCCCGTTCGCGCTCACGTCCTGGAAGGTCTCGGCGCTGGCGCCGAAGGTGATCTTCTGGGCAGTGCCCGAAACAAAGGTCTTGAAGTCGGTCGAATCGATGCCTTCGAGCTCGAAGGTGCCGCTGGTCTTGTTGTCGACCCGCGCCACCGCCCAATCGAGCTCGCGCATCCCCTTGATTCGCAGGAGCACGACGTCTCCATCGAGGAAGGGATGCGCAACGGCGCCAGCCACGGCCGGATTTGCCTTGCTGATCGAGTCCAGGGTGACAGCAGCGCCGAGGACGGTCTGCACATCGACGGCGACGTTGCTCCAGATATTGACGTTCATGGTGGTCTTTCGGTAAGTGAGATCAGAGGGCTACATCGGGGGCGCCGGGACGCACGAGGTAGGAGAAGCGCCAGATCTGCTGGCGAGCGGCCTTGGCGTCCTTGCCTTCACCGCTGAGCAGCGGCCGTCCGGTTTCCAGCGCATACCCAGCCTTGGCCAACGCGAGCAGCTGCGGCATCGCGGCGTGGAGCGCCTTCTCGATCTGCAATCCCAGATCACGCGCGCGGGCGCCGTACTCGGTCGCATGCGAGACCACCGGCGTGATGCTCACGCGCAGATCTCGCCGCTGCACGCCGCTGACGGTCGACGGCGCCACGCTTTCCCCCGACGGGGCCTCCTCGACCAGGATGGCCGGCAGCTGGTCCACGGATAGCGGGTCGAGGTGGTCGACGTACACGCGGTCACCGGCGGGAGTGGTTGCGGCGATCAGGACCGTCTGGATGGCGTCGAGGATCTGTTGCTGGGCGTGGGCCATGTCACGCGCTCCTGAGCCGCAGCACGGTGAAACCCGCACCATCGGGCATGGGTTCGACCACCTCGAAGGTTTCTTCGGGCGCCAACACGTTGTCGTCAGCGTCGAGGACAGCAAGCAGCACCAACTGCGCGCCGGGCGTCGCGTCCAGGACCAGATCTGCGCGCACCGTGAGCGCCGGGGAGACGTCGCCGGCCAGCTGGTCGAGCTGCGTGGCATAGGCCGCGTCATACAGGCCGTTAACCGGACGCGCCGCCCCGCCCGTCACCGGTGTGAACGAAGCCTGCCGGTCAGACAGGCGGTCGATCACGCGGGCGTTCACGCGGGATTCCAGGGCGGCGAATCGGAGCATGGGCGAGCGGACCTCAGGCGTTGAGATGCAGCCAGACGGTCGTGGCGCCGTTGCCGGCCGCCTGGGCCGCATAGCCGGCGAGAACGTTGCCACTGGCCGTCGTGGTCAGGCGGCTGTTGGTCGTGTCCCAGTACAGAAGCGCGCCCTGTGCGGGCGTATCGGTCGCCAGCTTCGCCAGCTCGACCACGCCCTTGACCCGCAGGGGCCCGGTTTCGTTGACGGCGATGTCCTTCACGGCGACACCGACACGGGCGCCGATCACGACGACCGCCCCGGACGCCACGGCCGACGTGGCCGTGAAATCGAGGACATGGCCCTCTTGAACAAAGTTTTTCATGGCAGATCCTTGAGAAAGTTCGGGGTATTCCGGAGAGCACCCGGCCGCAGCCAGGTGCTGGTGACGATCAGGCGCCCGGGTTCTTCGACAGCGGGCGGAAGTCCAGCGGCGCGACGCCGGCGTCGATACGCACCTTGAACTCGGTCCCGTCGACGTTCCAGCCGGCCTTCTGCTCGAGGTACGGCTGGTCGTTGCCATCGAGCCACGACACCTCGATCGTGTCGTTCGTGTTCTGGTCCGCTGCGCCGTACCAGGCGGCGGTCGACGCCGCGTCGAGGCGGGCATCGGAGACGACCTCGAAGGTGTTACGCACGCTGTTCGGCGTGGTCGTGTTGTTGCCCGCGCCCACGGCGTACTGCGATTCGCGCACCGTGTTCGCCAAGCCCTTGAGCGCGCGAGGAACGATCAGGTACTTCAGGTTGATGTTGAGCGGCACCTTGCCTTGCTTCTGCACCGCCATGGCCGCGCCCATCTTGTCGACGGAGTCCGTCGAGATGGCGGCGCCGGTCAGGAGGTTGCCGTGGGTCGCATGGAACAGCGTGACGCCATCGCTCATCTGCGGGTTGCTGGTCAGCACCGCGTACACGAGATCGCCGACCGTGCGGATGGCCGCGCGGCCCATGTTGCGCGGTACACGGGTGAATGCGTCCAGGTCATCGTTGATGATGGCCTGGCGCGTGATGCTGAAGAGCTCGCCGTAGGTGGCGAGAATCACGGTCTCGCCGCGTTCGCCCATGCTGGCGTACTTGTACTCGGCACCCTCGGGCACCTTGCGCAGGCTGGGAAAGGCGTTCAGGTCGACGCGCTTGCCGGGTTTGAAGTCGCCGAGCGAGCCGGGGCGGGTCCAGAGCTGGAAAGTTTCCTCGGCCTCGGAGTAGCCCTTCAGCAGCGCCTTGTTGGCGACGTTGGCCAGCAGGCCCGGAAAGTCGCTCGTGCTGTGCGTGAAGGCAGCGCCGATGAACTGCATCTTATCCATGCCGTCGCTGCGCACACCTGCACGGGTCAGGCTCGCACGTGCCATTTCGCCCAGGGTGTAGCCGCGGAACGGATTCGCGCCGTCGGCCTTCTCGATGCCCGCGCGCGCCAGCAGGGCGTTCGTCGCCGCCTTGCGGTGCTTGTCGCTTTCATCTTCCACCGTGATGACGTGCGCGCCGGCCACGGACGTGGCGCCATTGGCCAGGTGGGCCAGCAGCCTCGAACCCGCAGCCTCGACGGTCATCGCGTGATCGTCTTCGCAGGTCCGCTGCAGCTCGTCGACGCCGGGCTGCCCCTTGAAGCGCGCGAAGCTTGCACGAATTCCTTCGCGGCGCGACTTGTCGGCGGCCAGCACCGAAGCGGCCAGGGCCGGATCCTGTGCAGGCGTCTGCACGGTCGTGGGTTGGGCGGGCGCGGCGGCGCTTCCGCCGCCGGCCGCCGAGGCGCCAGACGCGCCGACGGCGTTCTGCAGCACGGGGGAACGGAGTTTCATAGGGTCCTCTTCAGCGGAAAGTGCGGCGACTGCCGCGGATGTGCCTGGCGCCAGCAGAGCTGCAGGCACCGAGCGGTAACGGTTGAGCGGAAGGTCGCGCGCGCTGGCGGCGACGGGCATGGCATCCGTGATGCCATCGATGAACTTGGCGGCGAGGGCTTCCTCGGCGGTGTAGTAGTGGTCCTTGCCGTCGGTCAGTAGAGCCAGCATCGCGGGCTGGTCGTCCGTGCGCAGCGCGTAGCTGGTGGCCATCGCCGCGGCCCAGGTGTCGAGCTGGTCAGCCATCTCGCGCAGCTCGGTGCTGTTGCCGGCGGCGTACGTCCACGGCGCGTGAATCATCAATACGGCGTTGTTCGCCATGTGGACCTTGTCGCCGGCCATGGCGATCAGGCTTGCGATCGAGAACGCCATGCCGTCCACTTCGGTGGTGATGGTCGCCTTGTGCCGTCGCAGCGCATTGAAGATCGCGAGACCGTCGGGCACGCTGCCACCGAAGCTGTTGATGCGAACGGTGATCTGGTCGGCGTCGATCGCCTGCAGCTCACGCACGAACGACGCTGCGCTGACGGTCTCTTCCCACCAGCTCTCACCGATGTCGCCGTAGATGTAGATCTCGGCGGCGGCGACCGCACCCATCGCAGCGGCAGCGAGCGCGGTGCGGCGGCGAACGGAATACCAGGAGTTTTGTGCTTGGCTCATGAGCTGGATGCCTCGTGCATGGAGGCATCCAGTGTCAAAAAAGCGTCGTCCGCTTTCTAGGGAAGAAACCGGATTATTTTTGTTGGGCCCCTCAGGCCGCGGTCTCTTCCTCAGTCTGCGCAGGTGGAGTGACCACTGGCGCACCCGGCGCAGAGGCGATGTTGCTCGAGAACATGAGCGCCTTCTCGGCAGCCTGTCGCCGAAAGTCGCTAACCTGATCGAGCACGTCGCGCGGGCTACCACCTCGGCGGCGAATCACTTCGACCTCGCTCGCGAAGCCGGCCTGCACCAGCTTCTCCCAGGCGAGAGCCTCTTTCAGCGGATCGATCCAAGGCATGCTCTGCCCGATGAAGAGCGCGTCGTCTTCCGTGCCGGAAACCACATCGCGCGGCCGCGGGATCCTGCCGCTCGCATCCGCGATCCACACGAAGGATTCGTAGGACGGCTGGACAAGCATGCCGGTGAACTCGTCCGTCAACACAGCATAGTTGACCCACTGTTCGACCAGCTCCTGGCGCTGAGCACTGTAGGTCCCGTCGTAGTCGCGACTGATGCTCGAGTAGCTTGCACCGACGCCCGCAGCAAAGGCACGCAGTTGGCCCGCTCGCCACGTCACGAGGTTGGGATTGGGGCGCTTGCTGTCGATCATCCCGATCTCTTCGCCGACGGTCAGCGAGTCGATGATCATGCCCGGCTGCATGCGCAGATCTCGCGGCAGCGGCTGCCCGTCTTCGCCTTTCGGAAGGTTCTCCGCGCTGTAGCCTACATCAGGATCCGTGCGCTTCACGTAGGCAGTCATCGAGGCCGCTACCTTCGCGGCGATTCGCTCGCTCTCCTCATAGTCCTTGAGGTCCTCGATGCGGGTGATGACGCTCGCAAACTCGGAGACGCCTCGCTGCTGATGCAGCCTATCCAGCGTGGACAGATGCAGCATGCGAGCGGCAGGAATCGCCTTCAGCCCGCTGTCAGTCAGGAACGTGGTTCCTTCGCGGGGATCTCCCTTGTACGTCCAATAGTTGGTCGCTTCTCCCCAGGCATTCGATTGGATGCCCTGGCGGATACCCTTTCCCAGATCGTCATAGTCCAGGGGCACGAAGTCGGGCTCGAGCAGCTCCAGGGAGAACGGAACGTCGGACCCGTGGTTGAGGAAGGCGACGGGCCCGATGAGCTGCTGCGCGAACATCTCTCCGTCCCGCAGCCAGGTGTACGCGGCCAGCCGCTGGGCGAGCGGCCAGCGATAGCGCTTCGTCACTTCGGGCTTGCGGGCCCACTTGCGCCAGCCTTCGCGCAACGCGCTCGCGTACTCCGTATGGATCGTCCCATCCGCACGCCGGGGCTGCGGCTCGACACCAATGCCGCTCGCGCCGACGACGTTGTTGACCATGACTCGCAAGGCGCCGCGGCACAGGTCGTGATTGCGCTCGAGGTAGCGCGCGTGAGCCCGAAGGGCGGCCGCTCCCGATCCCACGAGCGCATTCGGGCTGCTGTTGTCCGTGCGTGACTTGCGCTGGCGACTGGGCTTGGCTCCCTCATAGTAGGCCAACGCGCGCCGCGCCTGGGCGCGACGGAGGCCGGCGATGGGGTTCTGCCAGGCAATGAGGCGATCGATGAAGTTCATGGTGCGGCCCTTGGTCAATCTCGCCCGTCGAATCTGGCGACCGAGTACGGCAAGCCACCAATGGTCGGAGCGCACTTGCCCGCCTCGGCCTGGACTCGGCGCTCCCACTCCTGCCGACCCTTCCGGATATCAGCAAGGTTTTCGCTCGTGTAGGTACGCCCGTTGAACTGGATGGTTTTGCCGCCGAGTACTTCAGCCTCAGCGGCTAGGTACTTGGCGAGCATGTCGGTTGCGGTGGTCATAGAACGCCACCGTATCCGTTGCTCTGTCCGCTTTCTAGGGACGATTCCGGATTTTTCGCACCCGCCTGCGCGGGCATGTCGCCACGCTGCGGTCTGGCGCCGATGATCTCGTAGAAGCGGGTGCGCCCTACTCCATGCCGGCGCATGAGCTCCTGCATGTTGTCCCCGTTGTACTCGCGACGTATCGCTGCATCGCGCTCCGACTTGTCCGGCGTCGGGATGTAGAGGTCCTGCCCGCCGAGTGCTCTTCGCAGTCCGCGCACGAGCGAGCGCGCCACCAGCGTCGCGAGCGGTTCATGCATTCCAATCTCCTCGCGGATGATGGCCACGAAGTCGTGCTCGAGCTGCACCGCGGCGTCTTCCGCCTGGCCGGCTGTGAGGGTGGGTCGGTTGTTCATATGCGGCTGCTCCACTCTTCGGAGGCAAAAGGATTGGACGGCGGCGGAGGGGGCCGGCGCGCAGGAATTCGAGGAGCCTCGGGGACTGGTGGCTCTGGGATTTCTGGCTGCGGTTCCACCGCAGCCGGCGTCGGCTGTTCGGGTGCAGACGTCTGCACTTCCGGATCGCCTTCTTCTTCGGCGATTAGCGGGGCCTGCCGAACTTTGAGCTCTGCAAGATCCCACTGCTGTGCCTTGCGGAGATGCAGCCGAAGCGCACGGGCCAGCCAGACGGCATAGACAGTGCAATCGAGCGCCTCATTCCGGCGATCGGTGCGAGGCTTCCACTCCCGTCGCGCCTTGTTGATGCGCCCGGGGATCTTGATCTCGCTGAGAAGCTGTTCATAGAAGTCGTCACGCACGCCTTCGTACCAGTGCATCCGGGCTGGGCCGTTGCCTTCGAGTCGGACGCGGCCTGCCTGCTCGGACCATCCGAGGATCAGATCCTTGGCCTTTGCCGTGCCGACGATATGAACCCGCACGCCGGCCCGCGCAGCCTTCGTGGCCTTCGCGTTGGGTTCGATAGCCTTCGCCTTCGGCGGCACCCAGATCTCCACCTTGCCGACGGAATCCGGGGCGCCTTTGACGGCGTATACCGGCCGCTCCGCCCGGCTGTGCTTGCGGACGAAGGCGTAGACAGCCTCGCTGGTCTGGCCGTCCGATGAGTCGATCGCGACGGCGGCGATCGGCAGGCCAACGCCGGTGGCGTGCCTCACGCGCCGTCCCATGGTCCTTTCGAGCTCTATCCAGGCGCCGACGTGAGGCACGATGGTCGGGCCGTAGAACTCACCCCAGAAAGCGAGCCACATTTCCTCGCCACGTCCCACTACCCAGATCGTGACGGCTAGGCGGTCGTGCTGGACGTCCACGGTCATCAGCACCACGAGGCCTCCGACAGGGCAGGTCCATTCGAGGTACTTCTCCGCGCGCTCGCGCAGCACGTCCTCCTCCGGCAGCTCGCCTCGATATTCCCAAGGTAGGCCGCGCGTGCTGTTCCAGAAGGCGATCATGTCCGTGGGATCACCCTTGTCGAGCTCGCACTTGGCCTCGAGGTACTTTCGCGCGAGCACCGGCACCCGGGAACCGTCGAACGTGCTCAACAATTCGTTGAGGTAGAAGCCCGGGATCGGGCTAGGGGCTGTGGCGATCCAGCCGAAGCCATCGCGTTCTGCGCGACGCAGATTGGAGATCCGCTGCTCGTCACTCCATAGCGCCCCGCAGTGCGGGCAGGTGTAGTACGCCTGGTCCGGCTGAAAGCGGCCGTACACCTCGTGCATCTCGGCCTGTTCGTCTTCAGGGATCGTGACGTGCTCCCAGTCTGGCACGTGGGATTCGCCGCACTCGTGGCATGGCACATGAAAGTAGCGCTTGTCCGTCGTGCGCATCTCGGCCTCGACGGCACTGGCGTTCTTCGCCGTGGGCGTGCCGCCTACCAGAAACAAGTGGCGCGGATCCGTCTTCAGGCGCTCGCCGAGTAGCTTCAACGAGTTGCCCTGCCCGCGCACGTCGGTGGCTGCATCGTCCGGCTCCTCGACGATGACCACTCGGGCACTCGTCGACTTCACGTCGCTAGGGCTGTTCGTGCCCACCAGCTTGATCAAGCCGCCGGGGAACCGCTTGCGCAGCGCGCTGTTCCCCTGCGCCCGGCTGTTCAGCGTGATGCGCTTGGCCAGGACGGGACTGCGGCGGATCATCGGGTCCAGCTTCTCGGACGCGAAGTCCTTCGCCGCCATGGTGCGCGGGAAGGCTGCCACCACAACGCTCGGACGGTAGTGGACGTGATAGCCGATCACGTTGCAGACGATGCCGGCCGTATAGCCCACCTGGGCGCTTTTCTGCACCACGAGCTTCCGGGTGCCGGGCGCGTTGGCCACGGCCGCGATCTCGCGCAGGGCCGGCGAGACAGCCCAGCTGAATTTCCCCGGGATGGCGGATTCCTCGCTGCTCAGGATTCGGTACCGCTCGCTCCACTCCGCGATCGACAGGCGTGGAGGCGGCCGCAGCTTGGCCCATGCTCGCGCATGCGCCGCGCGCAGCGCCTTCCGCGCGAGCTCGGCGTGCGATGGCTGGGGCCTTGAGTCGAAGCTCACTCGGCGTCCTCCTCCGCGGCATCCGGATCTTCGTCGTCGTCATCGACATCCGGCGCACGCCAGTTGGAAAGACGCTTCAGAAATTCCTCGAACGTCGCCTCGAGCATCGCCTCGACATCGGGCTTCGCGAGGCCGATCATCAGCGACGCCAGCCGCGGCGGCTCGTTGACCAGGTACTCACGCGCGTTGAGCACTGCGCTTGCCCAGAGCGGCTCGACCTCTTCGGCTGGGATGAGCATGCGGCTGTCGACGAGCATGTCGCGCTCGAGCTTGTCACCCTGCAGGCGATTGAGCCGGTCCTTCGGAGACTCGGCCTGCACCTTGCGCACCTCCCGCTCGACCAGCCAGGCCACGCAGGCCGGCGCGTCGTATTCGCTAGGCACGCCGGGCCCGCCCTGCACCGCCACCGGAAAGCCAACGACCTGCCACTCCGTGATGGTCTTCGGCGCCACGCCAAGCATGGCGGCGATCTGTTCCTGTCCCTTGATCCGCATGCTTACTTACCTCCTACGACCTGCCACAACTAGAACTCGGACGGGGTTCGAATTACCCGTACTCGGCCCTCCGGCGGAGGACCCGGACATGGGGGGGTGGGGGTGCCCCACCCTGCCCCTCTCGGCCACCGCCCTCACGCTCCCCCCCCCGGCCGCGCCGTCCGCAGGGCGGTGGCGAAGGACTCGTCGAAGTGGCGCGCGAAGACCCGGCTGATGGTGGCCTGCGCCACCTGCTCGAAGCGATAGCGCGGCTGGTACATCGCACGCGAGGCGAACAGCAGCACGGGCATCACCGTGGTGCCCGTCGCTCCGAAGGAGATGCGGGCCCAGATCCCTCGCTGCAGGTGCTGAAGCTTGCGACCCTTGCTCCACGAGTGGCGACCGAACGTGGCCTTGCCTGGACCCTGGCTCACGAAGAACGCCTCGCGCTGTCGCTTGGCCTTGCTGCGCCTGCTGTTCGTGGCGTTGGCATCGGAGCCAGCCAGGTTGAAGGCCTGCAACTGGCTCAAGATGCGAACGATCTGCCCTCGACTCATGTTGCCGTACGCATCGAGCTCGGCGCCCAGCGCCGGCACAGCACGCTCATCGGCCCGCATCACCCCGCGCTGCACCAGCAGCTCCTCGAAGCGCTTCTGCAGGCGAGCACCGCCGTGGATCTGCGGCAGGATGAAGTGGTTCGGGCGCTGGCTGTCGCGCACGTCGACGACTGCGGTGAGGTCCTGCTTCGTGGCAGGCCTCAGGCGCAGCGAGTTGAGCGTGAAGGGCGTGGGCCGGTCGAAGACGTTCGACATCTCATCGCGCTCAGCGGCGATCACGTCCCGGCCCGTGAGGTTCATGGCCCGGGCCAAGGCGAACGGCACCTGCCGCTGCGCGATGTTGAACGCTGTCTCGACCTGGTGGAAGTTGTTGCGGATGTCGATCCTCATGGCCGCGCCCCCCGTGCAGGCGTCTGCACCTGATGTGCCGCCGTCTCCGGGTTTGCCGGATCGTCGCCAGGCCGCAGCATGAACACAGCGAAGTCGCAGGCGTTGAGCACGGCGTACTCCTGCCACTCCGACACCGGGTCGGACGCAGGGAACGGCGTGCCCAGCACCTGCCCGGCCTCCATCGCGTAGAAGTAGCCCGGCTCCTTCTTTACCGTCGCCCGCCGGAGGCAGGCATCGACGTGCTCGCGGCCCCATTCGAGGCGCATGCGGGAGATCCACTGCGCGGTCATCGGCATGCGTTCGCGCATGTCGGGTGATTTGGCTGGTTGATTCATGGTGCTGGTCCTCCGATTGCGGACGGGGCTGGACGAGGGGTGGACTGCGCAAACCCGCATGGCTGCTGAATCCGTCCATCCGTCCACCCCGACCACCGTGTGTGGGTGAGCCGCGCCCGCGTGCGCGCGCACACACCCGCCCGCCTACCCGCGCGCCTGCGCATGTGTGTGGTGCGAAAACCCGCCGAGGGGTGGACGGGTGGACGGATGGGGTATTTCCCCAACAAGATCAACAACTTGCGCCGTCCACCCCCCCTGGACGGAGGGTGGACGGGGCTGGACGGCGGTGGCGTCAGGACCGGCTTGACAGACGCGTAGACGCCTGCTCCGCTGGGGCGAGACCATCCCGCTTGGCATCCAGCCAGGCGCGAAGTATTGAGATCAGAACGGCAGGTCATTGTCGCTGTCGTCCTCGAAAGGTGGTGGCCCGTCATCAGGCGGGGGAAGCGGCACCGTGACGGCCTCCGGCTTGGGCAGGCGTCGATAGCCACGCCGGCGCTTGCCAGTGGTCTCTCGGAAGCGCTCGAAGCCGAGCGCCTTCATCGCGTTGACGATGCGGGTGTCCATCTGGCCGTTACCGTCGATGCGGTCGGCCTTGATGTTGAGCGCCTTGTCGTAGATCTCGGTGCTCGGGAAAAAGTCGCGGTCGATCCGGGCCACGTCGTTGATGTGCGGCCGGCTGGTGTCGTTGACGTACTCGTCGAGCACGTTCTCCCATTCGTCCACACGCTTGAACGGCGCCTGCTCGGGGAACACGAGTTCGCGCTCCTCCTCGCGGGTCGGCCAGTAGCGCTCGCCCGCATTGACCCGGTGCAGCGCCTCGGCCAGCAGCTGCGAGCGCATCGCCATCAGGGCCTCGACGTTCACCGAGCGCACCTCCAGCGGCCAGAAGCGGCGATCGCCAGTCGCGTCCTTCAGGAAGGTGTCGGCGTTCGTCGTGCCCACGTTCACCGAATGCCGCGGCTGCTTGCGCATCTGCCCGCCGTAGGGCGGCCGATACCAGTCCTCTTGGGCGGAGAGGAACTGCTTGATCATCGTCGTCTCGGACTTGTTGAGCGACTCGAGTTCGGCCGACTCGACGATCCAGGCCAGCTGCATCGCCATCAGGCTGTCCTTGTCGCCGACGCGGATCGCGTTGTCCGTGAAGTACGGAAATGCCAGCGCTCGGAATGCCGTCGACTTCGCGAGGCCCTGCTCGCCCTTGAGGATGAGCATGTAGTCGAACTTGCAGCCCGGCTGCATCGCCCGCTTCACGAGGCCCATCATGAAGCACTTGCCGATCAGCCTGGTGTAGGGCCGGTCCTCCACGCCATAGACGTCGACCAGCCAATGCTCTATGCGGTCGACGCCGTCCCACTCCTCGGCCTTGATCCAGTCATGGATCGGGTTGTACTTGCTCAGGCGCGCCGCCATGAGCACACCGTCTCTCAGCGTGCCCTTGCCCTTGATCCCGAGGCGATACGTGCGCAGCAGGTACTCGCCGAGCATCAGATCGTCCTCTTCATCCCACTCGCCCGCTGGACGCCCCCACGGTGCATCCTTCGTGCGCTCGAGCAGCTGGCTGAAGTCGTTCTTCTTGATCAGGCCCTTCAAGGTCGGATCGTTGAGCACGCAGTACAGGACGTTCTCGCGGCAGTCCTCCGGACGACCGCCCTTGCCCTTCACGAGCATGGCGACCACGTCGTCACGGCTGAATTCGTCGCCCGGATCATCCGGATCCGATGGAGGGCCGTTATCACCGCCGCCCCCTCCGCCACCACCCTGCCCCCCAGCGGGAGCCGGAGCGTCGCGATTTTTGGCGCTCCGCGCTGGCTTCGCGAGTTCCACGCCGACGAGGGGCGCCAACCACTTCAGCGCGTCAGCCGGCTTCGCAGCCGGCAGCCACTCCATGACTAGGTCGATCGGCGTGCGTGCGCCGGCGCGCGCATCGCCCATGTCGGCCACGCCGAAATCGACGATGCCGCCCGGCGAGATCGAGAGATCCTCCTGCAGATCACGGCCCAGCGCCTTCGAGGTGACTCGATAGCCGGGGCCCGAGTCGAAAGTCTTGGCGTGCTCCTTGCCGCCAAACAGCCTCGGCACCCAGGCGGCGAGATTCGCCATGGCCGCGTCCTTGACGCGCTGGAATCCGTCGCCGCCCTGCCCCGGCGGCGGCGCGCCTGCTCCAGCTCGCGCCGGCGCGGAAGGAACCGCGGGGCGCTTCGCCGCATGTGCCGCCGCTTTGGCGTCGTCGATGGTCTTGTGCAGACGTCGCAACGTCGTCTCGTCGATCGGCCGAACGTCGGCCGGCGTGTTCGGAAAGCGCCTGCCGGTGCAGATGAAGTACTGGCTCTGGCAGAAGACCTCGACGCCGATGTCGTTGCTCTTATTCGTGCCGGTATGGCCCAACACGATGGCGTGCACGCCCTTGCCGCTCACCGAGATCTCGGTGTAGCTGTCGCACGCGGCCACGATGTTCCTGCAGCGCTCCGACCAAGATCCGTCCGCCTCGAGCTGGTCATCGAGGTCTACGCCGACCAGGCCGTCGTCCGGCAGGAAGCCGAACCCGATCCCGTGGTATCCGCCACGCTCATAGGCCCTGCGGACGACCTCCAGTGTCGCGAGGCGCATGCGATCGCGCTCGTCGCCCTGCTTGCCCGCCCGCCGGCCGCCCTGCACGTAGTACGGCATCTTCACGGGCTTCTTGGCGCCCTCCTTGTGCTCGAACTTCCACAGGACCCACTGCTGGCGCGTCGCGAGCGACGCCGGGATCTCGTCCCACAGCGGCGGCTCGACTTCGGGGAACACGGGGGCCTCGCTCATCCGCGACGTGAGGCGTAGCCAGTCATCCAGGCCGCAGCATGCTGCACCTGGTCAATGCTCGGTACCCGGGTCATTTGAGGGCCTTCAGGTTGCCCAGGGCGAGCTGCAGCTCGGATGCCAGCGACTCCACGCGCTCGATTGCCCGGGTCTGCCGGGCCTCGGGCGATTCGAGGAATTTGGCGGCGAGGTAGGCCATCACCGATGCGACGTCGCCCGTGGCCTTGATGTAGCCCTCCAGGTCGTCGCAGTTGAAGCGCTGCGTGTCGCCCTCGGGCTGGTTGAGCTTGCGAGACAGCACCGACGGGCTCAGATCCATCTTGCCGGCAAGGGCAGAGGCGTTCAGTCGCTGCTCCTGAACACGGAACGCGATATAGGCCCTCAAGCTCGGCCAGTGCTCGGGGAGAGCATGGTCGATCGTGAGGTTCAGATTGGCATGCGCAATAGATGACATTTCGAATTACCGTCTGTTGCCATCTCGAAAATGGGCAAAAAAAAGAGACTGCAGGCCATGAACCGCAGCACGAAGAAAAGCCCCCGCCGCCTCGACGCGCCCAACACCGCATACCTGCCCGCATGCGGCGTAGGAGGAGGGAGTGAAACGAACACAGGCGCGTCGAAGTGGTCGGCGACGGGGAGAAAAGGCGTCCCGCGCGAGGTCGGGCCAGTTCGCATGTCAGGCCCCCACCCTCAACTCAACAGGGCCTCGCATGGAGCGAATGGCGTGCTGCTGCCGCGCTCTTTCGGTCAGCGGCAGGTCGCCGAGGGTGAGTCCAGGGCACAGCGCCACCAGGCAGTCGGCAAGGCCGAGCTCGATGTGCTTGCCGCCATAGACGATCTGATTGAGCGTTCCGCGAGTCGTGCCGGCTTGCTGGGCCAGCAGGTCGCGCTCCTTCACCGGAAGGGTTAAGTAGTGCTGCTTGAATCGATCCATAGGCCCCACACAGTACCCAAGGGTACCGTTTCAGTCAATACCCCAAGGTCATTTACCTTCGGGTATGACTGGGCGACGATCCCAGGCATGGAAAAGTACGAGCGCCTGCAGGCATTGCTCACCTTCATCAAGAACCGCTTTTGCGGCGGCAAAGCTGCCGAGCTGGCGCGCCGGATCGGGCGCAGCGACAGTTATGTGAACCGTCTCTTCTATCCCCAAGAGAAGAATGGTGCCAAAGGCATCGGGACCGAGATCATGGACGCCTGCACCGAAGCGTTCAGTCTGCCGCGCGGGTTCTGGGAAATGACACCGGAGGAAGCGGTCATCGAGGTGTCGGGTCCGGTCGACGGGACCCCCGGACCGGTTGTCGCCGCCGCGCCAGGCACGCCCGAAACGGAAACGCTGGATGTACTTTATGCCCGAGGAAGCTGTGGAGGGGGCATTTTGATTACCGAATACGGAGACGAAGTACGGGAGCAACTCGTCAAGGAAGCGTCCTGGTTCAGAAAATACAATATTCGCCCTCACCAGGCGTTGGTCTTTTATGCCGATGGAAACAGCATGGCTGAATTCATCGTTGACGGCGACATCGTGATTTTTCGCAAGGGCGTCAATGAATTGGTCAACGGGCAAATCTATGCCATTGAAACGCCAGACGGTTTGCGAATCAAGCGGGTGCTGAAGCGCGCCGACGGTTCGATCGTCTTAGCAAGCGACAACGAGAACAAGCGAAAGTACCCAGACGAAACTTACTCCCCGGAGCAAGCCGCCCGCCTTCAATTCAAGGGCTCTTTCGTTTACCGCCAAGGCGGATAATTGTCAGCCTTTCTACTCTGAGGAAAAAATGTTAAAGACAATTGCCTTTTGCATCGCATGCGTCGCAATTGGTGGATGCGCCACCCCGCTTGGACCCGATAACTCGATCACTATAAGCGTCGCGTCGCCCCATAGCTCTGAACAGACATTCCGCAATCTATTGAAGGTCATGAAGGATTGCTACCCGGATTCACTGACCATCCGGGCGAACTATTTCCCTGAAGCGAAGGAAGGGGAAATCGATCTCTACACCGCCAATGATTTTGGGAACATCCCCTTTGGAACGTGGACCGTCAAACCAGCCTCCGCCGGCTCAACTGTGACCCAGGTGCGGAGCACTCGCACCGGAAAGCAGCTGGACACCACTCTGCCGGAATGGATCGAAGGCAACGCTCAACGGTGTCCGCACGGCACTCGCTCCGAACCACGCCCGCCCGGCTCAGAGTTGAATCAGAACCACATGCCGGTTCAATAATCTTCGCCTCGGGCTCCGGGTAGGGATAGTCCGGACAGCCATAACTTACCCAAGGGTATTGACAGAACAATACCTATAGGTACCATGCACACCAGCACGCTGCATCCCGCAGCGCTTCCCTGGAGTGCACGATGCCCCTTAGAGCCGCGAATCCCGCCCGCGCCCGCCGCAGTCGCCGGGCCCCCTCCCCTGCCACTCGCCCCTACCGGTGCTTCTACGCACCGCTCGACCGTAACGGCGTTCCCACCAACATCGATGCCGGCGTCCTCCCCTTCATCGACCTGAAGGCGGCGAACGGCGAGGCGGCTCAACGCAAGGCCCACCAGCGCACCGGTTGCCCGGTCGCCAGCGTGGAACGCCTGGAGCACGCGGGCTGAGCCATGAAGGCCCAGAACAAGAAGGCGCGCAGCGTGGTGCTGGCGCCCATGTCAGCTACAGCTGCTGAGCTGCTGCATCGCCTGCAGCAGGAAGCGGCCGAAGCCGTCGCACCAGCGGCGGGCACCGTGACGCTGCCCCCCACAGGCGCGCTCCGCGCGTCGAGCTCCGGCGACGGGACCTACATCTCTGCCTACGACTCGAGCTTCAACAATTCGATCTCGCTGGTCCAGATCCACAGTCGCCAAAGCCATACCAGATGGAGTGGCACCGAAACGCGTCGCGACGCCAATGGCCAACGCTGGCAGCGCGATTTCCGCGCCGTGGTCGACGACTTCGGCGATCTGGTCGAGGTTTCGTCATGAGCCGCCGCCTCCAGCACCTCGACAAGGTGATCCGCGACCAGAGCGTCGCGCCGGTGGTGCTCGACCAGCCGCACTTCCTCTTCGATTCGCCGTGCGACCTGCCGGCCTTTGGTGAGCACCAGCTCTGCGTCGTGCCTTTCGAAGGCCACCTCGCGGACCTGAAGCTGATCGAGTGGCGCGAGGTCCTTGCCGAGCTCCTCCGCGATGACGGTGCCGATCTCATCAACACCGACGACCTCCAGCTGGAGCCGCTGTCATGAGCGCCGCGCAGCACACGCCACCGGCAAGCGCGATGCGCGTCATCGCGATGGACGACTGGGCAATCTATGCCGAAGCGTCCAACGGCGAACTCCACGTCACCTACAGCGAGGTCTGGCCCGAATGGCTCGACTTTCCCCAGGCGCCGGAAGACATGGCCGATGAGGACTTCAAGCGCGCGACGCTGAGCATCCTGCGCTTCAAGCTCCCGCAGTGGGCAACTTTCCGCTCGATCTTCGCTGCGGACGAAACGGCCGAAGACCTTGCGTACTACGCGGCCGAAATCTACGACCTCGCCAGCAAGCAAGCGGTGTTCATCGCCAAGGCGCAGGAGGCCGCATCCCCATGACCACGCAGTCCCCTCCGAAGCGGCGCAACGTGTGGCTCTGGATCGCCGTCGCGCTCTACATCAGCAACTTGGCCGGCTGGTTCATCTGGCTCCTGGTCAAGGGCATTGGAGGTGCAGCATGAGCCACGAGAACGAACAGCTCATCGCCCTCCAGCTCCGCGATCACGTCCGCGGAGAAGCCGCCAAGCTGCCCGAAGCGGCCCTCCAGCTCGTCGAGTCCCTCGCCTGGGCGATCCGCGGCGCCGTCGCCCAGGGCGAAGAGCAGCAGCCCGGTCTGGGGCAACTCGCGCTCGCGCTGGCCAGCGTCGAGCTGCAGGCGATCGTCTCGGAAGCGCCTGCCGCGCAGATGAGGAGCGGCACATGAACCGCCTCTACACGTATGGGCTCGTCGCGACGCTTGTCGTCGCGTGGCTCGGCGGCGGAGCGCTGCTCGACGGCCCGAGTGAGACCGACGCAAGCCAGGCCTCGGCACTCGCCCACCACGACGCGCTGCAGGCCGCTCGCCACGCTGCAGATCCTCGCATCGCCGCGGCGACGGGAGACCAGCCATGAGACGTCTGCTCGATCCGCTCCAGCTCGAGGCCCTCGCTCACGACGGCGAAGAGCAGCCCACAATGACGCCGATGGAATGGCTGCAGGCCGCTCTCGAGCAGTTCCTCGTGCTGTTCGTCTTGGCTGTCGTCGTCCTCACCGCACTGGCGCTCGCGCTGGGCGACGTGCAAGGGGTCACGCCATGACCGGCGCCGCCGTACAGACGTCTGCACCGGCCGACGATGGCGACCTGTTCGCGAACCCGGCGCACGAATCACAGGCCTTTGACGGCGCGATCTACGAGCTGCACGGAACCATGGCTGCCGCGGCCGAGGTGCGCGTGAAGATGGCCGGCGACGGCCTCACCGCGCTTCCGGTGCTGTGCATGGAAGTACGCCCCATCCACGGTGGGCACGGCCGCACGCTGCATGCCGAGCAGACCTACCCCGAGGACGGCCTGCAGGCCGCACAGGCAAAAGCCGCGACCCTAAAGAGGGGCACTCCCATCACCCTGCTCACCAGCCTGAAGGAGATGCGCACGATCCTGCCGCATGTCCAGGCGGTCGAGCGCACAGCTACCGCAGAGGCAACCCGATGAAGTCCGTGATCGTCCACGCTCCGCAAGGCAGCGGCAAGAGCCTGCATGCCGAAAAGATGCGCAAGCACTTCCGGCTGGAGCACGTTGTCGATGAATTCGAAGCGCTGCGCGCCAACGAGATCCAGGCGAGCGGCACGCTGTACCTCGCCTCGATGAACCCCCTGCAGACCTGTCGAGCCACCAACGTGAAGGCGCTCGGCATTCGAGTCATCGCCCTGAAGGACGCGCTGCAGCAGTGCGGCAAGTAGCGCCCGACCCCATCCACCCCGCCGAGGCACACCCATGAAAAGAATCGTCGTCGCCATGACCGGCTTCGCCGGCACCGGCAAGGACACCGTCGCCGACCTCCTGGTCGAGCATCTGGGTTTCCGGAAGCTCGCATTCGCTGACTCCCTTCGCGCCGAGGTCTCCAACGGCTTCAACGTCGAGCTCAGCTACCTCACGCACCCGAGCACGAAGGGACATCCGATGAGCGCCCTCGCCATGCGCCGGGCCCCGATCGGCTTTCTCGCAGCTGTGGCGCTGGCCACGAACAGCGTGCCGCGCGATGGCGACGGCCAGGTCTCCGCCGAATGGCTCGACCAGCCGCGCTCGCCCCGGCAGATCCTGCAGTGGTGGGGCACCGAATACCGCCGCCGGCAGCATGAGCACTACTGGTCGCGCCAGCTGATGCAGCGGGTGCTCGACGACATGCGCGATGGAGCGCATCGCTTCGTCATCACGGACTGCCGGTTCAAGAACGAGGCCGACACGGTGCGCGCCCTCGACGGCAAGATCTGGCAGATCAAGCGCCCCGGCATCGACGACGCCACCACGTCGGAGGGCTCGCACGTCAGCGCCACGGATGGCCGCGAGTTCGCCCCCGACCTGGTCATCAACAACTGCTACGACATCCGCCACCTGCAGCAGTTGGTCCTGGGCGAGTTCCTCTCGCTCGAAAGCGGGATCGCGGGCACAACCGTCACGGTGCCGGCGCTCGATCTGCTCGAGCCGGAGTGCGTGGGCCACGCGATACCGGCTGAAGTCAACGACGGGGCCCAAGCACAAGGGAGGCGTTCATGAACGCACTTCTTCTGCTGGTCAGCACCTTCGTCCTGGTCTTCGCGCTGGGCCTGCAGAGCCAGTTGGTGAACAACGGGCACTTCGTTGCGGCCTTTCTCAACAGCGCCGTGATCGGCATCTGCAATCTGATGCTCTTCAAGCTGGCGCCCGAGGCGAGCGGCATCGAGATCGCTGCTTACCTCGTTGGCGGGCCCTTCGGCATCGTGGCGAGCATGTGGGTGTATCGCTGCTCGCGTGACGCTCTGCAGGACCTCACAGACCTCGGGCGTTCGATCAGCGGAGGTAGCAAGCCATGAGCGAACGCTACACGACGGCACGCATGCCCTCGGCACGTCCACTGGGCGCCCGCAGCGTGATGGAGGGCACCTACACGGGCACGGAACTCGCCAACACCTCGGCGCGCCCTGGTGCCTACGACGCCATGAAGCTGCCGAGTCTCATCAGCGGCCGACAGGTATCCCGGGAACAGCAGCGCGCTGAGCTACGGGCGCCGCTGCTGGCGACTCCGATGCCCGAGAGCCTCAGTGCCTCTGCGGCTGCAGAGCCCGCCGCCGTGCAGCAGCCGGAGCCGGTCACGCCCACCACAACCCCGCCAGTTCCTGCGGCGACCACGCTCGGACACGCGCCCTCCTCCTACCGCCCTCGCGAAGGAAGCGGGCCGCATCGTGTCTTGCAGCACCTGCAGGAGCACGGCGGGCATCTGCTCTACACGGACATCTGCCGGCAGTTCGACATCCCGTCCCATTCGCTGACCGCGATCTTCAAGCCGGCGCTCGCGAAGGGAGCACTCATCCAGGTGCGGGTGGGCGACGCGCGCAGACGCGCCTTGGCACTGCCCGGATATGTCTTGCCGACAGGCGTAAAGGCCGTCCGGGTGGGCGACGTCGCCGATGGCACGTTGACGCAGCACGTCCCGCAGCCACGCCCCATCGCCCCATTCTCCGCGGCATCCCCCGATCTGGGCCGCGCTTTTGAGCAAACCGCTGGCGAACTGCGCCGCGCGCTCGAGCACGCAGCACGACTGCTTCAGCAGTTCGCCGCCGCGATTCCTCCCTCAATCCACCCGTAAGCGACCCACCATGTCTACCAAAGAATTTGCATCCGGAAGCGGTGCCGCCCTCGCCGACGAGCCGAACACCGATGGTCAGTTCGCCATGCTCGAGCTGGCCCTGATCACGCCGAGCCTCACGAACCCGCGCAAGACGTTCAACGAGGCGAAGATGCTCGACCTTGTCGAAAGCATCGTGGCCAGCGGCGTGCACCAGCCAATCCTGGTCCGACCGCTGCCGGCCAATCGCCTCGACGACACGTTCCGCAACCGCGGCGACGGCAAGCCTCTGCCAACGCACGAGATCGTCTCAGGCGAGAGGAGGTTCCGCGCCAGCCAGCACGCGGGCCTGAAGACCATCCCAGCGATGATCCGGCAGCTCAGCGACCAGGCCGTGCTTGAGATCCAGATCGTCGAGAACCTCCAGCGAGACGACCTTACCGAGCTCGAGGAGGCGGAGGGCTACCAGCGGCTCTGCGACGAAACGGGCATCGCGAAGGAGCTGGTCGGCGAACGCATCGGCAAGAGCCGGAGCTACGTCTACGGGCGCATGAAGCTGCTCGACCTGTCCACCGCTCCACGGGAAGCGTTGCGGTCAGGCGAGATCGATGCCAGCAAAGCACTCCTCATTGCCCGCATTCCGGACGAGAAGCTGCAGATCAAGGCGCTCACAGCCGCAACGGAGAAGGACTACCAGGGCTCTCCCGTCCGGAGCTATCGCGCCCTGCAGAGCTGGGTCCAGCAGAACGTGATGCTCAAGCTCTCGGGCGCCAAGTTCTCAATCAAGGACGCCAGCCTGGTGCCCGCTGCTGGCGACTGCTTGAGCTGCTCGAAACGCACCGGCGCGAACCCCGACCTCTTCACCGATGTCGACGGTCCAGACGTCTGCACGGATCCACCCTGCTTTCATGCCAAGGCAGAGGCCCACTCGGGACAACTGATCGCCCAGGCCAAAGCCAAGGGCATGGAAGTCATCGAAGGCAAGGAAGCGCTCGAGCTGCGTCCACACCACTGGCGGGATTCGATCGAGGGGTACACCGCTCTGGATGACGACATTCGTGGTGCGCTCTCTGAGCGCGAACTGAAGGGCAAGGTGAAGCTCTTCGTCGATCCGCATAACAACGAGATCTCGGAGGTCATCCCCGAGGACCTCGCCGAGAAAGCCTACGCCAAGGCCAGCAAGAGCGAGACGAATGAGAAGCTCAACAAGCAGATGCAGAAGGATCGTGCTCGCCAAGCCGAGCACGAGGAAAAGCGAAAGCGCGCTGCGTTGGCCGAGGACTATCAGCGCCGCTGGCGCAAGGCCGCAGCTGATGCGATTGCACCCCGAATCCGCGCCGGCGAGATCCAGACACTGAGCGCGAACCTACTGCGCCGCGTGCTCCTCGAAATCTCGCTGGTGGACAACCGGTGTGACGAGGGCACTCTGTTCGAAATACTCGAGCTCCAGGGCAACCGCTACGACGAGGAGTTGACGGCGTCTTCGGTCCGCTCGCTCGACGACAACGAGGTCGGATTCACGCTTCTCCTGCTGCTTCTCCAAGGAGACCTAAGTCCGAAATGGGACTATGTGGATGCCGAGTGCGTTTACAGCGACTCTGCGCCTGCGATCGAGGAGCTCGCGAGCCTTCTCAGCATCGACATCGACTCGATCAAGGGTGAGATCCAGGCGCAGATCCGTGCCGAACAGGCACCGCACTCGCCTTCCGGCGAGGACCTGGCTGCGCAGCCGGAGGGAAGTGCGAAGGGAGAAAAATCGAAGTCGAAGCCTGCGGCGCCGGCGAAGAAGGGCAAGACCTCGAAGGAAGAGGCCTCGGCAAAGATCGCCGAGGCTCTTCAAGAGCTCGAGGAGCGCGAGCAGGGAGAGAACCAGGCGCCTTACGGCGCAGGACCTGAAGAGGGCGCGGCACCTGCCGCGCGGGGTGACGCGCCCGCACTGCCCCAAATCGGCGATCGCGTGGTCGTCGACCAGGCCGGCCATCAGGATCACCAGCGAGAGGGCGTCGTGCTGCAGGTCCGGGCCAGCGGGAAGGCACGCCTGCGGCTCGACGACGAGACCGATGCTCTGTTACCCCTCGGCTGGCTGAAGGTACTCGCCACGAGTCTGTGGCCATTCCCCCGCACGGCTGAGCAGGCCGGCACCACGCAGACGCCTGCACTGAAGACCGGCGACCGCGTGAAGGTCAAGGGGAGCATGGCCTCGGGCTTCCTGAGTGAGCACATCGGCAAGGAGGGCGTCGTCAAGACGGCTGTCGATGGCACAACGAAATGGGTCATCAACCTGGCCAAGCCGAAGAAGGCAGCGAAGCTGGTCGAGCTCGAAGCCGAAATGCTGGAGGTGCTGCAATGAAGACCAACACTGCACCCATCGTGCTCGCAGGGGAAGGCCCCGTCGCATGGCAGGAACGCTGGTACATCGAGGGCGGCCGCTGGACCGACTGGAAAGAGACCACCGAAGACTCAGCCGCAGCATCATGGGCAACCTATCCCGATACCTACGAAGCGCGGGCGCTCTACACCGCAGCCCCGCCTTCGGGCGAACAGGAAGCTGTACCGAGTCCAGGGCCTGTGACTCAGGCGTGGACGCACAACATTCCGATGATGCAGCAGAGCGTGCTGCTGGCCGCGATCCGCGGCCCCGATGGTCAGCCCAAGTACGGAGGCGGCGCCAAGATGCTCCTGCGCTGGTACCGCCGGTGCGTGTTGCTTTCCGCCATGGACAGGAAAGTGCTCGACAACCCCATCGACGAGAACGGCGGCTCGTTCACTGGCCCCTCGCTCAACGGGCATGACGATCTCGAGCCGTGGACAGACCGAATGCAGATCCACATCAACGACTACCTGCGTCAGGTCGACATGCTGCCCCATCACTACCAGATGCACTTCATGCACGCGGCAGAGATCCTGGGCTTCAAGCATCCAGATGCCGTGATCCGGCACTTCTGGCACCGGCTCTACGAGCGCCTCGCGCACGACTTTCATCTCTGGCCCGAAACAGAGGCACAGCTCGACGACCGCCTCGGCGACACCCGCAGCGGCTGGCTCAAGCGTGCAGATCCCGCGACGATGGCCTGACATGAGAGCCCTCAGCATTCGCCAGCCCTGGGCCAGCCTCGTCGTGCTGGGCCTCAAGGACATCGAAAACCGGACGTGGGTCACCCACGAGCGCGGGACGATCCTGGTTCACGCCAGCAAGGGCATGACGCGCATCGAGTACGAGGATGCCATCGAGTTTGCCGTGGAGGCCATCCGCGCGGATCCGCGCCACGCCGGCAAGAAAGAGACGACAACGCTCCGCGCACTCGGATTCGCCATCGAGGACCTGCAACGCGGCGGCATCATCGGCCAGGTCGACATCGTGGATTGCGTCCGCGCCAGCGCGGCGCCCTGGTACATGGGCAACGTCGGCTTCGTGCTGGCCAACGCAAAGCCCCTGCCCTTCCGGTCGCTGAGGGGCGCACTCCGCTTTTTCGAGGTGCCGGCATGACTCACGGCCGCCCTCCCCGTCGCCCGCGCCCGATGGCGACCAACCTGGTCAACGTCGCGGCCATGCGCGCTACTCGACTGACACAAGTCGAGCTCGACCAGGTCATCAATCCTCTGCGCGATGCTGTTGCGGCTCTTCGTCGTGGCGTGGCCACCGAGTTCGAATGGCAGCTCGCCGTGACGGCCGTGAACATCGGCGATGCCATCGAGACGCAAGGCGTCGTACGTGGCCTCGCCGGCCACTTCCGCAGCATCGACCTGGCACTGCTGGAGATCGGCAAGCGCGCCAGGTCGACGGGCGACTGGCAGCCGCCGGCGCTTTACTACGAAGAGCGCGACCTGCTGGATCTTCTCGTCGATCTGCATCACCACCAGGTGAAGAGCCTGAGCTTCGGCGAGTTCTGCAAGGCCCGCGACAAGGCAATCGCGCAGACCGCCAGCGCCCCAGGCGGCAAGGTGGTCGACGTCGACCAGCGACAGGGGGTTCTCGCATGAACGCCCGGCCGCTCTATCTCGACAAGCCGGCAGTCGCTGCGTTCGTCGCACTGTCCGTCGCGACCATCGAGCGGCTCGTGCGTGAGAACGAGTTCCCGAAGCCGCGCGTGCTGTCGGGCCGCCGCGTGGCCTGGCTGGTCCGCGAAGTGGAGGAATGGGCGGAGAGCCGCCCCGCCTCCGACCTGCTTCCCCCACCGAATACGGGCGTCAAGCGCCGTTCACCGGCTTCGGCCGGAACCTCTCGCTGACCAGGTCTGGTCGGCTTCTTTTCCGCAACCCAGAAAGGCACCTTCATGAACGAATCACGTCCGCAACTTGTCATTCGCATCGGCGAAACCCTCTACGGCCTGCAGATCGCGCCCAAAGCGCCCGGCGAATGCCGCAGCGCATGGTCCCCCGACCGCACCGAGGTCGCCGGCGCCACGAGCTACTTCGATGGCTTGGCCAACACCCAGGCCATGGCTGAAGCCGGCCTGAAAGTCGCCCAGTGGGCCCTGGCCATGGAGATCGACGGCCACAAGGACTGGTACATCCCCAGCCGCGACGAGCTCGAGCTGCTGTACCGCCACTACAAGCCGACGACTGAGACGAACTACGTCTACCGCGCCGGCGACAACCCGAGCAGCGTGCCTGCTGGCTACCCCTACACCGAGACCTCGCCCGCGCAGACCAACGCGGCCGGCTTCAAGCAGGGCGAGGCCGATGCCTTCGACGACGCCTGGTACTGGTCCAGCACGCAGTTCTCTCGCGACTTCGCCTGGGGCCAGCTCTTCGACTACGGCTACCAGGACAACCTCGTCAAGAGCTCCGAGGCCCGTTGCCGTCTCGTCCGCAGATTCGCCATTGAGTGATTCAGTCCTTCAGTCATTGAGCCTTCCGGCGCGCAGCGCCGGCCATTTTTTCTTCCACCGTCCATCACCCACCGAAAGGACATCATGAGCACCGTTCTCACACAACTCCCGGCGATCGGCGCCGCTTTCCAGGGCGGATACTTCGCCGGCGTCATCTGCGACACCGACATGCGACATGCCGTCATCGTGGCGCCCAAGGCCAGCGGAGAGAGCTCGGGCGTCTGGACGCCCAGCTACGCCGACACCAAGGGGGCGCGGAGCTTCTCCTACGGCCTGGCCAACACCGACGCGATGGCCGAGGCTGGCAGCGAGTTGGCCAAGTGGGCCAGGTCCCAACGTATCGGCGATCTCGCCGACTGGTACATCCCAGCCCGCGACGAGCTCGAGCTGCTCTACCGCAACCTCAAGCCCACGACGGCCAAGAGCTATCCCCGCTGCGGCGACAACCCTTCCAGCGTGCCCGTGGGCTATCCCTACGACGAGGACATGCATGTGCAGACGTCTGCGGAGGCCTTCCGGCACGGTGGCGCAGAAGCACTCGCCGACGTGTGGTACTGGTCCAGCACGCAGTTCTCTCGCGACGGCGCCTGGACCCAGAACTTCTACTTCGGCGGCCAGTACTACAACTGCAAGAGCGACGAGGCCCGTTGCCGTCTCGTCCGCAGATTCACCATTGAGTGATTCAGTCCTTCAGTAATTGATTCTTCCGGCGCGCAGCGCCGGCCGCGAAAAATGGCGATTCACACTGAACTGTCGATTTACAAGCTGGCCTTCGATCTGCTCAGCCTGGCCACGGACATCACGCGCAACATGCCGCGGGACGTCAAGGCCTCGCTGGGCGGAAAGATCCACAGTGGCTGCATCGACATGATGGTGCTGATCGCTCGCGCGAACGCCGCGCGCGACAAAGTGCCCCACATCACCGAGCTGCTCGAGCACCAGCACGTCGTCGAACTGCTGCTGCGTCTCGCGCATGAGAAGAAATTCATCTCGGTGAAGATGTGGAGCACGTCGCTCGAGCTGAATACCCGCATCGGCAAGCAGGCCGGTGGGTGGCTGAAGCAATCCCGCTTGACAGCGCCTGTTGCCTGACCGTCACGGTGGTCACGCCCGCGCGCTTTTTGAATCTGGTCTCGCCGCTGCCTCACAAGGGCACCGACATGCGTACAACGGATACCCCCGCCCAAGGCGAATTGTGGTCCGACGCAGTTTCCCCGCCGATCGGCTCAGGCCTTCGGCAGGGCGACGTGGATAGCGAGCACCGACGCAGTTCTCTCGCAACAACGCCTGGAACCAGAACTTCAACAACGGCAACCAGAACAACAACGACAAGAGCTACGAGGCCCGTTGCCGTCTCGTCCGCAGATTCAACGCCCTCCGGGGCCCCTTTTCCTATCGAGGAGCTCGTGCAGGCCTGGCTGGACTGTCGCAGCAACAAGCGCAACAGCGCGAGCGCCCTTGCCTTCGAACAGCACGCCGAACGCAACCTCGGCCAGCTGTATGACGATCTGCTCGCCGGCACCTACACGCCAGGGCGGAGCATCTGCTTCGTCGTGACACGGCCGAAGCCGCGAGAGGTATGGGCGGCGGATTTTCGAGACCGCATCGTGCACCACCTCCTCTACAACCGGATCTCGCCCCGCTTCCATGCCGGCTTCGTCGCCGGCAGCTGTGCCTGCATACCCGGACGCGGCACCCTCTACGGCGCGTCGATGCTCGCCGGCCAAGTGCGCTCGATCACCCAGAACTGGAGTCGGCCGGCCTGGTATCTCAAATGCGACCTGGCCAACTTCTTCGTCGCGATCGACAAGCACGTGCTCTTCGAGCTGCTGTGCAGGCGTGTGCACGAGCCGTGGTGGCGAGATCTCACGCAGCTGGTGCTGTTCCACGATCCACGCGCGGACGTCGACGTGCGCAGCCCGCCGGCGCTGCTGGCCCGTGTGGCCCCGCACAAGAGCCTCTTCAACGCTCCGGCCGACACCGGGCTGCCGATCGGCAATCTGAGCTCCCAGTTCTTCGCCAATGTCTTTCTCGATGTGCTCGACCAGTTCGCCAAACACCAGCTGAAGGCCCGTCGCTATGTCCGCTACGTCGACGACTTCATCCTGCTGCACGAGTCGCCTCAGTGGCTGCACCAGGCCCACCAGCGCATCGCAGCTCTTCTTCCCGAGAAGCTGCACGCTCAGCTCAATCCGCGAAAGACTATCCTGCAGCCCGTGGAACGCGGCATCGACTTCGTTGGCCATGTGATCAAGCCATGGAGTCACACGACGCGGCCGAGGACCATCCGCCAGGCCCTACAGCGCCTCGAGAGCATGCCGGCGCCCGATGTCTACACGGCAGGCAACAGCTATCTCGGCCTCGTCCGACAGGCCGAGCAAAGTCACCAGGACCAGGTCGCAGTCGCCCGGGCGCTACTCAAGCGTGGTCACGCCGTCGACGGCAACCTCAAGAGGATTTTCCGCGCGCGAGCTGCTCCAACTTAGCGTCGAGAGCAGTCAGCCATTTCCGGCGCTCCTTGTCGTATCCGTGCCGGTTGTATACACCCTGAACTCCAGGCTGCACATGCCCCAGGATCGCCTCGGCCACGCTGTCGGGGCATTGAAGACTGGCCAACAGCGTGCGCGATGTGCGTCGCAAGTCGTGCGGCGCCCATGCCGTCACAGGCAGGCGCGCACGCTCCAGATGGGGGTGAGTCTTTGAGTGCGGCAGACGGTAGTGCACAGCGACACCGATCGTCTTCTGTTCGACGTGACCGAAGCGCCCAGGCGAAGGGAACAGGTAACCGCCGGCCGCGTTTTTCAAGCGACGGCGAACGATGACTTCAGCCCTGCCTACCAACGGCACCCGCAGATCTGTGGCAAGCGGAATCCGCGCGTTTTTGGTTTTGGCCTTCGGCACGGTCCACCACAGCCCATCCGGCTCCTCCGTGATTTCTGACGCATGCATTGCCGTGATCTCAGCGCCGCGCGCTGCAGTCCAAAGATAGAGCGTCAAGGCATCGTCGGCCAGCGCGGGGAAGTTCGGCAGCCAGCGGATGAGAGTGCCGACCTCATCACCGCTCAAGGCACGCTTGCCCGCCCCAACATGCGCGCCCTCCACGACCTTACCCTTGCTGCGCAGTCGGCCGCGCATGATGAGCCGCCACCAGTTCGGCGCAGTCTCCGGCAGGCGCCCCGCGTCAAGGGCGTAGTCCCACGCGGCGCCGAGCTCCTGGCGAAGCAACGCCGTCTGAACCGGCGTCGACATCCTCTTCTCCAGAAAATCGAAAGCCTGCGAGCGAGTGAGCTCTGACGCCTTCAGATTGGTCAGCTCACCGAGCTGACGATCCATGATCCGCCGGACCTCCTGCGCCCCCTTCGGCTTGCGGTGGACGTCCACATGGCCCGCGAGATAGTCGTCGACCAGGTCGCGCACCGAGTATCGGGCTTGCTTCGCGACCGGCACCGCCTCGGCCCTCGCCTGGCGCTTCTCCGCGACCGGGTCCACCCCGCTTTCTCGAAGCGCGCGCAACGCTTCCCACGCCCCGATCGCCGCGGCCTCGCTCATCTCGGGCCAGCGGCCAACCACGGTCTGCCGCATGCGACCGTCGACGGGTGACTTGTACCGGTAGATCCACGTGCGCCGGCTCTCGCTTGCCTGCAATCTCAGCCCGGGGCGTCCGTCCAAGATAATGTGTTCGCCAGGCTTCAACAGCTTGGCCGTTCGCGCATCAAACCGCATTGAGGAAACTCCTTCCGGCGTAGCTTTCTGATGGTCAATTCGCCGAACCGGCGTAGGCTCCTAGAAATCAGAGGCAATAACCTACGCCACAAAGCCTAGTGTAGTGATGTTTCCTGATGCGGCGTGATATGAGAGCAAGACGCTAACGTTTGTAAATTTCCCAATGGAATCAATGGCTTAATGAGAAAAGGCCTTTCAGATCAACAACCTACCAACGGCGCAGATTTGGCTCATACGCCAATGATGGCCCAGTACCTGGGCCTGAAAGCCGACCATCCGGACACCCTGCTGTTCTACCGGATGGGCGATTTCTACGAACTCTTCTGGTCCGACGCCGAGAAGGCCGCGCGCCTGCTCGACATCACGCTCACCCAGCGCGGCCAGTCGGCCGGCCAGCCGGTGGTGATGTGCGGCGTGCCCTTCCACTCGGTCGACACCTACCTGGCCCGCCTCATCAAGCTGGGCGAATCGGTCGCCATCTGCGAGCAGGTGGGCGAAGTCGGTGCCGCCAAGGGGCCGGTCGAGCGCAAGGTGGTGCGCGTGGTCACGCCCGGCACGCTGACCGATTCCGAGCTGCTCAACGACAAGGCCGATTCGCTGCTCCTGGCCGTGCATGCGGGCGCGCGCAATTTCTGCGGCCTGGCCTGGCTCAGTGTGACCGGCGCGGAGCTGCGGCTGGCCGAGTGCCCTTCCGACGCGCTCGAAGCCTGGATCGCCCGCATCGGCCCGAGCGAGTTGCTCTACAGCGCCGAAGTCACGCCCGCCTTCGAGCAGCGCCTGAAGGCCGCGCGCGCGGCCACGCCCTTCACGCTGTCGGTGCGCCCGGCATGGCAGTTCGACGGCGGCCTGGGCGAGCGCAAGCTGGCCGAGCAGATGGGCAGCAACAGCCTGGCCGCCTGGAACGCCGATGCCCTCCCCAACGCGCATGCCGCGGCCGCCGCGCTGCTGGGCTATGCCGAGCACACACAGGGCCGCGCGCTCTCGCACGTGCAGCGCCTGTCGGTGGAGCGCGACGGCGACCTGATCGAGCTGCCGCCCACCACGCGGCGCAACCTCGAACTGGTGCAGACGCTGCGCGGCGAAGACTCGCCCACCATGTTCTCGCTGCTCGACACCTGCATGACCGGCATGGGCAGCCGCCTGCTCAAGCGCTGGCTGCTTTCGCCCCGGCGCGACCGCTCCGAGGCGCAAGGCCGGCTCGAAGCCATCGGCGCGCTGCAGGCCACGGCGCCCGGTGCCACGGCCGCCCCCTGGCGCACGCTGCGCGAGCAACTCAAGAACACCAGCGACGTGGAACGCATCGCCGCGCGCATCGCGCTGCGCCAGGTGCGCCCGCGCGAACTGCTGGCGCTGCAGCTGGCGCTGTCGAAGGCGGAACAGCTGGCGCCGATGCTGCCCGCGGCGTCCGCCCTGCTCGGCCAGATCGCCGAGCGGCTCGCCCCGCCGCCGGGCTGCGCCGCCTTGCTGACCAGCGCCATCAAGCCCGACCCATCCGCGCTGGTGCGCGACGGCGGCGTGATCGCCACCGGCCACGACGCCGAGCTCGACGAGCTGCGCGCCATCAGCGAGAACTGCGACGACTTCCTGCTGAAGCTGGAGATCAGCGAGCGCGAGCGCACCGGCATCGGCAACCTGCGGGTGCAGTTCAACCGCGTGCACGGCTTCTACATCGAGGTGACGCAGAGCGCGCTCTCCAAGGTGCCCGACAACTACCGCCGCCGCCAGACGCTGAAGAACGCCGAGCGCTTCATCACGCCCGAGCTGAAGGCCTTCGAGGACAAGGCCCTGAGCGCACAAGACCGCGCCCTGGCCCGCGAGAAGTGGCTCTACGAACAGCTGCTCGACGCGCTGCAGCCCTCGGTGCCCGCGCTCACGCAGCTGGCCGGCGGCCTCGCCACGCTCGACGCGCTGTGTGCGCTGGCCGAGCGCTCGCACACGCTGCACTGGCGCGCGCCCAGCTTCGTGTCGCACCCGTGCATCGAGATCCAGCAGGGCCGCCACCCGGTGGTGGAGGCGCGGCTGGCCGAGAAGTCGTCGGGCGGCTTCATCGCCAACGACACGCAGCTCGGGCCGCAGCAGCGCATGCAGGTCATCACCGGCCCCAACATGGGCGGTAAATCGACGTACATGCGGCAGGTGGCGATCATCGTGCTGCTGGCTTCCATCGGCTCGCACGTGCCGGCGGCCGCCTGCCGGCTCGGGCCCATCGACGCCATTCACACCCGCATCGGCGCGGCGGACGACCTGGCCAACGCGCAGTCGACCTTCATGCTCGAGATGACGGAAGCCGCGCAGATTCTGCACAGCGCCACCGCGCAGTCGCTGGTGCTGATGGACGAGATCGGCCGCGGCACCAGCACCTTCGACGGGTTGGCGCTGGCCGCCGGCATCGCGGCGCAGCTGCACGACCGCAGCAAGGCCTTCACGCTGTTCGCCACGCACTATTTCGAGCTGACCGAGTTCCCGGCCACGCACCACGGCGCGGTGAACATGCACGTGAGCGCCACCGAGGCGGGCCGCGACATCGTCTTCCTGCACGAGATGCAGCCCGGCCCGGCCAGCAAGAGCTACGGCATCCAGGTGGCGCGGCTGGCGGGCATGCCCGCGGCGGTGGTCAACCATGCGCGGCAGGCGCTGGAGGCACTTGAATCGCAGCATGCGCAAACTCGTGCACAGGTCGACCTGTTCGCACCGCCCCCGGTGGCCGAAACACCCATGGCCAGCGCCGTAGAATCCGCGCTGGCCGCGCTCGACCCAGACACGATGAGCCCGCGCGAGGCGCTCGATGCCTTGTATGCCCTCCAGAAACTGAACAAACGTGAACTCGGCGCCGCATGACCTGGCACAGTTCATGCCAGATGAACCTGAACCCATGACTTACTGCGTAGGCATCAAACTCAACGCCGGACTGGTGTTCCTGTCCGACTCGCGCACCAACGCGGGTGTGGATCACATCAGCACCTTCCGCAAGATGATCGTCTACGAGCAGCCGGGCGACCGCGTCATGGTGCTGCTGTCGTCGGGCAACCTGAGCATCTCTCAGTCGGTGCGCGAAATCCTCCAGATCGAGGAACTGCGCGAAACCCGCGAGGACGGCAGCCAGGGCGCCCCCATCACCATCTGGAACGCCAAGAGCATGTTCGACGCCGCCCGCGTGCTGGGCTCGGCGGTGCGCCACGTGTACGACCGCGACGCCGAGGCGCTCAAGCATGCGGGGCTCGACTTCAACGTCTCCTTCATCTTCGGCGGGCAGGTCAAGGGCGAGGGCATGCGCCTCTTCCTGGTCTACGCGGCCGGCAACTTCATCGAGGCCACCACCGAGACGCCCTACTTCCAGGTCGGCGAATCGAAATACGGCAAGCCCGTGCTCGACCGCGTGCTCACCCCCGAGACCCCGCTGGACGAAGCCGCCAAGTGCGCGCTGGTGTCGATGGACTCGACCATGAAGTCGAACCTCTCGGTCGGCCTGCCGCTCGACCTGGTGGTGTACGAGGCCAACAAGCTCGAAACCGACCGCGTGATCTGCATCGACGCCGACAACCCCTACTACCGCATGGTGCACAACAGCTGGGGCCAGAAGCTGCGCGAGGTGTTCGACAGCATCGAGGACCCGGTGTGGGACGACGCCCAGACCGAGCATCCGCTAAAGATGCCGGCCACGCGCCACAGCCCGCTGCGCAAGATCTCGACCCCCGACGAAAAGCTCATCTAATCCAGTGCCGCCCGTCGTCTTCTCGCACGGCAACAGCTTTCCCGCGAGCACCTACCGAGTCGTCCTCGACAGCCTGCGCAACCGCGGCTTCGAGGTCGACGCCATCGAGAAATTCGGGCACGACCCGAAATACCCTGTCACCGACAACTGGCCGCACCTGGTACAGCAGCTGGCCGACTTCGCCAAGCCGCGCGCCGAGCGCGCCGGCGGCCCGGTATTCCTCATCGGCCATTCGCTCGGCGGGTTCCTGAGCCTCATGTGCGCCGCGCTGCACCCGGAGCTGGCGCGCGGCGTGGTGCTGATCGACTCGCCCATCCTCGGCGGCTGGCGCGCGAACACGCTCAACGTGGTCAAGCGCACGCCGCTCATGAAGAGCGTGTCGCCCGGCGCCATCAGCCGCAAGCGCAGGAACAGCTGGGAGCACCGCGAGGCGGTGTTCGAGCACTTCCGCAGCAAGAAGGCCTTCGCGAAGTGGGATGAGCAGGTGCTGCACGACTACATCGACCACGGCACCTTCGATGCCGACGATGCTCGCGCGCTGAGCTTCGACCGCGACGTCGAGACCGCCATCTACAACACCCTGCCCCACAACCTGGGCGCCCTGCTGCGCGCGCACCCGCTCAAGTGCAAGGCGGCTTTCATCGGCGGGCGACAGTCGGCGGAGATGAAGCGCGTGGGCATGGCGATGACGCAGAAGGTCACCCGCGGCCGCATCGCCATGCTGGACGGCACGCACCTCTTCCCCATGGAAAAGCCGCTGGCCACCGCGGCGGCCATCGAGGCCGCGCTGCGCAACCTGCTCTGAGCCGCCAGCCGGCGGCCCCCGTCACGCCTGCGTGACGTGCACGCCCGGCCGGCGCCCCGCGTTCCACTTGCCGCCCAGCGCCCGCTCGATCTGAGCGGCCAGTTGCAGCAGCAGCCCGTCGTTGGCCTGGGCGGCCTGCGCCTGGATGCCCAGCGGCAGTCCGTTTTCCTGCGCCGCCATCGGCAGCGAGATGCCCGGCATACCGCACAGGTTGGCCAGCGGCGTGTAGGCGAAGTTCTGCCAGAGGTTGGCGAACCAGTCGTGAACCGAGGGGTTCGTGCTGGTCGTGAGGTATTCGCTGGTGCCCACCTTGGGCGTGGGCAGCGCGGTGATCGGCGTGAGGATGATGTCCCAGCGCTGGAAGAAGTCGCCGAAAGCGCGCGAGGTGGTGTTGAACACCGCCTGCATCCTGGCGCGCTCGGTGTACGAGGTGTGCAGCCCGGCTTCCCAGATCTTGATGTTGATCGGCTCCAGGAGCTCGGCCGGCGGGCGCTCCAGGCCCAGCCGGTGCAGGTGGCCGTCGATGACCTGCGCGAAGTTGCTGATGTAGCAGGTGGTCTGGGCGTCGAAGGCGGTGCGGAAGTCCACCTCCGGCAGCGCCCATTCGACGTGATGGCCCAGCCCCTCCAGGAACCTGCCCGCGCGCTCCAGCTCGGCCACGAAATGCGGCGTAGCGCGAAAGTCGCCCCACTCGTGAGACAGCGCGATGCGCAGCCGCCCCGGGTCGCGCTTGATGAGTTCGCTGTAGGGCTCGGCCGGCGACCAGAAGGGCATGAACTCGCCGGGTGCGCCGCCGCGGCAGTGGTCGACGAAGGCGGCCGTGTCGCGCACGGTGCGGCTGTGGCAGCCCTGGATCGACACCAGCCCCGAAAGATCCGACAGCCCCGGCGCCAGCGAGAACACGCCGCGCGACACCTTCAGCCCGATGTTGCCGTTCACGCCCGCCGGAATGCGGATGGAGCCGCCGCCGTCGGTGGCATGCGACAGCGGCAGCACGCCGGCGGCCACGATCGCCGCCGTGCCGGCTGACGAACCGCAGGTGGTGTATTCGAGGTCCCAGGGGTTGCGCGTGACGTGGAAGGCGTTCTCCGCCGAGCTGCACACGCCGAACTCCGGCGTGGTGCTGCGGCCCACGATGTTGAGGCCCGCCTTGCGCAGCTGCTGCGTAAGGAAGCTGTCGGCCGCCGGTCGGTGGCCCTGCATCATCATCGAGCCGAACTCCTGCAGGCGGCCCTTCAGCGTGGGGCCCAGGTCCTTCATCAGATAGGGCAGCCCGGCGAAAACGCCCTCGGGGTTCATGCCGTCCTTGAGCGGGTCGGCCACCACGTCGTCGAAGACCTCGACGACCGCGTCGAGCTGCGGATCGAGCCTCGCGATGCCGGCAGCCGCCTGCGCGGCCAGTTCCGCCGCCGTCAGGTCGCCCTTGCGCACCCGTTCGGCCAGGCCGATGCCGTCGTGATCGGCCCATTCGCTCCAGCTCATTGCCAGCGTCATTCGCAGTGCTCCATTTCTTGTTCGGTGAGGAAAGTGCGTCCGATTTTGCCGAGCGTGTCGGCGCGACGCATACTGGCGCGTCCTTGGGTGAGCAGGAACGAAGGACAAACAAGCGACCGCATGACCGACGCCGACACCGCCTGGATCGCCACCACGCTGACCGCCTCGCGCCCGCGCGCGGTGGCCGCGCTGCTTCGCTACTTCCGCGAGCTCGACATGGCCGAGGAAGCCTTCCAGGAAGCCAGCCTGCGCGCCCTGCGCCACTGGCCCGAGAGCGGCCCGCCGCGCGACCCGCTGGCCTGGCTGATCTTCGTGGGACGCAACGCGGCGCTCGACGAAGTGCGCCGGCGCGGCCAGCACGAGCTGCTGCCCGAAGACGACGCGCTCATCTCCGACCTGGACGACACCGAGGCCGCCCTCGTCGAACAACTCGACCAGGCGCACTACCGCGACGACGTGCTGCGCCTGCTCTTCGTCTGCTGCCACCCGGAGCTGCCGTTGACGCAGCAGATCGCGCTGGCGCTGCGCATCGTCTCGGGCCTGTCGGTGCGCGAGATCGCGCGCGCCTTCCTGGTCGGCGAAAGCGCGATGGAACAACGCATCACCCGCGCCAAGAAGCGCGTGGCCACGGCCGGCATTCCCTTCGACACGCCGGGCCGGCGCGAGCGCGACGAGCGGCTGGCGGCCGTGGGCACCACCGTCTACCTGCTCTTCAACGAAGGCTATTCGGCCAGCGGCGGCGAGGAGCACGTGCGCGCCGCGCTGTGCGAAGAGGCGATACGCCTCGCGCGGCTGCTGCTCGAACTCTTTCCCGGCGAACCCGAGCTGATGGGCCTGCTCGCCCTGCTCCTGCTGCAGCATGCGCGCGCCGATGCGCGGCTCGACGCCGGCGGCATGGTCGTGCTGCTCGGGGACCAGGACCGCGCGCGCTGGAACCGCGCGCTCATCGACGAAGGCCTGGCGCTGGTCGAAGGCGCGCTGCGGCAGCGCAGGCCCGGCCCCTGCCAGCTGCAGGCCGCCATCGCCGCCACCCACGCGCAGGCCGCGCGCGCCCAGGACACCGACTGGGCCGAGATCGACCGGCTCTACGCCGCGCTCGAAGCGCTGCAGCCCTCGCCCGTCGTCACGCTGAACCGCGCGGTGGCGGTGCACAAGCTGCACGGGCCGCAGACCGCGCTGGCGCTGACCGAGCCGCTGGCCGGCGCGCTGGACGGCTACTTCCACTTCCACGGGCTGCGAGGCGCGCTGCTGATGCAGCTGGAGCGCGCCGACGAAGCTCGCGCCGCATTCGCGCGCGCCCTTGGCATGGCCCGCACCGCCGCCGAGGCCGCGCACATCCGAGCGATGCTCGACCGCCTGAGCACGCCCGGCTGACCCGAACCAATCCGCCCGCCACGAACCATGAAAAGAAAAGGAAGACCATGCTCTATTCCATCCTCATCTACGGCTCCGAATCCACGGTGGCCGCCTGGGAGCCCGGCGTCGAAGAGGAAATGCTCGAGCGCCACACCGACCTGCGCGAGGACCTGCAGGGGCAGGGCAAGCTCGGCACCGTGCTGCGGCTGATGCCGAACGTGGCCAGCACGGTGCGCCGCGCGGGCGACCTGCATCCGCTGGTCACCGACGGCCCCTTCGCCGAGACGAAGGAGCAGCTCATGGGCATCTACGTCGTGGAGTGCGAGTCGGTGGAGGAAGCCACGCACGCCGCGCACCGGCTGGCCTTCGAGGGCGCCGTGTTCGAGATCCGGCCGATCACCTGGTACGACCCGGGCGTGATCCCGGCGCGCATTCCGCAGGTCTGACGGAAAAAACCTGCCGGCGATGTCGGATCGAGCCGCCGCCCCGCGTCCTTGGTTGGAACGCCCGCATGTCGCGGGCGGCAATCCGAGGAGAAAAGACGATGTCGCAGGCATTCAAGGACAAGTGCGTGGTGGTTCACGGTGGCAGCGGCGCCATCGGCGGTGCGGTGGCCCGCGCCTTTGCGCGTGAAGGCGCCAGGTTGTTCGTCACGGGGCGGAACCGGGCCAGGCTCGACGCGGCGGCGCGAGCCATCGAGGCCGAAGGCGGGCGGGCCGAGGCGGCCGTGGTCGATGCGCTCGACGAGCAGGCCATGCTGCGCCATGCCGCCGAAGTTGCAGAACGCGCCGGCGGCATCGACATCGCGCTCAACGCCATCGGCGTGATGCACGTGCAGGGCACGCCGCTATCGGCGCTGGCGCTGGATGACTTCTTCCTGCCCGTGCAGGCCTACACCCGCGCCTGCTTCCTCACTGCAAAGGCCGTGGCGCCGCACATGGCCAGGCGCGGCGGCGGCGTGGTTCTTTCGGTGTCCACGCCGGCCTCGCGCCTGCCGGGGCCCGGCTACCTCGGGCACGCGGTGGCCTGCGCGGGCGTCGAGGCGCTCTCGCGCCACATGGCGGGGGAGTTGGCTGCCTTCAACATCCGCACCGTGTGCATCCGCTCGCACGCCATTCCCGAAGCGGTGACCGCCGGCTCGCACGCCCGCGAGGTGTTCCGCCCGGCCGCGGAAAGCATGGGGCTCACGGTCGAGCAGATGCTGGCGGCCAAGCCGACCGGTCTGCTGGTGGAGCGGCTGCCCTCGCTGGACCAGATGGCCGCCGCCGCGCTGTTCGCGGCCTCCGCAGGTGCGGGCGCGATGACCGGCGCGGTGCTCAACCTGAGCGGGGGCGTCACGCTGGACTGAAACAGGACCGGGCACGGCTCCCTAGAATCGCCCGGGTCATTCCCGAACCCTGCCGATTCCGCATGCAGCCCGACTTCCCGCCAGCGCCCGCGCTGGCCGACGCCCTGATCGTCGATCCGTTCTACCTGGCGATCTCCGTCGATTTCGAGCACGACATGGCGGCCCGCAAGGCTGTGCTCGCCGACTACTTCGCCTACTCGCTGGGCGAGGCATCGCGCACCGGCCGCTACCTCACGGCGGAAGACGCCCGGCTCGGCGCGGCGGCCTGGCTGCTGCCGCGCGCCGAGGCGGTCGACGCGGCCGAGTCGGCGGCGAAGAGCGAATACCTCGCCGCCACGCTGGGCCCGCGCGGCCACGGCAACTACCGCCGCATCGTCGATTTCATGGCCGCGCGCTCGCCGGACGTGGTACCGCCTGAAGCCTGGTACCTGTCGATCCTCGGCATCTCGCCGGCCGCGCAGGGGCGCGGGCTGGGCGCACAACTGCTGGCCCCCACGCTGGCCGAGGCCGACGCGGCGGGCGTGCCCTGCTTCCTGGAGACCTTCACGCCGCGCAGCGTGGCCTTCTACGAGCGGCTGGGTTTCCGGCGCGCGGCGGAGCACCGGGAGCCGGTCACGAACTCGGCCTACCTGATCATGTGCAGGCCGGCGCGGCAGTAATCGGCAGTAATCGGCAGCAAACGGGAAAATTGGTAGATACGTTCCACTCGCCGCGCCAGGTCGGCCGAAGATTCCGCCGCATGTCCTCTCTCCCTGTCGAAGACGCCGAACCCGTTTCGCTGAGCCCCACGCTGATCGTCGAGGACGAGCCAGCCATGCAGGAGCGGCTGCGCCACGTGCTGTCCACCCTCGGCTGCGACGAGAACCGCATCGCGGTGACCGACAGCGTCGCCGGCGCCCGGCAGCTGCTCGACGGGCACGACTACGGCGTGGTGCTGGTGGACATCGGCCTGCCCGACGGCAGCGGGGTCGAGCTCATCGGCTGGCTGCAGGCCAACCGGCCGGCCATTCCTGCGGTGGTGATCTCGGCCTGGCGCACCGAGGAGGTCATCTTCGCGGCGCTGCGCGCCGGCGCCATCGGCTACCTGCTGAAGGAGCGCGACGACGTCGAGCTGGGCATTGCGCTGCGCAGCATCGAACAGGGCGGCGCGCCCATCGATCCGAGCATCGCGCGCCACATCCTCGCCTGGGTGGCGACGCACCAGCCGCCGCCGCCGGCCGAGACGGCGACACAGCCCTCCGGAGAAGCACCGGCCGCGCTCACGCGCCGGGAGCGCAAGATACTCGAGCTCGTCTCGCAGGGCCTGAGCAACCGCGACATGGCCGAGTCGCTATCGATCTCCAGACTGACCGTGGAATGCCATACCAAGAACATCTACCGCAAGCTCGCCGTCAGTTCGCGCACCGAAGCCGTCTTCGAGGCGCGAAGGCATGGCTTGCTGCGCTGACCGGCGCGGTCGTCCTGCTTCTTCTCGCGGCCTGCCCGGCCTTCGCTGCAGGAGAGAACGCCGCTCCCACGCTGCGCGTGGAGGCCGCGCGCGGCGCAGGCTGGAACGACACCGCCCCGCCCGCCGAAGGCTGGACGCCCGTCGCCCTGCCCGACAGCTGGGCCATCCGCTGGCCCGGCTTCGACGGCGTGGTCTGGTACCGCCTGACATGGGAGCAGCCCGAACAGCTGCGTGAAGCCGGCCTGCTGCTGAACTACCTGAACATGGCCGGCGAGGTGTCGCTCAACGGCACGACGATCTCGCGCGACGACAGCCTGGTCGAGCCGCTCACGCGCGCCTGGAACACGCCGCGCTACTGGCTGCTGGCACCGCCGCTGCTGAAACCCGGCACCAACACGCTGCTGGTGCGCGTGTCGGGGCTGGCGCCCTACCAGGCGGGGCTGGGGCCGGTCGAGGTCGGCGAGCCGGCGGCGATGCAGTCGCGCTTCGAACGCGAGCGGCTGGTGCGGCGCGACCTGCAGGTGCTGGGCCTCGCGGTCAGCGCGGCGGTCTCGGCCTTCTTCGCCGCCTGGTGGTGGCTGCGCCGGCGCGAGACGGCCTACGGCTGGTTCGCCGTGATGTCGGTGCTGTGGCTGCTGTTCGCCTACAACCAGATCGCCACCAGCCCCTGGCCCTTCAGCTCCAACCATCACTGGCAGGCACTCAACACCTCGCTGCTGCTGGTGTTCAGCGTGTCTTATCTGCTGTTCGTGCTGCGCTACTGCGGGCGCCGCCTGCCACGGCTCGAAGGCGCGGCCGCGCTGGTGGCGCTGGCCGGCGTGCTCGACCTGTGGCTGGCGCCCGAGCCGTCGCTGGCGGTGCACCGGGCCATCTGGACGCTGGTGGGCGGCCTCACCATCATCGGGGTGAACAGCTACGCCCTCGTGTACGGCTGGCGCCATCGCGGCAGCCCGGTGCGCTCCATCGCGCCGTTCATGGCGATCTCGGCCGTGACGGGCGCGCACGACCTGCTGGTGTTCACGCAGGTGATCGACAGCAACGTCTACTACACCAACATGTCGTCGTACGTGCTGCTGCTGGGCATGGCGCTGACGCAGGCCGCGCGCTTCGCGCAGAGCCTGCGGCGCATCGAGAACTTCAACACCGAGCTGATCGAGGAAGTGAACACGGCCAAGGCCGAACTCGCCGCCACGCTGGCCCAGCAGCACGCGCTCGAGCTGGCGCATGCGCGCATCGGCGAGCGGGTGAACCTGGTGAGCGACCTGCACGACGGGCTGGGCGGCATGCTGGTGGGCAGCATCGCGACGCTGGAGCGCAAGCCCGAGAACCTCAGCGCGCCGGAGCTGCTGGCCATGCTCAAGCGCCTGCGCGACGACCTGCGGCTGATCATCGACGCCACCGGCCACGACCACGGCGCCCGCGCGCTCGGCGAACTGCTGGTGCCGATGCGCCACCGCAGTTCGGAGCTGCTCGACGCCAACGGCATCGACTGCCGCTGGCAGGTGTCGGGCATCGAGACACTGGAGCTGCCGCCCTCGCAGAGCCTGGACCTGATGCGCTTCCTGCAGGAGGCGCTGACCAACGTGCTCAAGCACAGCGCGAGCCGGCGCGTGGACGTGACGGTGGCGCGCGCGGGCGCCGAGCTCCAGCTCAGCGTGCGCGACGACGGGCGCGGCTTCGCGGTCGATGACCAGACGGCGGGCGCAGGGCTGCGCAATCTGCGCACGCGGGCCCGCCGACTCGGCGCCGAGCTGCACCTGCAATCGCGCCCCGGCGAGACCCGGGTGGCGCTGCGGATGCCGCTCGCCGGCTGAGACCTCAGAGTTCGAGCACCAGCCGGCCTTCGCAGGCGCGCGAGCAGCAGGCCATCATCTTCGTGTTGGCGTCGCGCTCCACCCGCGTGAGCACCACGTCGCGGTGGTCGACCTTGCCGGCGAGCACGCGCACCTCGCAGGAGCCGCACAGGCCTTCCTCGCAATCGCTCTGCACGTCGACGTTGGCGGCGCGCAGCGCGGTCAGCAGGGTCTGGTCGGGCGGCACGGTGAGCACGAGGCCCGAATCCTTCAGCTCCACCTCGAAGGCATGTTCCTTCGACGGGTCGAGCGTGGCCAGCGTGGATTCGAAGTGCTCCACGCGCAGCGCACCTTCGGGCCATGCGGCGCAGCAGTCTTCCAGCGCCTGCAGCATGCGCAGCGGGCCGCAGGCGTAGACCTGCGCGCCGGGCACCGGCTGCGCGAGCAGCGCCTGCAGGTCGTTGCGCCGGCCTTCATCGGCAACGTGCAGGTGCAGCCGGTCGCCATGCAGCTCAGCGAGTTCGTCGACGAAGGCCATGCTGCGGCGGCTGCGGCCGCTGTAGTGCAGCTCGTAGTCCATGCCCAGCGCCTTGGCGCGCCGCGCCATCGCGCTCACCGGCGTGATGCCGATGCCGCCAGCGATGAAGATGGCCTTCTTCAGCGACTCGTCGAGCCTGAAGTGGTTGCGCGGGCCGCGGATGCGCAGCCGGTCGCCCGGCTTCACGTTCGCATGCACCCATGCGGAGCCGCCGCGGCCTTCGGGCTCGTGCAGCACGGCGATCTCGAAGGCGCCCGTGTCGTCGGGGTCGCTGCACAGCGAATACTGGCGCGAGAGTTCGGGCGTGCCGCATTCGACGTCGATGTGCGCGCCGGCCGTCCAGCGCGGCAGCGGCTTGCCATCGGGCGACACCAGGCGCAGCCTGACGATGCCCTCGGCCACCGGCGTCACGCCCTGTACCACCACCGGCCGCGCGATGGAATGCGCCGAGGGCTCGCCGATGCGTACCGGCACGCGCACGTCGCGCAGGGCCGGGTTCCTGCGCTCGGGGTTGGCGGCCGGGTCCCACTCCACCCACAGGTGCTCGGGTCCGCGGAACGAGGTGTTCGGCACGTAGGTGAAGCGCTGTTCGGAAAGCCGCATATGCGGCAGCCGGCGCGTGAACTCCTCCAGGAAAATCTGCATCTCCATGCGCGCCAGGTTCTTGCCCATGCACTGGTGCGAGCCGTAGCCGAAGGTGAGATGGTCGCTGGCGTTGTCGCGGCAGATGTCGAACAGGTCGGCATCGGAGAAATGCCCCTCGTCGTGGTTGGCCGACGAGGTGACGATGAGCAGGCGCGAGCCCGCCGGCAGGTCGACGCCGCCGACCTGGGTGTCCCTGGTGACCATGCGCCGCCACGCGGCCACCGAGCCGTTGTGACGCAGGCACTCCTCTACCGCGTTGGGAATGAGCCCCGGGTCCTCGCACAGTTCGCGCCACACCTGCGGGTGCTGCAGCAGCAGCTTCACCGCGTTGGCGGTGGCGTTGGCCGTGGTTTCGTGCGCGGCGACGATGCCGGCCATCATCATCGAGTGCAGGTACGAGTCGGTCACCACCTCGGGGTGCTGCATCTGCTTGCGGATGCCGTACTGCATCCAGCCGGGTGCGTCGGGGTCCTGCCGCATCTTGTCGAGCACCTTGCCGGCGTACTGCCAGAAGTTGCCGACCGCGTGCGCCACCGCCACCTGCTCTTCGGGCTTCGGTCGGCCCCACGTATTGACGGTGTGCGCGATGGAGTACTTGCGCAGCGTGTCCATGTCTTCCTCGGGCACGCCGAGGAAATGCAGCGCCACGGTGAGCGGGATCTCCCACAGCATCTGGTCGACGAGGTCGGCGCGGCCGTCGTCGATGAAGCGGTCGACGTACTCGCGCGCCAGCTCGCGCACCATGGGTTCGTGGTGCTTCAGCGCCTCGGGCGTGAACGGGTCCATCAGCGCGCGGCGGCGCGGCATGTGGGCGGGCTCGTCCTCGTTGACCAGCGTGCGGTTGAGCGCGAAGCCGTACGAAGCCAGCACCGCGTTGGCTTCCTCGCCCGTTGGCGTGATCTTCTCGAGCGCGATCGACGGGCTGAAAGTGATGTTGTCGCGGAACACCGCCTTGATGTCCTCGTAGCGCGTGAGCACCCAGTAGCCCAGCTTGGGGCTGTAGAAGATGGGCTCCTGCTCGCGCGCCCAGCGCACGTATTCGGGCGGGTCCTGCTGGTAGCCGTCCTCGAAGGGGTCGAAGCCGGCGGCGCGCTGGCTCACGGGGCAGCCGGTGGGCGTGCGCTCGGAGGACAGCGGGCCGTGCGCGACGGGGCAGCCGGAGGCGCGCGATGGCGTGGCGGTATCGGACATGGCGGGCAGCTTCAGTCGAGGGTGATCTTCAGGTCGCGGATCAGCTTGTGCCAGCGCTCGGTCTCGCTCCTGAGCAGCGCGGCGTACTGCGCGGGCGTGTTGCCGACCGGCTCCACGCCGAAGTCGACCATGCGCGTGCGCACCGAGGGCTCGTTGATGGCCGCGACCAGCTGGCGGTTGAGCGTGCTGACCACGTCCGCGGGCGTGGCCGAGGGCACCACCACGCCGACCAGCGCGGCGGCCTCGACGTTCTTGTAGCCGAGCTCGGCAAAGGTGGGCACGTCGGGCAGCTGCGGCAGGCGCGTCGGGTTGGCAACCGCCAGCGCCTTCACCTTGCCGCCCTTGATGAAGCCGGAGCCCGCGGCCAGGTCGACCATCATGGCCGGCAGCTGCCCGCCGACCACGTCGGCCAGCGCAGGCGCCGCGCCACGGTAAGGCACGTGGACCATGAAGAGCTTGGCCTCCACCTTCAGCAACTCCATCGCCAGGTGGTGCGGGCTGCCCGCGCCGGCCGAGGCGTAGTTGATGCCGCCCGGCTTGGCGCGCGCCTGGGCGATGAAGTCCTTGGCCGAGCTGAAGCCCGAGTTGGCGCCGACCACCAGGATCATCGGAAACTTGCCCATCAGCGTGACGGGCGCCAGGTCCTTCGTGGGGTTGTAGCTCAGCGACTTGTAGAGCGCGGGGTTGAACACCAGCGTGCCGTTGTCGGCCGACAGCACGGTGTAGCCGTCGGCCGCGGCGCGCGTGGTCTCGGAAGCGGCCAGCGCGGTGTTGCCGCCGGGCTTGTTGTCCACCAGCACCGGCTGCCCGACCTGGGTCGACAGCGTCTGCGCGACCGTGCGCGCCAGGAAGTCGGAACCGCCGCCGGCCGCGTAGGGAACGATCCAGCGGATCGGCTTGGCGGGATAGGCCTGCTGCGCGCCGGCGCTGGCGGCGACGGCAGCCAGCGAAAGAACCGCGAGGCAGCGGGCGATGTGCTTCTTCATGAGAGAGTCTCCGTGAGGGATTTTGTGTATTGCGTAATTATCATACGCATAGCGTAATTCACGGATCGCGGGTTTACCCGGCCTCCCTGGGTGAGCACCTAACATCAGCCGTCATGACCCAGCCCAACGATTCCGAGCCCCTCTCATCCGCCTCCCCCGCCCGCGAACGCCGCCAGCGGGTGCAGTCCGCCGAGACCGGCATGGCGGTGCTCAAGGGGCTGGCGCACCTGGGCGGACGCAGCAGCCTGACCGCGCTGTCGGCGCACGTCGCCGAGAGCCCGGCCAAGGTGCACCGCTACCTCGCGAGCCTGATGGAAGCCGGCCTGGTGCTGCAGGACGCCGTCTCGCAGCACTACTACCTGGGCACAGAAGCCATCCAGATCGGCCTGGCCGCCATGCGCCAGGCCGACCCGATCCGCGCGGCCGAGCCCTGCCTCATTCGCCTGCGCGAATCGCTGGAGGTGACCTGCTTCGTGGCCGTGATGGGCAACAAGGGCCCGACCATCGTGCGCTTCGAGGAGCCGGGCCTGCCGGTCACGGTGAACGTGCGCGCCGGCTCGGTGATGTCGATGCTCTGGTCGGCCACCGGACGCGCCTTCCTGGGCCTGCTCGACGAATCGCGCGTGGTCGCGCTGGCCGAACAGGAGCTGGGCGAGGCCACGCCGGAGATGCGCGCGCAGCTCGACGCGAAGGACCCGATCGGCCAGCTGCGCCGCGAGGTGCGCCAGGCGCACTGCGCGAGCGTGAAGGACACCTACCTGCGCGGCATCAGCGCCGTGGCGGCGCCGGTGTACGACTACGCGGGAAGGGTCTGCGCCGTGATCACCGCGCTGGGTGCCACGGGCGGCTTCGATCCGTCGATCGACGGACCCATCGCCGCTGCGGTGCGGCAGGAAGCCAGGGCCGCGAGCGCCCTGCTGGGCGCCGCGAACTGAAGCAGGGTCAGTCGGCCCAGACCACGGTGCCGGTCCACGCGGTGGCCAGCACCAGGATCCCGAAGGCAATGCGGTACCAGGCGAAGGGAATGAAGCTGTGGCTGCTGATGTACTTCAGCAGCCAGCGCACGCACAGCCAGGCGCTGATGAACGAGAACACCAGGCCCACGGCGAACAGCGGCACGTCGGCCATCGACAGCGCCGCGCGCTCCTTGTAGATGCTGTAGAGGCCCGCACCGATTAGCGTGGGAATGGCCAGGAAGAACGAGAAGTCGGTCGCCGCCTGGCGCGACAGGCCCAGCAGCATGCCGCCGATGATGGTGGAGCCGCTGCGGCTGGTGCCCGGGATCATCGCGAAACACTGCACCAGGCCGACCTTGAGTGCGTCCCACGGCGTCATGTCGTCGACATGCTCGACGCGCACCGATCCTGGCGGACGCTTCTCGGCCCACAGGATGATGAAGCCGCCGATGATGAAGGTGCTGGCCACCACGGTCGGGATGAACAGGTGCTCCTTGATGACCTTGCCGAACAGCAGGCCCAGCACCACCGCGGGCAGGAAGCCGATGAAGATGTTGAGCGCCAGGCGCTGTGCCTTGGGCTGGCGGGGCAGCGCGACGACGGTCGAGCGGATCTTCTGCCAGTAGACCAGGATCACCGCGAAGATCGCGCCCGTCTGGATGGCGATCTCGAAGACCTTGCCCCGGTTGTCGCCGAAGCCGCCGAGCAGCGAGCCCGCAAGGATCAGGTGGCCTGTCGAAGAGATGGGAAGAAATTCGGTGAGGCCTTCGACGATGCCCATGACGGCGGCCTTGGCCAGCAAAACAATATCCACGCGTACTCCTTTTCAAGTGCAGCCATTATCACGAGGGGGCAGGTCAGCCCCGGCTCAGCATCCCCTGTTTCGGTGATGTTCAGGCCCCCTGCATTGACACACAGTCACGTATCAGGGTGTGTGTGAGACGCCCGCAGGAGTCATCGGTAATGCGAACGTTCACGCGCAGCGACAGGCTGGAAGAACACGCGTCGACTTTCGACGATCACGGCGAGGACCGCCGCAAGAACGCCCAGGACCTCGAATGCGAGCAGCGCGCCTCGATGCGGCGCGTGGTCGAGGCCACGGGCGCATCGGCCCACGAACTGCAGCAGCTGATGCAGCGGCTGCTCGACATCGACCGCTCGGGCTCCAGCGCGGGCATCGTCGCGCAGGGGCACATCGAGGCCGACCGCATGCAGTCGGGCATGGCGGCGCTCGACCTGGGCGACGGCAACGTGGCCGAACAGCGCGGCGACGCAGTGCAGACCATCGATTTCTGGCTGCTCGAGCCGCTGGACCCCGCGCACGACAAGAAGTGGTACGCGCGCTGGAAGTTCTGGAGCTTCATCCTCGGCGCGGCCGGCTCCGAGGCCGCCCTCACCCTGCAGGGCCTGGCGCTGCGCCCCACAGAGCCCGGCGACACGCATGCCGATTTGGTGGCGAAGGCGCGCAAGGTGCTCGAGAGCTGGCGCCGCACCTCCGAGCCGCTCTTCTGGTCGGCCGTGGAGTGCTACGTGCGGCAGCAGTCGTTCTCGCTCGAGACGCAGGCCTACCTGATGCACTGCATCGCCGTGGTGTTCGCGGGCGATCCGATGAAGCTGTCGAACGAGCAGAGCGAGCAGCTCGCGGGCGTGCTCGCCGACACGTACTGCGACGCGCTGGGCACCTCGGCGTGCATGCCCTCGGCAGACATCTACCGGCGCCTGTCGCAGGGGCTGGAAGCGACCGACCGCGAGACCGGCCTGGTCCGCAACCTGGGGCGCAGCGACGCGGCCCAGATCGCGATGACGGCGCTGTTCTCCGTGATCGAAGGCTCGCGCCTACGCTGAACTCGCCGCGGTGCGCCAGCGCAGCGCGCGCACCGCGCTGTCGACCGTGGTGAGCACCGGCAGGCCGCTGGCCGCCTCGCACGCAGCGCGTGCCCGCGCCATGCTGAATTGCGCCAGCGCGATGCGCGTGCAGCCGCGCTCCCGCAGCGCGACCGCCTGCGCGGCGATCAGGGCGTCGTGGCGCTGCGTGTCGCCCGCGTTCAGGGCGTCGAGCGCGCCTTCGGCAAGCGCGGTTTCCAGCGCGACCTCCGAAGGAAACTCCGGCGGCATCGACGCCAGCGTGGGCGCGAAGGTGGCGATGAGGCCCAGCCTGCCCTGCCCCTGCACCGCCTCGTCGATCATGGCCTCGTTGGGCTTGAGCACCGGAATGCCCGCGTGCCGCCGCGCCACCGCCTCGATGCACGGCCCGAAGGCCGAGCAGGTGAAGAGGATGCCCTGCGCGCCCGTGTCGACCGCGTACTGCGCCAGGCGCTGGAAGCGCTCGTGCATGGCGTCGTCGAGCCCCCTGCCGCTGCGCGCCAAATCGGCCGAGAGGCTGTCGTCGAGCAGGTTCATGCGCACGGCCTCGGGCCAGTCGCGCGCGAAGGCTTCGTTGATGGGCGCGACGGAATGCGAGAGCGCGTGGATCAGGGCAATGCGGGTCATGAGCTCGGGAGAAATCGTTCAGATGCCCTTGGAGGAAGGATTGGCGAAGGCCTCCTTCGTCTCGGCATTCAGCGGGTAGTTGATGTTGATGCCCTTGGGCGGAATGGGCGACATGAACCACTTCGCATAGAGCTTTTCCATCTCGCCCGACTTCATCATGCCCGAGACCACGCGGTCGACCAGCGCCTTGAAGGCCGGGTCGTCCTTGCGGAACATCAGCGACTGGTTCTCGGTGCGCAGGCTCTCGCCGGTGATGACGAAGTCCTTGGGGTTGCGCGCATTCGCGATCTGCCCGGCCAGCAGGATGTCGTCGAGCACGAAGGCCTGGGCACGGCCGCTTTCCACCAGCAGGAAGGAATCGCTGTGGTCCTTGCCCGCGAGGTTGGTCACTTCCAGGTTGCGGCCGCGGTCGGCCTCGCGCAGCAGGCGGAACGAGGTAGTGCCGCTGGTGGTGGCCACCGTCTTGCCCTGCAGGTCGGCGATGCTTTTGATGCCCGAATCGGCCTTCACCAGCATGCGCACGTTGTAGCGGAAGATGTCCGGCGAGAAGGCCACCAGCTTCTGCCGCTCGACGAGGTTGGTGGTGGAGCCGCACTCGATGTCGACCGTGCCGTTCTGCACCAGCGGAATGCGGTTGGCCGAGGTGACGGCCTGGTACTTGATCTCGACGGCCGGCATCTTCAGCTCGCTCTTCACCGCCTCGACGATGCGGTTGCAGATCTCGATGCTGTAGCCGATAGGCTTGAGGTTGGCGTCGAGGTACGAGAAGCCGAAGGACGACTCCCGGTAGCCGAAGGTGATGGAGCCGCTGGCCTTGATCTTGGCGAGCGTGTCGTTCTCCTGCGCCTGGGCGGCGGCGAAGGGCATGAGCACGGCCGCAAGCACGGCGGCGAAGGAAAACAGCGGACGAAGCTTGGGCATGGAACGCTCCTCGGAACGATGGTTGGGGGAAAACGAACGGACGGAAAAGGGAGCGCTCAGCGCGCTGCGGCACGCGTGACCGCGTCGATGGAGGCCGCGAGCCGCGCGGCGATCTCCTGCAGGTCGGCCCGGGTGGCGATGAAGGGTGGCGCCAGCAAGACGTGGTCGCCCTGGCGGCCGTCGACCGTGCCGCCGAAGGGATAGCACAGCAGGCCGCGCGACATGGCGTCCTTCTTGATGGTGGCGTTGATCTTCAGCGCCGGATCGAAAGGCGCCTTGCTCGCGCGGTCGGCCACCAGCTCGATGCCCCAGAAGAAGCCCCGGCCGCGGATGTCGCCCACGTGCGGATGCGAGCCCAGCGCCTCGGCCAGCATCGCGCCGAAGGCGATGCCGTCTTCCCGCACCTTGGCGACCAGGCCGTCGCGGCGGATCACCTGCTGCACCGCGAGCGCGGCGGCGCAGGCCATGGGGTGGCCGAGGTAGGTGTGGCCATGCTGGAAGAAGCCGCTGCCCTTGGACATCGCCTCGACGATGCGGCGCTGCGCCAGCACCGCGCCCACCGGCTGGTAGCCGCCGCCCAGGCCCTTGGCGACGGTCATGAGGTCGGGCACCACGCCCTCCTGCTCGCAGGCGTGCAGCGAGCCGGTGCGGCCCATGCCGCACATCACCTCGTCGAGGATCAGCAGCACGCCGTACTTGTCGCACACCGCGCGCACCGCCTTGAAGTAGCCCGGCACCGGCGTGAGCACGCCGGCCGTGGCCCCGCCGACGGTCTCGGCCACGAAGGCGATCACGCGGTCGGCGCCCTGCGCGACGATGGCGGCCTCCAGCTCGGCCGCAAGGCGCAGGCCGTACTGCTCGGCGCTCTCGTCGGCACGCTGCTCGCGGTAGGGGTAGCACGGCGACACGTGCGTGGCCGGCACGAGGATGGGCGCGAAGGGTTCGCGGCGCCATGCGTTGCCGCCCACGGCCAGCGCGCCCAGCGTATTGCCGTGGTAGCTCTGGCGGCGCGCGATGAAGTGCGTGCGCTGCGGCTGGCCGATTTCCACGAAGTACTGCCGCGCCATCTTCAGCGCCGCTTCCACCGCTTCGGAGCCGCCGCTCACCAGATAGACGTGGCTCATGCCCTCGGGCGCGGAGCCGATCAGTTCGTCGGCCAGCTGCTCTGCAACGTCGCTCGTGAAGAAGCTGGTGTGGGCGTAGGCCAGCTTGTCGATCTGCGCGTGCATGGCGGCCATCACCTCCGGGTGCGCGTGGCCGAGCGACGACACGGCCGCGCCGCCGGAGGCATCGAGGTACTCGCGGCCCTCGGCGTCGCGGATGAACATGCCCTGGGAGCCCACGGCGACGGGCGGGGTCTGGCGGAGATGGCGGTGGAAGACGTGTGTCATGTATGGGGGTTTGGAACTAACGTTTCCGCCGAATTATTATTTGGAACATTTGTTCCGTCAACCTCCAGAGTTCCACGCCTCCGGTACATTTGTTCCAGACAGGCCAAAGAGAGACACCGCCATGGGCGCCAAAGAGCAGATCCGCCAGCGTTTCAACGAACTGAGCCCCGCCCTGCAGCAGGTGGCGCGCTACGTGCTCGACCATCCGAACGAGGTGGTCACGGGCTCGATGCGCAACGTGGGCACGCGTTCGCAGAGCACGCCCGCCACGCTCGTGCGCTTCGCGCAGCACATGGGCTTCGAGGGCTGGCCGCAGCTCAAGGAGGCTTTCGCCGCCGACATGGGCCTGGGCTCCGAGACCTATGGTGGCCGGGCCAAGCAGCTCGTCGGCCGCGCCAGCGACCAGACGCTCACCGGCGAGATGTTCGAGGTGCAGCGGCGCAACCTCGAGGCCACGCACCAGCAGAGCGAGCAGGCGCTGCAGAAGGCCTGCGCGCTCATCGAGAAGGCGCCCACCGTGCACGCCGCCGGGTTCCGGGCCTGCTTTCCGATCGCCTTTTCATTCGTCTACGTGTACCGGATCTTCCGCGCCAGCGTGCATCTGGTCGACGGCCAGGGCGGCTCGCTGGAGATGCAGCAGCGCGCCTTCGCCAAGGGCGACGCGCTGGTGGTGGCGAGCTTCGCGCCCTACTCGCGCGAGGCGCTGCAGGTAACGCAGGCCGCAAAGGCGGCCGGCTGCCGCATCGTCGCCATCACCGACAGCGTGGCTTCGCCGCTGTCGCTGCTGGCGGACGAAACGCTGCTCTTCACGATCAACAGCCCCTCTTTCTTCCCCTCGGTCGCAGCCGGGGTGGCGGTGACGGAAGCGCTGGTCGAGCTGCTGGCCAGCCGCGCGGGCAAGCCGGTGATCAAGCGCATCGACCAGGCCGAGGCGCAGCTCTTCGAGTCGGGGGCCTACCTGGCGGCGCCGGCCACGCGCGGCGGCCAGGGGAGCGCCTGAGCTTCTTTCAGACCAGCGCCCGAACGCGGGTCGGGTTCTTCTGGCTCAGGTAGAGCACCAGCAGGTCGCGATTGGCATTGACGTGGTCGCGCATGGTGGCCTCGGCGGCGGCGGCTTCCTGCCGGCCCAGGGCCTCGACGATGCGGCAATGCTCCGCGAACGCCTGAAGGGCCTGCTCGTGCCGATGCAGCAGCATCGAGGCCTCGCGGTTGTGGGGCCGCAGCTTGCTGTCGAAGATGATCGGCAGCTGACTGGCGCGCTGCACCGCCTCGGTGAGCCAGCGGTTGTCCGCCAGCGCCAGCAGCTTGTAGTGGAAGGCCTGATCCAGGTCCTGCCAGCGCGCGCCGCGGCCTTCGGACCATTCCCCGGTGTGGTGCAGCAGTTCGTGCTGCTCGTCGAGCATGGCCGTCAGCTGCGCCAGCGCCGTGCCGTCGAGGCCGACATCGCCGATCAGCCGGCAGCACATGCCTTCCAGCGTGGCGCGCACGCTGAAGGCGTCGTGCACGTCCTTCGCGTTGAAGCGCCTCACCTGGAAGCCCTTGTTGGGCAGGTAGACCAGCAGCCCCTCGTCCGCCAGCCGTGCCATCGCGCCGCGAACCGGCGTGCGCGAGACGCCGAGCTCGGTGGCCAGCGATATTTCCATCAAGTGGGAGCCGGGAGCGATCTCGCCGTCGAAGATGCGGTCACGCAGCGTATCGGCCACGGACAACGCTCGTGTCCGGGAGGGATCTGGGGAAGTCATCGAAAGTCGGGAACTGGGGGAGGCCGGAAGCAGGCCGCGCGGATGGTACGGCGGAGTACAAAAGCTTCATATCCCCTGTTTCCGTAAAAATTTTATTTCGCGACTTTTTCGATGAATACGGAAATTTTCTTAATTTTTGTAAACAGCCACGCAGCAAAAAGCGTTACCGCGCTCTTCCCCCGGCTTTCGGCCCCATCCTGGCCAAAAACCGGCCCGTCAGCTCGCCACCGACCCAGCCGCGAGGTGGATCGCGGCCCGGATCCGCGGGTAGGTCCCGCAGCGGCAAATGTTACCGCTCATGGCGCTGGAGACGTCCTCGTCGCTGGGCCTGGGCGTCTTCCTGAGCAGCGCGCAGGCCGACATCAGCTGGCCGCTCTGGCAGTAGCCGCACTGCACCACGTCGACCTCGGTCCAGGCCCGGCGCAGGGCGTCGGCCTCCTTGCCCTTCAGCCCCTCGATGGTGGTGACCTCGCGGGCGCCCACCGCCTCGATCGGCGTGACGCAGGAGCGCACCGCCTCGCCGTCGAGGTGCACCGTGCAGGCGCCGCACAGGGCCTTGCCGCAGCCGAACTTGGTGCCGACGAGCTTCATCTCGCCGCGCAGCACCCACAGCAGGGGCGTATCGGGCTCCGCATCGACGGTGGTGGTCTTGCCGTTGACGGTGATCGTGGTGGTCATGGCGTCTCTCTCTTGGATGGAAGGTACGAATGTCGGGAGTCAGACAAGCCGCAGCGGCAGGCTGCGCAGCCGCTGGCCGGTGAGCGCGAAGACGGCGTTGGCCACCGCCGGCGCGATGGGCGGCGTGCCGGGCTCGCCCACGCCACCGGGCTCCTCGCTGCCGGCGACGATGTCGATCTCGATGACGGGGCACTCGTTCATGCGCAGCGGCGTGTAGTCGTGGAAGTTGCTCTGCTGCACCTGCCCCTTCTCGACCGTGATCTCGCCGTGCAGCGCGGCCGAAAGGCCGTAGACGATGGCGCCTTCCATCTGCTGGCGCACGAGGTTCGGGTTGACGGCCACGCCGCAGTCGATGACGCAGGCCACGCGGTGCACGCGCACCTGCTTCTCGGGCGAGACCGACACCTCGGCCACCTGCGCGACGATGCTGCCGAAGGAGCGATGGATCGCGAGGCCCCGCGCCCTCTTCGCGCCATCGGGCCCCGCCGCGGGCGGCTGGCCCCAGTTCGACAGCTCCGCCACGCGTTTCAGCACGCGCATGTGCCGCTCGTCCTTCGCGAGCAGCGCGGCGCGAAAGGCCACCGCATCCTTGCCGGCGGCGGCCGCGCATTCGTCGATGAAGCTCTCCACGAAGAAGGCGTTCTGCGAATGCGCGACGGAGCGCCACACGCCGGTGGGCATGGCCGATTCCACCGGCACGTGGGCCACGCGCGCATTGGGAAAGGCGTAGGCCGTGTTCCAGGCGCCGTCGGTAGCGGTATCCATCAGCGAGGGCGCGCCCATGCTCGAACCGGCCGTGGTGGTCTGCCAGGCGACCAGCGCGCCGGCGGCGTCGAAGCCCGCCCTGCAGCGCGCCACGTAGGCCGGCCGGTAGAAGTCGTGCGCCATGTCCTCCTCGCGCGACCAGAAGAGCTGCACCGGCGCGCCTGCGGTCTCGCGCGCCAGCGTGGCGGCCTGGGTGACGAAGTCGGTGTTGTAGCGCCGGCCGAAGCCGCCCCCGAGGTAAGTCACGTGCAGTTCGACCTTGTCCGCGTCGATGCCCAGCGCCTTGGCCGCCGCGTTGCGCGTGAAGCCCGGCGCCTGCGTCGGCGCCCAGACGGTCGCCTTGCCGTCCTTGAACTGCACGGTGCAATTCATCGGCTCCATGGTCGCGTGGGCCAGGAAGGGAACGCGGTACTCGGCCTCGATGGTCTTCGCGGCCGAGCGGAACGCGGCGGCCACGTCGCCGTCGTCCAGCCGGGCGTTGCCGGGGCTGGTGCGCAGGGTCTGCGAGAGGCGATCGATCATTTCCGCGCTGGAAAGACTGGCGGCCGGGCCGTGGTCCCATTCGACGACAAGTGCCTTCACCGCGCGCATCGCGTGGTACGGCGTGTCGGCGATCACGGCCACGCCGCCGGGCGTGGCGCCGGTGCCGATGAGCGTGGCGCCGACCGGCTCCAGCGCCATCACCTTGCGCACGCCGGGCAGCTTCTGCGCGGCGCTGGCGTCGAAGCTCGCCACGCGGCCGCCGGTGGTCGGGCACATCGCGATGCTCGCGTACAGCAGGCCCGGCGCAAGCACGTCGAGGCCGAAGGTGGCGGAGCCGTCGAGCTTGGCCGCGCCGTCCATGCGCCGAGCGGGCTGGCCGATGAACTTGAAGTCGGCCGGCTTCTTCAGCGCCACCTGCGCCGGCAGCGGCTGCTGCGCGGCCTTCGGCGCCAGTTCGCCGAAAGTGGCGCTCCTGCCGCTTGCCTGGTGCAGCACGCGTCCGGCCTCGGCGTGGCACTCTGCCGCCGGCACCTGCCACTGCGCGGCTGCAGCGCCCACGAGCATGACGCGCGCCGACGCCCCGGCTTCGCGCAACGGCACCCACTGGTCGGTGATGCTCGAGGATCCGCCCGTACCCGAAAGCCCCGGGATCGCGCGCAGCAGCTTGCCCATCACATGCTCGGTCGAGCGCTTCATCGCGCCCTCGTCGCCCGGCCGGAAGGGCAGCGCGTCGAGGATCGCCGCCTGGTTGTTGTAGATGGCGTCGGAGCCGGCCGTCTCCAGCCGGATCTGCTCTAGCGAGGCGCCCATCTCCTCGGCCAGCAGCATCGAAAGGCCCGTGTGCGTGCCCTGCCCCATTTCCGACTGCGACATCATCAGCGTGACCGTGTTGTCGCTGCCCACCTTGACCCAGCCGTTGAGCGCGACCTGCCCAGGGGCCGTGGGCAACGGTTGGGCGGGCACGAGCCGCGGGGCAACCGGCGTGGCCGACCAGCCGACGACGAGGGCGCCGACGGCCCCTACGGTGCCGAGGACGAAATGGCGGCGCTTGAGCTTGGGCATGGTGCGGTTTTCTTTCGTGGGAATCTGCGTGCGTGGAATCAGGCGACGACGATGCCGCGCCAGAAGGTTTCGAAGCCGGCTTCGCAGTAGTCGGCGCGCCCTTTCCTGCTCTTCGTCTGCGCGACGAAGACCATCGTGGCCTCGGCCATCGCGCCCAGCATCGCGCCGAGGAAGGGCAGCGGCTGGTCGCGGATCAGCTTCTTGCTGATGCATTCCTTGGCGAGCACCTCCAGCCGCAGGAACGGCGCCATGCCTGCGGCCTTGCTTTCGTCGCTCACCTGGTCGGACACCTTGAGCTGCGACATCACCTTGAATTTCTCCGGGTTGTCGACGCCCCAGTAGACGTAGCCATCCCAGATGTGGCGGAACTTGGTCCTGGGGTCGGCCTCCTCGGGCCAGTCGGCGAGCATGGCTTCGGCGAGTTCGGTCTTCAGCTGGCGGTAGAGCTCGTTGACCAGCACTTCCTTGTTCGCGAAGTAGGTGAAGAGCGTGCCCTCCGCCACGCCGGCCGCGCGCGAGACGGCCGAGGTGGGCGTGCTCCACGCGCCGCGCACGGCGAACTCGGCAATGGCCGCGTCGAGGATCGCGTTGCGCTTGTCTTCGCTTCTGGGTCTGGCCATGGTTCGCGGCGGCAGTCTTTATTGATTGAGTACGTACTCAATTATAGAAATGCGCACTCAAGGCTGGCAATGGGCGTGAAACCCCGAGGCCGCAAGGCCGCCGCGAGCCCTCATAATCGCGCCCTTTTTTCCGAAGGGAGCCGGGGATGAAACTGGAAATCGCGCAATCCACGCCGACCGCCGCGAGCATCGCGATGCTCGTGCAGGAACGCTACGGCCTGGGCGAGGTGGTCGAGAGCGAGTTCCTGCGGCGCAGCTTCAACCAGGTCTACCGGCTGGGTTTTGCCGACGGGCGCCGCGTGGTGGCGCGGTTAAGCGCCGATCGGCCTCGCGGCGGACCCAACCTGCAGTTCGAGGCGGCCGCGCTCGACCACCTGGCCCGCTCGGGCTGCCGCGTCTCACGCTGCGTGCCGACCGCCGACGGCAAGATCGCCATCGAAGTGCCGCTGCCCGAAGGCCCGCGTGCGCTGATGCTGTTCGAGCACCTGTCCGGCGAATTCACCGGCGACGCCGCTCCCGACATCGAAGCCTTCGCCCGCGGACTCGCAGCCCTGCACACCGCGGGCGAAAGCTACCGGGGCCCGGCAAGCATCTACCGGCTCGACCTGGACTACCTGCTGCTGCGGCCGCTGCAGTGCCTGCTGCACGCGCCGACCATGACGGCCGAGCTGCGCCCTCAATTCGAGGAACTCGGCGAGCGCCTGCATGCCGCCATCCTGGCGCTCGGCGAACTGAGCCAGGTGCTGTGCCACGGTGACGCGCATGGCAGCAACAACTTCATCGTCGACGACGATGCGCACGGACGACGCCAGGCCGCGTTCTTCGACTTCGACGAGGCCGGCCCCGGCTATCTCGCTTACGAACTGGCGGTCTATTCATGGGTGCTGTATCCCCGTGCGGACGATGAGGTCCTGAGCGACAAGGCCGCGCAGCGATGGCGTCATTTCATTCGTGCCTATCGCGAGGCTCGGCCCGTGCCCGACGCCGACCTCGCCGCCATCCCCCGCTTCATGGCGGCGCGCCAGTTCTGGCTGCTGGGCGAGTACGCCGGCCGCATCCCGGTCTGGGGCTCCCAGGCGATACCGACTGACTACCTCCGGCGCCAGGTGACCATGCTGCGCAAGTGGGAAACATTGGAGTTGCCACTCTAGGCGCGGCGCCGCTTGGGCAGGAACCCCTCCCCCGCGGCGCGAGTCAAAAAACTGTCGCGGCGCCTTGTCGCGACAGGAGGCTATGACCATGAAGCAATTGAAGCATTGGCAAGACCCCGTCAACGCCGCAGCCGGCGCCTGGCTGATCGTCTCGCCCTGGGTCCTGGGCTTTTCGGGCATGACGGCCGCCATGTGGACGATGGTGGCGACCGGCATCGTGCTCGGCGCGGTGGCGCTGGGCGCGACCTTCGTGCCACGACAGTGGGAAGAATGGACCGAGGTCGCGCTGGCGGCCTGGCTCGCGGTGTCGCCCTGGGTGCTCGGCTTCCGCGGCAACGAGACGGCGATGGTCAATGCGGTGCTCGTCGCCGCGGTGATCCTGGTGCTCGCGCTGTGGGTGCTCGTGACCGACAAGGACTACCTGGGCCACACCATCGACCGTCCGGCGCACTGAGCTGAGCACCGGCGCTCGCCGCCGATGGCGAGCCGGAGGACGGGCCCCATCCGGGCCCCTCCTCCACATCGATCAGCCGCTCACTGCGTGCGGGGAGCGGCGGGCTGGGTTGCTGCTGCCTGCGCACCGGCCTTGCTGCCGCCCATCCACTCCGCCTGCCAGCCCCCGCCCATCGCCTGGATCAGCGCGACGGCCGTGGTCTGGCGGCTGACCTGCAGTTGCACCAGCGTGCGCCGCGCACTCAGCGCGGCCGCCTGCGCGGTGACCACGTCGGTGTAGCTCACCTGCGCGGCGCGATAGCGGTTCAGCAGCTGCTGCTCGGTCTTGTCGGCCGCAGCCGAAGCCTCGCGGCGAAAGCCCTCCTGCTCGGCCAGCGCCGCGCTCGCGGTGAGCTGGTCTTCCACCGCCTGGAAGGCCGTGAGCACGGTCTGGCGGTAGCGCGCCACGCTCGACTCATAGGCTGCCTTGGCCGAATCGACGTTCGCGGCGATGGCGCCCGCGTCGAACACCACCTGCGCCACCGACAGGCCCAGCGACCACAGCGAGTTGGCGGAGCCGAACAGGTCCTTCACGCGGCTCGCGTTGCTGCCCACCGAAGCCGTGAGGCTGATGTTCGGGAAGTAGGCCGCGCGCGCGATGCCGATCTGCGCATTGGCCGCCGCCACCGAGCGCTCGGCGGCGGCGATGTCGGGCCGGCGCTGCAGCAGCGTCGAGGGCACGCCCAGCGGCACGCCGGGCACCGTGGGCGTCCATTGCGCGGCCGGCAGGCTGAAATCGGCCGGCGCCACGCCCAGCAGCGCGGCAATCGCATGCTCATAGGTGGCCCGCGTGCGCTGCAGGCCGACGCGCTCGGCCTTGGCGTTGACCAGCTGCGTCTGCGCCTGCAGCACGTCGGTCTGCGCGGCGATGCCGGCGGCGTAGCGGTTGCTCGTGATCTCGAAGGCCCGCTGGTAGCCCTGGATGGTTTCGTCTAGCAGCACGATCTCGGCATCGGCCTCGCGCAGCGAGAAGTAGTTGGTGGCCAGGTCGCCGATGGCCGACAGGCGCGCGGCGGCCAGGTCGGCCTCGCTCGCCTGGGCGTTCGCCTGCGCGCTGCTCACGGCTTCGCGCAGGCGGCCCCACACGTCCGGCGTCCAGCTGGCGCCCAGCGTGGCCGAGAAGGTGTTGGCCGGGCTCGACGTGCTGCTGCCGCCCACCGTGCCCGAGCGCTTGCCGCTGCCGTCCAGCGACACCGACGGGAACAGCGCCGCCCGCTCGCCGCGCACCAGCGCCTGGGCCTGCGAGTAGTTGGCCACTGCCGCGGCGATGTTCTGGTTCGACACCTGCACGCGGCCGGCCAGTTCGTCGAGCTTGACGTCGCCGAAGAGCTTCCACCACTCGCCGCGGTCGAGCGCATCGGCCGGCGCGGCGGGCAGCCAGCCTTCGGCCGCCTTCTGCTCCTTCCAGTTGACGGAGGCCGCGGTGGTCGGCTGCTCATAGCGCGGGCCGACCGCGCAGCCCGCGAGCACCGCGGCCAGGGCAAGTGCCGAGAGCCGGAAGCGGCTTGCGCAAAAGAGGCGAAGGGAATAAGGAAAAGGCGATGCGTTCATGGCGATGTCGTTCTCAGGCTTGCGGCGCGACCTTGCTCAGCTCGTGTTCATGCTTGCCGCGGCGGCGCAGCTTGTCGAGCAGCAGGTAGACCACCGGCGTCGTCAGCAGGGTCAGCAGCTGGCTCGCGATCAGCCCGCCGATGATGGCCACGCCCAGCGGCCGGCGCAGCTCGGCCCCCTCGCCGAAGCCGATGGCCAGCGGCAGCGCGCCGAGCGCGGCCGCCATGGTCGTCATCAGGATCGGGCGGAAGCGCAGCAGGCAGGCCTCCCGCACCGCCTCCAGCGGCGTGAGCCCGCGCGAGCGCTCGGCTTCGAGCGCGAAGTCGATGATCAGGATGGCGTTCTTCTTCACGATGCCGATCAGCAGGAACACGCCGATCAGCGCGATGATGGAAAACTCCATGCGGAACATCAGCAGCGCCAGCACCGCGCCCACGCCGGCCGAAGGCAGCGTCGAGAGCACCGTGATCGGGTGCACCAGGCTCTCGTACAGGATGCCCAGCACGATGTAGATCACGATCAGCGCCGCCAGGATCAGCATCGCCTGCTGCCCCTGCGACTGCTGCGCGCTCGCCGCCGTGCCGGCAAAGGAGCCGCGCACGTTGGTCGGCATCGCGATGTTGGCCTCGGCCTTGGCGATGGCCTCGCGCGCGTCGCCCAGGTTGGCGCCTTCGGCGAGGTTGAACGAGATGGTCGTGGCCAGCTCGCCGTCTTCATGGCTCACCGAGGTGGCTACCGACTGTTCCTCGAACTTCGCGACCGCCGACAGCGGCACGAGCGCGGTGGCCGTGTTGCTCAGCACGTTGCCGGTCGATGCGTTGCGCAGCGCCGCGTTGGCCGAGACCGGCACGCTGGCCGTGGAGGACGTGGAAGACGCCGAGGATGAAGACGACTTCGACGCCGTCGATGACGATGACGAAGACGACGAAGACGACGAAGAAGAGCTCGACGTGCCGCTGGCCGCCACCTGCGTGGTCACGGTCTGCCCGCCCACCACCGACGTCTTGGTGGCAGGCACGTACACGTCGGCCAGCGAGTTCGGGCTGCGCGTGTAGCGCGGCGCCCACTCCATCACCACGTGGTACTGGTTCAGCTCGGTGTAGATGGTGGCCACCTGCCGCTGGCCGAAGGCGTTGTAGAGCGCGTTGTCGATGGCCGTGGAAGTCAGGCCCAGCCGGCGCGCGCTGTCGGGGTCGACCTTGGCGACCGTCTCCACGCCGTTCTGGTCCTGGTCGGTGTCGATGTCGGTCAGCACCGGCTGCGTCTTCAGTTCGTCGGACAGCTTCACGGCCCAGGTGCGCAGGTCGGCGACGTTGTCGCTCTTGAGCGTGTACTGGTAGGTCGAGTTGCTGGCGCGGCCGCCGGAGCGCACGTCCTGCACGGTGCCCAGGAACACGCGCAGGCCGGTCACCTGGTTGAGCTGCGGGCGCAGCCGCGCGATCACCGCCAGGCCGCTGTCCTTGCGCTGGCTGGCGGGCTTGAGGTTCACGAACATGAAGCCGCCGCCTGCCCGGCCCGCGCCGGTGAAGCCCACAACGGTGTCGACCGCCTCGTCCTTGCGGATGATGTCGACCACCTGCCGCAGCTTCTCTGCGAGCGCCTGCGACGAGATGCTCTGGTCGGCGCGCAGGCCGCCGTTGAGCTGGCCGCTGTCCTGCTGCGGGAAGAAGCCCTTGGGCGCCGCACTGAACAGGTACACGTTGAGCCCGACCACCGCCACCAGGATCAGCATCACCAGCGCCTTGCTGTCGAGCGCCCAGTCGAGGCTGCTCTCGTAGCGCTTGAGCACCCAGTCGTAGCTGCGCGCGGCCACGCGGCCCAGGCGCCCCTGCGGCTTGTCCCTGTCGTGCTCGCCGCCGGGCTTGAGCATCCAGGCGCACATCATCGGCGTGGTGGTCAGCGAGATCACCAGCGAGATCAGCACCGCCGCCGAAAGCGTCACCGCGAACTCGCGGAACAGCCGCCCCACCTGCCCGCCCATGAACAGCAGCGGAATGAACACCGCCACCAGCGACACGCTGATCGACAGCACCGTGAAGCCCACTTCCTTCGCGCCCAGCAGCGCCGCCTTCATGCGCGTCATGCCCGACTCGATGTGCCGGCTGGTGTTCTCCAGCACCACGATCGCGTCGTCCACCACGAAGCCGGTGGCCACGGTGAGCGCCATCAGGCTCAGGTTGTTGAGGCTGAAGCCCAGCAGGTACATCACCCCGAAGGTGCCCAGCAGCGCCGCCACCGTCGCCACCGCCGGCACGATCGTCGCTCGCACGCTGCGCAGGAACAGGCTGACCACCAGCACCACCAGGATCACGGAGATGACCAGCGTGAGCTCCACCTCCCGCAGCGAGCCGCGGATGGAGTTGGTGCTGTCCGACGCCACCTGCAGCGTCACGTCCGGCGGCAGCTGCGCCTGCAGCTCGGGCAGCAGCGCGCGCACGCTGTCCACCGTCTCGATGATGTTGGCCGAAGGCTGCCGCGTGATCAGCACGATGATCGCCGGCTCGCCGTTGAAGAGGCCCAGCGTGCGCGTGTCCTCCACGCCGTCGATCACCTCCGCCACGTCCTGCAGCCGCACCGCCGCGCCGTCGCGCCAGGCGATGACCATCGACGCGTAGTCGCTCGCGCGCAGGGCCGGCGTCTGCGTATAGATCTGCAGCTTGCGCCCCTCGCCCTGCACCATGCCCTTGGGCCGGTTGGCGTTCGAAGCCTGGATGGCGGCGCGCACGTCGTCGGTGCTGATGCCGTATCGGTTCAGCGCGAACGGCAGCAGCTCGATGCGCACCGCGGGAAGCGAGCCCCCGCCGATCTCCACGTCGCCGACGCCGTCCACCTGCGAGAGGCGCTGGCTGACGATGTTCGAGACGGCGTCGTAGATCTGGCCAGGCGTCTTCGTCTTCGACGTGAGCGCCAGGATGATCACCGGCGACGCCGCCGGGTTGGCCTTGCGGTAGGTCGGGTTGCTGCGCAGCGTGGCGGGCAGGTCGATGCGGCTGGCGTTGATGGCGGCCTGCACCTCGCGGGCCGCGCCGTCGATGTTGCGGCTGAGGTCGAACTGCAGCGTGACGCGGGTGGAGCCTACCGAGCTGGTGGACGTCATTTCGTTGACGCCTGCGATCGTTCCCAGATGGCGCTCCAGCGGGGTGGCTACGCTGGTGGCCATCGTTTCGGGGCTGGCTCCGGGGATCGAGGCTCTTACGGAGATGACTGGGTAGTCGACCTGCGGGAGGGGGGAGACTGGGAGGACGAAGAATGCGGCTATGCCGGCCAGGGCTACGCCTATGGTCAGTAGCACTGTGCCTATGGGGCGGCGGACGAACGGTAGGGACAGGTTCATCACGCTGCTCCTTCTGGGAGCATGCCGAGGGTTTGTTTCCCGAGGCCGGGTCTCGGCCCGGCGGCCGACCTACTTTTCTTTGCTTCGCCAAAGAAACGTAGGCAAAAGAAAGGCGACCCCACTGTCTGCGACCCCTTCGCTGCGCTACGGGGCAACCTGCGGTGCTCGCGTTTCGCGGGGTCCGCAGAACTCGCTTCGCTCAAACAGCTGCGGCCCTGATCCGCGAAACGCTCCGCTCCTCGGCGCAGCCAGAGGGGATTGGAGACCTGCGGGCCATCGCTGCGCTCGGCCACCAAGGCACAGCAAGCGCTTTGCGCTTGCTGTGCTTGGGATGAGGGAGCGACGGTGTCGGAGTCGAAGTCGGAGTCGGCGGAATCGGGTGCGCAGCCGAGCGAAGCGAAGGCCCGCGGAGACTGTTCAGACGCCGAGCGAAGCGATGGCGCGGATCGCTCCCTTCTGGCTGTGCCGAGGAGCGCAGGCGCAGGAGGGACCAGGGCCGCAGCTGTTTGAGCGAAGCGAGTTCTGCGGACCCCCTCCTGCGCCGAGCACCGCAGGTTGCCCGTAGCGAAGCGAAGGGACACAGACAGTAGGGTCGCCTTTCTTTTGCCTACGTTTCTTTGGCGAAGTGTATGGACCGGGGACCTCGGAAACAGGTGTGCGCGGACATAGGAAACACTCTGGCAGGTTATCGCCTTGCTGTCAGGGAGTTCAAGTCCAACCGCATGAACGGCTGATGGCAGAAGAACACGTCGA
>Ga0209256_1000189_pt1 | contig 117922 bp, 113 predicted proteins | sample AraplaCol_mCL_r2_2_FD_184270 | JGI IMG/M metagenome (GOLD analysis project Ga0209256, IMG submission 184270) | Arabidopsis root microbial communities from North Carolina, USA - plate scrape MF_Col_mCL_r2 (SPAdes) (version 3) | ecosystem: Host-associated > Plants > Roots > Endosphere | place... | reverse complement strand
TTACCCATGACTTCACCCACGACACGGGCGCATTTCACGTAAGGGCGGTTCCACACGTTGTTCAGTTCGTGCATCCCGAACAGGACGCGGCGGTGTACGGGCTTCAGGCCGTCGCGAGCGTCCGGCAAAGCTCGGCCAACGATCACGCTCATGGCGTAATCGAGGTAGCTCTTGCGCATCTCTTCTTCGAGGGAAATTGGGATTGTTTCTTTTGCGAATTGATCCATTGGCGGGTCGATCTATATTGTCCAGGCGTACAAGCCTGCGATTTTAGCATGGCGCCCGGTGGCCTTGGAGAAAGTCATCGGGTTGACACAAAAGCACCTTATTATGGCCGCTGCGTTGCAACAAAACAACATCTTGGTCGGATGAAGGGAACCGGCCTTTTCTCGGACTTTTGATGTGCTTTTGCAAAATATGGCAAAATGGACGAGAAATTAATGGAAATCTTAGTTTCAGTAGCTTCACACCCGAATAAGGAAAAGACCAATATGAAGAAACTCCTCGCCACTCTGTTCGCAGCGTCTTCCGTTCTGGCAGGCCCTGTTCTGGCTCAAGAAAAGCCGACTTCGCCACCGTTCGCACCGGTAACCCAGGACATCCAGGCTCCAACCCCATACAGCGCATACGTGCAAGACCAGCGCGGCGTTATCGCCCGCAACCCATTCGGCTTGTGCTGGCGCACCGGCTACTGGACCCCGGCTGACGCCGTGGTCGGTTGCGACCTGCCGCTGTGCACCCCGCCAGAAGAACTGAAAGATGGCAAGTGCGTGCTGCCACCAGCGCCACCAGCTCCAGTGACCCCGCCTCCAGCAGTTGTACCTCCAGCACCAGTCAAGCCTGCTGCTCCAGTTGTGACCGCTGAGAAGGTGTCGTTCGCCGCTGACGCATTCTTCGACTACGACAAAGCCGTGCTGAAGCCAGAAGCCAAAGAGAAGCTGGACGACATGGTCAGCAAGCTGAACACCATCAACCTGGAAGTGATCATCGGCGTCGGCCACACCGACTCCATGGGCACCGACGCGTACAACGACAAGCTGTCGCTGCGCCGTGCTGACGCTGTCAAAGCGTACCTGATCAGCAAAGGTGTGGAAGCCAACCGCGTGTACTCCGAAGGCAAAGGCGAGAAACAGCCAGTAGCGGACAACAAGACCGCCGAAGGCCGCGCCAAGAACCGCCGCGTGGAGATCGAGGTTGTAGGCACCAAGAAGTAATTCCCGGCGCACCAGCGCTATTGCGAGCCCCGCCAACGTGCGGGGCTTTTTTTCGCCGAGCAAAAAATGTCCACTTCGGGGTCACTTCGGGGTCAGGAACGGAAGTGGACATTTATTTCCTTGAAGTAGGAAATGTCCACCTTTGTTCCTGACCCCGAAGTGGACATTTTTCCAGTATCATCGCGCCATGAACGCCGACCCATTAGAACTGCAAAAATTCAGCGAACTGGCCCATCACTGGTGGGACCCGACGTCCGAATTCAAACCCCTGCACGAAATCAATCCACTGCGCCTTGAATGGATCAACGCCCGCGCCCCACTGGCCGGGAAAAACGTGATCGACATCGGCTGCGGCGGGGGCATCCTGTCCGAATCCATGGCCCGCAAAGGCGCCAAGGTGACCGGCATCGACCTGTCCGAAAAAGCCCTGAAAGTGGCCGACCTGCATAGCCTGGAATCCGGCGTGCCGGTGCGCTACAAGCTGATCGCCGCCGAAGAAATGGCCGCAGCGGAAGCGGGCCAGTACGACGTGGTCACCTGCATGGAAATGCTGGAACACGTGCCGGATCCAGGCGCCATCGTGCGCGCCGCCGCCACCCTGGTGAAACCGGGCGGCCATGTCTTCTTCTCCACCCTGAACCGCAACGCCAAGGCTTACCTGTTCGCGGTGATAGGCGCCGAATACCTGCTGCGCATGCTCCCGAAAGGCACGCATGATTATGAAAAATTCATCACGCCGGCAGAACTGTCGCAATACGCGCGCACTGCAGGATTGCAAGTGGATGCCTTGAAGGGCATGGGCTACAATCCGCTGACCAAGGTCTATTCCTTGAACAACGACACCAGCGTCAATTACCTGGTTGCCTGCACCCGCCCCGTATAAAAAAAGCATTTTCCATGAGCCTGTACCCTGCCCCGCGCGCCATCCTGTTCGACCTGGATGGCACCCTGGCCGACACCGCACCCGACCTGGCCGCGGCCCTCAACCTGCTGCGCACCGTGCGCGGGCTGGAGCCGACCCCATACGAGTTGCTGCGTCCACAGGCTTCGCATGGAGCACGCGGCATGATTGGCGTTTCCTTCGGCCTCAAGCCGCAGGATGAAGGCTTCATCGAACTGCGTGATGGCTTCTTCAGCAATTACGAAGCAGCCATTGCCGTGCACAGCACCTTGTTCGAAGGCGTCAACGAACTATTGGCCGGTATCGCCGACGCCGGCCTGCGCTGGGGCATCGTCACCAACAAGCCAGCCCGCTTCACCGACCCGCTCGTGCCGCAGATCGGCCTGGAGCTGGCCAGCTGCGTGGTCTCCGGCGACACCACCCCGCACGCGAAACCACACCCTGCCCCGCTGCTGGAAGCCGCATCCCGCCTCGGCCTGGCGCCAGAAGAATGCTGGTATGTCGGCGACGACCTGCGCGACATCCAGGCCGGCCACGCCGCCGGCATGCGCACCATCGCCTGTCAGTGGGGCTATTGCGGCGCAATCGAACCCGCCGAATGGGGCGCCGACCACCTGCTTGCCTCGCCCGCAGAATTGCTGGCTTTGATTCGCGCCACCGTCCCATCCCCGACACCGTTAGCAGCCTAGAAATCACTGTTATAACTTGCCCAACAGCAATAAGTTTCTATACTATAGTCAGTAGTACATAAACTGGAGACTGTATGAACGGCGACGACAACATTGAGGCTGCGCTTCCGCCGCGCAGTAGCGCTCCACAGCGCTGGGAAGCCTCGGTTGCCGAAAGCCGCTCCTATTGGTACGACTTGCTGGTCAACGACCCGTTGGTACCCGACTTTCGCGACCCGATCGGCCGCTACCAGCGCCGCATGCAGTTCGCGCTCGACGCGACGATGGAAAAGTACCTGCTGTTCTTCGTCTTATCGCGCCCAAAACTCCGCTTCGACACCAAGAAAGGCGCCAGCTGGGGCTTCTTCGGCCTGAAGCTGACCGTGCCGCTGCTGGCCGGCATCGACAACCGCAAGGAATCGATCACGCTCGAACTCGAAGTGCCGTTCGAAGCCACGTTCAAGAAACCGATCGTCACCCTGCATGACAAATACATCACCCTCAACTGGGGCGCGCTGACGGAATGCTATTCCGCCCACGACCTGCTGCAGAAATTCCCCAATGAGCTGAAGTACGAAAGCACGGTGCAATTTGTCGGCATCACGCGCGACACGCAAGCCCGCCTGGCCAAGGCCCGCCTGCCCGCCGTCAACCGCATCGTCGAAGAAAACGACGGCACGCTCGACACCTTCCTGCTGATCAAGCGCATGGACGTGAAAGTGGAGACCGCCGCCAGCGACCCGATGGGTGAAGCCTCCACCCGCTCCCACATCGAAGTGATGGAAGCAGCGCTGATCCGCTACTTCGAAGGCGACAAGCCCGCCCACCACGGCACCATCGACAACAACAACCGCCGCGACCGCGTGGCGCAACTGGTCGAGACCTACCAGCTCACGAGCCTGACCGTCGACCTGGGGTTCAAGGAAGCCGACAGCTTCGACGACCTCAAGTCCGCAGTCGCCCCCGTCTCCCGCCGCCACCTGGTCGAATTCACCTTCGGCCCCGGCGGCGCCATCCTCCCTACCCGCCTCGCCGACGACGCCCGCCCGCTGATCTCCCTTGAAGGGTGACGCCGCGCAAAAGATTCAGGTAAAATACAACTTCCTTCTGTGGGGACGACCTGGTTTCGACGTGGGTTGCAAAGCAGAACAGGGCATACCGAGGGCTGGTTACCTCGTAAATACACCCAGAAACAAACTAACTGCAAACGATAACTCGTACGCACTGGCAGCTTAATCGCTGACCTGCCCGACAACACCTCGCCCTTCGGGTGTGGCCGCAAGGCCGTGTTGGGTCATTTAGAAGGGATCGGACTTCGAGGGTTCACTTCGAGAAGTCCTAAACTTAAGGTGAATCGCCTGTCCGGAACGTGCACATCCGTGTCGTACAGGTTAAATTAAATGATAGTGCTAAGTATGTAGAACTGTCTGTAGAGTGCTTGCGGACGCGGGTTCGATTCCCGCCGTCTCCACCACTATTCCTTTTAAAATCATAGAGTTATGATTTTAATGTTGTCATTAAATGGGGTATTTTGGGGCTGTATTGGCACCGGAATGCCAACGGAATGGCAACATAAAAAAATAGCCGCAGCTGCGGCTATTTCTTTATCGCTGCCGGATTCTGCTCGGTACCGGAAACAGGCATGTTGGAGTCTGGCGGGATGGACGGGCACAGCGCGTTAAACGTATTGCATAACATTCCTTTATACGTGCGCTTAGCTGAACCCAAGGTCACCCGCACGAGATCGTCCGGCTTTAACAGTAAGATCACATGCTTGTCGTTCACTATGATCAGGCATTGCTCAAATCGCCGAAGAATCGTTCCACGAACAACTTCGGTGCCGTCGCTCTTTTTGATTACGAGTTCGTCTCTCGGCTCTGAGCTAGCAATCGATGTCGCACCAACATTTCCCAATGCAAATAGGCAGCAGGCAAAGAAAAAGGACACCGCCCCCGCACGAAAAAATGATTTGTGAGTCTGCTTAAGCACACCCCGTTGTACGACCGGTATCAGGGCAACAACAAGCTGCCCGACTCCGAACGCCCCCATGCTTACCATCCTGTCGCCTAGCAATACCCAAGCTACGACCAAAGCAATGCCATTCACACCCCATAACAAATTCTCCAGACGCTCTTTTCGCTCCCGAGCTGCGGGACTGGATAATTGAGCAGCTTCTTTTTGTGCCAGGTAGAACCCGCACGCAACCAGAAGAACCAAATACATAATGGTGTAGGGTAACCAAATAATTGCACTACGCAGATGGTCAGAAATTGATGTTGGAACTTCTCTGAAATTGAGCCCAAGACCGTAAAGGTAGCCCAAGTCATAAACGACGGAGAATCCAATACAGACAGGCCCAAGTAACGCTAGACACCTCGGGATAAGTTCAACCAGAGTTTTGGAATCTGTAGCCGCCACGCAGCATTCCTTTCTTAATCTGTAATCATTGCCAGATGGTGAAGTTGATCATTAACAACATTAGATCAAATCCATTATTTGGCGCGCAAATCGATGTCCACATGCCCTTTCCTCTGTGACCTAAAATTTGCCTGTCCTTGTGATTTCGCCCCCTCCTCGTGTGAGCATGAAGTCCCCCCACATCGCCCTTTTCCGGACGCGGCTTGAGAATCGTGATGTGCCACTCTTGCAATTATGACGCCTTCTCGTGATCACGCTCATACCCCGCCAAAGCGTCAGTTCACCGTGCCATGATGCGCAATACGCATCGTAAAGACACGGCAACAGTTGATTGGCCTGGGAGTTATCGCCCCAACGCTCAATGCTCCATCGTGGATGGGTTCCCAAATAAATGAGCATGAGCATGCCGGCCACTCCGGGGTCATTGTTGAATTCTTCCGAAGCTGCTCAATAATGCTGTCTATAAATACAGTATAGTGACATCGGACAATGGAAAGGCAAAATCGAAACTGTGCCATTCGAGAAAGCCAAACATGTGTGTGAATTACCGACCACCAGACCGAGACGTACTTGATCAAGGTATGGGGCTGAAATTCAACGTCGATGCGATTTGGAAGCCTGAAACTTGGAAGGACTGCCGCGCGCCAATCGTGCGACGTGGCCCCAATGGCCCTGAAGGGACTGTTGCGACCTACGGCATGTTCCCGGTGCGCCGACAGCCGCCCGGTGTCCGATTTGACAGCATGAATGCGCATAGCGAAAGTGTGGGCGGAAAGCGCACGTTTAAAAGCGCGTGGAGCAAACCAAACCATTGTCTAGTGCCGATGACTGCTTTCTACGAGCCCTGCTACGAATCAGGAAAAGCTGTGCGTTGGGGTATCGGGATGTCCGACGCGAGCATGTTTGCCGTCGCGGGTCTTTGGAAGGAATGGGAAACCGCGGCTGGGTCGGAATACTCCTTCACGCAATTGACCATCAATGCGGGCGAGCACCCGTTGATGAAGCGTTTTCACAAGCCTGGCGACGAAAAGCGCGCCCTGGTGACGTGCTGCGCGAGGCATGGGATGATTGGCTGGAATGCGATAACCCGGAGTTCGCACACGCATTCCTGCAGCACTACCCGGCGGAGCTTATGACTTCTTGAGCGTTCCCAGTTCCGCCCAGGGTCAAGCAAGATAAAAAGGCATAACCTAGCATCCTACATTTTTCGTTAGAAGTTCGCACATGTACCGTTGGACGAAACCATTTCAGCCCCAAGATCCAAGCCACTTCCTTCCCATCATTTTCGTCAGAAAGACGCAGATCCGAAGAGAAGAGAAGCTTAGTTTTGCAGTTGCCGCTGAGAGGTTTGATGAATTATGCAAATGGATATCAAGCCTTGGGTTGAACACCACAAACACACGGATTCATCGGTACCAGCGCATCCTGAAATATCTGGCGAACATTGAACCCGCTAGAATTTATGTCGACTTCTTGAAGAAATACGACCTGCATCACTTAACAAATACAACGTTTGAAGCAAATGAATTACTGCGGATTCACGAGGGGCTGAAGACAACAACTCACCCTGAGCTTAAAGCACGCCTGAAACGCGTACTGAGTGGGCCTGAGATGTTTGGTCGCGGCGACAGTTCCGGCGCTCGCGATTTCAGTCTCGAACTAGATGTGCTTGCTAGATTTGCCAAGGCCGACATACCAATCGATCATGGACACATTGCCGATTTGGCGAGGATATGGACGGTGTCCCAGTTTTCGCCGAATGCAAACGATTGACGTCAGATGGAAAGGTCGAAAAGAACATTAGAGACGGACTTAAACAACTGGTAGAACGATATGCCACACACGAACGTCCCGCCAGCGCAAGAGGAGTGCTTGTTCTTTCTATCGGCGGTCTACTTACCTCAAGTCTCGAACCATTCCAGGCGCAAGACAGCGAGCGGCTTTCTCAGGCCTTAACGTCGATTCACCATGAGTTCGTGAGAACATACGAGCGCCACTGGACCGCGCGCAGATGCGACCCGAGAACCGTAGCGATAGTCATCATCTGCAACATTGTGGCTGTAGTGAATCAACGTCTAACGACGGCGCACCACCTAGCGGTCGAAGGACAGTTCAACCTCTCGGACGCCGACAAACTTCTCGTAAAGCATATCGCCGCCCATTTCGAACCAGCGCCCGTTACTTACCTTTAACCTCTAGCATTAAAGTCCTTTTTGTTCCCAATAGACTGGGTAGACGCGCTGAATATATGCGAGGAATGCTTTTCCTCGGTCTGTGATAGTACACATTCCGGGGGCGGGGACATTTTCGACCAGCAATCCCGATATGACGAGATAGCTTACGAAGGCCGACCATTCTGCGGTGCCCTTACGCTCGCGGTGCAGATCTAAGAAGAAATGTAGATTTTCCACCGATGCGCCTTGCGTACCAGCGAGATAAGTTAGCGCAGCAATTTGCGTGCCATAAATCGGCTGAAAAATCCTCTCGAAATTCAATGATTCAACAAATCCCATAATTTCGACAGTGGACTCTTCCGGAGATTTCTTAATGAACTCTAGTACCTTTTGGGCGATAGGGTTGCTGTCAATGATTGCTTGGGCGCTCTCGCGATTTTCATCAGCTACGCCATCATCACTCCCAGTGCTCGAGCCCGCTGGACGTGCTGCCGGAGGTTCTTCCTCTTTTGGCTTAGGCTGATCGTGAAGAACAATCTCTGCGCCCCCAATTTTGGCACTCCTTATTCGTTTAAGCGACGCGATAATCGAATCCCAACTAGGAAGCTGTCGGAAAAGAATTAGTATCAGGCCTAAAACCAAGGTAATTCCAGGCCAAGAAACGACCACTTTGAGATACTCAAGAAGTAGCTTCCAATCTACTGTGCACATATCGCTCCTCGGCATAGAAAATTGTCGCAGATCCTAGCACATGCACTAGGTACCAAAACAAAAATCCCGCAATTCGCGCTGGGCGGGAGATCAGCCAATCCGCTAGACAATGTGGACACCAGCGCTGAAACGTGGAGGCGTTCGATATCGATTTCCATATCAAACGCGGAACACCTACGCGCGCGTGATGCTGTCGGCCGGTGATCACCCGATGTGGGTAGCCGCTCAGATGGGGCATGCGGACTGGACCATGATTGCCAGGGTGTATCGTCGATGGATGCCTGAGGCCGCTCCTAATGCTGGTGAAAAGGCTCAGGAAAAATTCGGTTGTGAAGGAAGAATAGACTCGTACCAGTTCAGAAGAGCAGCCGTGCGAAACGCCTAGGCAGAGTAATCGCGTCAGCTCAGCGACTCTTGTAGATTCTTGATGTTCTGGAGCATTTGGATTTGCATCTCGGACAGCTTTGTCGTTGCAGAACCTCTGGAAATAGTTGCTACGGGGTTTGCTTGGTCGAATCCATCCTTGTTCGCAAAGCAAAAATCGGTTACCACATCCTCGACTTCCTCGAACTCGGCGCTAAGGTCGGTATATAACGATGGCTTCAAAATGCCCACACTGAGTAATTTGGAAGCTTGTTCTGCATGGTCTTCCTTAAACTTCTCCAGGAACTCCTCCACTTCCTTCGCCGTAGCCAAAGGATCAGAACGGTCCTTAGGCAACGTGCGAATTGTATTCGCAAAAAACACAAGGATAGGTTCAATCGAGGTAGGGAAAAGGACTTTACGGAGCCAGAATTCATCGTTAATGGATTGGCGCCGTGCCTTGGTGTCCTTGGTCTTCCCAGCAGCGATGTTGTACACCGCGATACCAATTGCGAGCAGTGAAATGATGAGGCTATAGAAGGCCGTTTCTAGGTAAAACGGCGTACTGTTTTGCACCCGTATCAGGACAGGGACGTCGAGCCCAAGAACCTGCGGCTGCACACTATTAACAGTCGGATGAGAAGCTGCTAGAGAGGCTTGACTTGATGCCGAAGCATTGGAAAATGCAGCTGGATTTGGCTGCCCCCCTACCGCCCCACCTGCTTGGGGAGCTGGCTGGCTAGCATAACCGGCCGAGGCTGCCGCGTTTGGGGCCTGAACAGGCGGGGTTTTCGCGGCAGCTTTGGATTGGGTGCTCAACGGCGCGCTTATGTCCTAGAAATTAATTGAACAGGCGTTTGGCCTGCAGTGCATTCGCAACGTATCCATTGAAGGCATCACGCAAGGCTGGCTTTGCGTTGAAATGAAATTTCGAGAAGAATGCCTCTGGCGTGCCCGCCATAAGTACACTTGGCCCAAACATTCCCAGGAAGAAGGAACTAGTAATCGAGTAGGTGGATTCGGGGACGAGCACGTCCACTACCTTGTCCTTTTCCTGATCAACCTTGTCCAGGTTGAACGTACCTCGCAAGGCCGCACCTCGTGGTCGGCCAGAATAGACCGGGCCGCCGCAATCAGCAAAATTAATTAACACTTTTTCCATCCTCAAGTTCCTCCACCATTTTCCCTGCGGAGAGAGAGAATCTTACACTAATAATCGTACCAGGGAAGCGAGACGCCCCCAAGCTCTTCACATAAGCCTTGTCAGGCAGGTCCTCAAGACTTCCGCTCAAATTAAACGCGATGGTCTTGCCAGCCCCTTCCCGCTCCTTCAGCTGATACGTACCATCAAACAATATGTACGTTCCACCAGAGATCAAGGCCATCTTAGCCTTTGGGCCGCCTGCTTTGGTGGTTGCAACGCACAAATTGTGCACTTGTTGAAAGAAATCAATAAAGTGCACGGTTCCTTGACCACGCGAATCGGCAACGTTGCTATTCTTGCTACTTATATGCTGCTGAAGCGCCACCACCGTCAATAGGTCTTCCTGCCTCCATGCTGGCGAGAACAAGCCCTTCGCTGTATGTCGCTCAATGTAGGGTTGGATGAATTTCCATGCATAACTATCTCGGTTCAGCTCCTGGAAAGTTTGAGCGATCGACTTCCCAAAATTAAAAATTGCAATTTCGCAAGTCGGGCTGTCAGAGCTATTGTCCAGGTATCCCTGAACTGTCCAATCGACAAAACCTGCATGGTCTTCTGCGTTCGCCAATATCTCTCCAGCATAAAGCCCTAGCGACTGCTTTCCGTAGTCACTCAGCGCCCAACGGTGAGTCTGAAGGCACTCGTCAATAAAGTCGACAAATTTGACCTGCACCCGATCCTTGAAGTCTGGGGCCTTCGCATCAGGACTGCTGAGGTAATGCGTATTCCGCTTATCAAAGAAGCGAATCTTCTCCGCCTCTGCGTGGGAAGGCGCCTCATGAAGGATATCCATGTGTTTGATGATGCCCATGGCCTTGATAAAACGACGCACACGCCCATCCCTAGGATAGGTACCTGATACCCTCAGTCCTTTTCGGGTCTGCCGATTTCGAAGCTCCCGATTGCGCTCAACTGCAACGAGATCCAATAAGGCGTTTGCAGCCAGATCATATTCTTCGAGGTCAGCATGATTAAAATTTATACTTCTAATCCGCCGATTCAACTTAAGTGTTTTGGCAAGGGCACAGATAAGTTCAATCGCCTGCGCAGGCTCTTCAATTAGCGAGAACTTCTTCTTTAGGCGCAGCTTCACCTGCAGCTCGGAAGCCGGAAGCTCTGAGGTGGCGTACTTTGCCAGCTTCTCAATGATGGCAGAACGACGTCCAAACGATTCGTTTCGCTCGCGCTCCCGCTCCAATGCAAGCTTTCTTCTTTGGTCGCGTCGGAAGAGTCTCTTTGCATTCTTTCTACCTCGCTTAGCCGAAAGAAACTGATCAGTTTCGAGATGTAAGTTCGCCATATTTATATTTGAGCAACGCAGAGTTCCATATTAACAAAAAAATTTCCAATCTCGCATGCTTTTGGCAGAGATAGCACATGACTATTTGGGGGACGGACGCACGTCAGACGCGCACTAGGTAAGGATCGGAATCATCGGGGTTACGTTCGATCTGCGCCGCAACGACCCCACATCACTTGATAACAATCAAGTAGGTGACGTACTCGCGTACATGGCCAACTCGAAAGCAAAATGACAGAATATCGCTCGCAAGCCGCGCGAACACGTGGTCTAACGCGGGCTCGAATCCCGCCGTCTCCATCACCGAACAAAAAATTAGGGCTCCAAGCGCAAGCTTGGGGCCCTAATTTTTTGTTCGATAGCGCAGCGTTTGCGTGACCAAAATCTAGCCCCACCCAGCAGCGCCAATTCCCGTTATAGTTGCAAAAATGAAAATCTTCATTTTTAGCTTACTCTTCGCCGCCAGCAACCCCATGGCGCAAGCGAGCGTCCCGGACCAGAAGCAGTTAATAGACGATGTCCGCATTCTCGCGTCTACCGATTTTGGCGGTCGAGCCACGGGCACGGAGGGTAACCATAAAGCGCGGGCTTACCTTCGCAAGCGCTTCGAGGCCATCGGGATCAACGCCTTCCCCTTTGGTTACGAACAGCCTTTCACATTCACGCGCCGATTTTGGAGGACAACTGAAAACGGCGTGAACCTGATGGGCTATATCCCCGGCACGCGCTCACCCAAAAGCTACCTCGTGATCAGCGCGCACTACGACCACCTCGGCTACCGCAAAGGCAAGCTTTATCCAGGCGCTGACGACAACGCTTCCGGCGTGGCCGTCATGCTGGCGGCCGCAGCCTGGTTCAAAGCGCATCCGCCCGCGCATTCGATCCTTTTTGTGGCGTTCGACGGCGAGGAACTGGGCATGAAAGGCTCAAGCCATTTTGTAGGCGCATTGCCTGTGCCGAAGGATCAGGTGGTCATGAACCTGAACCTGGACATGGTCAGCCGCAACGACAAAAACGAGATCTATGTCGCGGGCACCAACAAGCGCTCCGACTTCAAGCCGCTAGTGCAGCAGGCGGCTGCGCGCAGCAGCGTCGCGATCAAGTACGGGCACGACTCGCTCTTTGCCCACGGCGCCAACTGGACCGACAGTTCCGATCAGGGGCCTTTCCATGACGCAGGCATTCCCTTCATCATGTTCGGTGTGGAAGACCATGCCGATTACCACCACCCGGGCGACACTTTCGAGAAAATCCCGCAAGCCTTCTTTACCAAAACGGCCAACCTGATCGTGGATACGGCGACGGTGCTGGATCAGCACCTGGACGAGGTGAAGGCCAAGCGTTCGTGGTGGTGGCAGTAAATCACCAGCTCGGCAAAAAATCATCGGTGCGGAAACTTGTTGGAGACGACCAGTTTCAAGCGATTGACCCTGTATTTTTCCTTCGCCTCGATCAGCAAGATCCCGTTTTCCGTCACACGGATTTCCGAGCCGTCGGGGTAGCGCCGCGACGTTTTGCCATCCCAGGGAAGGTCCGGAAGCGGTGGGACGAGCGTCAGCTTGGGCGGTTCCATGGGCATTCCTTCCAAATGGTTGTAACTCATCATAGAAGATGAGGCCGTAAGCGCAAGCAACTTAAACTGCCGCCACTTATAGTTGCAATTTGCTAACTTTACATGGAGAATGCGCAATCCAGTCCGCAACTAAAAGTACCTCGCAGGAATAATGAAATTACCTAAACTGTCGCTCACTCTCGCTCTCCCCTTCGCGTTAACCGGCTGCCTCAGCATCAACCTGGACCACGTGGTTCGCGATACTGCGGATGTCAGCAAGAGCGCTTACCAGTCGATTTCGGAAAAGATGGACGCCAAGAAGAAGCCGAAAGTGAACAATGTAATTTCGCATTCCTATGTGGGCAAACCTGACCAGTCGACCGTTATGGTCAAGCAGGCATGCGAAGCCGAAGCTGCACAGAAGCTGCGTGCTTTGGCGGGCAGCGAGGATGCGCCCTACTCGGTGGTTGAGAACGAGATCGTGGTGATCAACGGCAGTATTGCGGCCAACTGCAAGGTTGGCATGGACAAGAAGCCTAACGCCTAAGTATCCGAATCTTGGAACAAGGGCCCTTCCGCGCAAGCGGTTGGGCCCTTTGCTTTTTACACGCCGACGAAAGCTGGCAAAGCGTCGAAGTTGGCTCCGACTGCGTCCGGCGCGATGCCGAGTTGCTCGTCCGGCGCGTTCATGCGGTTGATCCAGATCGTGGGGAAGCCGAAGGTTTTGGCGCCGGCGGCATCCCATCCGCCGAATGCGACAAACGCGATCTCACGCGGCGACAGGCCAAAGCGGTCGACTGCCATCTGGTAGGCGCGCGGGTCGGGCTTGTAGGCTTTGACCAGGTCTGCCGACAGCAGGTGATCGAACACACCCTCCAAGCCCGAATTCACGATGCCTTTTTCGAGCATCGGCACGCTGAAGTGAGACAGAGGTGCAAGGCGCAGGCCTGCCGCTTTCAGGCGGCGCAAGACTGGCGCCACGTCGGGCCAGGTGCGCAGGTTAAGGAAGCCCTCGACCAATTGCTTGCGTTGCGCTTCGGTGGCGGTGATTTTTTCCTGCGCCAGCGCGAACACGAGCGCGTCTTCGGCAATGCGCATGAAGGTTTCGTAGCTGCGGGTCAGCGTGCGCAACCAGCTGTATTCAAAGATGCGGACGCGCCAGGCGGTTGCCAGTGCATTACCGCGGCCGGGGAAGAACTGTTCGGCCAAACCAAAGATTGGGCGAGGATCGAACAAAGCCAGGCCATCGAAGGCGACGGCTTTAACGCCGGCAGATGCTGCTTGCGCTGGAAGGATGGCGGTTGCCGCGCCGGCTGCTGCGGCACTGACAAAAGTGCGTCGGTTCATGTTGTTCTCCGTTAGTTTGATGCTGTGTTCACTTTACGGAGTTCCGATCCAAAGCAGAATCCATGGCCGGAGGAATAGATTCTTTCGAGATTTGGAATAATGCCAAAGTGAGGAAATAAGAGCATTGTCTGCATCATGTGGACTGACGCACAGAGCGCGGCCCTTCCCCGAAGTAGCATCAACATTGGTTTAGGGAGGCAGCGTGGATCAGCGAAGTCACCATGAACGACGTCACGACAGTGGCACTGCCGAGCGATTCGACATGGCAGTACGCACGGCCCTTGCTTTTGATCAGGGCGCAGCCTATAGCTACCTCGCCATCTGCGGCGTGGGGCAAATGCTGATTCACTCCTTCGCCGAACGCTTTCCTACACAAGTGCGGGCAGTGGCCTCGCTTCCCTGGCATTCCAGCGACCGCCGTAGCGAATCAGTGCAGCGTGCGTTTTGAACGCATGTCGTACGCCGCTTGCAGGTCGAGCCAGAACTCCGGCGTGGTATCGAAATAACTGGCGAATTGCTGCGCGGTGGCGGGCGATATGCTGCGCTGCTGATGCACAATGCCGCTCACATAGGCAGGCTCAATGTGCAGCACGCCGGCCAGCGTGCTCGGCGTCAATCCCATCGGGTCCATAAACTCTTCCAGCAGGACTTCGCCTGGATGGATCGGGCGCGTATCTGTTCTCATAGTCGCCTCCTTCACTTCCATTTTACTACCGGGCTGCACGCATACGATTCCGACCCGATGGACCTGGACCAGCTGCTCCGCAAGCACATAGAGTAATGGCGGTTTCCTCCCTTCGGGCCTAGAATGGACTATTGGCCGTGGCTACAAGGAGGCAATCATGTCCACACTCAGCAAGGGACGCAGCCTGGAGCAGCAAACCCACGATGGCACCAGCAGCATCGGTACCATGGGCGCCGGATGCACCGGTCACCGCAGCGTGTCCCAATCCCAGGAAGGCAACCGGCAGTCGGCCGATGAGGCTGGCCGCACCGACGATTTGCTGTCCGGCTGTGTCGACGAGGGCGAACGCGAGCATGGTTTCCAGACCGGCACGCAGTACCGGCAGGGCGAAGCCCGGCAAACCGGCCCCGACACCATCCGGCGTAGCGAACGCTAAATCCTTGATCCGGGATAAGTTTTACCGTTGAACAATTTTCCTAAGTGACGCATAATGCGAATGATAATAATTCTCATTACGTAGTCACTTTAGGAAAATCAGATGAAGTTGAACCGCTCTCCGCTGGCGCTCGCCGTTGCGCTGGCCCTGCCCCACGCCGCAGTATTCGCTGAAGACACTACCCTCTCCACCGTCACCGTGACCGCCAGTCGCGAAGCCGCCTACAACCCGAGCACCGCCACCAGCGCCACCAAAATCGACGCGCCGCTGCGCGACGTGCCGCAAACCGTGAACGTGGTGCCGCAAGAGCTGCTGCGCGACCAGGGCGCCGGTTCGATGGAAGATGTGTTGAAGGGCATTCCGGGCGTTGGCCTGTCGAGCGGCGACGGTCAGCGCGACCAGGTCACCATCCGCGGCTTTACCGCGATTGCCGACCAGTTCATCGATGGCATGCGCGACGACGCGCTGTATTTCCGCGACCTGTCCAATATCGAGCAGGTGGAAGTGATCAAGGGCCCGGCTTCGGTGCTGTATGGCCGTGGTTCTTCTGGCGGCATGATCAACCGCATCACCAAGAAGCCAGGTATCGACCGCACGGAAGCCAGCCTGACCTTCGGCAGCTGGAACCGCAAGCGCGGCGAATTCGACGTGGCGCGCAAGCTGGCCGATAGCGGCCTGGCCTTCCGCATCACCGGCGCCAAGGAAGATGCGGACAGCTACCGCGACCAGCAATTCCTGAAGCGTGAAGCGCTGTCTCCTTCCCTGCTGTGGAAGCTGGACGCCGATACCACCTTGCTGGTGCAGGCCGAATACCTGTCCGACCGCCGCCTGACCGACTTCGGCATCCCTTCGTACAAAGGCCTCCCGGTCGACGTGGACCCGAGCACTTACTACGGCGCCGCCAATGCGAAGGACGTGGACTTCACGCAGTCGCGCGTAAAAGCGTTCGCCGTGGCGCTGGATCACCGCATCAACGCCAACTGGTCGCTGCGCAATGCCTTCCGCCGCTACGACTACTCGCTTAACCGCAACAACACCATGCCTGGCAGCGTGAACGAAGCGGCGCAAACCGTCTCCCTCACACACGGCAATGTGCGCCGCGAAGAAGACGGCTATTTCAACCAGACCGAATTGACCCAGCGCGCGGAATTCTTCGGCACGCAGCACCAGCTGCTGTATGGCCTGGAAATCGGCAAGCAGGACAAGGACCAGGTCAATCGCTCGAAAGCCAATGCGGCCACGGTCAACCTGTTCCATCCCGTGCTGCCTGTGCTGGAGCTGATGGCCAACGTCGCGCCGGGCACGGACAATCTCGGCATCCTGAAAAACAAGAGCGTCTACGTACAGGACCTGGCAACGCTGACGCCGCAATGGAAGCTGCTGGCCGGCGTGCGCTACGATGACTTCAGCCAGGAGACACGCGAGCGCCGCGTTGGCCAGAAAGACCTTGAGCGCACCGACCGCGCCTGGAGCCCGCGCGCAGGCCTGGTGTACCAGCCAAGCGCCAGCACTTCCTACTACGCCTCGTTCAGCAAATCGTTCCAGCCTTCCGGCGAAACCTTCGCGCTGTCCGCGGCAAACGCAGCCATTGAACCCGAACAGACCACCAACAAGGAAGTCGGCGCGAAACTGGACCTGTTCAACGGCGTGGCCACCATTGGCGCATCGTTGTTCCGTCTTGAGCGCACCGGCATCAAGAGCACGGACCCGGTCACCAACACCGTGATCCCCATCGGCACCCAGCGCACCGACGGCCTGGAACTGACCTTTGGCGGTGAACTGGGACAGGGCTGGCAGGTGTCTTCGGGCCTGGCGCTGCTCGATGCAGAGATCATCAAGTCCATCGCCCGCGACGATGGCCAGCAAGTACAGGGCAAGCGCCCGACGCTGACGCCGAAGTACAGCGCAAACCTGTGGCTGAACAAGGCGCTGGGCGGCGGCTGGTTCACCGGCGCCGGCGTGAACTACCAGGGCGACCGCTTCGCCAATCCGGGCAACACCACCACCCTGCCCGGCTACACCGTGGTTGACGCCATGCTGGCCTACCGCGCCGCATCGTGGGACGTGCAGCTGAACGTGAACAACCTGTTCGACCGTGAGTACATAGTCTCCGGCCACGGTTCGAGCAAGCTGCTGAACATGCCGGGCGCACCGCGCAATGCCCGCGTCACAGCCCGTTACCGCTTCTGAGCTAAAATCGGGACATTACTTAGCGAAAGGAATGTCCCGATGATTTTTGAGCTGGCGGAATTTGAAATCAAAGATGGCCAAGGCGCCGATTTTGAAGCAGCAGTACAGAAAGCCGTGCCGCTGTTCCAGCGCGCCAAAGGCTGCAAGTCGATGCGGCTGGAACGCGTGATCGAACGCGCCAACACCTATATGCTGGTCATCGTATGGGAAACGCTGGAAAACCATACCGTTGATTTCCGCGGCAGCGAAGACTTCCAGGCATGGCGCGGCATGGTTGGCCAATACTTCGCCAACACCCCGCGCGTCGAGCACACTTCCAACGTCGTCGCCGGCTTCTGATGCGAAGCCTCGCCTGCCTGCTGCTCGCGTTGGCCAGCCTGCCGGCGATCGCAGCGACGCCTGCGGAAACCATGGATGCCTTCCAGCGCGCACTGGCAACAGGCAAACGCGATGCCGCGCTTGCCCTCCTCAGCCCCAAGGTGCAGATATTTGAATCAGGCTATACCGAACATAGCCGCGATGAATATGCCGCTCACCATCTCGACGGCGATATCGAATTCCTGCGCACGACACAATCGCGCGTACTGCGCCACGAGGAGCGCCGCGACGGCGCCACCGCCATCGTGATGCGTGAAACGGAAACCACCGGCAGGTACCAGAATGCCGAGGTCCACGTGTTTGGGCTGGAGACGGCCGTGCTGGAACAGCACGGCGACGGTTGGCTGATCGTGCATCTGCACTGGTCATCGCGCAAGGCCAAGGCGAAATAAGCGCGCGCCACGTTAGCGCGCCTTACGCGACAATTTTCCCAGACAGGAGACCCAAAATGCCAAATACCATTTACCGCAATTTCCGCCAGATCGCGGACGCCGAAGGCGCGCGCAGCGCCCTGCTGGCCGAAGGCTTTGCCAACTCGGCAGTGCAACTGAACCTGCATGAAGCGCGCCCGATGACGACCACCACATCCGCGGTGCAGCACATCATGGATTCGCTCACGCCGGACGATGTCGATAACACCGACAAGCCGGACCGCCCTGCCGCACTGCTGTCCGTGGATGTGGACGACGATGCCCAGCGCGAGCAGGCCGACCGCATCATGTCGCGCTTCGGCGGCCAGGAAGCCTAATTCTGCACCATCCTTAATCCGGCCACGCCGCCGACGATGGCGGCCATGCAGGCCAGCCTGGCGGGCGTGGCCGAATCTCCCATGAACAACACTCCCGCCAGCGCGGTACCGACTGCGCCGATGCCGGTCCAGACAGCATAAGCCGTCCCCACCGGCAAGGTGCGCAAAGCCTGCGACAGCAGGTAGACGCTGGCCAATCCAGCCAACGCGGTCAAGGCGCCGGGCAGCGGCCTGCTGAAACCTTGCGACCACTTCATCCCAAGCGCAAACGCAATTTCCAGCAAGCCTGCGACCGTCAATAACATCCAGGGCATTTCCCATCCTTTCATTGTGTGAGGGCGGCCATTGTCAGGCCGGTTAGCCCGGCTTGGATGAGCTTTGGCCGAAGCCCGCGCCCAGATGGCCGAAATTGACGTAAAAGTGCACTATCAGCCAAAAGCTTGCCGACCGATAATGGATTCATCGCTAATCCATCAGGTGCAAACCATGCAAACGACAACCGTTCAGGCCCTGCCCACCAGCAGCGCCTCAATCAAAAATCTTCCCGTTAACCTCTTCGGCTCCGTCATGGGTATTGCCGGCCTGGCGCTGGCCTGGCGCGGTGCGGCCCACTTGTTTGGCAGCAGCAGCCGCATTGCCGACGGCATCGGCATCCTCTCGCTGCTGGTGTTTGGCCTGCTGGGTGTCGCTTACCTGCTCAAATTGGCCAACTTTCCCGATGCTGTGAAGGCTGAGTTTTCGCATCCGGTCGCCGGCAACTTCTTTGGCACGGTCACGATCGCCATCCTGCTGTTGTCGGGCGTCGTGGCCCCTTGGAGCGCCGCGCTTCAGCACATGGTCTGGGCCGTGGGCGCCGTTGCCACGCTTGCCCTGTCCTACGTAGTGGTGTCCCGCGTGATGAAGGGGAATATAACCGCCGCCAATGTGGTGCCGGCCTGGCTGATCCCCGGCGTGGCATCGCTCGACATCGCCGTGACCGGCGGCGCCTGGAGTCACGAAGTCAATATGCTGGCACTTGGTATCGGCACGGCAATCGCCATCGTGTTCTACGTGCTGATCTTCAGCCGCCTGGTGCACGGTGATCCGCTACCGGTCGGCATGGTTCCTTCGCTGATGGTGATGATCGCTCCGTTCGAAGTCGGTTTCCTGGCCTACGTCAACGTCACGCAGCACATCGACATGTTTGCCGCCATGCTGTTCTATTTTGGCCTGTTCATGTTCCTGGTGCTGGCCCCACGCGTGTTTCGCCGTTCGGTGCCGTTTGCCCCGTCCTGGTGGGCCATCAGTTTCCCGATTGCGGCACTGGTGAACGCTGCCCTGAAATATGCCGCCGTTGCCGAAAGAGCCCCAGTCGTGCTGCTGGCCGGCGTGCTGCTGGCCTTCCTGACGGTTGTCATTGCCGTGCTGTTGCTGCGTACTTTATATTCGCTGTACACCGGCAAACTACTGGCAGGCTGACCATGCGTATCGCACTACTTGTTTTCCCCGGCGTGCAAATGCTGGACGTGGCGGGGCCGATGGATGTCTTCCACGAGGCAGCCCGCCAGTCCGGCAAGCCTGACGCGTACCAGTTTGACCTGGTCGCTTTGGAGGACGGTCCCGTGCGCGCCGACAATGGCATGCTGTTCCAACCCACGACGACCATCGACACGCTGGACCAGGCAGTCGACACCTTGCTGGTCACCGGCAGTCACGCGATCCAGGACTTCGACGCCAATCCCCGTCTGCTGCAATGGATGCAGCGCCAGGCCGGCGTCGTGCGGCGGCTTGGCTCCGTCTGTTCCGGCGCCTGGTTGCTGGCGCATGCCGGCCTGCTGGACGGCAAGCGCGTTACGACGCACTGGAATATTTCTTCCGCCCTGGCGCGGCGTTTTGAACGCGTCTATGTCGAAGAAGACCAGATCTATCTGCGCGACGGCAAGCTGTACACCTCGGCCGGCGTTACTGCAGGCATGGATCTGGCGCTGGCGATGGTGGAAGAAGACCTTGGCCGCGCCGTGGCGCTTGCGGTAGCACGCGAGCTGGTGATGTTCATCAAGCGCCCCGGCGGGCAAGCACAGTTCAGCGCCCATCTTGCCGCACAGACCGCGCAGCGCAGCCCGATCCGCCAGGTACAGGAGTGGGTGCTTGAAAACCTGGCGCAGGAACTGACGGTCGATCAGCTGGCGGCCCAAGCGGGCATGAGCGTGCGCAATTTCTCGCGCGCCTTCAAGAGCGACACCGGTGAAACGCCCGCCGATTTTGTCGAAGCTGCGCGGCTCGATGCCGCCCGACGCTTGCTGGAGGAAAGCGCCAGTCCGTTAAAGCGGGTGGCTGCGCGCAGCGGCTTCCACGACCAGAACAGCCTGCGCCGCGCCTTCGTGCGCCGCCTTGGCGTAACGCCGGGCGACTACCGCAACCGCTTCCATCGTCAGGAGGCGTGATGGCCGAACACTTGCCGCAGGTAGGCCAGGAAAGTCTCGTCCTTGCAGAGCGTCTTGCCGGGCGAATCGGACAACTTGGCCACCGACTGTCCGTTCAGGCGGATCAGCTTCATCACGATATTCAGAGGCTTGATGCCGACATCGTTGGTCAGCCAGGTGCCGATGCCGAAGCCGACCATGATGCGGTTGGCGAAGTGACGGTACAGGCGGAAGGCGGTGTCGAAATCCAGCCCGTCCGAGAACACCAGTCTTTTGGTATTGGAGTCGATGCGCAAAGCCTGGTAATGCGCGATGGCCTTGTCGCCCCACACCACGGGATCGCCCGAGTCGTGGCGCAAGCCGTCGAACAGCTTGGCGAAATACAGGTCGAAGTCGTTAAGGAAGGCGTCCATGCCCACCACGTCGGTCAGGGCGATACCCAGGTCGCCCCGGTATTCCTGCACCCAGCCCTCCAGCGCCGCACTCTGGAAGTCGCGCAGCCGTACGCCAAAGGCCTGGAAGGACTGCATGTACTCGTGGGCCATGGTGCCGATCGGGATCAGGCCGATTTTTTTGGCAATGTAGACGTTGGAGGTGCCTTTGAAGAATTCCGGCACCTCGCGTGCCAGGCGCTCGACAACTTCATCATGCCATGCGGCCGAAAAGCGGCGGCGCAGGCCAAAGTCGGAAAAGTCGAAGGGGTGGCGCAGCATGGGCTCTTTGCCGAACGCCTTTAGCTGCGCGATCTTTTCGCCAAGCCGCTTGCGGCCTTCTTCCAGTGCGGCCGGCGTGCCGACACGTCGGAAATACAGCTCGTTGACGATATAGAGCACGAAGATCTCGAAGGCCATCACGTGCACCTGCGGTCCCTCGGCATGAATCAGCAGGGTATCGCCTTCCGTGCGCACTTCGATGAACTTGCGCTGGAAGCGGAACACGGTGAGGAAGTCGACAAAGTCGCTCTTGATGTAACGCAGGGAGCGCAGGTAGGCTAGTTCGTCCTCGGCGAAGGACATGCTGCACAGGTGGTCAAGCTGGGCTTCGACTTCTTCCTTCAGTTCCGACAGCGGGAAAGCAGTCTGGTTGCGGCAGACGAATTCGTATTCGGCATGCGCGTTCGGGTGGCCATGCAGCAAGGCTTGCCACATGGTGAACTTGTACAGGTCAGTTTCGAGCAGGCTGCGGACGACGGGGACCATGGCTTATTCTTCCGCGTTGGCCAGCAGTTCGACCAGCACTTCGGCCGACGTGGCGAGGCGCGCACCGCGGCGCTGCATCGCTTGTGCGAAGTCGAGGTACTGCGCTTCGAAACCGGTCACTGGGCTCATGCAGTCGGTCACCAGCACCAGCTTGCGCGGGTCGATCTGGTCGGCAATGTGCTCGGTGGTCGCCTTCACGCAGTGGCTGCCTGCTTCGCCGGTAATGACAATGGTGTCGGCTTGCGACAGGCTGGAGATCAGTTCGCGGTTCAGCTGCGAGGCCGGGTCGGCAGGATCGGGCACTTCGGCCATCACAGCAGAGTAATGCTCGGTCCAGGGATTGGAGCCTTTGCCCACTTTCGCGACTACGGCATGGCGCTGCTCTTCCCAGGCGTTGTAGGCTTTGCGCACGGCGTCGTGCACGTTGTGGCCCCAGCTGCCGATTTCGCAGTGCACCGGCCACACCATCAATTGGTAGCGGCCCGCTGTTTCCAGCGCGTCCAGATAGGACAGTACACGCGGCAAAGCTGCGGCATCGCGCGGCCGGTAACGGCCAGCCCGCACATCGGCGGCGGAGATTTGCGTGAACGGACCAGGTGCGGCGCCATCGGCGGTATGCCAGAAGGTTGGATGCGCCACGTCATAGCGGTGGTGCGAGTCGAGCGTGACGGTGATGGCCGAGATTCCGGCCCCGCCCTGTTCGATCAGGCTGGCGAGACGCAGCATATCCTGATGGGCGCCCGGTACCGGCAAGGCCGGCGCGGCTGGTGGTGGCAAATCGCAGAAATCATTCTGCGGGTCGATGACAAGCAGGTGGTATTGGCGTTTCATCCCACCATGATAGCAAACGATAAAAAAGGCAGCACGGCCGGCGGGCCGGTGCTGCCAAATCCACTATGGGGAGTGAGAGTACTTTACGCAGCGATCAGCTGTTCGATCGACTTGCGGCCTTTGGCCACGGTATCGGCCACGGCTTGCTCGCCCATCGCCACGCCTTCAGCGCGAATGAACTGCACGTCGGTCAGGCCGATGAAGCCCAGCACCGTGCGCAGGAAGGTGGTCAGGTGGTCGAATGCAGCAGCTGCGCCTTCGCTGTACACGCCGCCGCTGGCGGTGAACACGTAGACTTTTTTACCCTTCAACAGGCCTTCCGGGCCGTTGGCGGTGTATTGGAAGGTGCGGCCAACGCGGGCCACGTGGTCGATCCAGGCCTTCAGCGACGATGGCACGGAGAAGTTGTACATCGGCGCGCCGATCACGATCACGTCGGCGGCGACCAGTTCGTCCACCAGGGTATCGGAGACTTTAACGATATGTGCTTGCTCGGCGTTGCGCGCTTCGGCAGGGGTGAAGAAGGCGCCCATCATTTCTTCGGTCAGGTGCGGCACTGGGTTGGTGGCCAGGTCACGCGCTACGATGGTGTCAGCCGGATTGGCGGCTTTCCACTTGGCGATGAATTCGGACGACAGCTGGCGGGACAGGGAACCTGCGTTACGCACGCTGCTATTGATGTAGAGGACGTTTGCCATATTGTTACTCCTGGAACTGGTTGGTGATTGCGGCCATCTTAGATCGGGTTTAATATCGATGAAATAGGTTTTATTACGATAGAAATTATCGATTTAATTGATCATGCGAGACCCCGGCCTTCCCACCCTTGACCAACTGCGCGTCTTCATCGCCGTCGTCGACCATGGCGGCTTCGCCCACGCCGCACGCGCGCTGCACCGCACCCAGTCGGTGATCAGCTACACCATCGCCAACCTGGAAGAACAGCTGAATATCGAACTGCTCGACCGCACGACGCGCAAACCCACCCTGACCGAAGCCGGCAAGGCCCTGCTGGCCGACGCCCGCGCGGTAGCGACCCGGGTGGACAGCATGCGTTCGCGCGCCAAGGCGCTGGGCATGGGCCTGGAAGCGGAATTGTCGGTTGTGGTGGACGTGATGTTCCCGGCCTGCCTGCTGGTGCGCGCACTGGAGCATTTCCAGCGCGAATTCCCCACCGTTTCGCTGCGGCTGCATACCGAAGCCCTGGGGGCCGTGGCGCAAATGGTGGCCGAACGCCGCTGCCAGCTCGGCGTCGCCGGTATGACGGCGACCGCGCCGGTCAACTTCGAACGGCACGCGGCAGGTTTCGTAAAAATGATGCCGGTATGCTCGCCACTGCATGCGCTGTCGCGCGAAGAGGCGCCGATCCCAAGCGCGGTATTGCGCGAACATCTGCAGCTGGTGGTCACCGACCGCAGCCCTTTGACGGCGGGCCGCGATTTCGGCGTGCTAGGCTTGCGCGACTGGCGGCTGGGCGACGTCAGCTCCAAACACGCGCTGCTGGTGGGCGGCCTGGGCTGGGGCAATATGCCTGAACACATGGTCATGCGCGACCTGTCGGAAGGCCGGCTGGTGCGCCTGCACACACAGGAAGGCAGCGAGCTCGAGTACCCACTCTTCGTCATCCATCGCGCCGATGATGAACTTGGGCCAGCAGGCAAATGGCTGCGTCAAAAGTTCATCGAACTCGACCACACTTTGCCGGACGACGCTTTCTAACATCTCCTACAGTCCAACGGCGCGTGCACCTACAGGCACGCTCACGGCATAGGCCTAGCATGGACCTCGCTTCAACCACAAAGGAGAGCGATCATGGCACCACGCAAGGACACTGAACAATCCGATGATTGGCGCAACCAGGCTGGGCAAGCCGGCCAGGGCGGCGGCAATCGCCAGCAAGGCCAACGCGAGAACGTTACCGGCGGCAATCAGCAATCGGATCGAGACCGCGGCAATAAGCAGAGCGACGTCGGCCAGGGCCAACGCCAAGGCAGCCGCGACGACCTGCAGGATGAAGAAGGCGGAAACCGCGGCAATCGCGGCGGCCGCGACCAGCAACGCTAAGCCACCCCGGCGGCGCGCAGGCGGGTTTTCAGGCGGCGGACCTCGTCGCACAAATCCACCACCAGCGCCGCCAGATCTTCGTCCGCATCGAAGTCCCTTTCCAGCTGGGCCAGGCGGCGCGCCCTCCCCAGGTCCACGCTGGTGAATTGCAGGGTCTCCACCGTCGCCCCTTCGCTGCCGATCAGGATGCCGCGCCGCACACGGTGCACCACCCACTCCGGCTCGACGGCGCAGGCACGCGCGAGTTCGTCCAGGGTCAGCGCCTGGAGCTCCAGCGGCACGCCTTCAACAATCTCTTCCTTGGGCATCGCTCATCCTCCCATTTCGCGTTGCATTTGTTCGTATAAGGCGCGCCGCTCGGGCGTATCTGCCGGCGGAGCGAAGATTTCCAGTATCAGGTAGAGGTCGCCCGCCGTGCCGGCACTGCCAGCAGCGGGAATCCCGCGCCCCTTCAGGCGCAGCTTGCGGCCGCTCTGGGAATTGGGCGGCACTGTCACCGTCACGCGGCCGGAGGGCGTGGTCACTTCACGCTCGCCGCCCAGCGCCGCCGACCATGGCGGGATCTGTACTTTTTCATAGACATCGCGGCCTTCAACGCGGTAGCGCTCATCGGCCTGGAATGCAATTTCGAGATAGAGGTCGCCTGCCTCGGCGCCATTCATGCCGGGCTGGCCCTGCCCGCCCAGGCGGAGTTGCTGGCCGGCCGTCACGCCTTGCGGGATACTGACTTTGAGGTTGCGTTCGCGGCCAAGCGAAATTTCGCGCTGGGCGCCGCTGTAGGCGTCCTGCAGGCCAATTTCGAGCACGGCATGGATGTCTTCTCCACGCATGCGGAAACCCTGGCTGCGGCCGCCACGCTGGCGCCCCACATTGGCGAACAGGTCAGCGAAGAAGTCTTCGGCGCTGCCGCCCTCGAAGCCGCCGCCCCAGTCGGGCGGTGGGCGGAATTCCTGTCCAGCGCGGTACTGGCCGCTGCCCAGCGAGTCGTAGGCAGCACGCTTTTCGGCATCGCCGAGCACGCCGTAGGCTTCGTTCAGCTCTTTCGTGCGGGCATCGGCATCGGCTTCCTTGCTGACGTCCGGATGGTATTTGCGGACCAGCTTGCGGTAAGCCTTCTTGATCTCGTCTTCGCTGGCGGTCTTGGCGACTCCCAGCGTTGCGTAGTAGTCCTTGTATTCCACGCTCTGCCCTCTCTTTGAAGGAGAAGATAGATTAGCAGGAATTCATGGGCACAGCTTCGGAATCAGCCTTGTGCCGTGTCCTGGGTTCCAAAGTCATACGAGTCAATGATTGCTTGATGACGAGCGATCTGTGCTCTCAGTGGTTCAACCATCGTTTCCGCACGTGCTTTGGCTGACTTTATTTCTTTGGCTTTGGATTTGATGAAGCGCGATCCGAAAAAGATCCCGGCAATAATGATCGGCACGCCCCAGGGACCGAAAATCCCCATGGAAAAGGCAATGAGGAGAACGAGCCCCCAACCGATAAAAACGTTGTTCTTGTGGTCCTCGGCCTGGAATGCGCTCACGGCGCGATCCCTTTGCGCATAAACAGCGGCAATATCCGCTTTCAGCCTGGCGATGGCAAGTTCGGATGCGCTTCGATTCGTGCCGAGCTTTACGTCGTCCAGCACCTCCTCCACACGCTTGAGGGAGACAATGCCGCCGCTGCGTTCCACCTGTTGCTCGACTCCGCAGTAGCCGCATGCGAAGTCGTTAATGTCCTGTTTTACTTCCAGCCCTGCCCCACAGTTCACACATTTCAACGACAGAATCTTCATGAGTCTCGAACGCCAAGCGATTATTGGAAATTCGGCAAGTGTACGATTTCCGGCGCATTGTGCAAAGCATATCCCACAGAAAATTCAAATCGATTTAGTCCCTATACTGTTGAAATAGACCAGCAGCTCGCGGGAGGGTGTCATGGCATTCCACAACGCAATTAAGTATCGCGGCTATACGCTCGACTGTGAGCCTGTCAGGTGGAACGACACCTGCTTTATCGCCCAGGTCACCATTTCCCGCGAGGCCGGTGAGGATCTGGACGAGTTCTCCTTCCCCAACCTTTGCATCAGGGACTCGGCGCCATCTGCGGCGCAGTTCGCAAAAGCCTGGGGACGCGAGTGGGTTGATGCGCATCGGTCGGAGAATCATTGAGCGCTCGGACAGCTGTATCGGGGCGCTCAATTAGACCCGGCAAATCTGGGTCAGACCCAAGGGTCTGACCCGCCTGCTCGGCTGCAATCGGCAAAAAAAAGCGCGCTGATTAGCGCGCTTTTGCGTTGTTGCTACTGAAGATCAGCGTACGCGTCGGATCGATGAGATGCGGTCGATGAAGTCACCCAGATCCTGGTAGCGGCCTGGGCCGTAGGTGCGGCACTGGCCGCGGAAATCGGCGTGCTCGCAGACTTCCCAGGTGCCGTAGTTGATGACCAGGGAGTTGGCGTTGTCGTTAAAGCCGACATCGCGCAAGGTGCTCATGTCGTTGTTGATGGTCACGTGGCGGCCACGGAAGCCGACGTCGTTGAACAGCTCAACAGCGTCGCCGCGTTCGCGCTCGTAGCGGCGTTCTTCGCGACGCTCTTCGCGCCAACGCTCTTCACGGCGTTCCTCGCGACGCTCGTCGCGGTAGTCGCGTTCGTCACGGCCATAACCGTAACCCTGGCCACGGTTGTCGCCGCGGCCATGGATTTCACGGGCCGAGGAGAAGGCGTTGTTAAAGCGGCGCAGGTCCGGGTATTCACCGCGCTCAAACACAGCGCACTGGCCGCCGAAGTTCTTGTGCTCGCAGAGTTCCCAGGTGCCGGAGCGTACGACCAGGCTGGAAGCGCGGTCGTTGAAACCGAAGTCGACGAAATTGTTGGCTGCGCCGTCGGCGATCACCACGCGCTCGCCGCGAAAACCTTCACGCGAGAAAAGCTGCAGTTCGCCGGCCGAAGCCGCCTGGCCGATCAGGGTAGCCGCAAGCAGGAAAGCGGCAGTCAGTGTATTCTTCATAACTAAAATCTCCGAGGTTCTGGCATCTTAGCGTTTTAACGCTTTGCAAAGCCCGCTAGACTACCTTACCTTGTAACAAATTCCTACTGTCAGTCACATGCCGATCACGATTTCGACCGCCAACGTACGCAAAGAAGCAACAGCATTGTGGAAATTGGCCTGGCCGGTGTTGATCGGACAACTGGCGACCGTTGGCATGGCAGTGGCGGACGTGGCGATGACTGGTCATACCCGCGCCTCGGAACTGGCGGCTGTGTCGACCGGCGCAGCCATATGGTCCATCGTGCTGGTGACCGTGGTCGGCACCATGATGGCGATGAACACCCTGGTGGCGCATGAGGTGGGCGCCGGCAACCACCAGCGCATTCCGCACCTGGTCCGTCAGGGCTTGTGGAAAGGCGTGGGCGTGGGACTGGCGGCGGCCTTGATGGCCAACCTGTGCACGCTTCTGTTCGACCATTTGCAGCTGGAGCCGGAAGTGAACCAGCGTGCGTCCATGTTCGTGCACATGATCAGCATTGGCTTGCCGCCGTTCGCCTGCTATCGCGCTTTGTATGGCTACAGCGCCAGCATCAACCAGACCAAGCCAGTGATGGTGATCGCCCTGCTCGGCCTGGCTTTCAATATTCTGGTGAACTGGTTGCTGATCTTCGGCCATTTCGGCCTCCCGGCCATGGGCGGCGTGGGCTGCGCGGTATCGACCGGCATCTGTATGTGGCTGATGCTGGGCGCCATGCTGGTATGGATGCGCATTTCGCCGGCTTACCGCGCCACCTACCCGTTCACGCATTGGGAATGGCCGCATTGGCCGGAGATTCGCAGCATGCTGCATTTGGGCTTGCCGATTGGCGTGACCTACTTCGCGGAAGTCAGCGCGTTTGGCGCGGTGGCGCTGCTGGTGGCGCGCTTTGGCGTGATCGAACAGTCGGCGCATCAGATTGCACTGAACTTTTCTTCGCTGGTATTCATGGTGCCGCTTAGCCTGGGTATCGCACTTGTGACGCGCGTCGGACAGGCGATCGGCGAAGGTGATGCCCACCGTGCGCGCGTTGCGTCCTGGGTCGGGTTAGGCATATCGCTGGCGTTTGCGGTGGTGTCGGCCGCGTTCATCGCCTTGTTCCGGCATCAGATCGCGGCAGCTTATACCAACGACAGTGCGGTGCAGGCGACTTGCGCCACCTTGCTGCTGTTTGCTGCACTGTTCCAGCTGTCCGACGCGACGCAGGCAGCCGCCTCTTGTGCGATTCGCGGCTACAAGGTGACGCGCCAACCGATGCTGATCCAGCTGATGGCGTTCTGGGGCTTTGCCCTCCCTGTGGGCTGCCTGCTTGGACTGTGGAAGGAGATGGCGGCCGCCGGCTTCTGGATCGGGCTGGTGCTCGGTTTGACCGTGGCCGCCGTGCTGCTTACCTGGTTCCTGCAACGGTTGTCGCTGGAGCGGCTGCGGGCATAGCGTCCAGCGTAGCCAAGCCTTGGCGCACCGCACTACGGCCTGGCGCGAGCGCGTTGGCGGCGTCGAAGGCCTTGCGGGCGTCGGCCGGCTGCTGCATTTCAAGCAATGCGGCGCCCAGCAGCTCATTGGCCGGCTGCACCAGCACCGGCGGGCCGAAGTCCATTTCCAGCGCCTGCTCCTGCTGCGCCGCCTGGCGGAACAGCGCCAGCGCAACTTCACGCTCGCCCTTGCGCAGCGCCAGCCGGCCTTCCAGCATCGCCATTTCCATGCCGGGGATGCGGTAGCGCGCGTGCTCCGCTGCCACTTCCATGTCACGCGGCTTGTATGCCAGAGCGGCACGAACCGTCTCACGCGCACGTGCGACTGCCGCTTCGGCTGTTCCATCCGCAATGGCCGGCGCCGGCGTACCGCGCAGTGCCATCCACGCATCGGTCACCGCCCATACCATGGCGGCTTCGGTGTGCTTTGCCATGGCGGTCGCCATGTCGGGAATCGGGTCTTGCGCATCCCTGCCGTCGATCAGGTAGCGCGATCGCATCTGGGCCAGGCCGACAAGGCTGTTGTCGTAGTTCTGCTTCTGTTCCGGCGTTGCCGCTGCCAGGTTTGCCCCGCGCAGTCGTGCCGCGCAATTTTCGATGATGCCGCGCGCATCGTCCATGCGCCCCTGCTGCACCTTGGCGTAGGACAGCCAGATGATGTAATGGCCGCAGACCGGTGCGCGGGCCTTCGGGTCCTTGGCCAGCATCTGGCGGTGGCGCACTTGCAGCGCAATCTCGTTGGCGCGTACAGTTTCTTCCCACATTCCCAGCGCCAGGTAGATGTGCGCAGTCATGTGCTGCGCATGGTCCGCTTCCGGCGCGATCTTGCCGTAGGCCTGGGCGACGCGCAGGCCAAGCGGCGCGTGCACGGCATCGTCGACGGAGTGAATCAGGTAATGGGCGGCGCCAGGATGCTGCGGGTGATGCTCGAACACCTCCTGCATCAGGGCAGCGGAACGCATATAAGTCGGGATGTGTCGGCCGGCATCCGACGTGCCGAGCAGCGCCAGCGCGTAGAAACATGTGGCGTCGACATCGGCCGGATACTTGGCGTGCAGCGCCTCCATCGCCTGCGCATAGCGGCGGTCGCGTTCATGCTTGCTGCCTTCGCCGTACAGGATGTCGACGGCATGGAGATAATCCTTCTCGCGCGCTGAGCGGGCCTTGGCCTGGCGCGCTTCCGGCGTGGCGGCCAGGCGGGCCAGCGCAGCACGGGCGGCGTTCAGGTCCTGCTGGAACCAGACGGGATGGTTGTAAGTCATCGCCTCGCCCCAATAGGCCATGGCGAAACCGGGATCGGTTTTTTGCGCGCGGCGGAAGGCTTCCGCGGCGGAGGCGTACTCAAAATTATGCAGTTGCGCCAGGCCGTAAAGGAAATCAGCCTGCGCCGCCTTCGCCCCCGAGTTCTCGAAGCTCACCACGCCGACCTTGCCCGGTGCGGCGCCCGCCGACCAGGCGCCACAGAGCAGCGTTAGTGCAAGCACAAGCCGTACCGCCAGATTTCTTGTCAACATGGCCTCTCCTCCGGTGAGCCGTCAGTATGCGCCCATTCTTGCCGAAGGAAAATCGGCGAATGGCAAGCGATTCCGAATATCAAGGGGAGCGTGTTCTGGTATTGTCTTGCAGTTCATTAATAAATCATACGGGACAAACAATGCGCTTGATTCTCACCCTGGTAGCTGCCCTGCTGGCTGCCGGCACCGCGTCTGCAGAACGCCTCACCCTGGAACGCCTGTACGCCGACCCGGCCCTGTCCGGCCCTGGCGTGCGCGCCCTCAAAGTTTCGCCGGATGGCGCCCGCGTCACCTTCCTGCGCGCCCGTCCGGACGACCAGTACCAGATGGACCTGTGGGAATACAATATGAAGGACAAGACCACGCGCCGCCTGGTCGATTCCAAAGTGCTGGTCCCGGTCGAAAACCTGTCCGACGCTGAAAAAGCGCTGCGCGAACGTGCACGTACCGCCGCACTGAAGGGCATCATTTCCTACAGCTGGTCGCCGGACGGCAAGCAGCTGCTGGTGCCGATCGCCGGCAACCTGTACCTGGTCGACCTGTCCAAGCCTGACAGCGCGCGCCTGGTGGCGTCGGGCAGCGTGATCGATCCTAAGATTTCGCCAAAGGGCAAATACGTTTCCTTCGTCCGCAACCAGAACCTGTTCGTGATCGACCTGGCCACCGGCAAGGAGCGCCAGCTGACCACCGACGGCAAGGGCACCGTGCATAACGGCGAAGCCGAATTCGTGGCGCAGGAAGAAATGCACCAGTTCACCGGCTACTACTGGGCGCCGGACGATTCCGCCATCGCCTTCCGCTGGTACGACGAAGCGCAAGTGCCTGTGGCCCGCCGCTTCGAAATCTACGCTGACCGCACCGACGTTGTCGAACAGCGCTACCCTGCCGCCGGCGACAAGAACGCCATCGTCGGCCTGAAGATCGTGTCGCCGGCCGGCGGCGAGATCCGTGACGTGGACCTGGGCGCCAACAAGGACATCTACCTGGTGCGTGCCGACTGGAGCAAGGACTCCAAGTCGCTGTTCTTCCAGCGCCAGTCGCGCGACCAGAAGACCCTGGAACTGGTGGCAGTCGATGCCGCAAGCCTGGCGCAGCGCCCGGTCCTGACCGAGACCTCCAAGACCTGGACCACCATCAGCGACGACCTGCGTTTCCTGGAAAGCGGCAAGGGCTTCATCTGGTCGTCCGAGCGCACCGGCCGTAACCACCTGTACATGTACGGCATGGACGGCAAGCTGAAACACGCCATCTCCAAGGGCGAGTGGGGCTTTGACGACGTGCTTGCCGTGGACGAGAAGGCCGGCAAGGTCTACGTTTCCTCCAACAAGGATGCGGTCTACGACAAGCAGGTCTACGAACTGAAACTGGATGGCTCCACCGCCGACAAGCCTAAGCGCGTCACCCAGGCTGACGGCTGGCACGAAGCCTCCTTCTCCAAGCATGGCGAAGTGTTCGTGGACACCTGGTCCGACCCGGCCAATCCACCGCAAGTAGCGATCCGCCGCCCGGATGGCACGCTGGTGAGCTGGCTCGATGAAAACAAGGTCAACGAATCCCACCCATACTTCAAGTACAAGCCAGACCTGCTGCCGGTCGAATTCGGCAACATGAAGGCGAAGGATGGCCAGACCCTGTACTACTCGATGATCAAGCCGTACAAGTTTGACGCCAGCAAGAAGTACCCGGTCTACCTGTCCACCTACGGCGGCCCGCACTCGCAGCACGTGACGCGCCGTTGGGATGGCGGCCAGTTCGACCAGTACATGGCGCAGCAAGGCTATGTGGTCTTCCGCCTGGATAACCGCGGCTCCTCGCGCCGCGAGCGCGTGTTCACCGACGCCATCTACCGCAACCTGGGCAAGGTGGAAGTGGAAGACCAGCTGACCGGTATCGACTGGCTGGGCAAGCAGTCGTTCGTGGACGCCAAGCGTATCGGCGTGTACGGCTGGAGCTACGGCGGCTTCATGACCCTGCGCCTGCTGTCGCAAGGTTCGGACAAGATCGCGGCTGGTGTTTCGGGCGCGCCGGTGACCGACTGGGGCCTCTATGACACCCACTACACCGAGCAGTTCATGGACCGTCCTACCGATAATCCGGATGGCTACAAGCAGTCGAACGTGTTCTACCATGTCGACGGACTGAAGTCGAAGCTGCTGCTGATCCACGGCATGGCCGACGACAACGTCCTGTTCACCAACACCACCAAGATGATCGATGCGCTGGTGAACCGCGGCGTGCAGTTCGAGCTGATGACGTACCCGGGCGCCAAGCACGGCGTGTCGAACCGCCTGGCCAAGCGCCACGTGCAGACCTACATCGACGCGTTCTTCCGCAAGAACCTGAAGCCGGAATCGAACTAAGGCCCGGGCCCTGCGCCCTGCCCTCCCAGCCCGCCCGCGCAAGCCGGCGGGCTTTTTCTTTGCTACGCATCAAAGCTTCATTCACACCGCCGCGATACGCTATTCCAATGGGCTGGCTCGCAATCAACATCTTGTTACCAATATTTTCCCCTTTGGCACTGCTATTCATAGCCGGCAAAATCTGTGCGCCCATCGAACCCTTTTCAGCGCGAACAAAATTCTTAAGAACCGTCAGCGATGGCCAACTTGGCTGGGTCGCTGTTGTCTTTTCGGCGAGTGCATCCTACGAGCTTTTCATTCAGATGCAGACGAACTCACCTCCGAATTGGGCCGGTCTCACACTCTCAACAAATATCTTCATCCTCGTCATTTCCAGCATGACAGCTGTTTTAGGCGCCCTATTCCCAGTTCGCGAGCCGGCAGCAAAGCCCTGCTCCTTGTATAGCTGGGTAATGCACTATAGAACCTTCAGTATCTCGCTCTTAGCCGTCTCAGCTGCCGGAATCATGTTCTGCAAAGTTCATTTTGCACTTGAGACTGCTTGCAGATAGCGCATCTAATGCCACACTATGGGAATATGAAATGGAGACGTCAGATGAAACAATGGCTCGCTGAATTTCTCAAAGACGAAGACAGGGCTTCCCGGATTATTGTGACCTGGATGGCGGGGATGCTCGCAATCAGCTTTGCTGTCGGGATGAGTGCAATGTTTGTATTGAAGTGACCCGTACTTCTGTCGATCTGGTCTAACGTCATCCGTCGTAGTGGTAGGATCAACCACTACCGACGGAGGCCCCATGTCCCTGCAACTTTTCTACCATCCCCTTTCTTCCTACTCGATGAAGGCGCTGACTGCGCTGTATGAGAACGGAACTCCGTTCGAATACCGCATGCTGTCGCCGGACCATCCCGAAAACTGCCAGCAATTCGGCGAAATGTGGCCGATCGCAAAATTCCCTATCCTGTTGGACGGGGAGCGGATGGTGGTTGAGGCCAGTATCGTCATCGAGCATCTGCAGCTCTACTACCCAGGACCGGTGAAGCTGCTGCCCCCCGATCCCAAGGCCGTATTGGAAGTGCGCATGATGGACCGCTTCTTCGACAACCACATCGCGACACCCCAGCAAAAGCTGGTGGCGGACGTTCTGCGTCCGGAAGGCGCGCGCGATCCGCATGGCGTTGCCGAAGCAAAGGCCAAACTGGATACAGCGTATGCATGGCTGGACAAAGTCATGTCCCACCGCACCTGGGCAGCCGGCGATGAATTCAGCATGGCCGACTGCGCCGCCGCGCCTTTCCTGTTGTACGCGCACTGGTCGTACCCGATCCAGGCAAAGCATGAACATGTGATGGCCTACCTGGCGCGCCTGCGGGCCCGCCCTTCCTTCGCCCGCTGCTGGGCGGAGGCAAAACCATACCGGCACATGTTCCCGCTGGGCGTACCGGCCGGAGAGGAATAAATTTAGCATGCATCAATATGCCTCGGATTTGGACAGCTAGACTGTCCAAATCATGGGTTGGACCGCATTCAATCTTATGCTTCCCGTACTTGCACCGCTGTTGCTGGTCTTTCTCGCCGGAAGCGTATGCACACCTAGAGGCAGACTGAGGTCTCGCCTTCGAGTAATACGTGCCGTTAAAAATGGCCAATTAGGATGGCTCGCAGTCGCATTCTCAGCCAATGCCATTTATGAGTTGTCGCAGATTAAAACGCAGCCCGAATGGGGGATTGGCTGAGGCTGCTTGTAAATAGCTCATTTCGTGCGAGACTCATATCTGGAGGACGTGCAATGAGACATTGGATTGAAGAATTCTTCGCTGACGAAGAACGAGCATCAAGAATTGTCTTGAACTGGATTGTGGCAGTGGGAATGACGAGCTGGGTAATTGCGGTTGGGGCAATTGTGTTTATGCGATAGGCCGAAGGCTGCTGCCCTCGGCCGATTTGCGATGGATTACTGGCGATTGCCGCGATCGATCAGTTCGTCGGTGGCGTCGTCAATGGCTTCGCGCAGGTCGCCGCGCTGTTTCTGCAGCTTGCCTTCCACTTGCTTGGCGATACCTTTACCCTGCTGTTTCGAGCTGCCGACCAGTTCACCAGTTTCCTCCTGAATCTTGCCGCCAATTTCCTTGGCCTTGCCCTTCACTTGGTCCTTGTTCATGATGCGCTCCTCGTAAAAAAGTTCGACGAGCAAATCATACGAACAGGCACTGAGAGCTACTGTTCGCAAGCTAACAGAACTAACCTTTACGCCAGACTGAAGCCAACCATGGCTGCTGTTCGCACGGCAATCCTGTTGGACGGTAATAGTGGGTGATTGGTTGGAAGCCAGCGGCAGTCGCCACCGCCGACCATGTTTCGAAATCGTAATAGCAACCGTAGCGCGGGCCGTTCCAGCCCTCTTCGTTATGGCCGCGAGGGTTGGAGCTGAACAGCACGCCGCGTGGTTTCAATGCCGCGTGCAGGCGCAACAGCACATCGGGCAGGACCGCACTCGGGACGTGGAACAGGGAGGCGTTGGCGAAAATGCCGTCGAAAGTTTCGGCTGGCAGGTCGAGCGCGACGAAGTCCTGCTGCCACACCGGACAGCCACTCCAGCTTTGCGCCATCTCGACGAAATGTGACGAGCCGTCGAGACCGACCGGCTCATGCCCAAGGGATTTGAAAGTACGCAGGTCGCGGCCAGGGCCGCAACCCAGATCGAGGATACGGAACGGCGCCGTTCCTTCAATCGCATCGAGCAGCGCCGCAATATTCTGGCTTACGTCGTGGTCGCGCGTGCCCTCCAGGAAGGCCTGCGCATTGCGCTCGTAATGATCCAGCGTGCGGCGGGTGATCTGCTCGATGTCGTCCATCCCCCTACTTTACCAGACGCGCACGCGCTGTTCCGGCGCCAGGTACAGCTTCTGGCCCGGCTTCACGTCGTAGGCCTGGTACCAGGCGTCCAGGTTACGCACGGTGTAGGTGCGCCACTTTGCCGGCGAGTGGCCGTCGGTCATGACCTGGTTGCGCAGCGAGGCGTCGCGCGCCTTGTTGGCCCAGCTCGCGGCATAGCCGTTGAAGAATTCACGGTCTTGCGCCGGGGTGAACTTGCCGCCGAGGGAAACGTGGTAGGCATCCAGTGCTGCAGCCAGGCCGGCCAGGTCGGCCAGATTCTCGCTCAGGGTCAGGGTGCCGTTCAGCTTCAGGTCAGGGAAGGCTTCGTACGCGTTGTACTGGGCTACCAGTGCGGCCGCGGCCTTCTGGAAATGCTCGCCGTCTTCCTTGGTCCACCAGTCGCGCAGGCGGCCCTTGGAGTCGAACTGGGCGCCCTGGTCGTCGAAGCTGTGGCTGATTTCGTGGCCGATCACCGCGCCGATGGCGCCGTAGTTCAGCGCATCGCTGGCTTTGGCGTCAAAGAACGGCGGCTGCAGGATGGCGGCTGGGAAGTTCAGCGCGTTCTGCATCGGCATATTGACCGCGTTCACGACGTGCGGAGGCATGCACCATTCGGTCGGAACGACCTTCTTGCCCAGCTTCGCCAGCTGCTGCTTGTAGTGGAACTGCTCGGCGCGCAGGGCGTTGCCCATTGCATCGTCAGGCTTGATTTCCAGGCCTTCGTAAGTCGTCCACTTGTCCGGATAGCCAACGCCAACGTACAGGGTGCGCAGTTTTTCCTGTGCTTCCTTCTTGGTGGCAGGCGCCATCCAGTCCAGTGCATCGACACGTTTGTGGAAAGCTTCAACAATTTTGGCCACCATGGCTTGCAGGCGCACTTTGGATTCGGCAGGGAAGTAACGGTCAACATACATCTTGCCCGCTGCATCCGGCACCGCGCCGTTGACCGAAGCCAGGCCGCGCTTCCAGCGTGGGGACAGCTGCGGCGTGCCGTTCATGGTGCGGCCATAGAATTCGAAGCGCTGGTCGACGAAGGCCTTAGGCAGCGTACCGCCGAAGTGGTTGACGGTGTGGAAGGCCAGGAAGTCTTTCCATGCCTGCAGCGGCATCTCGTTCACCAGGGCCGCGCTGCCGATGATGGCGCTCGGGTGGTAGACGATGAACTTGTCCTGCTTGCCCAGGCCGGCGGCACGGAAGAAGGCGCGCCAGTCCATGCCAGGCGCCTTGGCGGCGAAATCGCGCAGGGTCCAGTTGTTGTTGGCTTTCTGGATGTCGGCGGAGTCTTCACGGCTGCCGTGGGCTTGCGCCAGTTTGCGTTCCAGTTCGAACACGCGGGCAGCGCGGGCTTCCGGTTCGCTGTAGCCGGCCAGCTTCAGCATCGCGGCGATGTGGGCCTGGTAAGCGGTGCGCAGCTGCTGCATGCGCTGGTTGTCGTCCAGGTAGTAAGCGCGGTCCGGCAAGCCCAGGCCGCCCTGCAGGATGTATGGAACGTAATGGTTAGGGTCTTTCAGGCCTTGCGCGATCCAGATGCCGAACAGGTTCTCGGTGTAGAAGTTGGTGGAGTTCAGCGGGTCCACATCGGCACGCACGGTACCGGCCAGGGCGCGCACCAGGGCTGCCTTGTCCTTGATGCCGTCGATTTTTTCCAGTTCCGGCTTGAGCGACTTCAGGCCGCGCGCTTCGATGCCCGCTTCATCCATGAAGGCGTGGTAGTAGTCGGTCACTCGGCGCACATCGCCGCTCGGGGATTTGGCTGCGGTTTCTTCGATCAGCTTGACGATGCGCTCATTGGTGGCATCGCCCAGCGCCTGGCCGGCGCCCCAGCTGCCTTTGTCGGCCGGGATCTGGGTCTTGGCCAGCCATTCGGCGTTCACATGGCCGAAGAAGTCGTCGCCGGCGGCCGGCACTTCGACCTGGGCTTGCGCGGCTGGCGCCGGAGCTGCCTGTTGGGCAATCGCAGGAGCCAGGCCGAAGGCTGCTCCACAGAAGGCCAGGGTAAGGGCCAGCTTGAGCGGCGTGACGCGGGTAGTTGCTTGCATGTTTGTATCCCTATCTAGTCGTTTTAAATGGCGGAATAAGCCAAGCTGCACTGTAATGGCAACGCGGGTGTGACAGGGGAGCAATGCGACAGACTGCAAATTTCGGGGACAAACTGCAAAAAGCTGGGAATGCTGTGCAGCGATGCCAACGGTTCTGAAAAACTTGCTGCACTCCCCTCTGGAATGGCTTTATAGTTCACCTACAGCAACGCCCAACAAAAGGAGAATTACATGAAGCTCGAAGCCCTGTTCCAGAATCCAACCGCGTTGCCGACCGCGCCAAAGGTTGTAGATGAATTGATCAGCAGCTTCGACAAGGCCAGTGTCTCCACCGAAGAAATCGCCAAGAAACTGTCGGCCGACCCGGTACTGAGCGCCAAACTGCTGCGCCTGGCCAATTCCGCCTATTACCATGTTTCGCGCTCGATCGGCACCGTGGAAGACGCCGTGCTGATGCTTGGTTTCGTCACCGTGCGTACGCTGGTGATCAGCTCCGGCCTGGTCAGCGGATTCAAGACAGTGCCGGGCCTGGACCTGCGCCAATTCTGGCGCTACAGCCTGCGTACGGCCGTGGGCGCCAAGTTCATCGCCAAAGCCTGCAAGCAGAACACCGACCTCGCCTTCACCATCGGCATGATGCATGCGATCGGCCAACTGGTGATCCACGCCGGCATGCCTGAGCAGGCGCTGGCGCTCGACAAGGTCGCCGGCCCGCTCGACGCGCGCCGCCTGGACACCGAAATGGCCTCGCTGGGCTACACGTATGCCGACGTGGGGGCCGAGCTGGCCCGCCGCTGGAAATTCCCGCTGACATTCTCCGACACCATTTCCGCCATCCCCAACCCGGGCGACAATGAACTGGCGGCCGTGATCCACCTGGCAGCCTGGCGCGCGCGCGTCGACGAGAACAAACTGACCCCGGATGAGATCGCTGCCTGCTACCCGACCGCCGTGGCCGAAAGCCTGGGCTTGGAAGAAAACGCCCTGATCGACCAGATGCCTTCCCTGGACGAACTGAGCGCAGGCCTGGAAGAACTGATAAGTTAAACAACTTTTCCGCTTGACTCATGCCGTTGCTGCCCTTTGGGATGGGGGCGCAACGGCAATTTTTTTGGATTTTTTCAAATATTTTTCAAAAAGACCCTAAAGTTCTTCCCGAGCCTGACGTAAATCTTGACATGCGGTACTCCGCGCACAGAATCCAAGGCTCAAAATGACCTCGACCCAAGTTCTCGCTACGTATGAAAAAGTTGCCGGTTTGACCAGCCAGATGGTCAGCGCCGCGCAAGCCAGCGACTGGACTTCGCTCGACAGCATGGAAAACCAGTGCGCGGCGGCTTCGGTAGCCCTGATGGGCGGCGCCGCTCCCCTGCAAGGCGATGCCCGCAAGCGCAAGATCGAACTGCTGAAGCAAATCATGGTCAACGACCGCGCCATCCGCGAAGTGACCGAACCTTGGCAGAATCGCCTGCACGGCTGATTCCAGCGAACTCAATAAGAAAGCGCCTCCGGGCGCTTTTTTTATTTCACCTTGGGGTCAGGAACGAAAGTGGACATTTTTTGCCGAAATGTCCACGAATGTCCACTTTTGTTCCTGACCCCGAGGTGGACATTTTTTGCTGGAATGAAAAAGGCGCCCGCTTGGGGCGCCTTGGAATTCGGAGGGGCGAGCACCAGGTATCTCCTGGCGTCGCCTCAGCGCCGGTTGCACCCGGCGTTCATATCGCCTCAGTCGGCTATGAACAGCTTCCGGAAGGGGTCGTTTCTTCAACGTCGCTCTGTATGGTTCGCGTCACGCTATCGGTGGTGACTGCGACAGAACCCGGTCCGTGTGAGCCTAGTATAACCGAGTTGAAAAATTCTTGTCTAGCACTGAAAAGCAAGGGTGGTTGCTATTGTGCAGCAACCTGCTCTGCCTCTTCCAGCACGACTTCCGGCCCTTCCGCTACGCCCTTCTTGCGGAAGGATTGCCAAATCTTCAGCGGCCCTTTGTCCTTGCGCTTGCGCATGAGGAAGATCATTCCGCCAAGCGCGGCCAAACCGGCCAGCGCCCCGCCGACAATCATCGTCAGGCGCTTGCGGGAATTACCTGCAAGATCGGCGGCGACACCTGGCTTGACTGGAGTGGCGCCGGGCTTGCTTGGCGCGGACGATGGTTTGGAGGCAGCCACCGCGGGCTTGCTGGCCGCCGCCTCTACCTTCGGCGCGGCGGCAGGGGGTGTCATCGGTGCGGCGACGGCGGCTGTACCGGTTGCCGGTGCTGCCATGGACGTCTGGAGGCGGCGAACCTTTCCCTCGATATCAGCCAGCTTGGTGGTCATGGCCTGGCATTGCTGGATCTGGGCTTCGACCTGCTTCTCCGGTGCACAGGACTGGGGCTGAACAGGCGCATGGTGCGCGGGGGCGGCTCGAGCGGTTGCTGTTGAAGCCGGAGCCAAGGCTTTGGGCGCAGCGGCGACAGCTGCGGCGGGCACGGGGGATGGCGTTGGCGTCGCCACTCCTGCCGCGCGGGCCTGCGCCTGCTCCAGGGCTTTCTGCCTGCGGTAGGCAAACGCTCGTTGTGCCGCTTCGTTCAAGCCTGCTTCGGCGCTTTGCGGCGGCGATGCATCCACCGCGGCCGGAGCCGCAACCTGGCTCGGTGCAGACGCGGTGGCGTCAGGTGCGGCCGCGATTGGCGCCGCCGCTTGGACTGCGGCGACACGCGCGGCACGCTGAGCCGGGGGCTCAGGCGTCAGCCACAACGATGCGGCGCGGATGGTCTGCCGTCCGGCGCTGTTCAGTTCAAGGAAAATATGCAAGACATCCGCGTTGACCGGCTGCAGCGTCGTCAAGTGCAGGAAGCGTTTGCTATCGCGCCGGGCAATGGCGATGTTCAGGCCGCCCAGTACCGGCGGCACGTCCAGGCCGGCACCTTTGAATACATCCGGATTCGCCAGCCTCGCTTCAATCTGCGCCAGGTCAGCCGCCGTCAGATCGACCAGCTCAATATCCGCCGACAGCTGTTGGCCGATATGCGAATTGACCTTCACCTCCCCCAGTTCAGCTGCCCGCGACGTGCCGCCAAAGGCAAGCGTCAGCAGCGCCAGCGCGAAAGTGCGTAAGGTCAATCGTTTGCTTAGCATGGAGGACAGGCCTATTTCTTTGATGTACTCATTAACGGCAGAAAATCCCATTTTTGTAGGCCCTGCAGCGGCGCTGACATGGAGTTACAATTCAGACATCACTTTTCATTCATGGAGCAAGCGATGAACAGCAGAACCGAGCGCGACAGCTTTGGGCCAATCGAAGTCCCGGCCAGCCAATTATGGGGCGCCCAAACCCAGCGCTCGCTCGAGCACTTCCGCATTTCCACCGAGCGCATGCCGGCAGAACTGATCGCTGCGCTCGCGAGCGTGAAGCGCGCTGCTGCCAAGGTCAACGTGGACCTCGGCGTGCTCGATAGCACCAAGGCCAACGCCATTATGCAGGCGGCTGATGAAGTCCTGGAAGGCAAGCATGCGGCCGAATTCCCGCTGGCGGTCTGGCAGACCGGTTCCGGCACGCAGTCCAATATGAATATGAATGAGGTGCTGGCCAACCGCGCTTCAGAACTTCTGGGCGGGGAGCGCGGCGAGGGACGCAAACTGCACCCGAACGATGACGTGAACAAGGGCCAATCTTCGAACGACATCTTCCCCACCGCAATGCATGTGGCGGCGGCGCTGGCCGTCGCGAACAATGTCAAGCCAGCCCTGCGCCAGTTGCGCGCTACGCTGCAAGCAAAGGCGCAAGCGTTTGAAGGCATCGTCAAGATCGGCCGCACACACCTGCAGGATGCGACACCGTTGACCCTGGGCCAGGAATTCTCCGGCTATGTGGCGCAGCTGGATTATGCGGAAAAAGCCATCGACGCCACGCTGCCCGCCGTACTGGAACTGGCGGCCGGCGGCACCGCAGTCGGCACGGGCTTGAATTCGCATCCGGAATACGCCACGCGCATCGCCGCCGAACTGGCAGCGCGCCTGAATCTCCCCTTCCGTACCGCTGACAACAAGTTTGCCGCGCTGGCCGGGCACGATGCCCTCGTTTCCGCGCATGGCGCCCTGAAAACCCTGGCTACCGCCCTGATGAAGCTGGCCAATGACGTGCGCTGGATGGCCTCCGGCCCGCGCTCCGGCCTCGGCGAAATCAGCATCCCCGAGAACGAGCCGGGCAGCTCGATCATGCCGGGCAAGGTCAACCCGACCCAGAGCGAGGCGCTGACGATGCTGTGCTGCCAGGTGTTCGGCAACGACGTGGCGATCACCGTTGGCGGCGCTTCCGGCAACTTCGAGCTGAACGTGTTCAAGCCTCTGATCGCCCACAACTTCCTGCAGAGCGCGCGCCTGCTGGCCGACGGCATGCGCAGCTTCGACGAGCATTGTGCCCACGGTATCGAGCCTAACCTCGCCCGCATCGAAGAGCTGATGGAGCGCTCCCTGATGCTGGTTACCGCGCTGGCTCCGCATATCGGTTATGATCGCGCCGCGCAAATTGCGAAGAAGGCGCAGCACGAGGGCACGACACTGAAAGAAGCGGCCCTTGCGCTCGGTTTTGTGAACGAAAGCCAGTTTAACGAGTGGATTGTTCCGCTGGAGATGACTAAGCCAGGTGGCAAGGGTTAATTCTCACAGGAAATACAACACCGGCCGCGCCAGCCCATCAGAAAGAGGACTAAAATGCAGAAAGTAGATTTCGAATTGACAGGCGAGTACATCGAGCTGAACCAGCTCCTGAAAGTGGTCGGCCTGTGCGATAGCGGCGGCGCCGGCAAGCAGATCGTGGCGAGCGGTGACGTTAAAGTCGACGGCAAACAGGAGTTGCGCAAGACGGCGAAGATCCGGGCGGGCCAGAAGGTGCGCCTGGGCGACGTGCAGATCGACGTCCATGCCGAGGGCAGTGCTGCCTGATTGACCACGCGCAGAGGGTGAGCTCCATGGATGATCCCGACCACAAGCAAAGCCAGGAACAACTGATCGGTGACCTGCGTCAGGTCATCGAGAATGCTGAAGAGCTGCTGAAAAACACCGACCATTACACCAGCCTGATGTATCAGGCGGCTCGGGCCAAACTGGCGCAGGCTTTGCTCGCGGCCACCGAGGAGCTGGAACGATGCGAGGATGCGCAGCTGCTGCGCATGATCGAGGCGACACATCGCGCCAACCTGCTGCATAGCGACTTATCCGGCGAGGATAAGTTAATGCGGGCGTTTCACTAGGATTTGCTGCTGCAGCCATTGCTGGATGGCGGCGGCGACATCGAAGTTCTCATCCAGCGCGAAGGCGGCGTCCAGTGCGGCGCCGACTGTTTTCCCTTTCCTTAATTCCTGCAAGGCCGCGTATTCGGGCGACTGAAGCGGCGTGACTTGGGCCGTCCATTGCGGGCGGCTTAGCAAGGCGCGGCTTGGCTGCGCCATCTCTTGCGGGAATTCTGCGCCCTGGTGCGCGAGCCAGAGCGGCACGACCGCCCATTCCGATTCGAAGAGCTGCGCTGTGGCTTGGCAGGAGAAGGCGCTTTGCTCCAGGGTGTGCGGGTTGATGTCTTGCGCTTGCAGGGGCATCTCGTGGCGGGCGTAGTGGATGCGGTGCAGTTGCCATTCCAGGCGGGCCATATCGGGCAGGTAGGGCAAGTCCTTGACGTGTTCGAAGCTGCGCAAGAAGTGCTCGAAATGGGCGCCGAAGCGGTTCAAGTCGCCGCTGTCCGATGGGTGGGCGCGTCCGTATTCACGGGCCAGCGCAGCGAAAAACTCTTCGCCGACAAGCTGTTCTATGACCGGATAGGCGGCGGCCAGGGATTTGCGCCAGGTCGAAGTCAGGTTGCCGCGGTATAGCGCGAAGCGTTCGGGGTGCGTGACCTGCAGGGCGCCTTCAGCCTCAGGCGCAAACATGGCATCGGAAAACGCTTGCTGCAGTGCGGCCAACTCGGTGTTTTCCGGCAAATAATGTCCACTTTCGCCCGTCCTCGGTACCGTTCTGCCCCCGAAGTGGACATTTGTTGCGGCGATCGGAACGGCCGCGACGAGAGTGGCTGCCTTGGCGGCTTCGGCCAGCAGGACTTCGAGCGGCGGGATGTCGGTGTCCCATTCAATCAACGTCGGGACGGCGCCGAAGCGGGCAAGCGCTGCCTCATACAGGCGCCACACCGGATCGGCGATCTGGGCGCCGTGGTGGTCGATGACGGCTTCCGGTGTGACGAGGTGGCCGGCGAGGTGGATTTCGCCGACAGTGCCAGGCGCGATTGCCGCCAGAGCTGCCATCGCGTCTTCTTCGTGGTTGCACTGGTTGACGTAGAGGTTGTTCACGTCCAGCAGCAGGCCGCAGCCGGTGCGGCGTGCAAGGGCGGCGAGGAATTCGGCTTCGCTCATCGCGTCGTCGGCGAAACGAACGAAGCTGGAGACGTTTTCGAGCAGGATGGGGCGGCCCAGCGCGTCCTGCATGCGCCCTACCCGCTCCTCCATCAAGGCCAGTGCGGCGTGGTTCAGCGCCAGCGGCAGCAGGTCGTTCAACTGGCGGTCGAATACGGCGCCCCAGCAAAGGTGCTCGGAAACGAGTGTGGGTTCAATGCGTTGGGCGAGGCTGGCGATGCTTGCGAGATGCCGCTCGTCGAAGCCGCGGACGGAGCCCAGCCCAAGTCCAACTCCGTGCAGGCTGATGGCGCAATCGCGCCGCAGTTCTTGCAGCACGTGGAAATCGCCGCCGGCCTGGTCGAGGTAGTTTTCGGTGTGGACCTCGAGCCAGGCTGCCTTGGGGCGCTGTTCGAGGAATTGGCGGTAGTGCGGCGCCCGCAGTCCGATACCGGCACCGGCGAGCGCAGTCATTGCTTATTTGGTCTTGGCTGGCGCGGTGGTCTTGCCGCCGGCTTTTTCGCAGGTGCCCTTGGCGACAAACTTCCATTCGCCGGCCATATTATCGGACTTGGCCTGGTTCGAGCAGCCATGGGTGCCGGTTGCGCAGTCGTTCTGGCCGGCCTTGGCGATGCCGTAGCATTTCTCCTGTTCCGCAGGTTTATCGGCAGCGGCTGCGGTGGCGCAGACGGTGGCCAGTGCTGCGGCGATCAGGGCTTGGCGGTTCTTCATGCAGTCTTCCTTCATAAAAAAACCCGCCGGCACCGATGGCGGTGCTGCGGGTTGTTGGCGGCTGGGCGCGTGCGCGCTCAGGCGGAGGTGTTGATATTCTGGCCGAGGTGCGATGGCAGGTTGCTGGCGGCGGGCGCAGGAGGGATCGCTTCGATCAACGCCTGGGCGCTGGATGCTTGCACGTCTTGCGCTTTTTTCAACACTGCGTAACCGAGTTCGGTACGGTTGCTGGTGTCGGCAATCGTCGATGCTAATTTTGCAATACTTACTGCATCCATTGGAACCTCCCACTTTGTCTTAACCAGATTTACGGTTGGGATTTGCCGAACTTTAGGCTTGGCGCGGGATTTTTTTAATCAGCCATTCCAACACCTCGCCCGGCTGGTTCAGGTCGAGCCATTGCAGGCGGGGTGGCAGGCCGTGCGGGGCGGCCTGGTCGGAGGCGACGGCGACAATGGTGTGGTCATCCAGGTAGCGCGGCGGCTTGCCTTCGATGGCGCGGTAGACTTCAAGCTTGTCGATTTGCCATGAGTGGAAGCCTTCGACCAGGGTCAGGTCGGCTGGCTGCAGGCGGGCCAGTTGTTCGCCGGCGTCCGGTTCGTTTGCGCCGCGCAGTTCGTGGATGATGGCGAAACGGTAAGGCGAGGCGATCATCACTTCTGCAGCGCCGGCGTGGCGGAAGCGGGCGCTATCCTTCTTTGGCGGCTCAAGCTCAAAGTCATGGTGGCTGTGTTTGATGACGTTGACCTTCCACCCCTTGGCGGCCAACTCCTTGACCATATATTCGATCAGGGTGGTTTTACCGCTGCCGGACGGACCCGTGACGCCGAGGACATTCTGCTTATTCCTCATAGGGCGACCCGGTAGCGGTAGCCGCGGAAGCCGAAGATCGCTTGCTTTGGCTGGAGCTTTTCCAGGACCAGGCCCGGGGCCACTTCCTCCCCTTCCCTGCGCAGGACTTTGTCGATCAGCAGCAAGCGGTCGGCGGGATTTTTCGAATACATATAGCCGCCAAGCGTGATCTGGGGAATGGCGCGCTGGATAGGCTCGGGAAGGTCACGCATGGATTGGACTTGTTCTTCGACTGGGGCGGGCACTGGCGCCGGTACAGGCGCGGTCGCCTGCGGCGCGGCCGGCGGCGGGGCGGAGACGGCCAAGTCCGCAGTCGCCGCGCTGGCGTCGCGTCGGCGCGGTTGAACGGAGGACGTCGCAGCGGATGTTTGCGGTGTAGGCGGCTGGGTAGCTTCACGCGATGGATGCGTGCCCTGCGCTGGAGCGGAAACTTGTGCGGCGAGCGCCGGCGCCGCGACCTCCTGTGCGGGAACTACAGGCGCTGCGCTGGCCGGGGCGGTCGCGCTGGGCGGGGCGGTCGCGCTTTGCACGGCGGCCGGGGCGCTCCCGGCGGCTGGCGGGAGGGCGGCGCTTGGCTGCGGGCTAGCGGCTTGCGGCTGGCGCAGCAACATCATCGCAAGGCCGACGATTGCAGTGGCCATCAATACCATCGCCACAATTACTGGTGTGCGTTTGCCGTGCCCACCCTGCCCGGCTGGCGCGCTGGCCAGTGTGGGTGCGTGGATGGTTGGAGCGTTGCCGATCTGGCGCTCGGCCTGCGCTTTTTTCAGGGCTTCGAGAATATAGGACATATTATTTCCCCGCCTCGGCCAACAGGCGCGGTTCGGTTTCAGCGCCCGGTTGCACCAGGCGGATGAAGGTTTTTGGTCCGGCTACGCCATCGGCCTTGAGGCCTTGGGCAATCTGGAACTCTCGCAGGTAGCGCAAGGTTTCGCCAGCCAGCGGCTGGTTATCACGCGGTTTTTTGACCCCATTCACTTGCGACAGGCGGCGGGCGAGCCAGTCGACGTCCGGCCCCTTGTCGCCGGCCGTGACCTCCTCTCTCCAGCTGCGCGGGGCGCGCCAGAACGTGGTGAAGCTGCCGTCGAAGCGGTCATCCAGCGCATCCAGATCGACAGTTTCGCTGCCGTGGATACCGACCAGTGTGGCCTGCTTGCCGTTAATGGCGGTCAGCAGAACATTGCGCGGGAGGGCCTGGCCGTCGCGCAGCTTGAGGATCACAGGGCGGTCAAGCTTACGGATTTCTTCCAGGCCGCCTTTGGTTTGCAGGCAGCGCAGATTGCGTTTGGCGGCTTCGGCGCAGCCCTCGCCTTCAGCCAATTGGATTTCCCACTTCGCCGCCAACTGGATCAGGGCTGCGTCCATCGTCATGCGGGTCGGCGCGGGTGCGTCCGCTGCAGCGGCGCCGGCAGGATGCGGGGCGGCTGATCCTTGCACATCGGTGGCAGCGGCTGCCAGAGCGGCGGCTGGCGACGAGGCGGCCTGCGAAGCGGCGGACGGCGCGGCCGCAGGCTTGGCAACGGCGGTGGACGGCGGCGCGTGCGGCGACGGCATCATCTGCCATGCTGCCGCTGCAGTCAGCGCAGCCCCCGCCAGCAAGCCCGCAGCGACAAAACGCCATGGGCGCGCGCGGGCGGGAGCAGCTTCGCCCGCAAACACCTCTTCCGCAGCACGGCGCAAGATCAGTGCAGTCACCTGCGCGCGGTTTTCAACGTATGCACCAAGCAGCGCGCGATCGCACAGCAAATTGATACGCCGCGGCACGCCCTTGCTTAGCTGGTGGATGCGGCGCACCAGCCCGCGCGGGAACAGTTCCATCGCACCCGCCCCGGCAACGGCCAGGCGGTGCTGGATGTAGCTGCCCACTTCCGCCTCTGACAACGGCCCCAGGTGATAGCGCGCGATCACGCGCTGCGCCAGCTGTTCGAGTTCGGGCCGCGCCAGCATCTGCCGCAACTCCGGCTGCCCGATCAGGATGATCTGCAGCAGTTTGCGTTCACTGGTCTCAAGGTTGGTCAGCAAGCGCAGTTGTTCCAGCACGTCGGCCGACAGGTTCTGCGCCTCGTCGATCACGAGAACATTATTCTGGCCAGCCGCGTGCGACTCCAGCAGGTAGCTGTTGACCGCATCGACATACGACTTGACGCTCGCCCCTTCCGGCGCCACGCCGAATTCGTCGCACACCGTCTGCAGCAGCTCTCCGACCGTCAGCTTGGGGTTGAAGATATAGGCCAGGCGGCAATCGGGCGGAATCTGCTCCATGAAGCAGCGGCATACCGTGGTCTTGCCGGCGCCGATCTCGCCGGTCAGCAGGACAAAGCCGCCGCCGCTGCCGACGCCATACAGCAGGTGCGCCAGCGCCTCGCGGTGCCGTTCGCTCATGAACAGGTATCGCGGGTCGGGGGCAATCGAAAACGGCTGCTGTTTGAGGTTGAAGTATTGCGTGTACATGGTCGGCGCTTAGCGCAGCGCGGGCGGCAATGGCTTGAATTTGGCGCAGTATATCTTGGAGCGCGTGTTGAAATAGACAATGCGGCTGCCAGGCTTGGCCTCCCGCACCGGATAGCGCGAAGTGTCGATTTTCGCATACGCCAGGCCGTCCTGGCGAAGGATGGCCTTTTCCAGCTCCTCCGGTGTGGTATCGGTGACGGCGCCGACAAAGCTGTAAGGATAGCTTTCGTCGCTGATGATCACTTCCAGCACGGGGAAGCCCCACAGGATGGCGTCATTGGTGCGAAACCAGTAAGCCCCGCCTTCCTGCTTGTAAGGGCGGCCGAAATACTGGCTCAGGTAGTCGAAATAGTAACGGTTGCTGGTCTGGTCCCGGCATAGCAGGCCATTGCCGAGAACATCGCCGAAATGGGAAGGCGGTGCTGCCTGTGCCAGGGAAGTGGCGGCCAGCAGGCCTGCCGCAAGGATGCGCAAACCCTGCATCACTCAGAGTTTCTGGAACCAGGCACGGTTCGCGCTGATCTTGGCCTTGGCCGCTGGGGGCAACGCCTCGTAGCAGCCAGGGTATTGCTTAAGAGAACCCTCCCGGATCTCCTTCTGCAATCCATTGATCAGGAACACGTATACCGTTCCACCCTGGTCGGTCTTTTTGGTTCCCAAGTACTTGATCATATGTGTCTCTCCTGACGAGCATTATGACATTTCAAGGCGAAATCACAACTTTTTGCCCCATGCCGCGTGCATTTCAGTACGGGAAAAATGCAGTTTGCCCCCCGTTTTTGCGCTTCTGTCTTTTTCCAGGCCAGCGCCAGCGCCGATTCGCCTATCGTTCCAACATCACCAAACCTGAACAGTGACACTAAAAATGAATAAGCTGATCACCTACGGCACCGCCCTGTCCCTGATCGCGCTGGGCGTCTCCGCCCTGCACGCCAGCCCTTCCGAAAACGAAAAGAAGGCCGATTACACCCCGACCCGGGAAAACCGTCCGGTGACAGCTTTCACCCGCATTGAAATCGATGGCCCTTATAAAGTGCTGATCGACGCCCAGGGCGCACCGGCGGTTGAAGTCAGCGGCCCGAAACGCGAAGTGTCGCAACTGGAGACCGTGATCCAGGGCGACACCCTGCACGTGCGCCCCCTGCGCCGCAATCACTGGGTGTTCGGCTTCGGCCGCCAGCATGAACCGGTGATCGTGAAAATTAACGCCGCCGGTCTGAAAGCCCTCAGCATGGGCGGCAGCGGCGACGTGGAACTGGAACATGTGGACAGCGCCGACCTGAAACTGATCTCGACCGGCCCCGGCGACCTGAGTGTTTCTGGCAGCGCGACCGAGCTGATGGTCAAGTCCAGCGGCAGCGGCGAGATGCACCTGCACCGCATGCGCGCGACCAACGTGAACCTGGTCATGACCGGTCCTGGCGACGTGAGTGCGCCAGCCATTACCGGCGACCTGAATGCGGTGTTATCAGGCTCCGGCGACCTGGAAGCCGGCGACGTGCGCGCCAACAAAGTGAACGCCTCGCTGAATGGCCCAGGCTCGGTCGAACTGCGCGGCAGCAGCAAGGATATCCGCGTCGAGATTTCCGGTTCGGGCGACCTGGAAGCCTGCAGCATGCAGGTGGAGAACGTCAGCGCCATGCTGAATGGCCCAGGCGGCGCCTGCCTGAGCGGCAACATCAAGAAATTCGACGCCGAAGTGCATGGCTCCGGCGATCTGGAAGCGCGCGGCCTGCAAACCCAGAATACCCGCGTCAACCTGAGCGGCCCTGGCGGCATGAACCTGTCCGGCAGCACCGATACCCTGAGCGCCGATGTCAGCGGCTCGGGCGACCTGGATGCCAAAGGACTGAAAGTGGCCAAGGCCATCACTCGCAGCCGCGGCCCCGGCAATGTCTACCTGAGCAAGGTAAGCGATTCGCTCGACGTCGAAGTGCGCGGCTCCGGCGACCTGCAAGCCGAACCGGAATGCAAGAATGTAAAAGTGAGCATGAGCGGTCCTGGCGGCGTGCAGCTGCGCGGCTGGACTGGCGCCCTGAGCGCCAACGTGACCGGCTCGGGCAACCTGGATGCACGCGACATGCTGGCCAAGCAGGCGGAAGTCAATGTAAATGGCCCAGGCAACGCGACCGTCAACGTACAAGGCAAAGTGGCCGCCCAAGGCCAGCAACTGGACTCCGACAAACAGCGTGTGGTGACAGTCGACCGTCGTGGCGCCCACACCGAATGATTGACGACATCGCTGCTGACGCCTAAGGCGCCGGCAGCGATTAGCTGTGTTCCTCCTGCCCGGCTCTTACCCAGCCGGGCTTTTTTTCGTCCGTACCGTCTCTATTGTCACTTTGGCAGCGCAGTCCATACCAAAGTGCATACCATTTTCAATCCACGAACTTCCCTTAAAAATCATAAGCTTACGCATATCTTTGCGCGTTTAGTTGAGAACCTAAACAATACCAGTTAAATACCTGTTGACAAGCTGGTGTGCTCCTCATATAGTCGCCACAGTTCTTTTCATCCCTTGAAAAAATGATCGAATTCCTGATTGGTGTCGATGGTGGTGGCAGCGGCACCCGTGTGCGCCTGGCCCGTACCGACGGGCAGCCGCTGGGCGAAGGCCAGGCTGGCCCGTCCGCCCTGCTGCACGGTATTAAGAATGCCTGGGCCGCCGTCGAGGAAGCCATGGCGCGCGCCTTTGAATCAGCTGGTATTACCCAGCCGGGGCGCGAAGCTATCGCCATCGGCCTGGGCCTGGCTGGCGTTCATAACAAACAGTGGGCCGCCAATTTCGTCGCAGCCAATCCAGGCTTCGCCGCGGTGGCGCTGGAAACCGATGCCTTCACCACGGTTCTTGGCGCACATGAAGGCCGGCCTGGCGCCATCATCGCGCTGGGCACTGGCAGCGTGGGCGAGATCCTGCATGCCGACGGCTCGCGCCATGAAGTGGGCGGCTGGGGTTTCCCTTCCGGCGACGAAGCCGGCGGCGCCTGGATCGGCATGAAAGCCATCAACCATGTACAGCAAGTGATGGACGGCCGCGTGGAGGGCAACGGCTTTGCCGATGCGGTGGCCGAAGCTTGCGGCGGCGGCCGTGACCGCATCCAGGTCTGGCTGGCCAACGCCAACCAGACCGCCTTTGCACAACTGGCGCGCATTGTGCTCCAGCATGCGGAAAGCGAGACAGTGGCGCGCGGCATCCTGCAGCAAGCCGGCGAACAAGTAGCCCTGATTGCACATGGTCTCGATCCAAGCGGCACGCTGCCGATCGCCCTGTGCGGCGGACTTGGCGAACCACTGCGCGCCTACCTGCCGCCTGCCCTGCTGCAGCGCATTGTTCCACCGCAGGGCGATTCCGCCGCCGGTGGACTGCGCCTGATCCAACAACATTTGAAGGAGTAGCCCGTGCTTTCCCAAATGAGCGATTTCCGGCCCGACGTCGCCAGCGATACCCCGCTGTATATGCAGTTGGCGAACAAGCTGTCCGACGGTATTGCGAGCGGCGACTGGCGCGCCAATGAAGCGCTGCCTTCCGAGCGGGTGCTGTCGGAAATGCTCAATATCTCGCGGGTGACGGCACGCAAGGCAATCGACATGCTGTGCGCACGCGGCATGCTGACCCGCCGGCGCGGCTCCGGCACTTACATCACGCCCAAGCTCGAACAGCCGCTGTCGCGCCTGACCAGTTTCTCGGAAGAGCTGCGCCAGCGCGGCTTCACCGCCGGCTCGCGCTGGCTGCAGCGCGAGATCGGCGTCGCGGCGCCGCTGGAATTGCTGTCGCTTGGACTGTCGCCGAATATGCCGGTAGCGCGCCTGAAGCGCCTGCGCACCGCCGATGACGTGGTGATGGCGATCGAAACCTCGACCATCCCCGCCATGTACATGCCGGACCCGGGCACGGTGAACGGCTCGCTGTACGGTTACCTGGAAGCGACCGGCAACGTGCCGATGCGCGCGCTGCAGCACATCCGCGCCATCAACGCCAACGCCGAACAAGCCCGGCTGGCCAATATCGCCCCCGGCACCGCCATGCTGCACATTACGCGCGTGAGCTACCTGGAGAACGGCGCGGCGGTGGAACTGACACACTCCTTCTGCCGGAGTGACTATTATGAATTTGTAGCGGAGTCGCGTCGATGAACGAGGCAATCAAAGGCAATATCCTCACCCCGACCGGTTGGCTGAACGGAACCATTTCCTTCGGCGAGCGGATCGAGGACGTGGCAGGCAACTGCACCGATCCAAAGCTGAACGGCGATGACTTTATCCTGCCGGGCTTTATCGACTTGCACGTCCACGGCGGCGCGGGGAAGGATGTGATGGAAGGCGGCGATGCGGTCCACGCAATTGCCGCGATCCACGCGCGCCATGGCACGACGTCGATGCTGGCCACCACCATGACGGCGCCGCCGGAAGATATCGACGTAGCGCTGGCCGCCATCGGCAAGGCCGTACGCCAGCGCGGCAAAGGCGAAGCCCGTGTGCTGGGCGCCCACCTAGAAGGCCCGTACATCAACAGCGGCAAGCTGGGTGCGCAGCCAAACTACGCGCGCGCCGCCACGATTGAAGAAGTACACCGCCTGGAAAAGCTGGCACCGATGCGCGTCATCACCGTTGCGCCGGAAATTTCCGGCCACCTGGAACTGGTGCGCGACCTGGCCAACCACGGCGTGCGCGTCCAGATCGGCCATACCCTCGGCTCTTATGAAGAAGGCGTTGCGGCGCTCGAACACGGCGCCACCGGCTTCACCCACCTGTTCAACGCCATGAGCGGCCTGCATCACCGCGAACCCGGCATGGTCGGCGCAGCGCTGGCCCATGCCGAATTCGCCGAACTGATTCCCGACCTGCTGCACGTGCACCCGGGCGCCGTCAAGGGCGCGCTGCGCGCCATCCCGCGCCTGTATTGCGTAACCGATTCCACCGCTGCCACCGGCATGCCGGATGGCGAGTACATGCTGGGCCGCCACATCGTCCATAAATGCATGGGCGGCGTGCGCCTGCCCGACGGCACACTGGCCGGATCCACGCTCACGCTGGACCAGGCCCTGCGCAACCTGGTCGGGCTTGGCCTCGACCTGGCCGACGCCTCCAAACGAGTTTCCACCAATGCAGCTGAATACCTCGGCTTGCAGGACCGCGGCCGCCTGGCCCGCGGCGCGTACGCCGACCTGGTCGTGATGGACCGGGACTTGAAACTGAAAGCCGTTTATATCGAAGGAGAACGTTGTGACCTCAATGATGCTTAAAGAAGCCCTGTCTGCCGCCGACTGCGTGGGACAGCAGTTGGCGCAAGACACCGACCGCTATGCGGAACTGGGCCGGAAACTGAGGAGCACTCCGTTCAATTCCGCGCTGACCGTGGCACGCGGCAGCTCGGACCATGCCTGCAACTACATCGCCTACCTGATCATGTCGCGCCTGGGCCGCGTGGTGGCTTCCCTGCCAATGTCGCTCGTCACGCTGCACAAATCGCCGCTGATTACCCGCGATACGCTGGTGGTATCGGTGTCCCAATCGGGCCAAAGCCCCGACGTGGTGGAACCGATCCGCTACTTCCGCGATGGCGGCGCAACCACCGTTGCGCTGGTCAATGACGCCGAGTCCCCGCTGGCGCATAGCGCCGAATGGGCGATGCCGCTGCGCGCCGGCAAAGAACAAAGCGTGGCCGCCACCAAGAGCTTCATCACTTCCCTGGTCGCCGGCGCGCGCATGGTGGCGCACTGGCAGAACGATCCTGAGTTGCTGGAAGGCCTGGCTGCCTTGCCGGCAGCACTGCGCGCCGCCTGCGAAGTGGATTGGTCGCCTGCCATTGAAGTGCTGGCGCCGGCGCGCAACATCATGGTCGTTGGCCGCGGCATGGGCTTCCCAGTCGCGCTGGAAGCATCGCTGAAATTCAAGGAGACCTCCGCACTGCAGGCGGAAGCTTTCTCCGGCGCGGAAATCAAGCACGGCCCGATGGCGCTGATCGACGAAGGCTACCCGCTGCTGATCTTCGCAACGCGCGGCCCGACCCAAGCCGGCCTGGTGGCACTGGCCGAAGAAATGCGCGGCCGCGGCGCGCGCGTCCTGCTCGCAGCGCCGGAAGACATTCCTACGCGCGACCTGACCTTGCCGGTAGCGGCGACGCCGGACCTTGATCCGATCGTCGCGATCCAGGCTTTCTATGTGATGGCAGCCAATCTGTCCGCGGCGCGCGGGCTCGACCCGGACCGTCCACGCCACCTGAACAAAGTCACCAAGACCCACTGAACCCGCGCGCGGCCATCGATGAAGAACAGTTTTCTTTTCGCTGCATTGATGGCCGTCGTCAGCGCTGCCCTGCCCGCACCGGCGGTGCAGCACATCGAGTTCTGGACCTTCAGCATGAAGCCGCGCTTCACGCCCTATTTCGAAGGCGTGGTGAAGCGCTACGAAGCCACCAATCCCGGCGTGCACGTCGAATGGGTTGACTTCCCGTGGGACATCATCCAGACCAAGTTAGTCACGCGCATCGTGGCGGGAAAGCCGCCGGCGCTGGTCAATCTCAATATCCCCTGGGCCGAGGAATTTGCGCGCGACGGACTGCTGACGCCCGTCGACGGCATGTTTGGCGACGAACGCGGGCGCTACCTGCAAAGCTCCCTGCGCGACCTGACGTTCGGTGGAAAGACCTACGGCTTCCCGATGTACAGCAACGTCGCGGTGATTGCCTACAACCGCGAAATCTTCCGCGCAGCCGGCATTACGCACGCGCCGCGCAACCTTGACGAACAACTGGCCATCGCACGTCAAATCGCGCAGCGCACCGGCAAGGCAGGCTTATGCCCTGCCCTGTCCAAAGTCGACGGCCTGATGCTCCAGCAAGGCTTGCCGGTACTCGATCGAGGCCGCGCGGTATTCAACTCCCCCGCACACGTAGCGTTCGTACGCAAGCTGGCCGACACTTATCGCGCCGGCGGACTGCTGAAGGATGGCCTGTTCGCGGAAGATAACTTCCCGCCAGCAGTGGAGGCTTACAAGAGCGGCCGCCTAGGGATGCTGCTTGCGCCACCGACAGCGCTGAAGCGCATCCAATCCGACGCGAAAGACATCTACGCGCTTACCGAAGTCGCGCCCGCGCCACTTGGCCCAACCGGCATTGCCGACGGCGGATGGCTGATTCATTTCGGCGTACCCGCACGCGTCGCCGCGACGGAACTGCCAGGCATCGGCAAGTTCGCACGCTTCCTCACCAGCGACGAAAACCAGCTGGAATTCGCGCGGCAAGCGAGTGTATTCCCCGCCTCAGCACGCGCCGCCAACGATCCTTTCTTCACAGCGCTGCCGCCCAACGCCGGCGCCGCCGAAAAAGCCGTCGCCGCAGGCGCCGTCTCGATGCCCCACTCCCGCACCATGTACGTCGCCGGCATCGAAGACTACGACGAACTGCGCCGCGCGCTCGTAAAAGCCGTAGAAGCCGGCATCACCGGCCGCCAGGACATTCAGCAAGCCCTCGACACCGCCGTCGCCATCTGGAACCGCAAGCTATCGGCTTTAAAGTCGGGGTCAGGTCGAGCAATCGGACACGGGCTCAGCGCTAGGCCCTGCCTAGCGCTGAGCCCGTGTCCGATTGCTCGACCTGACCCCGAATTGCTGGTTGCAAGGGAGGCGCGATGAAGCGTCCTTTCGCGGCTTGGCTGTTCCTTGCGCCGGCATTCGTGTTGCTGGCAGTGTTTGCGTTCTGGCCTGTGCTGTTTGGCTCGGTGCTGGCGTTCACGGATTTCTCGCTGGTGCGGCCCACGCATTGGGTGGGGTTCGATAACTTCCGCTACATCTTCAATAACGAGATGTTCGTCACCGGACTGAAAAACTCGCTGGTATTCCTGCTGATCGTCCCTTGCGTGCAGCTGGGCGCTATCGCGCTGGCGGTGATGGTGAATAACCGCCTGCCGGGAATCCGCCTGTTCCGGGCTGCATACTACGTGCCGGTGGTGACGACCGTTTCCGTGGTCGGCATCATGTGGGGCTTCATGTTCCATGAGCAGGGGGCGTTGAATTACATCCTCGGCACGCACGTCGGCTGGCTGCAGGACGATACTTTCGCACTTGCGGCCATCATGTTCGTTACGCTGTGGCGCGGGCTTGGCTGGTATATGGTGATGTACCTGGCCGCGCTGCAGTCGGTGCCGCAGGAAATGCAGGAAGCGGCCATCCTCGATGGCGCGAACCGCTGGCAGCGCTTCTGGCACATCACCGTGCCCATGCTGCGTCCAACCATCATGGTCTGCACCATCCTGTCCGTACTGGGCGCACTGAAAGCCTACCAGGAGGTGGACGTGCTGACGCAAGGCGGTCCGATGAACTCTACCTTCACCGCCCTGTATTACGCCTACGACCAGGGCTTGAAGCACCTGAAGCTGCCGCGCGCCCTGGCCGCCAGCTTTATCGTTTCCCTCGTCTGCATCGGCATCGCCCTGCTTTGCCTGCGCCACCTGAAGCCGAAGCACCGATGAAGAAGACCGCACATTACCTGCTGCTGGCCGCCGTCGCGCTGCTGTGCATCTTCCCGTTCTGGTGGACGCTGGTGACAGCGCTCTCCACCGAGGGCAGCATTTTCGGCAATACGCCTTCGTTCTGGCCGCAACAGCCGTCGCTGGAAAACTTCGCGGAAGTGTTCCGGGTGATTCCGATCTGGGCTTTCCTGAAAAACTCGATCCTGATCACGGTCTTCACCGTGCTGTGGAAGCTGGTGCTGTGTTCCATGGCTGCCTACCCGCTCGCGCGGCTCCATTTCAGAGGCAGGAAGCTGGTGTTCGGCCTGATCGTGGCGACCATGGTGCTGCCGTCGGAAGTAAATTTCCTCGTCAACTTCATCACGATGACGGAACTGGGCTTGGTGGATACCTATTCCGGCGTGATCCTGCCGAACATCGTGAACGCGGTCGCCATCCTGCTGCTGAAGCAAGCCTTTGAGGAAGTCCCGCAGGACCTGGTCGATGCCGCCCGCGTGGATGGCGCTTCCGAATGGGTCATCTTCACGAAAATCATGCTGCCGCTGATCGCACCCTGGCTGGCAACCGTCGGCATCCTTACCGCCGTCGAAGCATGGAACGAATACATCTGGCCTTCAATCGTCATGAGCAAGCCTGACCAATTCCCGCTCTCGGTGGGCGTGCTCTATTTGCGCGGCACATTTGGCAGCAGCACCCGCGTCATCGCGGCGGGTACCATCATCACCATCGTGCCGACACTGGCGGCATTCCTTTTCACCCAACGTTATTTCATGCGCGGCATGGACGGAGCAGTTAAATGAGCACACAAGAACTACGAAAAATTGCGGGACAACTGATCATGATCCGCTTCCCCGGCACGGTGCTGGACGACGCAACGGCCGACTTTATCCGCGCCAACGGCATTCGCGGCGTATGCCTTTTCCGCGGCAATATGACCGACTCGGCACAACTCGCCAAGCTGACCGCCGACCTGCGCGACGCCATGGGTCCTAACGCGCTGATCGCCATCGACCAGGAAGGCGGCGCCGTGGTGCGCTCCACCTGGGTCCCTGCGCCGCCGGCGGCGATGGGCCTCGGCGCTGCCGACGACACCGACCTGGCCTACCGCACCGGTGCCGCCGTAGCACGCGCCGCCAAGTCGCTCGGCTTCAACTGGAATTTCGCGCCGGTGCTGGACTTGAACAACAACCCGAACAACCCTGTCATCGCCGAGCGATCCTTTGGCGCCGAGCCAAAACGCGCGGTGGAACTGGCGATGGCCTGGATGGCAGGCAGCCATGCCGAAGGCGTGGCCTGCTGCGTCAAGCACTTCCCCGGCCATGGCGACACCCACGTCGATTCGCACCGCGACCTTCCGACCGTCGACAAGGCGTTGCCGGAACTCGATGCGCTGGAACTGGCGCCCTTCCGCGCCGCCGCGCCCGTGGCGCCTGCCATGATGACCGCCCATATCGTCTACCCGGCTATCGATCCAGATAATCCGGCAACGATGTCGCCGGCCATCCTGGACGGCATCCTGCGCAAGCAGTGGAATTACAAGGGCATCATCATCACCGACGGCATGGACATGCACGCCATCGCCGGCCGCTACGGCGTGGGCAACGCCGCCGTGCGCGCCCTGCTGGCCGGCGCCGACATGGTCATGGCCCTCGGCACGCCTGAAACCCAAAACGAAACGCTGGACGCCATCGCTGCCGCCCTGGCCGACGGCTCGCTGCCGCAAGCGGCGGTGGACGAACGCCTGGCGCGCCTCAACTCCCTGGCGCAAGCCTACCCATGCCAGCAGTGCTCATACAAGGAAGATGCGGCCGACCGCGTCATCATGGCCGAAGGCTGGCGCCGCGCCCTCACGGCTCGCGGCAATCCACAGCGCCCGGCGCCAGGCAGCAAGCTGCGCCTCGTCGTGCGCCAGGACGTGGTGAGCGACGGCGTGTCGGAAGCCGGCGTACCAGCTGCCAATGTGGCCGCCTCGCTGGGCAAGCTGTTCGATGTGGAGCTCGTCACCTTTGCCGACGCCAATACCTTCGACTGGTCGGCGCTGCCGCAGGACGGCCGCTTCACCGTACTGGCCTCCACCTCGCGCCTGCGCTATGGCGACAACGCCCGCAACAACTGGAAACCGGACCTGCACCTGGCGCTGTGGAACCCCTACCAGGCGCTCGACATCCAGTCGCCCGCCCTGATGACCTACGGCTTCGCCGCGCCAGCGCTGGAAGCCGTCAACGCCTGGCTGTCAGGCGAACTGGAAGCCACCGGCCGTTGCCCGGTTCCCGGCTTTGCTTGAAGCATAAGGAGACAAAATGGACGCCGCACGCCATAACCCGCTGAAGTGGATTCCCACGCTATACTTGGCGCAGGGCCTGCCCTACTTCGCCATCGCCCTGGTCTTTGGTCAGATGATGAAGAGCATGGGCATGCAAAACGCCGAGATCACGCACTGGCTGGCCTTCCTCGGCGGCGCCTGGATTTTCAAGCCTTTGTGGAGTCCCTTCCTGGAACTAGCGCCAAGCAAGAAACTGGTTGTGGTGAGCCTGCAGCTGCTTGGAGGGGTATGCCTTGGCCTAGTCGCATTGGCGCTGCACTTCCCGTTCTGGCTCAGCGCCAGCATCGGCGTACTGTTCCTGGTGTCGATCGCCTCCGCCACGCATGATATTTCCTGCGACGGCCTGTACATCGCCAGCCTGACCAAGAAGGAGCAGGCGGTGTACGCCGGCTGGACCGGCACGTTCTTCAACGCCGGCCGCTTCCTGGCGCAAGGCGGCTTGCTGATGCTGGCTGGCTACCTGGAAAAGACGCAAGGGGTCACCTCCGCCTGGACCGTAATCTTCGGCATCCTAGGCCTGACCATGTGCGCGCTGGGCGCCTACAACTTCTGGGCGCTGCCGCTCAGCCCCAACGCGCGCATGGAAGATCATACCGTTGCCGGCGTCACGCGCACGCTGAAGGAAGTGATCATCGATTACTTCCGCAAGCCGGGCATCTGGATCTCGATCATCTTCATCATCCTGTTCCGCGCCGGCGAGGCGCAGGTGCAGACCATCGGCCCGCTGTTCCTGCGCGACGTGCGAGAAGCCGGCGGTCTGGGATTGAGCACGGCCGAAGTGGGCGCCGTGTATGGCACCAGCGGCACCATCGCCTTCATCATCGGCTCCATTGCCGGTGGCTATTTCACTTCCTGGCTGTCGCTGCGCCGCGCGATCCTGTTCCTGATCCTGGCGATGAACCTGCCCAACCTGGTGTTCTACTTCCTGTCGCATTCCCTGCCGACCGACCTCACCACCATCGGCGTGGCGCTGAGCGTGGAAATGTTCGGCTACGGTTTCGGCTTCGTCGGCGTAATCCTGTACATGATGCAGGTAGTCGCACCGGGCAAGTACACCACCGCGCACTATGCATTTTCCACTGGCGTGATGCAGCTTGGCTTTGTACTGTTCCGCTGGGTCAGCGGCGATATCCAGACGGCGCTGGGCTACAAGAACTTCTTTGTCTGGGTGCTGCTGGCGGCGATTCCCGTCGCCATCCTGTCGCAGTTCATCCCGATGGAGTCGCGCGAAAAAAGCGAAGCCGGCACCGTGCCCGAGGCGGCCTGACCGATGGCGTCTGTTTCGCTGCGCAATATCACCAAGCGTTATGGCGACAATGCCCCCGTCATCCAGGGTATCGACCTTGAAATCGCGGATGGCGAATTCACGGTTTTCGTCGGCCCTTCCGGCTGCGGCAAATCGACGCTGCTGCGCATGATCGCAGGGTTGGAAGACATCAGCGGCGGCGAACTGCTTATCGGCGGCAAACTCGCCAATGGCGTCCCGCCCGCACAGCGCGGCCTGGCCATGGTATTCCAGTCCTATGCGCTGTATCCGCATATGACGGTGTACGAAAACATGGCTTTCGGCCTTAAGCTGGCCGGCACGCCTGCGGCAGAATTGCGCGCGGCAGTCAAACGTGCAGCGGCCACGCTGCAAATCGGCCACCTGCTCGAGCGCAAGCCGAAAGAGCTCTCGGGCGGCCAACGCCAGCGCGTCGCCATCGGCCGCGCCATTGTGCGCAAGCCGCAACTCTTCCTGTTTGACGAACCGCTGTCCAACCTGGACGCCGGCCTGCGCGTGCAGATGCGGCTGGAAATCGGCCGACTGCACAAGGAACTGGGTACCACCACCGTCTACGTAACACACGATCAGGTGGAGGCGATGACGCTGGGCCAGCGCATCGTGGTCTTCAACGGCGGAAAAGTGGAGCAAGCTGGCACGCCGCAGCAGCTGTATAACGCCCCCGCCAATATGTTCGTGGCCGGCTTCCTCGGCGCGCCGCGCATGAACTTCATCCCCGCCGAAGTGATCGCGCTGGGCGCCACCCATGTAGCGGTGCTGCTGCCCGGCGGCGCCATCGTGGAAGTAGCCGCCCTGCCCGGCGAAGTGGAACGGGGAGCACGCGTGACGCTCGGCGTACGTCCGGAACACCTGCAAATGCGCGAAGAAGCTTACAATGCGGCAACTGTCGCGGTCAGCCATGTGGAATATCTTGGCGACCAGTCAATTGTGTACGCCAACTTGCCCGGCATGCCGGAGCCGCTGGCGGTGAAACTGGCGCAGGATACAGCGCCGCCCGCGCCCGAAACGCCGGCCGCCCTGTTCCTGCCGCCCGAACGTTGCATGCTGTTCGATGCAGAAGGCTGCGCGTTCGGCCGCCCGTGAGATTTCGTTACAATTGCCCCCTTCAGAAAAACGGTCCCATGACGAAATTATGGGAAAATAGACGTTTGCCTCAACCACAAGAAGGATCACATACCATGACCCAATTCCGTTTCGCACGTATCGGCCTGCTGCTGGCAGCCATCGGCCTGGGCGCCGTTCCGGCCCTGGTGCAGACCGCACACGCGCAAGACAAAAAAGCCGAAGCGCAACCTGAGACCGTGCGCAAGGACATGGCCAAGCTGCTGGACGGTAAAGTCCTCGGCCCGCTGCTGGATGCCAAAAAGTACGGCGAAGTCACCGCCATGCTGGACCAGGCCGACGCCATGCCGAACAAGTCGTCGTACGAACAGTACTTCATCAACCGCATGCGCCTGGCAGTGGCCCTGGGCATGGACGACAAGCCAAAGCTGATCGCGATGCTGGAATCGGCAGTCGCCTCCGGCCGCCTGGAAAAAGACGAGAAAGCCAAGTTCACCCAAGCGCTGGCCGGCTACTATCAGGAACAGAAGAACTGGCCTAAGACCATTGAAAACCTGCAGAAGTATGGCGAACTGTCGGGCGACGCCAAAGTACCGCGTCAGATCATGGCCGTGCGCTTTGAATCGGGCGACTACAAAGGCGTGCAGACCGACCTGCTGAAAAAGCTGGAGGAAGGCATCAAGAACAACCAGCCGATGACCCGCGAAGAGCTGCATATGCTGGCCGACGCGTCGCACCGTCTGAAAGACAAGAACAATTACCTGGTTGCCCTGGAAGGCCTGGTACGCTGGCATCCACGTGACCGCTACTGGTCGGATATGCTGTACCGCACCCGCGGCAAGGAAAACTACAACATCCGCTTCTCGTCCGACATCGTGCGCCTGCAAAAGGTCGCGACCACCAAGATGGAAGAGCAGGACTACATCGAGCTGGCGGAAGTCGACCAGTTGGAAGGCCAGTTCATCGAAGGCAAGGCAGTGCTGGACGCCGGTATCGCCAACGGTGCTGTAACCCAGAACGCCAAGGTCAAGAAACTGAAAGCCGAACTGGATAAACAAGCTGCCGACGACATGAAGAACATCGCTTCCAGCGAATCTTCGGCACGCAAGGCCAAGAACGGCACCGGCCTGGTGAACCTGGGCTACGCCTTCGTGACCATGGGCCAGTACGACAAGGGCTTGGGCCTGATCCAGGAAGGTATCGCAAAAGGCGGCCTGAAAAACGCCGACGACGCCAAGCTGCGCCTGGGCTACTCCTACGCGATGGCCGGCAAGAAGGAAGAAGCGATCAAGATCCTGGAAACCGTGCAAGGCGCCGATGGCCGCGCCGACCTGGCTCGCTACTGGATCCTGTGGATCAACCGTCCATACCCAGCGACTGCCGGCGACGACGACAAGCAGGGTTAATCCTGCGGTCCCTGGCTCGGGGACGGCAAAAAGCGGGAATGGCTTTCGAGCCTTCCCGCTTTTTTTACGATTCAATTGGATCACTCTTGCCGCAAGCGGTTTTCTAGGCTGTAATGTCGGTTTGCCCGGTTACCGAAAGTGCATCATCCCATGCCAGACTGCCAGCCAGCGGACAGGTTCCACCAAACGCTCCGCGAGCCACTGCTGAATTACGACGTCTACCAGGAGAATTTCAGCAGCCAGCTTGAGACTTTCGAGCATGTGCGCGAACGCCTGCAACAGGCGCCGGAACTGGTCGCGCAGATCCCCCTGTTTAACCTGATGCACGCCACGCAGCGCCTGGCAAAGGACGCCTGCAGCCATCTGGCCAACTGCTATAGCGGCGGCCACGACATCGGCGAACTGCAGGAGTTCTACGAGCAGGCGGTCGAATACTGGGAGACTTACGCCCACTACAACCACGCATACAACGAAAGCGGCAAGCGTGATACCGCCTGGGCTCATATCGCACTCGCGGGACCGGATTACCGCTACGCGCTGGCCATGGTTTGCTTCGGCATCCTCCTTGGCAAGCAGCATTTGCTGCCGCGGCTTGTACCCTTGATCGACTACTGCAACGAAAAGCGCGATGCGCTGCTCGAACGCCTGCTCGATCACTGCATCGGCGGACGCGATTCGGCTGCCGGCATCTGCCGACGCAGCCTGCCCTATTCCAACGCGCTGCCGGTTTTTGCCGCAGCGCCTTCCGAGCGCCCCGCCCTGATGGCGAACTATCTCGCCGCGTGGTACCAGGCCAGCCGCCGCGAAGACTATTTTGACCGCCACACCTCCGGCTACCAGTTCGTCGGCTATTGGTCCTGGGAGTCCGCGGCCATCACGCAGGCGCTGGGCATCGACGACGCGAGCTATCGCGAGCTGCCCTTCTACCCGAAAGACATGGCCGAATTCGCGCAGCGGGCCAATGCGTGCAAGCTGGCGTCCTATGTCGCGCCTCCCGCGCGATTCCCTAGTGACTTGTGTTTTGCAAGGATAGCGATTCAATTGAATCACTCTTGCCTCTAGAGAATTTCTAAGCTGTAATGGCGGTCCGTATGGTTATCGAAAACACAATGACATGCTGGATCGCCTCACCCAAGATACGCGCCTGCTGCGACTGACCACGCCGCAAGGCGCCGCGCAGTTGCTGGTCGAATGCGTGCGCGGCGAAGAGGCAATCGGCAAGCCCTTCACCTTCGACATTTCGACCCTTTCCACCGACGCCTCGATTCCGCTCAAATCCCTGCTTGGCCAGCCGGCTTTGCTTGAACTGGTGACTGCCGGCGGACCAGCGGAACTGCGCCCATTCCACGGCCATATTACGGCGATTGAACTGAGCGCCTCCAACGGCGGCTTGGCGCGCTATGCCTTGCGGCTGGAACCGTGGACGGCCTTCCTCGCGCATAACCGCGACAGCCGCATCTTCCAGGACATGTCGGTGTGCGACATCCTCGACGCGGTGCTCGGCAGCTGGCAGGGCCAGGGCAAGCTGGTGCCCGAGTGGCGCTTCGAACTGGCCGACCGCACGATCTATCCAAAGCGCAGCCTGTGCACGCAATACCAGGAAAGCGACTGGGCCTTCGCCGAACGCCTGATGGCGGAAGAAGGCCTTTTCTACTACTTCGAACACCGCAGCGACGGCCACGTACTGGTGATCGCCGACCACAATGGCGCCTTCAAACCGAATGCGCAGGCAATGGTGCGCTTCACACAGCCCGGCGCCGTCATGCGCGAAGACTGCATGGACCGCTGGCGCATGCAGGCCAGCCTGCTCACGGGCGAAGTCGCGCTGCAAAGCTGGGACTACCGCACCCTTGACCGGCGTGCCGCAAATGCAGGCGGCGCTGGCGAAGATGGCATTTCCCTGGCCGCACGCGATGTGCCCGGCGCGTATGCCTACAACAGCCGCGAACACGGCCAGCGCCTGGCCGAACGCCGCCTGCAGGCGCTCGATGTAGCCCGCGCCAATGTCACTGGCGCCGGCACCGTACGCACCATGGCGCCAGCAACGCGCTTCGCCCTGCTCGGCGAACCGGTGACAGGCGATAGCGGCGACTTCATCGCAGTACGCGTACTGCACCTGATGCACAACAACCTCGCTGCGCAAATGCGCTCGAATATCCAGCGCGAGCTGGGGCAAGCCGCATTGCAGCTGCTGAACGATGCCGACCTGGCGGAAAGCCGGCACGCTGTCGGCAAAGCCATCGCGGAACGCCCGCTGTACCGCAACCGCGTTGACGCCATCGAGGCCGCCTTGCCCTTCCGCAGCGCGGCGCCATGGAAACGTCCAACCGTGCAGGGGCAGCAGACCGCCATCGTAGTGGGGCCATCCGGCTCGCCCATCCACACAGACCGCGACCACCGCGTCAAAGTGCAGTTCCACTGGCAGCGCGGCGACAGCAGCCATAGCCGCCTGGCGCCATCGCTGCTAGCCGGCGACAGCGGCGCTCCCGCCGACGACAGCGCAGGCACCTGGATACGCGTTGCCACGCCGCTGGCGCCCATCGCCGGCGCCAACTGGGGCAGCAATACTCTGCCGCGCGTAGGCCAGGAAGTACTGGTCGATTTCCTCGAAGGCGATATCGACCGCCCGGTGATCATCGGCGCCCTGTATAACGGCGAAGGCCAGGCCGACGCGCAGCACAACAAGATCGGCGGAGGCACTGGCGCCGCCACCGGCAATGCACCTGTGTGGTTCCCCGGCGAATCCGGTGGCCACGCCCACCCTGCCGTGCTGTCCGGCCTGAAAAGCCAGGCCATGCAAAGCAGCCAGGCCGGCGCAGGCGCCTACAGCCAGCTGGTGTTCGACGACACGCCCGGCCAGTCGCGCGTGGGCCTGCAACGCCACGCGAAGCCGCACCAGGGCACGGCGGAACTGAATCTCGGCCACCTGCGCCATCAAAGCGATAACCAGCGCTTGCATCCGGTCGGCTTCGGCGCAGAACTGAAAACCGAACACGCGCTCGCTGTGCGCGCCGGGCAAGGCATGCTTCTATCGACGCAAGCTGCACGCAACGGCAGCGGCCACGTGCTGGACGCGCGCCAGGCGCAACGCCAAGTCGATAACGCTAACCAGCTGCAAGTGTCGCTGGCAGAGCAAGCGAAGATCCATCGCGCCGACCTGCCGGAACAGGAAACTGCGGAAAAGCTTCCCGTCTCAACTGGCTTGGCGCGCACGTCGAAAACCCTGTCTGCGCGCTCCGGTGGCGGCACCAGCGCTTTTGATGCCCCGCTGCTCCAGGTCGACAGCCCGGCCGGCATCGCCGCCGCGACGCCAGCCAACGCGGTGCTGGCCAACGATGGCACGGCGAGCGTGACCGCGGGCCAGGACATCAACTTCGCAACACAGGCGAATCTACTGCATTCGGCCGCGCGCGGCATCAGCCTGTTCACTTACGGTAAAGCTAGCGCAAAGGAAAAGCCAAACCAGGAAACCGGCATGCACTTGCATGCGGCCAGCGGAAAGTTCAGTAGCCAGAGCCAGGACGCGGCGACGCAGCTGACCGCCGACAAGGCAGTCACCTTTGCCAGCATTAACGCCGAAGTGAACATCGCCGCCAAGCAGCATGTACTGCTGACGAGCCAGGGCGCCGCCATCCGCATCGAGGGCGGCAATATCACGCTGAACGCGCCGGGCAAAGTCGAATTCAAGGCAAGCAAGAAAGAGCTGGCCGGACCCGCAGATGGCAGCGTGGATCTTCCGGGCCTGCCGAAGCTCACCGTAGCGAACCTGCCTGAAAAGTACAGCAACCGGCTCGACGTGTATGACGTCTTCTATAAACATGAACTATCGGACATCCATTACGCCGCCAAGCGCGCCGACGGGAAAGTCGTTCGCGGCACGCTGGATGAACACGGCCGAACCGATCAGATCTACCTAAAGGATCAAGAAGAAATTGAAGTCCTTGTTGGCACCAGCAGCGCTGATTGGGACCTGATTTACGATTACGACGACGAGTAAGAAGCAATGGAATCGAATAAAGCAAAAAGCGATGACGATACACATAGTGTCGTTAACTTGAAGTTGGTCGACCCGCTGGGGAAAAGCATCGCGGGATTGCGATACCAAGTGCGCAATGGCGTTCAAATTGTTGCAAGAGGCATCACCGACGCTGAAGGGAAATTTTCGTCATTTGTGTCCACTATCGGCACCCTGTTGTCCGTGCACGTGGAACGATTTGGCACGACCGAATACAAGGAAGTAAAAAAGATCATCCCTTGGTCCGAGGACTTCCGTATCAAGCTCGTCAGCGGAAAGCGGAAAGATAAACTGGACGCCAAAGAAGACAAAGGCGCGCCCGGCGAATACCAGCGCAAGACGTACAAAGTCCGCAAGGACGACACTCTGGGCAAGATCGCGCCGAAATTTGGCACTACTGCCGCAGCCCTTGCCGCGTTAAATGGCATCAGGGTTACCGACGTCATCCATATCGACCAGATCCTCAAGGTACCGAGCAAGTCCGCACCGTCCGGACAAGCGCCGGCCAACGCAGACGCGAAACCAACGTCGCCGCCGGCACAACCAGTCCCGGCAGCGCCAAAGGCTCCGGAATCCAGCGCAGACTCAAAGCCAGATAGCGGCGGCGCCACCCCTGAGCCTGGCGCTGCAAAAGAAAAACCTGTAACAACGCCGGTGCCGATCACGAAGGAAGAAGGCCGCGGAGAAAACGGCACGCCGAAAACCACCGTCAGTCCGCTTTGCGATCAAAGCGGCTGTATCAAAATTGGCGATAAGGGCCAGTTGGTCGAAGAACTGAACCTCCGTTTAATGGGGTTCGGCAACACCATCCATGACCCATCGCCCCTCACCGAATTTACGGTTGCCACCGAAAAGGCGGTCAAGAAATTCCAGCGCGATTATATGCAGGTCGCCGAGACGGGAAAAGTATGTGGTGCGGTGCTGGCCGCAATGGATGACTTCCTCAACAAGTATCCGATTCCGTTCGACGGCTTTGCTTGTCAATGCAGGGCAAATGGCGCAGGTGCAAACGAAGCCTGCAATGGCTTTGGCAAGGTACGCCATGACTCGGCTTCAGTGAATCACCTCAAGAACGGCGTCAACGTCAAAGGCATTGAAAAGCCAGGGATCCACCGTGCCTTGTTCTGGAGCTTGCGCGCGGCGCTCTTCTATTTGCGAAGCAAGGAAGGCCAGCTGGGCTACGAATTCTGGTACGTTTCTTCCGGCTATCGCTGCTGGAAGCGCGCAAAGCAAATGCACATCTGGACAACCAACCATTTGGGTAATGCTTGCGATGTCCATTTCAAGCGCAAGAGCAATGGCTCCCACGTGACAGGCGATGCACTTGAATCGTTGAAGAACAAGGTATTCGTCGATCGCGTTGGTGCTCGCCCACGATGGGATAAAGTCAATCACATTTCCCTCGAACCCCAATCGATTACCGACAAATGGGTTCACATGGATATCCGCGAGTTCAACGACCACTACCTGCTCGACCGATATTACGCCAAGACCAAAGATGCGGCCGATGGTGATCCGCTGATGACAATGGCAAGGCGTGAAGGGCGTCTTGGCTTGGTTAATTGTGGAGGCATTACCCCGCCGACGGCGCCAGCCGTGGCGCCGGTATCCGGGCCTACCCCGCAAAAGCCTGCTTCACCTCCCGCGCCGAAGGTCCCTGCCAAAAGGGAACCAAAGCCCGCCCCCAAGCCTCCGCAAGGTAATGGCGGAAAGCATGCTCCTGTCACCGCGGGGCCGGCAAGTACTGGGCGAAAAGATCCCGACACCTTGCATGTATCGCAGCTCGGCCTTGACTTCATACGCGTTTGGGAAAGTGGCAGCCTGACCAAGAACCACCTCGAACCTTACAATGACAGTAAGGGCTATTGCACTATCGGGGTCGGTCACCTTATCGATGGCAAGCGTTCTTGTGCAGATCTATCGAGTTCGGGCAGCGCCGCCTACCAGAAATATGCCAAGGGTATCAGCAAGGAAGAAGAAAGCGAATTGTTCGCTGATGACGTAGAGCGGATACGCAACCGGACGCTGTCACAACTGCAAGTCCCCTTGCACCAGTACGAATTTGACGCATTGATGAGTCTTGCGTTTAACACCGGGGGACTTAAAAAATTCCCCAAGCTGCTGGCAAAGCTCAACACCGGCAACTATGGTGGATGCTGCGATGAGTTCGCAGATATTACAAACGGTGGTGAATTGGCGAGCCGCCGTCAGTCCGAAATGAAGTTATTTAGAAACAACGTATATGATGCAAATCACTAAAAAAATGAATGCAGCACTCTTGAGAAGCGCCCTTTTTACCGTAACGCTGGCCTTGCTTGGAATCAGCAGTTCACAGGCAGCAGCGCCCGACGGAACCTGGAAGTTTGAACGCGCTGTTGACTATGACAGCGGCGCCGCGGTCAAGAAGGCACCGAAATTTCCGACGCTCGCATTTCATGATGACGAAATTCAGCTATCTGAGACCTGCAAGGCACGTGTAAGCACCAAGGACTACTACTTCTCCGATGTATTCCAGGCGATGACCAAAGACGACATCAAGGAGAGCCAGGTTGAGAACTTCCTGCAGAAGACATTCAATCTTTCATTATCCAAGACGAAAAGCGTGTACCGACTGAAGTCAAAACCAGATTACTGCGCCAGTCCTTTGATGGAGTTTTTCGTCATAAACGACCGGATGCTCATCCCGGCTGGCGACATTTTCTATACATACGTCAAAGCGCAAGCCGAGATCCCTGCTTCTGCATCCGGCGCCAGCACAAGCCAGACCGACGTATTGGCTCCCGGCTACAAGCTATCGCGCCTGCCGGTGGATTTCGAGCGTTACAACACGATTTGCCGTCCCAAAATCATGTCCGCAAAAGGCAAGCCGCAAACGTCGGACAAATGTGCTCCAGATTTCTACCCCTATGTCGCTGATTCCAAAAGCAACGACCTGATCATGAAAATAGTGGGGAATCACGACTATACGATGGGTGGACACAGGTATGCCGATGGGTTCTCCCCCCCATTCAAACAAAAGACTGCGGCGACCTTCCTGGTATTCCCTCCCATGAAGCAGATCACCTTGATTCGAGTGGATGATTTCGAAGCGGTGCGCAATGAACAACGGGATGTAATGAGTGGCGTCTATCTTTCCATTGTTGATGGAAAAGTGGTCGATCAGATTTCAGGCTGTCATTTCAACCGCGACTATATCTGCGTTGACGAAGATCGGGTTGTCGCGAAGCTCATGGAAAACGGAAAATTCCAAAGAACTTCCAGTCGTTAGTCACGAGTCAAACACCGCGCAGGCGCTCCCTTCAGGCGCCTGACGCGGTTTTCTCAAGCTTGGCGCGGTTGTAAGCGCGGCACCGGACTCAAAAAAACCAGGAAACTAGTGACTCGCTTTGGTCGGCATTCTGCATGCCCCCCCAACACCAGCCATGCCAATCTAAGTCAATAAACTTCTGGCAGATCGCTCAGACATGGACTTTAAAGCACTAATCCTCACTACCTCCTTGATTTTGGCATTGCCCGCTGCCTACGCTGGAAGTTCCACTGACGGCGAGAGTTATACCAATTTCGGTCTCGACTTAATGACACCGATCTTTCCGATCGACGGCAAGCTCACGCTTTACCAGGCTAAAGGGGATGCCACTCCATTTGCCGAATTCAAGGATCTGAAGTACGTGATGCTGTACAGCGGGCCGTTGGCAGATAAATGCCTGGCGAAGCCAGAAGACGGATGGGTGCGGTGCAAGGTTCAAGGCAAAACAGGCTGGGTACGCCGCAACGAGTTCCGGTCTGGAGCGGAGTACAAGCCAGTCGAACATTGGCCGATCAGGTATTGGTTGTACATCGCCAGCGATGGAACACCTGGAGAAGAAACGAGCACCCTAATCAAGGCAGCCCGCCGTTCTCCTTATCTCGTGACGGAGAAAGAATACGCGAATGTGTTCTTCAAAGTCCTCTTTGATAAACAAGGCTACGCGATCAGTCCCAAGACTGGCAAGCGAACTGGCGACAGGGTATTCGAGGTTGCAAACGCCATTTACCTCGCCCCATCAGATGACGCAAAGCGTGAACGTGCCAACTGGCTTTTCCTGAATTATTACGAACCTTCGCTGCAGGCACTTTGCCCATCGCTGACCACGGACAGTTGCTACAGCGCTGCAAACCAATCCGTGGGTTGGAAGGGCATCAAGTTACTCCACACTTCACCAGCCCCACAATATGCATTCGACCGCGAAAAGCAAGCTGCAGGTAAGACACGCTGGGAGGGCTTTGAGGAAGTAGCTTTTGCTCGCTTCGACGATCCCGTCATACCGCTGATGTACTACGTGCCACAAAACGTTCTCATGTCAAACGAGAATGCAAATACTCCGGAAGCAAAGCGCCTTAGAAACCGTGACAAGCCGTTCTGCATTATGGACTGCAATTGAAGTGCAAGCATCCCTGCAACACGGTCCCACCAGAGACGAGCGCGATAACCTCTGAAGCCGATGACCCACCGACATAAATTGAACCCGCCATTCACGAAAGCGAAATTATTCGATGCCATTTCAGGCGGTATGGCTGCCGCCTTCCTTTTCTCTCTTTCCTTTCCGATTACTGCAAGCGCTGGTGACCCGAGTTCATCTGTTTGCCAATTAATTCAAAAGGAGAAAGGCGCTGCGGCTTACCTCATAGATGGACAGGGCAATCTGACCAAGGGGCCAATTGACTTCGGGAGGTATGCATACAGATATTCTCATCGCGACACATATACCATTCCGACCACGTACAAGCTGATCATCACCCCTGGAAGGCTGAAGGTAAGCTCATGTTCGGAAAACTGTATGGTGCTGACCGCGACCACTCCTCTCTGCAAGCGATCCAGGACTTACACCGTTGATTTTTCAATGCGGGATTATCCGCGAAACAAGACCGACCGTTCCTGGCTTCCTTGGAATGAAGACATCCCCGCCAGCGTGTTTACCGTGAGCGATCCTGAAATCGACTTTGTCGAGTTGGAATACCGGTTTGATTCCCGGATCGTGGGTGAGATCTATGATCCCGAGAAGCCGGGCTCCAAATGAAATGACAGCACGAGCTTATCAACATGGATTGTCAAGGCCGAATCGCCGGTCGCGCAAGTTGACGACATGGAGATAGGCTCAGATCACAACTCGCCATCGGCGCCCAGGCGTCGATTCACGCGATGATTACGCGGGAATGGACAACTAAGCGCCCGACGCCGTTTTCTCAAGCTTGCTGCGGTTGTATGCGCGGCATTCGTTTTTCTTCCAGCGGCCTTCGCAAACACGGATGCGGCAAAGGGCTGCGTCCTGCTTTTCCTGCTTCTTGCATTGCTCGAGCGCTTTCGGCAGCGATTGGCGGGCATTGGCGGAAGTGTCGAATTTAGCGTGAGCCACCAGGGCGGCCAGTAGTTCAACGTCTGTGTCCTGTTCCAGTGCCGCGGCAGCCATTGCCTTGTCCGGGACCCTGGACGTCTTTTCCTTTACCAGTTTGCGAACAGGCTTCACGGGCGCGGGTTTGCTCGCCGGCGGCACACCGCTTTCGAGCATCTGCGCCAGCGATTCTTTTGGCTTGATGTTGAGCGGTGGCGGAGCCTCGTCGACGATGGTGGCGACAGCCGGTGCAGCGTCCTGAACTTGCGCAGACGGCGCCGGTTGCACTGGTGCGGCTGGCGGTAGCGCCGCCGGAACCGGCGACGGTGCTGGCGCCGGCAATGGCGCAGCAGCAGCAAGCGCGGCGGGTGGTTCGGCCTGGCCGTCGCCGAATTGCACGACCGCGAATGCGGCGGCGATGGCCATCAAACTTAAGCCACCAACCAGCCACAGATGCTTGCGGCGCGGCGCATTCTCCTCCGCTTGCGGCAGCACAGCAGCGAGGGCAGGTTGAGTCTCCAGAGCATTTTGCTGCTCGGTCGAAAGCAGGCTGGGGCGGCCTGCCGGCTTTCGGGTTTCATTACTTTGCGACAAGATATTGCTCCTGATTAAGTTATCAATACTTTACTTTATCTCTGGAAAAAGGCGCGCACTCTTCAGCAGAAAGCCTTTAGCAGAGGGGCGCACGATTGAAAACCAAGCGAACGCGGATTATCAGAAGTTCAAGATATACTTTCCCGCAATAATTTATTGCTAAGGCGATACACGCCTTTTGTGTTATCAAATTAGTAATTCAATTCCTGAGGTCAACGTGGTTTTCGTCGCTGTCGTGCTGTATTTCCTGCTGGCTTGCGCATTGAGCTGGATGGTGCTGTTCCCGTCCGGCCGGGCGTATGTCGCGCGCCGCATGGAGCTGGCCGGCACGCGCTGGCAGCGCCGCGTGCAGCACATTGCGCGCCGCGGCGGAGAGCAGGTGGGCGCGCTGGGATCGGAGTCGGCGCTGGCCATGCGCCAGGGCGGCAATTTCCTGCGCGAGCACCTTTGGACCGCGGTCGTGGCGCTGGTAATCATGATCCTGCCGGCGATCGTGGCGTGGATGGCGAGCAGCCGCACCATGGTCGGCGGCTTCGATGCGCCAACGCGCGAAGCGAACCAGCAGGTGGCCGAACTGCTGCACGGCGAGCAGCTGGTGCCGCCGCCCCCACTGCCGCCGATGCTGTTCATGACACCGGAAGTGGAAACCGTGCGTCCGGGCCTGGTGTCGGCAAGCCGCGACTGGAGCCTGCTTGAAAAGGATTATTCGCAGCGGCTGCTGCAAACCTTCCGCATCATGAAGGAACGCCATGGCTACGACATGGCGCTGCTGGAAGGCTATCGCAGCCCGGAACGCCAGGACGCGCTGGCCGCGCAAGGAAGCAACGTAACGAATGCAAAAGCCTTCCAGAGCTGGCACCAGTATGGCCTGGCCGCCGATTGCGCTTTCCTGCGCGACGGGAAGCTGGTGATCTCGGAGCGCGACCCTTGGGCCATGCGCGGCTACCAGCTGTTTGGCGAAGTGGCGGAGAGCCTGGGCCTGACCTGGGGCGGCCGCTGGAAGATGATGGATTTCGGACACACCGAGTTGCGTGTGGACGGCGTGAGAAAGAAATAGGAGTACGAAATGCCGGGAGCACTGATCCTGTTGGGCGACAAGACATCGCATAAAGGCACCGTTGTGGAAGCGTCGCAAATGAGCGATAGCGGCGGCAAGCCGATTGCGCGCATGGGCGACAAGGTGTCCTGCCCTATTCATGGCGATACCACCATCAGCAGCGGCGACCAGACCATGATCGTGGACGGCAAACCTGTGGCGCGCCATGGCGACAAGACCGCCTGCGGCGCGACCCTGATCGCAAGCCAGCAGAATTCCATGGATGCGGTGTGAGGCTGGCATGCAGAACTGGTTGAAACGCAGCTTGCTGGTAATCGGTGTATTCGGCCTGTGCTGGATCGGCGCTGTTTGGTACTGGCGCAGCACCACGCGCATGCCGGATACGGGCGACCTGGCATTGGCCATGCTCGTCATTCCGCTGACGCTCGTTGCCGGCTACTGGCTGGCAAAGAAGACGTTTGGCGGCGGCGGAGAGGCCGTGCCGGCAGGCACGCCTGCTGCACCATCCGCAGGTGCGCCTGAAGCACAAGCCCGCATGGCCGAGCATAGCGGGGCCGATGGCAGCGATGCTGCACCATCCCAAGCCCAGGCGGCACCATGGCTGCCCTTCCGCGTCGCGGGCGCTGCGCTGCGCATGCCGCATGGCGATTCGCCCGCCGAACTGATGGCAGCCTTCGCGGAGGGACAAGCGCGGCTCGACCTCGATCCCGAACTGACCGACACGCAAGGCTTCCCCTTGCTTGCAGGCCGAGTGGCGGATGTCGATCTGACGCCGCTGGAAGAATGGCTTGCGACCCAGCCGCCCGTGCAGCGCGCACCGGCGGCGCAGCATCTGCGCGCCATGGCGATGGGCGGCGAAATCGCCGGCCAATTGGCCTCGCAGGCATCCGACACCGGCAGCGAAGGCTTGCTGCAGCTGCTGCCATTGATTCCGGCTGACTGGCCGCAGTCCACACAAGAGCTGACCGCGCACTGGCTGGCGCACAGCGCGGTCGCCGAAGGCTGGCCGCAAGAGCGCCTCAAATTGCGCCTTGCGACGCCGGCGACACCGCTTGCCGCGCTGCGCGCACTGTCGGCGCAGGCCTCCGGCCCAGCTGCTGCCGTGCCCTTGCTCAGCGCGGTGATTGCATTCGATTCCAGCATCGATGCCGATGCAGTGGAAAATCTCGCCGTCAACGGCAAACTGTATGGCCCCCGCAATCCAAACGGCCGCATGCCGGCGGAAGGGGCGGCAGGCATCCTGCTTCAAGCGCCTGGCCAGCCGGGTGAAGGCCTGCACCTGCTCGCGCTGCATGCAAAGGAATCCGCTGCTCTCAATGAGCTGGCACAGGAAGCGCTCGCGCAAAGGCAAGATGCGTCGCCTGCCTACGTCGCAGCCGACACCGATCACCGCGCGGCATGCATGTCGGACCTGATGCAATGCGTCGACACGTCGGTGCCGGCGCTTGACACCAACAGTTCGCTGGCCTGCATCGGCGCGGCCTGCGGCCATACCGGCGCAGTCGGCGCCCTGGCCGCCATTGCCTTGGCCAATGAACAAGCCACAGACAGCGGCGGCTTCGCGCTCGCCCTGTCGAACACTGAACCAACCCAACGTTTCGCCCTGCTGGTCGGCCCTCTCCCGGCCCCGGCCAGCAAAGCGCCATCCCTTAGCTAACCTTGCAAGAGTAGAAAAAATGATGCAAAGAATCCGGGACATCCTGACTTCGCGCACCGCCTTCCTGACTTATGGATGGACTGCCTTCGCGGCATTCCTTCTGCTGGCGGCAGCACTTCTGGAATTGCCTTACACCCTGGCGTTCGCCGTACTGGGCGGCGCGCTGCTGCTTGGCATAATGGTCTGGTCGTGGCGCCGCTACCGCGCGCGCCGCGCCGCCCGCCAGCTGGGAGGCATGCTGGAACAGCAGGCCGTTACGCCGGCCAAGGCGGACACCGCCCCGCGCCATGAAACGGAAGCCCTGCGCAAGCGCATGCTCGATGCGATCCAGACCATCAAGACGTCCAAGCTCGGACTGCGCTCCGGCAGCGCCGCGCTTTACGAACTGCCTTGGTACATGATCATCGGTAACCCGGCCGCAGGCAAAAGCACGGCGATCGCCAACTCCGGCCTGCAATTCCCGCTGGCCGGCAGCCGCATCGTGCAAGGCGTGGGCGGCACCCGCAACTGCGACTGGTTCTTCACCACCGACGGCATCCTGCTCGACACCGCGGGCCGCTACGCAGTCAACGACGAGGACCGTGCCGAATGGTTCGGCTTCCTCGGCCTGCTGAAGAAATACCGCAAGAAGGCGCCGATCAACGGCATCATCATCGCCGTCAGCATTGCCGAACTGACCGGCAAGCGTCCTGAATTCGCTATCGAACTGGCCAAGAACCTGCGCCAGCGCGTGCAGGAGCTGACGGAAAAACTGGAAGTGCATGCTCCGGTCTATATCGTCTTCACCAAGGCGGACCTGATCAACGGCTTCACAGAATTCTTCCACGATTGCGAAATCGGTGAGCGCGACCGCGTGTGGGGCGCTACCCTGCCCTACCGTAAGAACCAGCAGAATGAAGACCTGCTGCAACAGTTCGACGCACGCTTTGAAGAGCTGTACGACGGCCTGAAGGAAATGAGCCTGGCCAATATGGCCCTGCAATGGCGCGAGCGCCTCCCGTCCGGCGTGTTCACCTTCCCGCTCGAATTCAATTCGGTGAAGGCGCCGCTGCGTACCTTCATCGCGACACTGTTCGAGGAAAATCCGTTCCAGTTCAAGCCTGTGTTCCGCGGCTTCTACTTCACCAGCGCGCTGCAGGAAGGCGAAGGCGTTTCGGCAACCTCGCACCGCGTGGCGCAGCGTTTCGATTTGAGCCTGCAACGACAGGAACATCACGACAGCGAGCAGCAACACGGCTACTTCCTGCTCAAGCTGTTCCGCAACGTGATCTTCGCGGACAAGAATCTGGTGGCGCAATATGCCAGCCCGGCCAAGACACGCATGCGCTATGCGGCCTTCTTCGGCGCGGTGGCGCTAAGCGGCCTGCTGCTGGGTGGCTGGAGCTGGTCCTATATGGGCAACCGCCAGCTCGTCGCCAACGTGCAGGCCGACCTGGATAAAGCAGTCAAGCTGCAGAAGCAGCGGCCTGACCTGGCGGCCCGCCTGGAGGCGCTGGAAATCATGCAGGACCGTATCGAGCAGCTGGCGCGCTTCCGCGACGACCGTCCGCTATCGGTCAGCCTTGGTTTGTACCAGGGCGGCCTGCTGGAACGTAAGCTGCGCGAGGAATACTTCGCCGGCGTGCGCGAAGTGATGCTGAAACCAGTCGGCCAATCGCTGGAGTCCTTCCTCGGCGAGGTAAATGCCAATGCGGACCGCCTGCAGCCACTGGTGCGCAATGCCGCAGCAGCAGCCGGAGCAACCTCCGCACCGGCCGTTGCGCAGGCCGCGGCGCCGCAGCAGTTCAAGGACGCTTCGCCGGAGAACGTGGAAGATGCATACAACGCGTTGAAGGCTTACCTGATGCTGGGCGATAAGTCGCGCGCAGAAGCGAGCCACCTGAACGACCAGCTGACGCGCTTCTGGCGCGTGTGGCTGGAGTCGAACCGTGGCAGCATGCCGCGCGAACAGATGATACGCAGCGCCGAACGCCTGATCGGCTTCTACCTGTCCGAAATCAACGATCCATCCTGGCCGCAAATTGAAAACCGCCTGGCCCTGGTCGATCAGTCACGCAACACCCTGCGCGGCGTGGTGCGCGGCATGCCGGCGCGCGAGCGGGTGTATGCCGACGTGAAGGCGCGCGCCTCTACGCGCTTCCCGGCCATGACCGTGGCCCGCATCGTCGGTGAACAGGACCGCGAACTGGTCCTGGGCAGCTATTCGATTTCCGGCGCCTTCACTCGCGCCGCATGGGAGGGCTATGTGCGCGACGCCTTCAAGGAAGCCGCCAACCGAGAACTGCAAAGTGCCGACTGGGTGCTGAAAACCGCGACGCGCGACGACCTGACGCTGGAAGGCAGCCCGGAACAGATCCAGAAAGCGCTGGTCGACGCCTACAAGAACGACTACGCCAAGGAATGGCAGAAATTCATGCAGGGCGTCGCCATCAAGGACCTGGAAGGCTTTGAGTCCGCCGCGGCGGCAATGAACCGCCTTGGCGACCCACAGACTTCGCCAATCTCCAAGCTGGTGAACACCGTCTACCAGGAAACCTCGTGGGACAACCCTTCCTTGCTGGATTCAGGCCTGCAGCGCGCCCAGCGCAGCGTTGGCGACTGGTTCCGCGAAATGATCCTGCGCCAGAAGCCGTCGCAAGTGAACGTCAACCTGCCGACCAGCACGACGCCGGGCGCCCCGCTGCCACTAGGCCCTGTTGGCCGCGAGTTCTCCGGCGTGGCGCAACTGGTGGTCGCCAAGGACAAGGACGCTTCGCTGATGCGCGGCTATATGGAAAGCATGGGCAAGCTGCGCGCCCGCTTCAACCAGATCCGCAACCAGGGCGATCCGGGCCCTGGCGCCAAGCAGCTGATGCAGCAGACGCTCGATGGAAGCGGCTCCGAACTGGCCGACGCCCTGCGCTACGTCGACGAGCAAATGCTGGTCGGCATGAACGACCAGCAAAAGCAGGCGATCCGTCCGCTGCTGGTACGTCCGCTGATGCAGACCTTCGCCGTGATCGTGCAGCCGACCGAAACCGAAATCAACAAGGTCTGGGCCGCACAGGTGCTGGAGCCGTTCCGCAAGGACCTGCAGGCCAAGTATCCGTTCGCTGCCGATTCGCGCGTCGAAGCAAGCAATGCCGAGATCGGCCAGGTCTTTGGTCCGGATGGCGCGGTGGCGAAATTCTTCAACACCACCATCGGCCCACTGGTCGTACGTCGCGGCGATGCACTGAGCGCCAAGACCTGGGCCAATATGGGCATTACCCTGTCGCCGGCGGTCGCCAACGCCTTCCCAGGATGGATCGCGCCGCTGAGCGCAAACGGCGTGGCCAACCAGGCCGCCAGCAGCGAGGAAGCGCAGACCCGCTTTGAACTGCAAACCGTGGCCGTTACCGGCGTCAGCGAATACACCATCGAGATCGATGGCCAGTCCGTGCGCTGGAAAGGCCAGCAGCAGCCGTGGGTGCCGATGGTGTGGCCTAACCCGCAAGGCGTGCCAGGCTCGCGCATCACCGCCTTCACCCCCGACGGCAAGAAAGTGGTGGTGCTGGAAGAACTGGGACACTTCGGCCTGAAGAAGATGATCGACGCCGCAGATCGCAAGCGCCGTCCGGATGGCAGCTTTGAATTGAACTGGACCGCCGGCGGCGTGACCGTCGCTGCAAACCTGCGCCTGCTGCCTTCCGCCCCTGCGGCTCCGGCAGCGGCGCCAGTCCAGGCCAGCCAGGGCTTCCGCAAGCTGCGCCTCCCCGACACCGTGGTAGGCGAACCAGCCACGGTATCGGCGGCAGGCACACAAGCCATCGCCGCTGCGGGAGGTGCGCAATGATCCGCCCAGCCACTTCCAGTGCGGCCATCGGCTACTTCGGCAAGATCCCGAGCCGAGCCGACTTCGTGAAAGGCGGCAGCGATCCCAAAGTGCTGCAGGTCCTGGACGACTGGCTGGCACGCTCGATGGATATGCTCAGTACCGACGCACGCTGGAAGCTGACTTACGACGCGGTACAGCCGCTGCACTTCGCCCTGTTCGGGCCGCGCCGCCGCGCCGCCATCGCCGGCCATATTTCGGCCAGCAGCGACCAGTCCAGCCGCCGCTTCCCCTTCCTGATGGCGGGCAGCGTCGACGTCGACGAGCCCTCGGCCTTCGCCGCCAACAGCCCGCTGGTGCTGACCCGTTTGTGGAACCGCCTGGAAAACCTGAGCGGGGGTGTGCTCGGTGCGGAAGATGCAGCCGCGCCGCTGCAAGCGCTGAACGGCAATACGGTCGAGCTGGACTTGCGGGCCACCGCCTACGATGCTGCCTTTGCCGACTTCCTGGAACTGCAGACGATTGGCGGGCTGGATGCCATGCTGGCGCAGGCCGGCTTTGCGGGCAACGTGCGGCAAGTGCTGCTGGCCCTTGGCATGCTGCTGCAGCCAGTCATGGCGAGCAGTTCGAGCCGGCTGGAGAAAAGCCTGGTGCTCCCGTTGCCGACCGATCCGATGTACCGCTACCTGGTGGCGGCATTCTGGATGCATGTGGTGACGCCGTTCCTGGCGCGCGCCGACTTCGAACTGTCGCTGTTCGTCACGCGGCTGGACGAGAAACCGGTGCTGGTACTGGGTTTCAGCGGTGCTTCGCCGCAAACCCTGCTGGGCATCATGGATCCGCGCGTCGGCGAAGACCATCACATCAGCTTTGACCACCTTGATTGGGTCGAAGACCAGGTCAATGAGGACTATGCGATTCAAAAAGTATCCACATACCTCGACCAGCCCGGCCTTTCCCTGAAATCTGCGCGCGACTCGCTGCGCACTTCCTTTATTGGAAACTGATATGCGTTACCTCCCTCTCCTCCTGCTGTGCGCCGCCAGCGTGGTGCACGCGCAAATGCCGGGACAGATTGTCGCCAGCGGCACCGTGGCCGACGAGGCAAGCAAAGCCGCCGTCCTGACCAGGCTGCGCGAAATCTACGGCGCCGACAAAGTGCTGGACCAGATCACCATCGGCCAGGTCACCACGCCCGCCAACTGGAGCAGCAATGTGCAAAAGCTGATCACACCTGAGTTGAAGCAGGTCAGCAAAGGTACGCTCAAGATCGACGGCACCACCGTCAGCGTACGCGGCGAAGTCGCCAACGAAGCAACCCGCCAGCGCATCGCCAGCGATTTCGCGACCAGCTTGAATCCAACCTACACAGTCACCAACGGCTTGCGCGTATCGGCAGCCGACCAGGGCGTACTTGACCGCACCTTGGCCAACCGCATCGTCGAATTCGAAAGCGGCCAGGCAGTGCTGACGCCCGCCGGCAAATCCATCCTGGATGAAATGAGCGCCGCCATGGTGAAGCTGAAGGGCCAGAAGTTTGAAGTGATCGGCCACACCGATAACGTCGGCCTGCGCGCCAGCAACCAGAACCTGTCGCAGGCCCGTGCTGAAGCGGTACGCAACTACCTGTCCGGCAAGGGCATTCCGGCCGAGACCCTGGTGGCATCGGGCCAGGGACCGGACCGCCCTATCGCCAGCAACGATACGGCGGAAGGCCGCGCGCGCAACCGCCGCATCGAATTCCGCATGGCGCAATAAACGAGGAGAACATGATGTTTAATGCAGAAACCCTGCTGGCGCCGATCTCGCCGGCGCAACCTTCTGGCGCCGACCTGTCCTTCTCCAGCGATTTCGATGCCATCGCACAGGCACGCCGTTTCGACGATCCTTCGCTGGAACAGGGCGAATGGGTGACGGAGCTGAAAGAGGCCGACTGGTCTTTCGTGGTATCGCGATGCAGCGCCATCCTGGGCGAAAAGACAAAGGATTTACGCGTAGCAGTGTGGCTGGCGGAAGCTGCAGCCAAGCAGCACCGCATGCAAGGCCTGGGCGAGGCCTTCCGCCTGCTGGCGGGGCTATGCCGGGAATTCTGGGACAAGGGACTTTACCCTGAGCCGGATGGCGACGATATGGAACAACGCATCGGCAACCTGGCATGGATCCTGGGCCGCACCCCTACCCTGCTGCGCGAAATGCCGCTGACCGAAGGCCAGGGCACGGCGTTTTCCGCCATTGACTTCGAGATGGCGCGCAAGCAGGCCAGCCTGCCCGAACACGCGCGCAATCCGGACTGGCCCAAGCTGGCCGATATGGAAACGGCCCGCTCGCGCAACTCGCCGCGCTTCCGCGAGCAGTTCGCGACCGATGCGCGCTATTGCATGGATGCCTTGCGCGAACTGGAACAGGCGGCCGACGAATGCCTGGGCAATGACAGCCCCGGATTTGCTGCTGCACGCGATGCGGTGCAGGCAATGATCGACGCCATGCCTTCGCATGCGGGGCTGCCGGCGACGGTCAGCACACCGCTTGGCGCGGCGCCTGCCGGCGAGCAGATCATCATTGCGCAGCCCTTGAACGCGGGCGTTCAGCCTAGCGGGCCGGTCAACTCCCGTGCGCAGGCAATTTCGCAATTGCGCGAGATCGCCAGCTTCTTCCGCCGCACGGAACCGCACAGCCCTGTTTCCTATTTTGCGGACAAGGCTGCAGATGCGGGCGAACAGGACCTCCACACCTGGCTGCGCAGCGTCGTGAAAGACGCTGGCTCCTTGCAGCATATCGAGGAGATGCTGGGCATCCCCCCGAATAATTAAACCACGCTGTAGCTGAAATTCCCCTGCTGGTCGGCCGCTACTTCGATGCGGCCGATCGCACTTCCCTCCGCCATCTTCGCCAGCACCGCTTCCGCAATCTCCGGCAGCAGCGTGCCATTCAGGATATTGTCCACATTGCGGGCGCCGGAATCGACTTCCGTGCAGCGCGCCAGAACGGCTTCCACCAGCGCTTCGTCGTAATGGAAGGTCGCCTTGTGGTTGGCAGCCACGCGCTGGCCGATGCGGTCCAGCTTCAGGGTGATGATACTGGCCAGGACGTCGTCGCCCAGCGGGTAGTACGGCACCACTTTCAGGCGGCCGAGGAAGGCTGGCTTGAAGGCTTTCACCAGCTGCGGGCGGATGGCCGCTTCCAGTTCTTCCGGCGTCGGCATTTCCTCGCCTTCCTTGTTCAGGCAAGCCTGCATCATCGTGGCCGAACCGACGTTCGAGGTCAGGATGATGATGGTGTTGCGGAAGTCGATTTCGCGGCCCTCCGCATCGTCCATCACGCCTTTGTCGAAGACCTGGAAGAAGAGTTCCAGCACGTCCGGGTGGGCTTTTTCCACTTCGTCCAGCAGGACCACACTGTACGGGTTGCGGCGCACTGCTTCAGTCAGGACGCCGCCTTCACCATAGCCTACGTAGCCTGGCGGCGAGCCTTTCAGGCCGGATACGCTGTGGGCTTCCTGGTACTCGCTCATGTTAATGGTGACCATCTTGCGTTCCCCGCCATACAGCGCATCCGCCAGGGCCAGCGCGGTTTCAGTCTTGCCGATGCCGGATGGGCCGACGAAGAGGAAGACGCCTTTTGGCTTGTTCGGATCGTCCAGGTTGGCGCGCGCCGTGCGCACGCGCTGGGCCACGGCCTCGATCGCATGCGGCTGGCCGATAACCCGCTCTTCCAGCGCAGGGCGCAGTTTCAGGACCGCCTGGATTTCATCCTTGACCATTTTGCCAAGCGGGATACCGGTCCAGCCGGCGACAATTTCCGCCACCACGTTGCCGTCCACCTGCACCGGCACCATCGGCGCCTCGCCTTGCAGCGCGCGCAGCTCTTTCAGCAGCGCCTGGATGTCGTGCGCCTGGCTCGCAACACCGCCGTCTTGCGCGGCCGATGCGGCCTCGACACCTGCGCGGGCTTCGCCGATCTGCGCAGCCAAGGCCTTCTCCTGCTCCCAGCGCGCTTGCAGCCCCGCGAGCTCCTCCTGCGCGGCGGCGCGCTGGCCGGCAAGTTCCTGCAGGCGCTCTTCATGCGCACCGCCGGCCGCCAGTTCGCGTTCCAGCGCTCCTGTTTCGGCAGCCATCCGCTCCAGGCGCCGCTGCAGCGATTCGATCAGGGCGGGAGTGGCGCTCTGTCCCAGCGCCACCTTGGCGCAAGCGGTATCAAGCACGCTGATCGCCTTGTCCGGCAGCTGGCGGCCCATGATGTAGCGATGCGACAGGCGCACCGCCTCGGTAATTGCCTCGTCGAAGATGCGCACATTGAAATGCTTCTCCATCAACGGCGCCATGCCACGCAGCATGGCGCAAGCCAGATCCTCGCTCGGCTCCTCCACCTTGATCACCTGGAAGCGCCGCGCCAGCGCCGCATCTTTTTCAAAATATTTCTTGTACTCGCCCCAGGTGGTGGCGGCGATGGTGCGCAGTTCGCCACGGGCCAAGGCGGGTTTGAGCAGGTTGGCCGCGTCATTCTGGCCGGCCTGGCCGCCGGCGCCGATCATGGTGTGCGCCTCATCGATGAACAGGATGATCGGCGTTGGGCTGCGGCGCACTTCATCGATCACATTTTTCAGGCGGTTTTCGAACTCGCCCTTCACGCTGGCGCCGGCTTGCAGCAGGCCCATATCAAGGGTATGGATCGCCACGCCCTTCAGCACATCCGGCACATCGCCCTGCGCGATGCGCAAGGCCAGGCCTTCCACAACGGCTGTCTTGCCGACACCCGCCTCGCCGGTCAGGATAGGATTGTTCTGGCGGCGGCGCATCAGGATATCGATCGCCTGTCGGATCTCCGCATCGCGGCCGATCACCGGATCAACCTTGCCGGCGCGAGCGCGCTCGGTCAGGTTGGTCGTGAACTGGTCCAGTGCAGGCGTCTTGCCGGCAGGCTGCTGCATTTCGCCAACCGGATCGCCGCCCAGCGCGCCATCAGTGCCTGCCCCGGCCGCACGCGTCGCTGCCGCCGCTTCGGCTTCTTCCGAATTGGCCGCCAGCTTGTCCAGGTGATGCTTGATATCGTCCGCCTGGAAGCGATGGAATAGCGACGAGCTGCGATATGCCAGCTGCGACAGTTCGGCATCCGTCAGCATGGCCTGCAAAAGATGGCCGCTGCGGATAAACACCTGCTGGCCCGCCTGCAGGTCGAGCGAGGCAATCAGCCACGCGTGTTCGAACAGTTTTGGCAGGCGAGCCGAAAACACCGGCGTACGGGCATTGCCGCTGCGGAAGCGGGCGATCTCCGCCTGCAGGTCCGCCTGCAGGCGGCTGGTATCGACTTCGAAATGGCGCGCCAGCAGCACCATATCGCTGCGCGGATTTTCCAGCAGTGCAAGCAAGAGGTGCTCCTGGTCCACCTCATACTGGCCCAGGCCAACGCAGATGCTCGCAGCACGGGTCGCCGCATTGCGGCAAGTGTCGTTCAATTTCCCGATCAGGGTCTTCAGGTTGATGCTCATCGAGCTTTCCTTATGTCGTTAATCCGTGGATGAAGTAGCGGACGTCGGCGCGGTCTTCTCCCGCACTGTCGCCCGGCATGAAACTGTCCCAGCCCAGGCGAGCACCGGCGCCGAGCGATGCGCCGCCGACGTCCTCGGCGCGCAGCACCAGGCAGATTTCGTATTCCAGCGATACGCCGGTGAACATCGTCAGCAGCTTGTCCAGCGCCAGCGCCGCACTGCCGCCCGGCAGGAAGGCGTCGAAGTCGTTGCGCCGCAGCGGTCCGACCGTCAGGCGCATGCGCAAGTCGCGCTGCCACACGCGCGAGCCGATCATGGCGGTGGCGCCCAACTGCGCCTGCTCCCCGCCAAGCATGGTCTGCTGCTGCCCCGGGACTTCGCACCAGCAGCCGACAAACTGCGTCGCCACCATCGGCACGCGGAAGTATTCGCCCAGCACGCGCGCCATGGTTGTTGCCGACGCTGGACGCTGGCGCAGCGCAGTAGCGAAATAGGCCAGCGATTCGTCACGCACCGCCCCCGAAGATCCGGCCGCTCCACCGCCGCCCAGCCTTTGCACCAGCCCTTTGCTGCCAAGCCCGCCCAGCGCCAGCAGCAAAGGCAGGAAGCGATCCTGTCCATCCACCTGGTATTTCAGCTCAAGGCGGTATTTGCGCCAGGCCTCGTAGAACAGCGACAGTGAGCGCGTGGAGAACGCGTCAAGGAAGGCGCGCGGTCCCTCGTCCTTTTCGTACAGCTGGTGCGCAGCAATGGTTTCGGTGTAATGGGCAGGCAAGGCGCCGGCGCTACCCAGGAAGCCCATGAAATTGGGCGTCATCCGCAGGTAGCGCAACTGCTTGCCGTGCAGCGCCTCGGCCAATGCAGGCGCTGTCGGCAGGATTTCGCGCGGTTCCGGACGCAAGGAATCAAGCTGGCTCGCCGGGAAACGCAGCGTCAGCGAATTCTGGAAGCGCATGAAGTTGGCAATCGCCCCTTCCTGCGCCACGCCATTACGGCGCAGCCATAGCTCAACCATCCGCACCGCCTGGAAGAACTGGAAGCGGAACGGCTCGGCGAACAGGCGCTCGATTACAGCAGGCTCAAATCGCCGCTTCGCGGTGTGCATCGCAGCAGCTCCTCCCCTGACTTCGCGGCCACCACGACCAGTTGTGTAAAGCTGTTGGCATGCACGTACAGCCCCAGGAAGCGTTCGATCACCTGGGCGAACGCATGGATGCCGCTGCCGACAAAGGCTTCTTCATCGACCGACAACCGCACTTCCATGCCACGCACGACGCACGCAAATGGATTGCCCGCCAGCCAGGCATTGGCCGGCTTGTAGGCCACTGCCTCCAGGCCGCGGATCTGGCGCTGGGTGGCCGCCGATCGCGGCAAGTCGTACAGCGCCAGCATTTCCTGGAACGCTTCCAGACCGCCGCCGGACAGCGACAAGTGGTTCAGCGACAGGTGCGACACCAGCCGCCAGTGGGCGCCATGCCCGCGCTCGAAACGCTGCGACAGCGTTGGTTTGCGCAGGAAGGTGATGCTGCGCACGCTCGATCCGCCTTCCAGGAACAAATCTCCGCCGCGCATGCCGTAGGCCAGCGACGCCGGCAAATCGCGGTTGGTACAGGTCAGCTGCAAGCTCAGGGTATCGGTCTCCACCGCCGCAGGATCGAAGTCGATATCGACAATGGTGATCTCGGTTTCATAGCCCGGGCTTTTCTGCGCCATCTGTTCATCGCGCCGCATCACCCAATAATGGCCGTGCTTTTCCGGCGTCTCGCCGTGGCGCAGCGAATAGAAAGGACGGAATTCCACGATGGATTCGCCCTGCGGCGTCTGGCGCACCATGCGCACCGCATCGATGGCATACACCTCGTAGGCATAGGCGCGGCGCGCATCGGCCAGCACCGGGTAGCTGGCGGCGGTATGCGTGATACGGATCGGCTCTCCGCGCTGGCGGAACAGGTTGACCACCGGCGTGCAGCCCAGCAGGAGGTTATTGGTCGACAGCGTGGACAGCATGCGCGCCGCATGGGTATCGGGCCGCAGTCCGGTCATGGCAATGTGCAGCGTCAGGCGTTTGCAGCCGGTCGGCAGCAGCGCGCACAAGGCCGCCAGGTCGATATCGAAGAAATTGAACTTCTCAGGGAAGCAGAAATATTCCGTCAGCAGGCGGTAGGCCTGGTGCGAACGCGCGGAAAAATCGATCAGCGCATCTTCTTCCTCAAAGCCGGCGGCGACGACGGGAATGCGCGCCAGCGGCAGCCAGCGGCCATTGCCGTCGCATTCCACCCAGGCCTTGGCGCTGCGCATGAAGAGTGCATCGCGCAGCGCAGCGCAGAACGACGGTTCGCCGTCGATGAAAACGCGCAGGCTGGATACGCCCATCGCGGGCAAGCCAATCTGCTCGGACAGGGAATCGATGGTGATCGCCAGGCCGGCGCCGGCGCCAGGCGGCAATTGCACAGCCTCAGGCGCCGCCAATGCGGCCGTGAACGAAGCCTTACTCAGCTCGAGCGGCGCAATGGTTACCGGATAAGAAGTGCGGAAAGTGCACGCGACACCATTGACCGGCCGCGTATTCAGCACCGTGCCGCGTGCGATCTCGCTGGCCGCCGTCAATTGCGCGGCAGTGGCGGCGTAGTCCATGCGCGCGATCGAGCACGATGGAAACGGCCGCAGGTAATGCGGATAAAGCACCTCGAACAGTGCTTCGGTAAATTCGGGATAATCGTCGTCCAGCCGCTTCGACACGCGCGAATTCAGCAGCGCGAAGGACTGGATCATGCGTTCGATATGCGGGTCTTCGCATACCTCGCCGCCAATCAGCAGGCGGCCGGCAATCTTGGGATAGCGCTCGGCAAACTCGCGCGCATAGCGCCGCAGGAAACCCAGTTCGCGCTCGTAATACGGCAGTAACTCTTCCAAATCAAGCTCCCGGCACAGCGCGGCGTGCCTTGCTAATCGTGTAATGCAGGCTGGATGGCTGCAGCACCGCGTCGAAGTTGACCGGTTCCTGTGCCGCATGCAGCACCAGCAGCGCCGTAATGGCGAAATTCAGGCGGTCGATACCGCCCTCCTGCACTTCAAGTGAAGCCCGTACATTGCGCAGGCGCGGCTCATGCCTTGCGATGGCACGCTCCAGGCCCTGGCAAATGGCAGCGCGGTCGTCCGGGCTCGCCAGCGACATGCCGGCGAAATCGTTCAGCCCATAGCTGACGATGGAACGGCCGCACTCCGGAAAACGCTTGAGCAAATGCTCAGGGATGACGGTACGGGTGTTCAGCAGCGCTTCCAGGTCGCGCGCGACGGAATCTTTCATCTCGTCGAGCGACATCCTGTAGACAGCCGCGCTGCCGCCGGCATCGCCAGGCTGCAGCAGCCGGTCCATCAGGCCCGGCGCGAATCCCCTCACCGTCATCAAGTCCCCGCTTAAGCTACCTTGTTGGACGACAGGTCCCAGCCGCCGGAGGTGTTACCACCCGAGCCGCCGCCAACCTTCTGCTGGGTGTACTTCCACTTGACTTTGGAGTACTTCAGCGCCACGTCTTCGGCCAGGATGTCGCCTGGCTTGACTTCTGGAGCGACGCTGGAGATCAGCACGTTTTCCAGTTCGATTTCGAAGTACTTGACGCGGTCGCCCTGGCCGTCAGCGCGCATGAATTCCAGTTTTGCTTTCGGCAGGGTTTTGCCGGAGGAGCAATTCTGCAGCAGCAGTGGCGAAGCCAGGTCGGCCAGCTTGGAAACTACGATATCGCGGTGCTCGGTGCGTTCCGCGGTGTGGCCGCCGCCGGTCGATGCGGTGGCCGACTTAGGCTGCAGGACTTCCCACTGGACGGACTTGACTTCGATCCAATCCTTGTGGGTGGTATCGGTGGACTCGCCTTTGATACCATCAATTTGCAGATAAACGTCGATTGCCATGGTGTTCCTTTCTGTTTCAGTGAAAAAAAATAAAAATTAAGACTTGGTCGATTGCGGCAGCTCCGCGACCAAACGGAGTGAAACGGACAGCTCGTCGAGCTGGAAATGCGGACGCAGGAAGGAAACGGCGCGGTACACGCCAGGACGGCCTGGCACCTCGGACACTTGAACGCTTGCTTCGCGCAGCGGGAACTGCGCTTTTTGCTCCTGGCTGGCGTTATCGTCCAACAGCACATACTGGGTCAGCCAGCGGTTCAGGTAATCCTCGACGTTCGAAGCAGCGGCGAAGCTGCCGATCTTGTCGCGCATCATGGCCTTCATGTAGTGGGCGATGCGGGACACGGCGAAGATGTACTGCAGCTGGGCCGACAGCACGGCGTTGGCATTGGCAGCATCGGTGTTGTACTTGCGCGCCTTCTGCGCGGACTGCGCGCCGAAGAAGGCCGCGTAGTCGGTGTTTTTGCAGTGCACCAGCGAGATGAAGCCAAGGTCGCTCAGCTCCTTCTCGCGGCGGTCGGTGATAGCGATTTCGGTCGGGCACTTCAGCGCCACTTCGCCTTCATCGGTCTTGAAGGTGTGGGTCGGCAGGTCTTCCACCAGGCCGCCGCCTTCCACGCCGCGGATCGCGGCGCACCAGCCGAAGTCCTCGAAGGCGCGGGTCAGGCGCACCCCGAAGGCATAGGCGGCGTTGCACCACAGGTATTTGTGGTGGTCGGTGCCGTCCACGTCTTCCACGAAGTTGAAGCCTTCCACCGTGGCGCCATCGGCCGGGTTGAACGGCAGGCGGCCCAGGAAGCGCGGCAGGGTCAGGCCGACGTAGCGCGAATCTTCCGATTCACGGAACGACTTCCACTTGGCGTATTCCACGGTGTCGAATACTTTCGACAGGTCGCGCGGCTTGCCCAGGTCGGAGTAGGTCTCCAGGCCGAACAGCTCCGGCGAGGCGGCGCTGATGAACGGCGCGTGGGCAGCTGCCGCCACGTGCGACATCTGCTCGACGAAATACATGTCTTCCGGCTGGCGGGTGAACTCAAAGTCGCCGATCAGGGCGCCGAACGGTGCACCGCCGAAGGTGCCGAATTCTTCTTCGTACACCTTGCGGAACATGGCGCTCTGGTCGAATTCCAGGGCGCCCTGGAAGTCCTTGACCAGTTCCTTCTTGGTTGCGTTCAGCAGCTTGATCTTCAGGCCGGTGCCGGTGGCGCTGTTCTTCACCAGGTAATTCAGGCCGGTCCAGCTGCTTTCCAGCTTCTGGAATTCCGGCGCATGCATGATGGCCGACAGCTGCGAGGAAATCAGGCGATCCAGCTCCGCCACGCGGGCGTCGATGGTGGCGGCCAGGTTGTCCGACACCACCACGGTGCCGGCCATGACTTGCTGTGCCAGTTCCGAAATGATGTCGCGCGCACGGGCGTGTTCGGTGGTCGACTTGGCGACCTTGCTTTGCTCGACGATCTGGTCAAGCAGGGTGTGTTCCGCGGTGGCCAGCGCACCGCCGGCGTTCAGTTGGGCCGACATCTCATTCTCCTTTTTCTGGCTTCTGGCCCAGTTCGGCCAGTTTCTCGGTGCTGCGCAGCACGTCGTTCAGCAAGTCTTCCAGCTTGTCGTTGCCGGCCAGCTTGTTGCGCAGGTCGGCCAGCTTGTTGCGCGCTTCGAGCAGCTGGCGCAGCGGCTCTACCTGCTGCACCACCGACTCAGGACGGAAATCCGACATGGCCTTGAATTTCAGGTCAACACCGAACTGGCCTTCGTCGCCCAGTTCATTCGGCACGCGGAAGGTAGCGCGCGGCTCCACGCCTTTCAGCACTTCGTCGAAGTTGTCGCGGTCGATGTTGACGAACTTGCGTTCCTTCAGGCGCTTCTGCTCCACTTCCGAATTGCCCCCGAAATCACCAACGACACCCATCACAAAGGGCAGCTCCTTGTTTTCGATCGCGTCGCCGATTTCCACGTCATAGGTCATCTGGACCCGTGGCGGACGGATTTTCTGCAGGCGCTTCTGGACGCTTTCGCTCTTGGACATGGCTTCTCCTTGTTTGGACTAGTGGGTTATTTCAGTGCGCCGAAAGGATCGGCGCTTGGGGTGGATGCCTTGGATGCCGCAGGTGCAGCAGCGGGCTTGCGCGCTGCCGCGGTACGCACCGGCTTGGCCGGTTTTTCCGCAGCGGCTGGTACCAGCACGGTTTCGCCCAGGCTTTCGCGCAGCAGCTTGGCCAAGTCTTGCGATTCGGTGCGGATGGAGCCGGACAGGTTGTTCTGGCGGCTCAGGTCTGCCAGCGCACGGGTCGACAGGCGCAGGCCGGAAATGGCGATGATGCTGTTGGCCAGCTGGTCGGATGGGTCGCGCACCAGGATCTCCTGCGCGCTCACGATCGCCTCGCCATACTGCCCTGCGTCATAACGCGTCTGGGCCATATTCACCCATGGCTGTTTGTCGGCCGGATAGACCTGTGCGGTTTCCTTCCACAGCGTGATGGCCTGTTCCTGCTTGCCTGCGGCCTTGGCTTCGCTGGCCTTGGCCAGCAAGTCTTCCAGCTTCGGCTTGGCCGGCACCGCGGCTACTTTGGGAGCGCTCATGGTGGAGCAAGCGGACATCGAAGCAGCAAATGCTGCAACGCACAAAATACGGGAGATAACAGTGATTTTCTTCATAACTAACCTCGTAGGACGGACAAATAGCTTTTTTACAATAGTTGCATCCGACGAACGTTAGCAGAAAAAAAATATTACCCACGCACAATTGAATCTCACCAAAATTCACACCCCCGCGCACGATTGAGCCTTTAAGTACAAGGTTTTTGCGAAGATGTTATTGTTCTGGCACTTACCAGAAAACAATTATCAGAAGGATCACAGATGGCCAGCAAGGTGTTATGGGGCGAAGGATTGTTTCTGCGCCCTCAGCATTTCCAGCAACAAGACCGCTACCATGAGCACCGTGTGCATCGCAGCGTAAAAGCCGTGCATCCGTATGCGTGGGGCGTCGACCGGCTGGCAATCGATATGGAGGCGCTGGCGCACAACACCCTGCGCCTGCTTGAACTTTCACTGGTACTGCCTGATGGGGAATTGATCGAAGCGCCGGGCAGCGACAACCTGCCGGAAGCGATCGATCTTGGCCAGCTGGCGCAATCGCAGCACAGCGTGACGTGGTATGCCGCCCTGCCCGTGTTCAAGCATTTCGGCGGCAATTTCGCGCAGGCCGGCCAACCGGCCAACGGCGCCCGCTTCGCACAAGCGAATGTCGACACGCCGGACCTGTACACGCAGGCCGCGCAAGCCGAACTGGCCTACCTGAAAAAAACCCTGCGCCTGGTATCCGACGCCGAACCGCGCGAAGGCTATGTGTGCCTGCCGCTGCTGCGACTGCGCCGCCTGTCCACCGGCGGCTTCGAACTTGATCCCGCTTTCGTGCCGCCCAGCCTGACCATCCGCAGCGCTCAGCCCCTGTTCCTGCAGCTGCGCCGCCTGCTCGACGCATTGCAAGCCAAGGTCAACGCCTTGTACGGCCACCACCGCGAGCCAAGCCGCAACGTGATCGAATTCCGCAGCGGCGACATGTCGACCTTCTGGCTGCTGCATACCGCCAGCACGGCATTCGCGTCGCTGTCGCACTACTACCATAATCCCGAGCTGCATCCGGAGCGGCTGTACGAGCAGTTGCTGTCGCTGGCCGGCGCCTTGATGACCTACTCGCGCAGCTGGTCGCTCTCCGACCTCCCGCCCTATCGCCACGACGATCCCGGTCCGGCTTTCACGCAGCTGTACATGATCGTGCGCGAACTGCTCGACACCGTGATCTCGTCGCGCTACTTCGCCATCGCCCTGTCGCAACCAAAGCCCGCCCACCATCGCGGCATGCTCGATTCCGGCAAGATCAGCGAAGCCACGACTTTCTACCTGGCCGTTGGCGCCGAGATGCCGCAAGTGGAGCTGGTGGACGTGGTGCCGCTCCGATTCAAGGTCGGCGCACCGGACGACGTGGAAAAACTCGTGCTCTCCGCCATGCCCGGCGTGCGCCTGACGCATGCGCCGCAAGTACCGGCCGCCGTGCCGGTACGTCCCGACACCTGCTACTTCACCCTGGACGCCAAAGGCCCGCTGTATGAACGCATGCTGCAGGCCCAGTCCATCGAAATCTACGCGCCGTCCGGCATGCGCGAACTGCGACTCGAATTGATTGCTGTGAACTCCTGAACCAGAGCAGAACATGAATACCATCGCCCCGCCTTCCCTGATGGCCGAATCGGCCGCCGCCCCTGCCTCCAATGCCACATTGCTGGACCTGATGTACGACGGCTTCTACGCCCTGTTCATGCTGAAGAACGGCAGCGCCCCGCAGGACCACGCTGAATTCCAGTCGCGCATGACGCGTTTCCTCGACGACTTTGGCCGCAACGCGCGCAAGAAAGGCGCATCGGCCGACGATATCGACGCATCGAAATACGCCTTCTGCGCAGCGGTGGACGAAATCATCCTGCGCTCCCACTTCTCGATCCGCGACGCCTGGGAAATGAAGCCGCTGCAATTGACATTGTTCGGCGACCAGCTGGCGGGCGAAAACTTCTTCAACCGCCTGGACGCATTGCGCACGCGCAGCAGCGAACACATTGAAGCACTCGAAGTGTTTCATATGTGCCTGCTGCTTGGTTTCCAGGGCCGCTACATCCTCGAGGGCTCGGAAAAACTGGGCTACCTCACCAGCCGCCTGGGCGACGAAATCGCCCACATGAAGGGCCGCCGGCCAGGATTCGCACCGCATGCCGAGCGCCCCGACCAGGTGATGCACAAGCTGCGCAGCGATCTTCCTCTGTGGGTGCTGTGCTCCGTGTTCGCACTGATCTCCGCGCTGGCTTATATCGGCCTGCGCACCTCGCTGTCCCACCATACCGAGCAGCAGGTGAGCGCTTATAACGACGTGGTGCGCATGGCGCCACGCCAGGCCAATATCACGATCACACTGCCGTGATGCGCACGTTGTTCGGCACGGGCCTGAGCCAGCATGGCCGCCTGTTGACGCTTTCCAGCGCCCAGGAGTCGGGCCTGCCGGAAAGCCTGATGGCGGAACGCTTCTTTGGCCGCGAAGGCGTGAATGAGCTGTTCCGCTTTGAAGTTGATGCTCTGAGCACCTCGAGCAGCCTGGAGCTGGGCCAATTCATCGGCGAAGAGCTCACCATCCGCCTGTTACAGCCCGACGGCAGCCGCCGTTCATGGCATGGCCTGTGCACGCAAGCCAGCTGGCTCGGCGCAGACGGCGGCGTGGCGCGCTATCGCCTGCGCCTGGAACCCGCGCTGGCCTTGCTGCGCCTGCGCCGCGACAACTACATCTTCCAGGACAAATCCGTGCGCGACATCGTGCAGGACCTGCTGGCCGACTATCCGCAAGTGCGGCTCGACTTCGACGCCACACAGGAACTGGCGACGCGCGCCACCTGCACGCAGTACCGCGAAAGCGATTTCGACTTCCTGTGCCGCATCCTGGCATCCGAAGGCCTGAACTGGCGCTTCCAGCACGACCAGGACGAGCAACCGGCACCGGACGGCCACTCGCGCCACCGGGTCGTGATCTTCGACAGCAAGGCGAAGCGCCCGGCCGTGCAAGCATTGCGTTTCCACGGCGTGCGCGCCACGGAGCGCGACGATTCCATCGACCAGTTCTCCGCCCGCCGCGCCATCGCGCCCAATGCCGTCAGCATCGCCAGCTGGGACCCGGCGCAGGTAGCGGCGCCAGCGGCCGAACAAGCGAGCAATCTCGACGCCGGTGAACTGCCCTCCATGTCCATCTACGACGGCAGCGAAGAGCGCAGCTACACCGAAAACGGCTCAGCCGACGGCCACAGCCTGCTGATGCTGCAGGCCGCCGAACTGGCGAACAAGCAGTTCACCGGCGAAGGCTCCGCGCGCCGCCTCGTTGCCGGCAACAATTTCGCACTGACCGGCCACGAACGCTTCGACGGCGACGAATTCACCACGCTATGGGTCGAACACGAAGCCCGCAACAACTTCACGCCATCGCTGAAGGCCGGTCCTGGCGTCGCCCCCGGCACCTACCGCAACCGCTTTGCCTGCGTGCGCGCCGCCGTAGCACTGGTCCCGCCCGTGACTGCCCTGCGGGTGCGAGGTGCTGCGCTCGGCGCACAAACCGCCCTGGTAGTCGGCCTGCCCGATGCGACCAACACCACGCAGCGCGGCCAACAGATCCGCATCCAGTTCCCATGGCAGCGCGGCGCGGGCGCCAACCCTGGCGGCATCCAGCACAACACCGAGTCGGAAGGCAATGCGCCCGGCGACGACAGCTCAGGCACTTGGGTGCGCGTGGCCGAAGCGCTTGCAGGCCCGAATTTCGGCAGCCAGTTCACGCCCCGCATCGGGACCGAAGTACTGGTCGATTTTATCGAGGGCGATATCGACAGGCCGATCGTCGTGTCACAGCTCTACACGGGCAGCGACATTCCGCCCTTCTCCGCAGGCGTCGATTCCAGCGCCAACCATGCCGGCGTGATCTCCGGCATCCATAGCCACAGCCTGGATGGCGGCGGCTACAACCAATGGGTGCTGGACGACACCAGCCAGCAACTGCGCATGCGCCTGGCCAGCAGCACCGCCGCAAGCCAGCTGAATTTGGGCCACATCGTGCAACAGGCGCCCGACTCCGCCACGCGCGGCGCCCATCGCGGCACCGGCTTCGAACTGCGCACAGACGCCTGGGCCGTGCTGCGCTCCGGCGAAGGGCTGCTGCTGACAACCAGCCGCCGCGGCGCACAAGGCAGCGGCATCGCCTCCACCCAACTGGAAGCCGACGACGCCATTGCCCGCCTGCGCGCCGGCCAGGCGCTCGCCGAAAGCCTGGCGAAACCCGCCGGCCAGCAGCACGCCCTGTACAGCGCCGACGCCATTAAGGCGCAGCAAGACCTGATCAAGCAGCTCGACCCGAAACAGGAAGGCAAATACGACGGTTCCGTCAACGGCCACACCGCGCAACGCGCCCAGTCCGGCGCGCGCGACCTCGATTCCGCCAAGCCCGTCGAACGCTTCGGTGGAGCCGTCACCGTGATCGACAGCGTGGACAGCATCAACTTCGCCACGCCCGCCTCTACCCTGCTGTTCGCTGGCGAACAACTGCACTGGACCAGCGGCTCCGACCTGCACCTTACCGCCGCCGAAACCTATTCCAGCGTGGCCGCCAACGCCACGACGCTGTTCACTCGCGAAGGCGGCATCAAGGGCATCGCCGGCAACGGCGACGTCACGCTGCAAGCCAACTCCGGCGAGCTGGAAATCCTGGCGGACAAAGAAGTCGTGATCCTGTCGGTCAACGACGGCATCGAGATCAAGGCCAACAAGAAGATCGTCCTGCACGCAGGCCAATCCTCGATCGTACTTGAAGGCGGCAACATCACCTTCGCCTGCCCTGGCAACTTCACAGTTAAATCGGCCAAGCATGAATTCAATTCCGGAGCCAACATGCCCGCCGAACTGACAGTTCTCCCTGCATTCCTGTCGAAGTCAAATAACTTTATTGCCCTCGACTATCGAGATGCCGATGGAGATCCCATGGCAGGGGTGAAATACAAAATCAAATTCGAGGGCGGGAAGATCATTGCGGGTACCCTTGATCAGAAAGGACGAGCACGCCACGAAAACGTTCCAGAGCAACCGAAATTTACCGAATATGAATTGCGTGAGCCATTATCGGAGAAGCCATGGTCTTCACTGCAGGAAATGGTCGCCAAAGCGGAAAGTAAGTTTAGAGCATAAGAGTAGCCATGAATGACGAATTCGAGAATGCGCTGACCTGGTTCCAGGCAGCACCGGCCAATTGGCTAAAGAGCGCGAGGCAAGATTTAACCGCCTGTGCCGAATGGATTTGGGGCGTACTTCAAGGCGACTTCAACGAAGAAGCTACAACAGCACAAACCGTCACGTCCACCGCGATTTCGATGATCCCTTTCGTGGACCAAATCTGCGATGTGCGTGACGTTATCGCCAACTGCAAGAAAATCAATCACGAGCCAAGTGAGAGCTGGCATTGGGTTGCCCTTGCTTTGACTTTGATCGGCCTTTTTCCAACGCTTGGTTCCTTGTTCAAGGGATGTGGCAAAGTGATGTTCGCCTCAATCCGCAAAGCGTCTCATGCGTCCGGAGCGGCTAAGGCGACCAGCCATGCAATTGATGCAGCGATCAGAAACCTGAATAACTTTCTCGCTCGCCCTGAAGTGCGAAAGACGCTTAAAGCTCTTAAGATCGACAACCCATACAAATATCTATCGAAAAAGATACGAGAGCTATCCGCGCAGATCACAGTGCCGAAACTCCTAAAAGCCTTCGACGTTGCAAAAGATGCAGCGGAGAGTCTACTGAATCTAGTAAAGAAGTGGGGGACGCAAGCACTAGCGACCCGGGCGGGCACATTGCTAACTTTAATTGCACAAGTGCGAAGGCATGCCGACCAAATGCTTGGCAAAGCCTTGAAGCCTGTCCAAGATATTCTTGATCGGCTGGCAAACCGTCTGAACGTCGAGGCGGACATGATGCACAGGAGCCACCTCAACACGGTAAATCCCCATGCATGGAAGGGGATGTCGGAAGCAGAAGAACTCGCAGAGTTTGGCAAAGGAAAACCTAGCTGGGTCGATAAAGGACGGGAAAGGTATAAAGCTCTCGACAGGTACTCGCACGTCCCAGGTTGGCCGGACCTCGGGCCCGGTGCCCCTTGGTTCTTGAAAAACAAGTTCAACACATTTCATAAGCTCGAGCCCATAACCTATCCTCCTGGCACCAAGCTGTATCGCGTCATTGCTCCAAATTCGATGGACAACAGCATATGCTGGATGACGGAACAGGAGTTCAAAGCGTTAAAAACAAAGGCAGACTGGCGCCGACGGTTTGCCGTATGGGCGAGTTGGAATAACAACGGCGAGTTCGTCACTTATACTATTCCGCCAGGCGAAGGTCTCCGGGCATGGCGAGGCCCGGCAGCTTCACAAACGATGGCAAAAACAGATTATGTCTTGGAAGGTGGGGCGGAACAAATCGTACTTGACCCGCGAGATCTTCACGCAGAACAATTTGGACGCCGGGAGGCCACCGGTTGGGGCTACAGCAATTTCGGGGAAAAGGTTTCGCTCACTGGGGTGCCCGTATTGACCAATAACTTCAAGGACTACACGAAATGAATGCCTCGGACATCCAGACAATCTATTTGCTCGAGCGTTACATCTCGCCTGAGTATTTCGAAGACCTTTTGCAGATCTGGCGGAAATTTGTCGTCTTGAACGAAGAAAGTCTCGACCGCTACATGCATAATTTGCCTGCCACTGCGCGTAGCCGTCCGCTTCCACAACAGGCGGACATCACATGGAGCGGGACCGTTCTTCCCAACTTGCGTAGCACCCTGGAGGCACTTGAGGACGGCTATCGCCGCATTCTGTCTGGTGATCTGAATGGCCTTGCTGCCGCCAAGGGCCCGGTATTTGACAACAGAGGCATTGTCGATTTTTCAGTCGAATGGATGACCAAAGATGAATTGACCAGCTTCGAAGACCTTCTGGCGCGTGCATACTTGGCGGCATTCAATATCGATAGAACTGAAGGCGCATATTGGTCCCCCGGCTCACTTTCGTTTGATTACGATAGTAGTCATCGGGGACCGCTTGAGCTGCCGGCTCAACTGCCACGCTACCAAGTCGTCAAAGAACCCGGCGTTCGCTCCGGCTATCGTGTGCCAATTGCAGGCATTTATATCGCCGACGCGCCTCACAGCTCACCACAATTTTTGAACTCGCGATTTGAAGCCCCAAATGCCGAAGTACTTTTGGGCTATCGGACCGTGTTGAGCCCACTTGACGGATCAGTTTGTGGAAAAGACGCTTTGACTGAGCACGTTGAATGCACTTGGAATCGAGTAATTCGGTTGGCCGATCCGATTCAGGCTGCGTCAACGACTCCAAAAATCGATTGGGCAAGAGTGCCAGCTGGCGAACGCTGCCGCGAAACCGGTTATTACTTTTCTCCCGCTCAAACTGGATCACGGCGTAGGTTCAACCTCGGCGATCTTATGCCAGACCTTGGTAGTAACTTCGGTAACACCATATGGCAATGGGATCAGGATCAGTCCGACAACCCGAAATAATTTGGCGCATAGCAGTGCCCGACTTTCAGGTCCGGCGTACGTCGGCCTGCGCACCTCGCTGCCCCAAAATACCGAGCAACAGGTGAGCGCCTGTAACTAGGTGGGACGCATGGCGCAGCGCCAGGTCAAGATCACCATCAAGCTGCCGTGACGCAGTCCCTGTTGGAACTGGCCTTAGCCAGCATGGCCGCCTGCTGACGCTCTCCCGCGCCCAGGAATTGAAAAATTTGAATGTCCGAAAATTCCATGTTTGCCAATACTCTTTCGCCGTGGCATGCGCGCCAGGCAGCAATGCTCTATAAATACTCATCGCTGGAATATCTGATACGCCTGCACGCAGTGGTTTCGCAAGCCATAGATGGCGTCATCGATCCCTTGCTAAATACGGCCCACACTCAAAACCGCGACCAACTGCTATTGAGTGAACAGTGGGGAACCAGAAATACCTCGCAAAATTGGGCAGATAACGCATGGCCCATGTTGAAGGATCTCCAGGCGTCTATCGCAAAAGACATTGCGATGAGGGCTTTCGATAAGTACAAGATGACCGCGACTGATGAAAAGCTCAGGGGGGCAGAGCAATTTTCCATGCAATGGCTCACTGCCGATGAGGAACGGCAGTATAACCAGACTGTTTCGGTGATCAATAAGGTCGCGTCGAATATCGACGATACATTCAGCCCTGAACCGTTGCCGCGCTGGAAAGACTCTGGCTTTGCTTATTCCTTCCCCAGTTTCAAGAACGAATCGCCTATGATTCCGAAGTTTCGCGTCCGGAAGGACATCGTTGGCGAAACTGGCAAAATGCCCCCTAGAACTGGGGTCTACATTGCGGCCGACCTTCCGGAAGCAGCATTACAATTTGCCGTCGCGGGGAACGGCGGAATCCAGCTTAAGGAAGCAAGCATATTCAGCGAGATTGGCTGGGAAGCTCTGAAATGGGTAGGTCGAGAAAAGCTTTGGTTCGATGAGGCCGCAATGCTCGACTTTGCCACCAAGTCGAGGCATGCCTCACTATTTGCGAATTGGATCCGCATCTCTGGTGTTTTAGACGCAGAACTGGCCCCATCAGCGGTGTCACGGCTGTCTTTCGCGACCAAACCTGCCCAATGGCATTTTGTAGAAGAGATTCCTGATGAGTTTGAATCTGTAGACCAAGACCAGACACGCTGAGCCCCCTCCCCAGCGTCTAATCGCCAAGTGCCGGGATAGTGCCGCCAGAAGAGGTGTATGAGATGTGATTCTCAGCGTGTCTATTTTGATCCAGCAACGCGAGGCGAACACGCCCTATGAAACCAGCCAATCATCGCAATTTCCTGTCTCCTCCAGGAAATTCATCACGATCGATAAACCTGTATATGGCGCCTTGATGGTTCTTCGCAATTTGATGGCGACAAACCCAATGGCACTGGACACGTGACCTTCGTCTACGGCAAAACCGCCAATGGTCGCATTGCGGCGCTAGGCGGCAATCAGGGGGACTCCATCAAACTTTCCGCGTATGCCAGCAAAGGGATATCTTCATTCTTTACGCTGAAAGGAAAAAAAATGAAGCAGTGTTTTCATGGCTTCTATATTCCTGCCACCTACGCGGAGTTTGCGAAAACCCAGGGAGAACTTGCTACTATTGACATTGACGAGGGCAATAAGAGCCTGCTTAACGTCAAGTTGGCCGCGACAACCAATGAAAGTACCCGCTGAAATGAAGAAGTTATTACTTACCGTATGCCTGGCGTCCTCACCATACATGGCCTTTGCGGGATCGCCAGATGGACTGCAGCTCTTAATCCTCGGCACCAGTCAGGCTTCCGCAGTAAAGCCCAAAATCGCGCAATATCTTGTCGAGTACGAAAAGTCGCAAGGGAACTTTGATTGCGACGACATCATGCTCAATATCGGCAGCGCTATGCTGGAGCCAGTTACCGCGATTTCTCCCGAAAAGGCAATGCTCAGCGTGTCCGACAACAAGCATCGGGCGGCTCTTTCCAAGGCCTTAGCGTCGTACCGTGATCCACAACATAAGCGCGGGTTTGACGGCGCCCTGCTCTACGATGTGCAAGGTAGTTCACTGAAGTTTTACGGAATATCTGCCTGGTCCAAGGAAAAGATCTATCGCTCCGAGGTGAAGGCTACCGACTGGGATAATAAAGAGAAGTTCAGGTTAGCCATGTGCCGTGCAATGGCTGAAATGCCAGTGCTTCAGGCACCATAGCAGCACAATTAAACGGCGCTTAGGTGTCTAAGCTCAGGCGGACGCTCCTGAAAAAAACAAAAATTCAAGGGCTGACCTCTCCGCACAAGGCAACTGCAGAATGTATTCGACCATGAAATCAAAAAAACGCCTGCATCTGGCTTTCGCGGCTCTTGCGCTTCTATTCGTTGGAGGATGTCGCGCAGAATCTCCCAAGACCTCCGATAACTTCGCCGTGCTGAACGAGATTATCGACATCCAGTTCTCGGTGAAGGCCGGACGTTGAGAGGCATTCAGCACTCCAGAGGGGGCAGGCTTTTTGACGGCGCCAGCGGACTACATCACTTTGATCGCGGAACTTAAGCCAGCAAACGAATCATCGAACGCGGCCAAAGAAGCGACAGGGGAAATTTATATCGTGCCGGAAGCATCGCGTCCTTGGCTTAGTGGAAATTTTCGCCAATTCCTGGACAAGAATTGGAACAAGACTGTCAACATATCCAGCCAGGCTGACTGCCACAAGTACGTCACCACACTGAAAAAATCCCATATGACAGCGAGCGGCTTCGCATGCACCAAATCCGGTCGAGTATTGCTTTACCTGACCATCGCTTCGGCGAAGGAAATCGAAGCAAGATTACCCAAATAACCCAAGCATATGTCAAAGATCGTGATCACGCTGTTCATGGCCGCTGCAAGCACGCTTTCGCATGCCGCGCCGCCGATACCCTCGTCAATAGACGGAGAATATGGTCTCACTTCGTCAACCACGGCTCCTGTCAGCAATTGGGGTTTCAGCAAAGCCCACATCTCGATCAGGAAACTGGATGAACGACATGTGGTCATCCTGTTCGCCTGCGAATGGAAGCGCGAGCCGACGGCCGCTTGTGACGACTACTATTTCGCCCAATGGCGCGATGGCGGCCTTTATATGCAGGATATGAACACTGACCTGATGCGCATGTACTTTGATCCAGCATCACGCACCTTGACAATGATCAGGCGTGGCGCGGATGCGAAGGAAAGCGTAAGGCGTGACGTTTTTGTGCCGGCCAGCGCCCCGCCAGAAGATGCGACGCTGGCTCGGCGCATGAAGCGTGCAGAAAAAAGCTACGTTCATCCAGAGAACGTACGGGTGTTCGGCCCCTACAGCAAGTGGAAGTACGAGAACAACCGCATCGAATTCCAGAACGCTACACCTTGATATATATCTTGCGTTGGTCCGCCCAGTAGCCGACCAGCCAGCAAGCCAGCATGAACAGCAGTGCAAATGCCAGCGAGGCAGCTTTGGCGTTGCCGATTGGCTCCAGCATGGCGGCCAGTGGAGCGTATGCGCCGGCCTTGTCCAACGCGATCACGGCCGCTTGCGACAATACGTAGATAAACAGCGTATTCTTGCCGAATACTTCGAAAAAGTACGTCCAGCCTCGAATCCTTCGCACTTCGATAATCCACGCCAATGCCGCCAGCACGAACAGCGTGGTGCCGGTTGATAACAGCACATAGCTGCCCGTCCAGAGCTTCTTGTTAATCGGCAGAAGAGGCGCCCAGCAGAGCGCCAGTATGCATAACGCGGCGCCGGCGGCTGCCAGTACACTCAAGCTGCGCGTCGTTGCGCCATGTTTGCGCAGATAGCGGCCGGCGAAATAGCCGGCGATCACGTTCACCGTGGCGGGCAAGGTGCCGAGCAAGCCTTCGGGATCGAAGGGGATGCCCTCGCCTTGATACAAGTGCCCGGGTCCGAGCAGCCAAAGGTCGACGGCGCGGCCTGCGTTGCCGTCCAGGCTGAAGTCGCCGAACCAATCCATCACCAGCCAATGTCCCGCCAGCGCAGCAACGCTGAACGCGAATGCGCCGCGCTCACCCAGATAGTGCAGCACCAGCGCCGCGATGCCGAAGCACAGGCCGATCCTTTGCAGCACGCCGGGCAGGCGCACTTCGCTCAGCGGTCCGCCCAGCTTTGGCAGCAGGCAGAGTAGCAGGCCGAGGCCGATAATGATGGCGCTACGCTTGCCGATCCTGGCCAGCACGGCGCGATCGCCCATGCCCTCATAACGCGGCAGTGTGAATGCCAGCGCATTGCCGACCACGAACAGGAAACTGGGAAAGACCCAGTCGGTCAGCGTGAAGCCATGCCATGGTGCGTGCAGGAACGGCGCGTAGACGTGGCTCCAGCTGCCGGGCGTGTTCACGACGATCATCAACGCGACCGTCAGCCCGCGCAGCACGTCGAGCGATGGATAACGGCCAGCCAGCGCGGTCATCGGCCAGCCCCGCCCTGCGCGCTCATCGCGCGGTGGTAAGCGGCAGCGGGCACGCCGGGCATCGTGCTGCAATTGCCATCAGCGCCGGCGACCGGCTGGCTGCAGGGCTTATCGCGGTCCAACGACCAGAAATGCAGCCCCGCCATGCCGAGTCCTCGGACAGCCTTCGCAGTGGCTTCAGCATCGGCGAGCGTAAAGACGTTTTCCACCACATCATTCACGCCAATCATCGGCGTCAACGCGATCTGCGACAAGGGCAGCTTATACTTGCTCTCTACGTTACGTGCGGCCTGAATGGCCGACGCGCCCATGTCGCAGCGGCCATCATGCGTCGCACAGACAGACGCGCTGGCAGGACCGTAATCCATCACCATCAAATTCAACACGAAGTCGCGAACGCCATGGCGGCGCAAGGCTGCCAGCACAGTCTCCCCAGTCTTGTTCAGGCTATGGCTGCTGCCATCCGACGCCGCGTGCGTCGCAACGGTGAAGCTGTACCGCAGCCTGGGATACTTGCGCTGGGCATAACGTACGCGCTTGACCAGCGAATCAATCTGCGCAAGGCTTTGCTCGGCCTCGATATCGAAATCAAATCCCACCAGCCGTGGCGACATATACCGCGCCACAAAGCGCTCCATACCCGCATCGCTGGAGCAGGTGAACACTCCGCCCTGCCCGCCCGTCGAAATGATGTAATCGGTCGCCGCGCCAGCGACGTTTGCGTCGGCCACCGCCTGTCCCGGCACCTTGCCGGGCCAAGTCTCGTTCCCGCATTCGCCGTTTGCGAAAGCCCAGCTCAGCACCGTGCCCGCAGCGAACGGCGCACCATCCGGCGCCACGGCACTAGCCTGCGGCACAGCCCCGCCGAGTGTAAGTCCAAAGAACTGGTAAGGACCAAAAGCCGTGCGCGGCGCAGCCGCCGCCACAGTAGCGACAAGCCCCAAACAGGCCATCGCGATCAATCGTTTCATAAATTCTTCCCCATCGCTGCCAGCGCCAGCACCGAAGCCTTGTCCAGCCCAGGCGCCGCGGGCGCATTCCACCAATAATTCACCATCACATTAAGCACCCCGATAGATTCCACGTGGTGCCACCAGAATGAAGGAAGGTACAGGGCATCGCCCGGCTCCAGGTCGATCACAATGGCATGTCGCATCGCTTCGAGGAAACGCGGAAAGCGCTGAAAGTCCGGCGCACGAAAATCCACCAGGCTGATTGGCGTTGGCGTCGGCGCAAAATCCAGCGGCCCGATATACAGATTGGCCGCCTGGTCCGGCGGGAGCAGCGTAAAGCGCCGCCGCCCGCTCACCACGCACGCCAGGTTATGCGACTCATCGAAATGCGCCGGCGTCACCACCTCGTTGCCCAGCCAAAGGCGCGGCTTCACTTCCGCATCGAGCACCGGCTGAGGATTGGCGGCGGCGAAGCCAGGCAGACACTCTTCCAGCAAAGCGCTCTGCATCGCCACCGACGGCGCGCTCTCGAACTGCGAATAGCGCGCCACCTGTTCGATTACCTGCGACACCGTGCGCTTGCTGCGTGCGAAATTGAAGGCCTGCAGATCCGGTGTATAGAACAGCCGCCCGCGCTCCTCCGGTGGCATCATCACCGCATCGCAAGCGCCGCCCCTGTCGAACTCCATCAGGTAACCGCACAAGGCCTCCGGCCCCTGCTGCGAGGCACGCACGGCCGGCCAATCGCGCACCAGGCCACGCAGGACCGCCGGCATCTGCCGGGCCACAATCTCTTGCTGGAAGCGCTCTGCATCCATCTCCATCCCCTCATGAAAAAACCCCGCCGCAGCGGGGTTCCGGTCTTGCATCAAGCGATCAATACTTGAAGCGCAGGCCTGCGTAGTACTGCACACCGTTGGCGTAGAAACGTGCCGGCTGGTCTTTATTGTAGACGTAGTTCTTCAGGATCGGATTGTTCAGGTTCTGGCCGCTGAACGTGAAGGTCAGGTTCTTCGTGATCTGATAGTTCAACGACGCCGACAACTGGCCGATGGCATCCATGTACAACGGGGTGCCGCGGTCCTGGGCAGCCAGGAAGGACGAACGCCATGCATAGCTCACACGCACGTTGAACTTGTCGTTCTCATAGAACGCGCCGATGTTCGCGGTGGTCTTCGACGCGCCCAGCATATCGCATGGGTCAGCCGAAGTGGAGGTCTGGGTAGCCGGGCAGCTGCCGAACTTCTGCTTCGAGTCCGCCAGGGTTACGTTTGCATCCCAGCCGAAGCCCATACCCAGCGGCATCTGCAGGTTCATCTCCACGCCCTTCACGTCTGCATCGACATTGATCGGCGAGGTGATCACGTATTGTGCGAACACTGGCTTGCCGGACTGCTGCGAAGCGCGGCTGTCGATGAAGGTGCCGGTGCTGGAGCCGTAGCCCACGTAGTCCTTCAGGCCCATGTAGAACAGGCCGACGGAAGCCAATGCACGCGGTGCGAAGTACCATTGCAGGGTCGCATCGATGTTGTTCGACTTGGTTGGCTTCAGTGCCGCGTTACCGCCGTTACCGGTATGGGTTTCGTCGGTCAACGACACGGTGCCGCCCAGCGCACCGAAGTCAGGACGGGTCATGGTGCGCGAGATGCCGAAGCGCGCCACCACATCCTTGCTCACGTCAATACGCAGGTTGGCGCTTGGCAGAACTTCGGTACCGTTATTCTCGATACGGGTCTGCTGCACGAAACCGCCCCATGGGAAGGCTGGCAGGTTACCGCCTGGCAGCTGGTTCGGCAGGATCTGGTAGCCGTTCGACTCGCCTTCGGTACGCACGATGCGCACGCCCGCGTTACCGCTCCACATATCACCTTCGAATTCACCCATGGCGTAGACGGCCTTGGTCTTTTCGGTCAGGTTGAACATGTCTGGATAGTAAATGCGGTCGGTACTGCGGTTGGAGTGCAGGTTGCCCCATTCTTGCAATACAGAGCGGTCCAGTTCCCACACATTGGTCGGGAAGTTGCCGCCCAGGTCCTTACCGAAATCGCTTGGATAGGTGTTGCCATTCCATGCCGGATTGGTATTAGCGGTACCCGGTTCGGTGTTGGCCCAGTTAGGACCTTGCGACACGGCGTAGTTGCTGCGCTTATGGTTGGTAGCGCGTGCGCCGAACTTGATTTCACGCAGAGGACCCGCTTCCAGCTTGAAGGCTGCATCCAGCTGGCCGTAGGTCTCTTCGTCCTTGGTGGTAGCAGGGCTGTAGCCGAACACCCAGTCCAGGACGGTGCCGGTGAACTTGGAGGTGTCGATGCTTGGGAACTTCACGGTCGCGGGCGAACCCAGGCCGTTCAGCTGGTAGCTCACGCCGGAGTTGTTCACGTCGCCTTCGTACACGCCCTGCGAAGGAGTCTCGCCGGTGCCCTTGGTCTTGCCGATCGAACCGCTCAGGGTCAGGTCGTTATTTGGACGCCACTTGGCAGCGATGTCGCCGAACTGGGTCTTGGCGAACGCACCTTCACGCACGATGTCGTCCACGATACCGTAGCGCAGAGGAGCTGCAGCGGTGCCCTTGTTCGGGAACACGACGGAAGTCAGGGTGCCGTTGCGAACTGTGTAGGACTCTGGAACCACATTGCCGCCGATAGCGCCGTTGGCGTTCATGTCGGTCATGTAGTTACGGTTGTAGTTCGATGCTTCCAGCTTGGAGTTGAAGTAAGTCGCTTCCAGGGAGAAGTCGCGGCTAGGCTTGACCTGCACGCTCAGCATGCCGCCCTTGCGCTTGCGCTCCTGCTCGAACAGCGAGGAACCGATCAGGCGTGGGAACCATACGTTTGCCAGGTCAGGCTTGGCCTTGGCCAGGTCGCTGGTCGGCGAAACCTGGGTCCACTGCAGCAGTTCCTGGCCATCACGGCGCAGGCTGCGTTTTTCGGAGAACAGCTGGACCAGGGCGCCCAGGGTGCCGGTCTCGTTCTTCCAGTTACCCAGCAAGGAGATTTGCGGGTCGGTCTTCTTAGCCAGCGTGGAGTACACGGCCTGCACGGAACCTTCCAGAACCAGCGGCTCCTTGAAGTCCAGCGGCTTGCGGGTGATCACGTCCACGGTACCGGCAGCACCACCTTCAACCAGGTCGGCGGTCGGCGATTTACGCACAACTACCTGGCCCACGATCTCGGAAGGCAGCAGCGAGTAGGAAGCAGTACGGCCAACGGCGCCGCCCACCTGGTCCAGCACGAACCAGTCGCCCGACGAAATGCCGTGGCCATTGATGGTGGTCTGGGTCAGCGAAGGCGCGGTGCCGCGCAGGCTGACACGGTCGTTCTCGTCAAAGCCGCCGGAGCCGGCTGCGGAGGTAGAGATGTTCACACCTGGCAGACGTTGCAGCGAGTCGGCCACGTTCTTGTCCGGCATCTTGCCCACGTCTTCGGCGGTGATCACTTCAACGTTGGCGGCGGCATTACGCTTCACCGACAGCGACTGCTGCAGCGAACCGCGAATACCAGTAACGACCACCACGTTTTCATCCTTGGTTTCCTGCTGCTGCGCATAGGCCGGTACGGACATGCCCAATACCAGCACGGCGGTCGCGGCTGCGATCGGCGTCAGGACGGTGAGGTTACGCGGTTTGACTGCTTCCTGATTGTGTTTCATTTACTCCCCCAATGGTGTGGATCCTTGGTGGATCCGGTCTCAACTTAAAAAGCTACTCCACTACAAAACCAATCGAGCGCCAATATACCCCGGATGAATACCAGAACACTACCAATTTTCATATTTTTTTCACATGTTGTACTGAAAAGACATACCACTTTGTATCGAACTACGCATTGTTAACGTTATCAAAGGGGCTAAACAGGAAATGTGGTTTGCATACCTCTGGAAGGAAGGTCTTTTTTTGGTATTATCGGCCGCACCACAAAGGGAGACCCAATGGCATCGCTCGCGCAGATCATGCAGGAACTGGTGCAGACCAGTAGCCAACCGCTTTACCAGCTGCTGCAACGCGCCTTACGCGAGGCGATCAACCTCCATGTCTTCGGCCCGGACGAAGCCCTGCCCGCCGAACGGGTATTAGCAGCGGACTTGAATATCTCCCGCATCACCGTGCGCAAAGCCATCGACGGCCTGGTGGAAGAAGGCTTGCTGGTGCGCCGCCCCGGCTCCGGCAACTTCATCAACACCCGCATAGAAAAGAACTTCGCCAAGCTCACCTCCTTCTCGGAGGACATGCGCTCGCGCGGCCGCACACCTCGCAGCGTATGGCTGAAGAAAGCCGAAGGAACGGTAACGCCGGAAGAGGCCTTACGCTTGCGGCTTAGCCCCGGCGCACCGGTCTACCGCTACCACCGCATCCGCTTTGCAGACGAAGTGCCAATGTGCGTGGAATACGCCACCATCGTGGCCGACGCCCTGCCCTCGCTGGAAGCTGTGGATGTGTCGATGTATGAAGCGCTTGAAGCGGCAGGACACCGCCCGGTACGCGCATTGCAGCGCCTGTCCGCCCTGCTGCTGACAGGCGAACAAGCCAAGCTGCTGCAAGCCAATGAAGGCGACGCCGGCCTCGCCGTCGAACGCCTCGGCTTCCTGCGCGATGGCCGCGCAGTGGAATTCTGCCGCTCGATTTTCCGCGGCGACATGTACGACTTCGTCGCTGAACTCAGTACGCCTTAGCAGTTCCAGCGGCAGGTTCCGCCCCATAACGGAAGCTCATGCTTCCACCAAGTGGGAGAACAAAATGCGTATGCAGTGTCGCCAGGGGCGTCAGCTGACATCATGACTATTCCTACAGGTTGGCCGGTTCGATCCAGACCGGCTTGTATGCTTCTGGAGATACCCGTAGCACCTCGTTGAAAATTTGACGTACCGTGATTTCACCAACTTTCTTCGAACCTTCTAGGACCTCGAGCACCCGCCCCTCCCATATGCAATTCGGATAGACCTCTGGAGTGATCAATCGAACGAGGACGCGAACGCTTTCTCCAGGACTCACCCACTCCTGATCCGGATAGGTGTGATCGCCAGAGGATTGATAATTCTCATGAATTAAGTGCTGCGGTCGATATCCAGAACGCACCGGCGTAACCCGGCCACCCATTGGCAGCACGTAAAAAATACCCTCGAAGTCAGGTTTCATTTAAATCGTCAGCTTGTGGCTCTAGCCGCGTTGCTCATTTGCGAGACGAACCAAGAGTTCGCCCAACTCTAAAGCCTCATTCTCTCCCAGCTCAACAGGGTCTCGGCCAGACGCATTGATCTTTAGGTGAATTCCGCCATCAACCCAAATACTGATATCGCCGCTCGCCATTTCAAACACTTCGGTACTCTGCTCGTCGTCAATCATAGCTTTGCTTTCAGTCGCTTCTTCTCAATAGGCAATGACGGCTCTTGGCTGGCTGAAGCCTTCAGTCGTCTATGTTCCACTTCGTCAGGTCATCAACGGGATCTGGTAGTCGACCCTCAAGCCATTCTGCAGCGGCTCCAGGGCCAAATTCCTTATCAGGACATTCAATCACCCATGACAGAAAATCTCTTGGCCCACCGTTCATGTAGGGCGGTGGAGATACGGGCATAAATGATGTTGGAAGACGCTCGTTTACAGACAGGTAGTTGAGAACATGCGCCAATTCTTGCACGACTTGCCAAGCCAGCGGGTTTTCAATGTCGATAGAGAATTTTATCCACCAGCTACCGTTCTCCTCAATACCTTTTCCAAACGGCAGAACTACCGCTGGGACTCTTGCCAGAAAAGCTTCGAGGCCCTTGAAGTGCAAATCTTTGTCCATGGATGATGCAAATTGTTGAAATTAACGTACGTCCGCAGCCGATAACGCCGCAAAGTCAGTCTTGCTTCACCAAGACCAGATATGGCGATTGTTCAACCGGCCCAAAATAGAAGCGCATGGCTTTCGCATTGCCATCAAAGCGCAGCAAAGATTATCGAGGTGGATGCTGGCGTACGTATTGTAGAGGCAGTCCTTGACAGTTTTCGTGCCACTGACTCGCGTCCGACCCGGCCACTGCAACCGCCCAGCCTAGGGCAAGCAAAGAAACAAGAAGAATTTTTAGGCCGCGCGTCGTAGTAAAAATTGATTCTGTGTCGGGTGTTCGTGAAACGACCGGACGGCCGCAATTGGCCGTTAGACGATTCAATCACGATCAATTGCGATTGTAAATTTCCGCCAACCACTGGGTGGGTCGTACTCGCCTTCACCTTCGATTTGTGTGCCATTCGCAGCATGAAGGATCACTCCGTCAATTCCCAGATTTGACCACACGCGAACCAGCGTGCCTTGACGCGAGAATGCTAGTACTTCTGAAGCAGACGTAACGAGGACGGAGAGCTGTAATGGCAAATTTTCGAAATCACTTCCATCATACATATGGCCGAAATAGCCATCGACCTGGTGCCTGGCTAGCTCTCTTGTTCTCGTATTAAAGACAAAAATGCAGTGGCCAAAACCAATATATGCAATCTGTTCGACACTTCGGGCATCCTTAAAACATGGGAGGCCCGCACTGGCGAGCACGTTTACCTGAGTTCTCGTGCCTTCATCATCAATAATTCCAAAGCGCGCCGCGACCGTCGGGTCAAGTCCCGCTTCATCTGTGTAGACGATGTGATCGAAATCCCAATCGTCGATCTGTTCATTGAAGTAGATTTCCATATTTTGCCGGGACCGTTATTCCTCCGCAGCCGATTTCAGATGTTCGTAACAATCCAGTCTATCGCGGCGCCTTAGCGCTTCGCTTTCGCGGCGTCGCTGGCTATCACCACGGACAGCTTGGCTGGGTCGATGTGCTTGCGGAAGGCCGCGCTTACCTGTTCCGGCGTGAGCGCCAGCAGCTTCGCCTCGTACTCTTTGCTCCAAACGAAGGTGCGATCCAGGTAGCGGAAGTGCGACCAGGCACCGGCGACCACGTCATCCTTCGAGCGGTTCTGCACGCGCTGCTGCATCAGGCCGGACTTGGCGCCTGCGACTTCCGCCGCGGTGAAGCCGTTCTTCACGGCGCGTTCCAGTTCCTGGCGCACTGCAGATTCCAGCTTGACCATATTCTGCGGCGCTGCGATTGCTTCGATCGTGAAGCCGCCTGCGTCGTCGCGATCGCCCGCATCGAGCGAGGAGCCGCCGCCGTAGGACAGGCCGTCTTTCTGGCGAATGCGGTCCATCAGGCGCGATTTCAGGCCTCCGTTACCGAAGATGAAATTCGCCACCTCCAGCGCAGGGTAATCGGCGTCATCGGTGCGCAGCGGCATTGCGATGCGCGCTGCGAACATGCCGTTCTCCTTGTCCGGCGTATCGAGTGCGATGCGGGTCGCCGCCTTTTCGGCGTGCTTGTCCAGGATTGGCGCATACGCAGCCTTGCTTTGCCAGCCCGCCAGTTCTTCGCTCACTACTTTCACCAGTTCGGCTTTGTCGAAATCACCGACCACCGACAGTTCGCCGTGAGAGGCGCCGTAGAACTCAGCATGGTAGGCCTTCACATCTTCCAGCTTCATCGCCTTGACCGCATCGATTTGTTCATCAAGGGTCATCACGCTACGCGGGTCGCCCTTTGGCCAGTGGTTGAAGTATTCGGCCATTGCGCGCCCAGCCATCGACTGCGGGTCATTGCGCGAAGCCTCGATGCCAACAATCCATTGCTGGCGCATCTGCTCGAACTCAGCCTGCGGGAACGAGGCTTCCTTCAGCACATGGGCCACCAGTCGCACTGCCGCTGGCAGGAACTCGCGCGTGGTTTCGAAGTGATACAGGCCGCCCGACATCTTCAGCTTGGACATGGCATCGGCCAACTGCGCACGCGAATACTTGCTGGTACCACGCAGCAGCATCTGGTCGGTGGCCGCAGCCACCATCTGCTTGCCGAATTCGTTCTTTTCGTCGCCCCAGTGCAGCCGCATATCCAGCGCCACCGTCTCGCCGCGATTCTTCTTCGGCAGCAGCGACAGCTTCAGACCACCAACTTCTTTAAGTTCAGTGCGCGCCATGATGTTGTCCTGGCTCGGATTGAAGTTCTCCGAAGTCAGCACGCTCGCTTTGCCCTTGTAATCCTTGAGCAATTCAGCCGCCGTTGGCGCCGTGCCGATTTCCGCGCGTTGCGGCGCGTCGTCGGGGACGAAGACGCCCACGGTGCGGTTATCGCGCTTCATATAGCGTCCTGCCGCTTCCGCTACCTGCTTGGAGGTGATCGCGGCCAGGCCATCGCGGCCCTGGAACAGTAGGCGCCAATCACCCAGCGCGATATGCTCGCTCAGCGCCACACCCACCTGCTGCGGATTGTTCAGCGCCTTCTCGATGGAGTTGCTGTAATCACGGCGCGTGCGCTCCATCTCTTCTTCCGTCGGCGGCGCTTTTGTAAAGCCCTCCACCGTCGCGATCAACTCGTCGCGCACCGGCTCAACCGGCTGTCCCATCTTTACGACCGCACCAAATACCTGCAGGCTTGGCGCAATACCTGGCTGGCTGATCGCAAATACCTGCGCAGCCTTGCCGGTTTCTACCAGTTGCTTGTGCAGCCGACCATTCGGCGTATCGGCCAGCACCTGGCCCATGAAGGCCAGCGGGTCCGCGTCGCCATGCAGGCCGGATGGAATCTTGTACCCTACCAACACGATCTGCACGTCGCCCTTGCGGTGCACCGAGTACTGGCGCTCGCCATCCTGCGTTGGCTCCACGGTCCAGAACTGCGGCAGCTTGCGCTTCGGTTTCGGGATCGCGCCGAAGGTCTTGCTGATCCAGGCCAGCGTTTGCGAAGGATCGAACTTACCCGCCACCAGCAGCACGGCGTTATCCGGCTGGTAGTAGGTGTGGTAGAAGGCTTGCAGGTTCTCGATCTTGACGTTCTCGATATCGCTGCGGTTGCCGATGGTGGAGCGGCCGTAGCTGTGCCAGTCGTAGGCGATGCTCTCCATGCGCTTGTACAGCACTTCGAACGGGCTGTTTTCGCCGCTCTCGTACTCGTTGCGCACCACGGTCATTTCGGAATCCAGGTCTTTCTTCGCGATGAAGGACTTGGTCATTCGGTCCGCTTCCATATCCAGAGCCCACTTCAGGTTCTCCGGGCTGGCCTGGAATACCTCGTAGTAGTTGGTGCGGTCCATCGACGTGGTGCCGTTGAATTCCATACCGCGCTCAGAGAACTGCTGCGGAATATTGCGATGGTTCGGCGCGCCCTTGAACATCAGGTGCTCCAACAAGTGCGCCATGCCGGTCTCGCCATAGTTTTCATGGCGCGAGCCAACCAGGTAGGTGACGTTAACGGTCACCGTCGGTTTCGACGCATCGGGGAACAGCAGGACTTTGAGCCCGTTGGGCAGGCGGTATTCGGTGATGCCTTCGACGGAAGGACCTTTGGCGACACCGGCAGGAAGAGTTTGCGCGAACGCAGAAGAAGCGGTCAGCAGCAGCGCTGCGACATATGGGATTTGCATGGGGTTCTGCTCATGTTGGCAAAACCCTATCCTACCACTTAGGACTTTTCGTCAGGTAGCAGGCACGCCTCGACAACCTGCAACTTGTTATCTTTGGCGAACTCTTTAACGAAGTTATAAGCCATCGGCTGGATTTCGCGCAGGCCTTCGTTGACCACGACGGCTTTTACGCCATTCACGACGGTGGGCGTGACATAGGGCGAGAACTGCAGGTGGGCGTGGCGGCCACCGGAGCCTTCCGGGCGGAAGCACGCTAATACACCGGCCAGTCGTTCCGCCCAGTCGCTTGGACGGAATTGTTTGCCGTCGGTCGTAAGCCCAAGAATGAAAAACTCGCTGGCCATATACCTGATACCCGGTTGCTGTGAGGAACCCCAGTATTATATCTTATAGAAGACTTGAACGGGGCCCCGGGATCAGGTCATTTTAGCCGAGCCACACCGCTCCGGACAGCAGCAACAGCAACATCATCCACAACAGCAACGCACGCCACACCAGGCCGATCGTGCTTTGCAGGGCGCGTACGCCCGGCTCGTCACCTGGCAACTGGTCCACTTCCATATCGCTGATATCGACGGTGGCAGCATCCGAAGGAATGATCTTGGCCGCATTCTCGTTCGGGGTGCCCAGGCGAACGCCCATGGCGCCGCCGCCGGCGGCCAGGATGATGCCGGTCGCCTCATCCTTCCAGCGGTGGGCGAAGTTACGCCAGGCGTAGATCGCATCTTCGAAATTGCCGACCACGGCGAAAGCCACGGCCGTCAGGCGAGCCGGAATCCAGTCGATCCAGTAGAAAGCCTTGGCGGCAAACTCGCCGAACGCCTCCTGGCGCATATGCTCAGGCTCATTCCAGGCGCGGGCCAGGTATTCGGACACGCGGTACAAGATCGCGCCGCAAGGACCCAGCGGCATCAGGAACCAGAAGAACACGCCGAACACATTGCGGTGGGTGGTAACCAGCGCCTTCTCCACGGCGATGCGGGAAATCTCGGTCACTTCCATGCCCACGGTGTCGATTTTGCACCATTCAGCCAGCAGTGCACGCGCCTGGCTTTCGTCGCCGGCGTTCAGTGCCAGCTGGATCGAAGTGAAGTAATGGCTGTAGTGGCGGAAGCCCAGCGTCAGGTAGACGATCAGGACATTCCACGCAAACGCGGCCAGCATGAAGTTATTCCGCACCAGCAGCCAGTACACCAGGCCGGCCGGCAGCGTCAGCGCGCCTACCAGCAAGAACCAGCCCATGCGTCCATGGCTCGCGTGCCCGGCATTGAACCACTGCTCCATGCGTACCGCCAGGCGCTTGAACTCCGCCCAGATCGGGTTGTCCGCGCGCAGGGGCTTCAATTGCTCAAAAAGCAAGGCGACGAGAATAGAAAGAAAAGTCATCCAAATCCTTTGATTAGCAGTACCACAATGCCCGCTACGATAGCTTATGCGCGCAAGAAATGAAACAGGTTGCGCAGCATGCCGGCCGTTGCACCCCAGATAAAATAGTTTTGGTATGGCATTGCGTAGAAAGTACGCCGGCCATTCGGCAATTCAGCTGCCAGGCGCTGATGGTTTGCGCCATCCATCAGGAACTGGAACGGCACTTCGAAGATCTCCGCGACCTCAAACGGGTCGGCCTTCATTTCGAAAGGCGGCGTGACCAGGCCTACCACCGGCGTAACCGCGTAACCGGTGCCGGTGTAATAAAGCGGCAGCGTACCGATCACGTCGATGTGGCGGCGGTCGAGGCCAATCTCCTCCTCCGTTTCGCGCAGCGCCGTGTCGACGGCATCGGCGTCGGTCGGCTCGGCACGGCCGCCGGGGAAGGCCACCTGCCCCGCGTGATCGTTCAGGTGCGCGGTGCGCATGGTCAACAGCAGGTAGATACCATCCTCGCGCAGCACCAGCGGCACCAGCACGGAAGCCGGCGTCGGCTCGCCGCGATGCAAGCCAAGCGTTTGCTCGGATGGTTCAGGCGTCCACTCAGGCGGTTCAGCGAACCGTCGGCGCAACCAGTCGGGAGCAAGATGCTCCAGCAGCACGGCGGCTTCGCCGGCAATCGCCTCAATCGGAAGCTGGGTCGGGTCAAAAGCAGTTTTTGGCATAGGCGGCATTGTACCAAGCTGAAAAAAAAGGACGCCCGAAGGCGTCCTTTTCGAATCCGAAACCGGGGTATGGATTACGCGGTAGCTGCAACCTTGCGGTTTGGCAGCTTTTCCTTGATACGTGCGGATTTGCCCGAACGCTCACGCAGGTAGTACAGCTTAGCGCGGCGAACGTCACCACGACGCTTCACTTCGATCGAAGCGATCAGTGGGGAGTACAGCTGGAAGGTACGCTCAACGCCTTCGCCGGACGAGATCTTACGAACGATGAAGTTCGAGTTCAGCCCACGGTTACGACGGGCGATAACAACGCCTTCGTAAGCCTGGGCGCGCTTGCGGGTGCCTTCGACTACGTTCACGTTGACAACCACGGTATCGCCAGGGGCGAACTCAGGGATGTTTTTGCCAAGGCGAGCGATTTCTTCTTGTTCCAGTTGCTGGATCAGGTTCATTTTATAGACTCCTATTACCATCTTGCCGGCGCCAAAAAGATGCCCGGTAGAGGATGGGGTTGAAACACGGCAGGCAACATGCCTGCCACGGTACTACAACGGGTTTACAAACCCGCCAAAAACTTTTCGTCCTTCTTCGAGAGCAGGCCGGCTTCGCGGGCCTTTACCAGCAGGTCGGGACGCTTGCGCGCCGTCGCTTCCAGCATGCGCTCACGGCGCCACTTCTCGATCTCGGCGTGGTTGCCGCCCAAAAGAACCGGGGGCACAGCCTCGCCTTCGTAAATCTCTGGCCGCGTATAGTGCGGCGAATCCAGCAAGCCGTTGACGAAAGAGTCTTCGACTGCGGAAGCATCGGTATTCAGCACGCCTGGCAGCTGGCGCACCACGGCATCCATCAAAGCCATGGCAGGCAGTTCGCCGCCGGACAGCACGAAATCGCCGAGGCTGATTTCTTCATCGATACAACGGTCCAGCAAACGCTGGTCCACCGCTTCGTATCGGCCGCACAGGATCACGAGGCCGGGTTCCTGCTTCAGCTGCATCACGCGTTCGTGCGTCAGCTGTTTGCCTTGCGGCGACATGTACACCACGCGCGGCGCCGGCAGGCCGGAAACCACCTGGCGCTGCTTAGCTGCCGCGATGGTCTGTTCCAGCGGCTTGGCCAGCATCACCATCCCCGGGCCGCCGCCGTATGGGCGGTCATCCACGGTGCGGTGATTGTCGGTGGTGAAATCGCGCGGATTCCACAGCGACAGGCCCCAGCGCTTCTGCTCGAACGCACGGCGGGTTACGCCGGACTGCGTCAAGGCAGCGAACATCTCAGGGAACAGGGAAATGACGTCGAATTGCATTGTGCGGTTCCGGATTAGTAATCCAGGCCCCAGTCCACGATGATCTGCTTCGCGTCCTTGTCCACCTTGATAACAAACTGGCTTACAAATGGGATCAGGCGCTCTTGCGCCTTTCCATCAGCCTCGTACTCGACGCGCAGGATGGACTGAGGTCCATTGCTCATCATGTCCGCGACTGTTCCAAGGCTTTCGCCCTGCTGATTCTCAACTGCCAGGCCGATCAAGTCGCCCCAGTAGTATTCATCCTCTTCCAGCTGCGGGAAGTCGGCACGCGACACGAACACCGATGCGCCCTTCAGCGCTTCCGCTTCGTTACGGTCCGTCATTCCGACGATAGTGGTAACAACGTCGCCACCATGCAGCTTAGCCCGCTTGACTTCTACGTCACGCAGGCTTGGCTTATCGAGCCACCAAGTGGTGGCATGCAGCAGCGCATCTGCTTCGGAGTTGAAGGGCCGGACACGGACCCCGCCAGTAATGCCATAGGCACCGAAAACAAAGCCAACCTGAACCAGGTCAGCCGGGGCTTGCGCCCCAGATGCGGTCTTGCTGCTCAAAACTTGTAGCTACTATTAAGCAGCTTTCTGGCCAGCGACCAGCTTGGCAACAGCTGGGGACAGCTGAGCGCCAACGCCTTGCCAGTAAGCCAGACGGTCAGCAGCAACGCGGAAGGTTTC
>Ga0209256_1000184_pt1 | contig 121336 bp, 115 predicted proteins | sample AraplaCol_mCL_r2_2_FD_184270 | JGI IMG/M metagenome (GOLD analysis project Ga0209256, IMG submission 184270) | Arabidopsis root microbial communities from North Carolina, USA - plate scrape MF_Col_mCL_r2 (SPAdes) (version 3) | ecosystem: Host-associated > Plants > Roots > Endosphere | place... | reverse complement strand
GCTTCAACGCCCGTGCCGATGCACAGGCGCGCAAGCTGGCCGAGACCAACGGCGTCGACATCCGCTACTACAACATCATTTACGATGCGATCGAAGAGGTCAAAGCGGCGATGTCGGGCATGCTGGCACCGGAGAAGCGCGAACACGTTACCGGCCAGGTCGAGATTCGCCAGGTCATCCACGTCTCCAAGGTCGGCGCGATTGCGGGCTGCCTGGTTACCGACGGTGTGGTCAAGCGTTCGTCTTCCGTCCGCCTGCTGCGCAACAATATCGTGGTGTGGACCGGCGAGATCGACTCGCTCAAGCGTTTCAAGGACGATGCGAAGGAAGTTCGCGCCGGTCTGGAGTGCGGTCTGAACCTGAAGGGCTACAACGACATCGAAGTGGGCGACCAGCTCGAAGTGTTCGAAGTGCAGGAGATCGCCCGTACCCTGTAACAGCAGGACGGCGCGATACACGGCGGGTGCTTCCCGCCTCGCTTTGGCGGGGCAGGGCACCCGCCTTTTAGTTTATTGAAACCGTGGAAACCAGGAAACCAGGGTACGGCCCAAGGGCCGGACCCTGAGCGGCGGCGGCCGCAAGTCGGGGTCCGACCCTTCGGGTCGTACCCCGGTTTTCCGGTTTTCCCGGTTTTAAAAGGAAAAATCATGGCAAAACACAGCAAATCGATTCCCCAGCGCGGCCTGCGCGTGGCGGATCAAATCCAGAAAGACCTGTCCGAGCTGATCGCCTTCGAAGTGAAGGATCCGCGCGTGGGCATGATCACCCTGTCCGAAGTGCAGCTGACCCCCGACTACGCGCACGCCAAGGTCTTCTTCACCACGCTGAAGGACGACCCCGAGTCGATCAAGAACACGCTGGCCGGCCTCGCTGCCGCTGCCGGCTACCTGCGCAACCAGCTGGGCAAGCGCCTGCACATCCACACGCTGCCGCAGCTGCACTTCCTGCACGACATGTCGGCCTCGCGCGGCATGGCAATGTCCGCCCTGATCGACAAGGCTAACGCCACCCGCGCCGCCGACTTCGAAGAAGACAAAGACGAAGAATGACCGAAGCACGTGTAAAGCGCGTGCGCGATGCCGTTGACGGCGTGCTGCTGCTCGATAAGCCGGTTGGATTGTCCAGCAACGACGCCCTGATCAAGGCCAAGCGCTTCATGAACGCGAAAAAAGCCGGCCACACCGGCACGCTGGACCCCTTCGCCACCGGCCTGCTGCCGCTGTGCTTCGGCGAAGCGACCAAGTTCTCGCAAGACCTGCTGGAAGCCGACAAAACCTACCTGGCCACCGTGCACCTGGGCGTGCGCACCGACACCGGCGACACCGAAGGCCAGGTGCTGGAAACGCGCGAGGTCACCTGCACGCAAGCCGAAATCGAAGCCGTGATGGCCCGCTTCCGCGGCCCGATCAAGCAAGTGCCGCCGATGTATTCCGCGCTGAAGCGCGAAGGCAAGCCGCTCTACGAATATGCCCGTGAAGGCATCACGCTGGAACGCGAGGCGCGCGACGTAGTGATCCACAAGCTCGAACTCGTGTCGTGGGAAGCGCCGTTCCTCAAGATCGAAGTCACCTGCAGCAAAGGCACCTACATCCGCGTGCTGGGCGAAGACATCGGCGCTGCCCTCGGTTGCGGCGCGCACCTGAACGCACTGCGCCGCACGCAAGTGGGCGCACTCACGACCGACAAGATGGTCACGCTGGAAGAACTGGCCGCCCACGCAGCCCCGCGCGAACTGCTGGCGCCAGTGGACGCGCTGCTGTCGTCCTTCCCGCGCATTGTGCTGAACGCCGACCTGGCGAAACGCTTCCTGCACGGCCAGCGCCTGCCGCTCGGCAAAGAGCCGTCGATCGCCGTGCCGACGCCATATGAAGGCCGCGTGCGCATCTACGCTGAAGACGGCCGCCTGCTCGGCACCGGCATCTTCGGCGAATACGCCATCCTGGCACCGGAACGACTGATCGCTGCACCTCAAAACTAAAAAGACACGGAGCCCCCTTGGCCACTGCCCGTAGCTGCATCCTGCCCCTGATCCTCATCCTCAGCTGCGCTCCGGCCATGGCGCAGCTGGCACCCGAAACCACGCAGCAAGTCGACACCATCGTCAACAAGGTGCTGGCGGATACCGGTGAAGCCAGCCTGTCCATCGCCATCGTCAAGGACGGCAAGCTGGCCTATGCGCAGGCTTACGGTGCGGCGCGGCTTGAGCCGCGCGTTGCCGCCAGGCCGGACATGCGCTACAAGATTGGTTCCAACAGCAAGCAATTCCTGGCAGTGGCTGCGCTCAAGCTGGCGGAAGAGGGCAAGCTGTCGCTGGATGACAAGGTGGCGCGCTTCTTCCCGCAATTGACGCAGGCGCGAGAGATCACACTGCGCCAGCTGCTGTCGCATACGGCAGGCTACAGCGACTATTACGCGATCGACTACATCTCGCCCGCCTTGGCCAGCGACACCACTCCGGACGCGATCATCGCCAAATGGGGTAAGCAGCCGCTTGACTTCGCGCCAGGCCAGCGCTGGGAATACAGCAATACCAACTACGTGATCGCAGGCCGCATGCTGGAAAAAGCATCCGGCCAGACTGTGGATGCATTGATCCGCAGCCGCATTACGGACAAACTGGGCATGCGCTCCGCTATCGATCTGAATACAAGCGCATGGGGTGATGGCGAAGTCACCGGTTATGGGCGTTATGCGCTGGGACCGCTGCGGCCGGCGCAAGCGGAAGGCCGCAATTGGGTCTTCGCCACGGGGCAGCTGGCAATGACGGCCAGCGACCTGGCGCGCTGGGACATCGCCCTGATGAATGGCACCCTGCTCAAGCCGGCGTCGCGCGCGGCGCTGGTAACGGAAGCGCGCCTGCTCAATGGCCAGGGCACCGGCTACGCGCTGGGCCTGCAGGTTGACCGCACGCCGGACGGGCGCGAACGCTGGCAACATAGCGGCGGCATGTCCGGTTTCATTTCGCAAAACGCCATGTATCCGGCAGATGGCATGGCGCTCGTTGTGCTGAGCAACGGGCCCGGTCCGGCGACTGCCGCGGCCAAGGCGCAGTTGGAAAAGCTGCTGCTGGAATTGCCCAAGCCGGCTGCCGCGCCGTCCGCGCAGGATGCGGCTGCCGACGCCAGCCTGGCACGGGTGCGCACGCTGTTCGCGCAGCTCCAGGCCGGACGTCCTGACCGCAGCCTGATGACGGCCGGCTTGAACGCCTATTTCACGGACGCCGTCGTGGCGGACTTCGCGGCCTCGCTGGCGCCGTTGGGCGATGTTGCCGAGATCCAGCCTGGCTCCACCGAGGCACGTGGCGGCATGGTGTACCGCGGCTACCGTGCGCTGGCTGCCGGCCGCAAGCTGAGAATCTCCACCTATTTCACGAAGGACGGGCTGCTCGACCAATACCTCGTGTTTGCCCGTTGATGATCGCAGCTGCATGAGTGCTTACGTCTATTTTGAACTCGGTTCTTCCGACGGCCTCCGCTCCAGGTTCCTCGATGATGCAGCCGTATTCGAGCGCTGGCTGCGCGAGCTGGCCGGGGAATTTCCGGGCGAATATCCGCCCGCGAACCTGGCCAAGCTTGCGGACATTTCGCAACGCGGCGCCGCCGCACTGAAGACCACCGATCCCGGCGAGGCGCAACTGATCGACCAGCTCACGCATGATTACTGGAACTTCTGCACCATGACCGGTATCCATGGCGACAAGGAGATTACGCCTTCCACTCAAGAATGGCACCGGTACGCGACGGAACTCTCCCAGGTGCTGCCGGCCGCAAGCGACGAAGCGTGCCGCTATTACCGCAGGCTGTTCGCGGGAGAGTCCCTGGCGGAGTGCTGCGGTCATTCCTATCAAGCGGTAGACGGCATTTTCCGCTGGTCCTGGCTGTTGCCGCATGAGGTGGTGGATTTTTGCGGCAAGCTGCAGGACTATGCGGCCTTTTTCAATCGCGAAGAAGATGGCGTGGCAGGGGTGTCGTGGATTCTCGCCGCACTCCAGTCGGCAAAAGAGCAGGGAAGCAGCCTGCTCATTTCAATTGCCTGACCGGCGCGCAGCTTACACCGCCGCCGTTGCGACGGCAGGGGCCGCGCGCAGTGCCAGCGCCACGCGCAGCGGGCGGGCCATGAAGGCGCCGGAGAGTGCGCCGAACAAGGCGCAGGCAGGCAGCGCAAAGGCCAGGCTGGCGCGCAGGGCGGGTTGCGTAGCCAATGCCACGGCCATTGCAAATTTGCCGAGGAAGATCGTCATCATCAAGGCCATCGGCAGCCAGCTGCCACGCAAATGGATCATGCCGGAAGCGCGGTCGAGCACATAGCTTTTCCCGGCGCGCTGCCACACCAACGCCACACCGGTGGCGAGCCCGGTCAGCCATGCAGCGCCTGCCGGCGACTCGAGGCCAAAACCGTTTGCCGTACTTTGCAGGCCCAGAGCCAGCATGACTACCGGCAGGATGAACACCTGGCGCACGGTCAGGCTGCGGTCGCGCGAAGCGGCAACGCCGCGATAGACCAGGAAGCCCAGGATGCCCCAGACGTAGGCAGGAGTGTGGCTGACGATTTGTTGCAGCATTTTGAGTTCCTCGCAAAGTGGGTTTCGATGGATGCACTTTGCGCCTGCACAGGCGGCGCGGCGAGCACTTTGCGACGAAACCGCTGCGGGCAGGCGCGAAACCTGCCCAAGCTGGATCAAAGTCCCAAGGCCGCAAACAGGAAGGCTTCGTCCGAAAACTCCCAGTGAATGCCCCGGCGCAGGACGTTGAAGCGGTCAACGCTGCCAATATTGGCGCCGCCATAAGCGGACAGGCAGCCGCGGTAGCCCGCCTGCTTGACCATCTCCAGCCGTTCCGGCGTCATATTGCTGCGTTTTCCATAGGGGTAGGCCAGGATCGTCTCACGCAGTCCCAGTCGTTCATGCAGCGCGTCGCGCGAATCTGCCAGCTCCCGCAGCACCACCTCTTCCGGCTCGGCCGCGCAGTCGATATGGTTCACCGTATGCGAGCCGATAGTGAAGCCATAGCCATGCATGCGCCTCAAATGGTCCCAATCCATCAGGGGGATGAAATCGTTGCCGCGCTTCGTGTCATGCGGGAAGCGGCGATCGCTGCCGATCAAGCCAGTGGAGACGAAGAAGGCCGCCGGCAGCTGGTGCCGCAGCAAGATTTGCGCGGCATGGGTGTAGTTGTCCAGGTAGCCGTCGTCGAACGTGATGCAGACCTGTGGCTTGCCGCTGGCCTTTACCGTGCTGGAATCGAGCACCTCGTCAATGGACAGGACCTGGCAATGGCGGGACAGCAGCGCAAGCTGGCGGTCGAATTGTTCAATGCCGACACTCAGGTTGTCGCGCACATCGTCGGTCACGCGGTGGTATAGCAGCACTGTAATGCGCGGCGCCAGCATATGCGACATGCCAAGTTGCCAGGCGCGGAAGCCGCCGGAGGTGATGGCGGCTTTGGCAAGGCGCCTGGTCAGCGGCGGAGACGGGGGTTGCAGGCCGCGCAGCTTGCGCTCCAATTCGGCGACCTGAGACAGCGTCGGCTTACGGTAGGTGGCGCCGCCGGCCGGCTGGGGGCGCGCAGGGCGCTGCTCCGCCACTACCTGTTGCACAGCTTCGCGCATCAGGTCCACGCCGGTTTCGTCCAGTTTCAGCTGCAGGCCACGCAGGGTGGAAAAGGGAGCTCGCCGCACCACGGTTTCGCCGGCGACATCGCCTGCGTCAAGCTTCTCGGCCACCCAGTGCACAGTGCATCCCACGCTGTCCTCGCCGTTCCACAATTCCCAGAACGCGGGCGGCATGCCGCGGTAGTCGGGCACGCGGCCCTTATGCAGGTTCAGCGTGCCCTTGCGCGGCAAGTCGAACAACTCGGCGCGCAGGATGGGCGCGGCCAGCGACAAGCCAAGGTCGGGGGCAAACTGCCGTACCGCCTCCAATGTAGATTCGGCGTGGATATCGCCCACTTTGAGGAAGGTGAAATTGGGACGCGAGCGCAGGGCGGCAGTGCCGAATTCCGCGCCCGGACGAGGCTTGGGCGGAGCTGTACTTTTTGAGGAAGGGGCCAGGCGCTGCAGGATATCGCCAGCCTGGTAAGGAATCCATCGCCAGCCATTGCGCTTGAAATTGCGCCACTGGTTCTTCAGCAGCTGCGCGGGGCGCCGTGATGGCGAATGTTCGATCACCAGCCATTGCAGGCCTGGTATTACCTTATCGATCTCCGCAATACCCTTTCGGACCGAGAACGCGAGATTCCCGGTAAATACCGCGATTTTCATGTCCATTCCCCAGGTAACTTTTAGTTATTGAAATGATCATAACTTAAAGTCGCATCCCTGGCGAGTGGTTGGTTGCGGCGCAGCATGCTATACTAGTGGGTTCAGTGCTCCCGCACTTGCAGAATTCCTGTCCACACACAAATCATGTCTAATACTAAACGCGCAATTCGCAACATCGCCATCATCGCTCACGTTGACCATGGCAAAACCACCCTGGTGGACCAGCTGCTGAAGCAATCCGGTACCTTCCGCGAAAACCAGCAAGTTGATAACCGCGTCATGGACTCCAACGACCTGGAGAAAGAACGCGGCATTACCATTCTGTCGAAGAACTGCGCCGTTGAGTACGAAGGCACCCACATCAACATCGTCGATACCCCAGGCCACGCCGACTTCGGCGGTGAAGTGGAACGTGTTCTGTCGATGGTCGACTCCGTGCTGCTGCTGGTCGACGCACAAGAAGGCCCAATGCCTCAGACCCGTTTCGTGACCCGTAAAGCCCTGGCCCTGGGCCTGAAGCCAATCGTGGTGCTGAACAAGATCGACCGTCCTGGCGCGCGCGCTGACTGGGCGATCAACCAGACTTTCGAACTGTTCGACAAGCTGGGCGCAACCGATGAACAGCTGGACTTCCCGATCGTGTACGCATCGGGCCTGAACGGCTACGCCGGCCTGACCGAAGACGTGCGCGACGGCGACATGAAGCCACTGTTCGAAGCCATCCTGAAGTACGTGCCAGTACGTGACGACAATCCGGACGGCCCGCTGCAGATGCAAATCACCTCGCTGGACTACTCGTCCTACGTGGGCAAGATCGGTATCGGCCGTGTTTCCCGTGGCCGCGTGAAAGCAGGCCAGGACGTGGTCGTTTGCGACGGTCCAGGCGCTACCCCGATCAAGGGCCGCATCAACCAGGTGCTGAACTTCAAGGGCCTGGAGCGCGTGCTGGTTGACGAAGCAGTTGCCGGCGACATTATCCTGATCAACGGTATCGAAGAAATCGGCATCGGTTCCACCGTGTGCGCGGTTGATACCCCTGATCCGCTGCCAATGCTGACCGTGGACGAGCCAACCCTGACCATGAACTTCATGGTTAACACCTCCCCGCTGGCTGGCCGCGAAGGCAAGTTCGTGACCTCGCGCCAGCTGCGCGACCGTCTGGACAAAGAACTGAAATCCAACGTGGCGCTGCGCGTTGCTCCAACCGACGACGACACCATCTTCGAGGTGTCCGGCCGCGGCGAACTGCACCTGACCATCCTGATCGAAAACATGCGTCGCGAAGGCTTCGAAATGGCCGTTTCGCGTCCACGCGTTGTGTTCAAGATGGTGGACGGCGTGCGTCACGAGCCATACGAAATGCTGTCGGTTGACGTTGAAGAAGCCAACCAGGGCGGCGTGATGGAAGAACTGGGCCGCCGCCGTGGCGACCTGCAGAACATGGAATCGGACGGCAAGGGCCGTGTGCGCCTGGAGTACCGCATTCCTGCGCGCGGCCTGATCGGCTTCCAGGGCGAATTCATGACCCTGACCCGTGGTACCGGTCTGATGTCGCACGTGTTCGACGCCTACGCACCAGTTGACACCTCCAAGGGTGAACTGGCCGGCCGCCGCAACGGCGTGATGATCTCCCAGGACGACGGCGCCGCTGTTGCCTACGCACTGTGGAAGCTGCAGGACCGCGGCCGCATGTTCGTGGTGCACAACGACCCAGTGTACGAAGGCATGATCATCGGTATCCACTCGCGCGACAACGACCTGGTTGTGAACCCGATCAAGGGCAAGCAGCTGACCAACGTTCGTGCTTCCGGCACCGACGAAGCAGTGCGCCTGGTACCGCCAGTCCAGCTGTCGCTGGAATACGCAGTGGAATTCATCGAAGACGACGAACTGGTGGAAATCACTCCTAAGTCGATCCGCCTGCGCAAGCGTTACCTGAAAGAGCACGAGCGCAAGCGTGCCAACAAAGAAAACGCGTAATTCACGCAGAACCCGCCGCGAGGCGGGTTTTTTTTATCCGGAGTTTTGATGATCAGACAAATTCTCCTCGCGGCAGCCTGCCTTGCGGCGGCCGGCAGCGCATCGTCGGCTGACATGCTGAAGGACTTGAACGGCTGGGAGCTGCGCACCGAGCCAGCTGCGACGGTCGCCGGCACGGTCGTTGTGCGCTCGGATGGCGTGGTCGCGGTGGCCGGCGTGCCATCGGGCTTCCTGGCCACCACGAAGGGCTACCGCAATTACCGCCTGCACGTTGAATGGCGCTGGCCGGGCAAGACGGGCAACGGGGGCGTGCTGCTGCATATCAGCGAAGGCCCGATGGATCGCGTCTGGCCATTGAGCGTACAGGTGCAGACCAAGTTTGGCAGCGTGGGCGATTTACTGCCGATGGCGGGCGCGAAGTTTGCCGAACCGCTGACCGGCGAAAAGCCACCAGTCAAGGCACACACCGCCGCCAATTCCGAGCGCGCGGCAGGCGAGTGGAATAGTACCGATATTGTGGCGCGCGACGGCGTGATCGAAGTGACGGTGAACGGCGTGCTGCAAAACCGTGTCACAGCGGCAGTACCGAGCGAAGGCCGCATCGGCTTCCAGTTGGAAGGCACGCCGTATGAACTGCGGCACGTGGAGCTGACGCCGCTCGAGTGAAGCGCGCCGCGGCATGGCCGTGGTAACCTGTATGCCCAAGCCGGCACCGACGAGGAGAACCAGCATGGCCGAAACTAGCAACCTGGCCGCCCAGGCCGTGGAATATTGGACCGACGCCTGGCAGCGCTCGATCCTGTTCATGGACGTGCTTTATCGCCGCGGCACCGAGCGCAATGCGCGCGAGCGCGAGACCGCGCCCCACGTTCTCAATTTCGAATCCGAGACCATCATTGACGGCCGCACGCTGGCGCGGCCCGTGAATTACTCGCTGATGCGCATCATCCCGCCCGACGGCGTGGAGATCGACGAAAGCAAACGCCCCTTCATCGTGGTCGACCCGCGCGCCGGCCACGGCCCCGGCATCGGCGGCATGAAGCAGGACAGCGAAATCGGCGTCGTCCTGAATGCCGGAAATCCCTGCTACTTCATCAGCTTCCTGCCCACGCCAGTGAGCGGCCAGACCATCGAAGACGTCTGCCACGCCGAAGCCCAGTTCATCGAACAGGTGGCCTACCTGCACCCCGAGGCCGAAGGCAAGCCGGCCCTGATCGGCAACTGCCAGGCAGGCTGGCAGATCATGATGACGGCCGCGCTGCATCCCGAGCTTGCCGGTCCGCTGGTGCTGGCAGGTGCACCGCTATCGTATTGGGCCGGCGTGCGCGGCAAGAATCCCTTGCGCTACCTGGGCGGCCTGACCGGCGGCACCTGGATGACGTCCCTCGCGGGCGACCTTGGCAACGGCAAATTCGACGGCGCCCACCTGGTCAGCAACTTCGAGAACATGAATCCTTCTAATACTTATTGGAAGAAGGGTTACCACGTGTACGCCAACGTCGACACGGAGGAAAAGCGCTTCCTCGAATTTGAGCGGTGGTGGGGCAACCCCGTGCTGCTGAACGCCGAAGAAATCCAGTTCATCACCGACAACCTGTTCGTCGGTAACCGCCTGAGCAACGGCACCATCCACGATTCGGATGGCCGCCGCATCGACTTGCGCAATATCCGTTCGCCGATCGTGGTGTTCTGCTCCTGGGGCGACGACATCACCCCGCCGCAGCAGGCGCTGGGCTGGCTGCTCGACCTGTACGAGAACGATGCGGCGCTGGTGGCGGGCGGGCAAACCGTGGTGTACACACTGCACGAATCGATCGGCCACCTGGGCATCTTCGTGTCCGCCTCGGTAGCGAACAAAGAGCACGACGAATTCACCCGCTCGATGGACTTGATCGACGTGCTGCCGCCAGGCCTTTACGAAGCAGTCTTCATCGACAAGGCCGGTGAGGGCGTGCACAGCCCCGAACTCGCGGACGGCAACTACGTGGTGCGCTTCGAGCGCCGCGACCTGAATGAATTGCGCGCCCTTGGCGGCAATGACGACGAAGACGAACGCCGCTTCGCCACCGTGGCGCGGCTGTCGGAAATCAACCAGGGCCTGTACCGCACCTTCGTCAGCCCCTTCGTGCGGGCGATGACCAGCGAGCAGTCGGCGGAATGGATGCGGAATATGCACCCGTACCGCATGCGTTACGAACTGTTCTCCGACATGAATCCATTCCTGAAGGGGATCAGCGCGCTGGCCGAGCAGGTGCGCGAGCAACGCAGGCCGGCGTCTCCGGACAACCCTTTCCTCAGGATGCAGGAAGCGGCATCGGACCAGATCGTGGCCGCGCTGGACCAGTACCAGCTGTTCCGCGACCAGGCGGTGGAGCAGTTCTTCCTCTCCACCTATGGCCAGCCCCTGTTGCAGACACTGGTGGGCCTGCGCGCCGATTCCGCCAATATCCGGCGCCGGATTGGACGCGATATTGCCCGCGAATCAGTGGTAGCCGCGCGCCGCACCGAAGCGGCCAAGCGCCTGGCCAGCGGAGGCGAGCGCGAAGCGGTGATCCGCTCCATCCTCTACATCGCCCGCAGTCCGGAAATGCGGGTAGCCGACGAACGCGCGTTCGGCGTCCTGCGCGAGCTGCGCACGCACCTGCCTGCCAAGGAACGCGTCTCGCTCGCCCGCTTCAAAGAAGTGGTGCAAGAGCAGAACATGATCCTGCAACTGGACGAGGAACGCGCCATGTCGGCCCTGCCCAAGCTGCTGGCTGACACCGAAGACCGCAAACGCGCACTGGAAGGCGTCCGCCAGATCATGACCGCCTCCGGCGAGCTGATCGGCGAAGCCGCCCGCCGCATGTCCCGCGTCACGGAGCTATTCCAAGGCTGACCTCGTGTCCCACCATGGGGTCACACCCGAAACGGGACACGAGCTCAGCCTCCCGATCGGCCGAGTCCGTGTCTCATTTCGGGTGTGACCCCAAGGTGGGACACGGGCTCGGCCACGCGGAGCGGCGGCTGCCTGTATAATGTGCAGCCCTTTTGTAGATGTTTGCACTATGACTACCTCGCTCGCCCCCAAGCCTTCCCGCCGCCTTTCCGTGGCGCCGATGATGGATTGGACCGACCGCCATTGCCGCCATTTCCATCGCCTGATCTCGCAGTACACCTGGCTGTACACGGAGATGGTGACGACCGGTGCGCTGGTGTATGGCGATGTGGAGCGCCACCTGCGCTTCAATGAGGAGGAGCATCCGGTCGCCCTGCAACTGGGCGGCTCCGATCCGAAGGACTTGGCTATCGCGGCTAAGCTGGGTGAGAAGTGGGGCTACGATGAAATCAACCTTAATTGCGGCTGCCCATCCCCGCGCGTGCAGAAGGGCGCTTTCGGCGCTTGCCTGATGAACGAGCCGGAGCTGGTGCGCGATTGCGTGAAGGCGATGAAGGATGCGGTCGAGGTCGAGGTCACGGTCAAGCACCGTATCGGTATCGACTATGAGGAGAGCTACGATTTCGTGCGCGATTTCGTCGGCACCGTGGCGGAAGCCGGCTGCACGACCTTCGTGGTGCATGCCCGTAACGCTATCCTCAAGGGCTTGTCGCCGAAGGAAAACCGCGAAATCCCGCCGCTGAAGTACGAGTACGCCTACCAGCTGAAAAAAGACTTCCCTCAGTACGAGATCCTGATCAACGGCGGCATCAAGACGCTGGAGGAGATCGACCTGCACCTGCAGCACGTGGACGGCGTCATGCTGGGCCGCGAGGCTTACCACAACCCTTACCTGATGGCCGCCTTCGACCAGCGCTACTACGGCGCCAGCGAGCAGCCGCGCACCCGCGAGCAGGTGCTCGAGGCCATGATGCCTTATATTGAAGAGCAGTTGGCGAAAGAGGGCGGCCGTGGCTTGAAGATCAACACCATCACCCGCCACATGCTGGGCCTGGCCCAGGGCCTGAAAGGCGCCCGCCAATATCGCCAGACTTTATCCGATGCCAAGAAGCTGGCGGCGGGCGACCCACGCGTTTTGCTGGAAGCATACAGCCATACCGCGTAAACAAAACTTATCCTCCGCATTCACTTCCGTTTCCCGCTGTAGCTGAGCTGTTTCCCCATAGAAAGTTCGTTTGCCCACATTTTGGGCAAAATTTGCTTGCTGTGTGGAAACTACAGGGCTATAATTTTCCTGATACACACATGCAATCGGGGACTTCCGCATGTGTTTTTGGGATGAAATACGACAGGTTTCATCCCGCGGCGATAGCGGTCTTTGCATTCGCAGTCATAGTTTGCTACTGTCGATACTTGCGTAGCAGCAAGGGTCAGTGGATGAGGTAAATATTTATTTACGGCATCCTTTAGGCAATCGAAAATCTTTCTAATTAAGAGCCGAAATGAATTTGAGCAAAATGAAGGTAGGGGCCCGTCTTGGTCTCGGTTTCGCACTGGTACTGGCGTTCCTCGTCATTATCACCATCGTCGGTATCTGGCGTATGGCTCAGATTCAGGACCGCCTGGATCACGTGGTCAGCGTGAACTCTGTCGCGACCCGCCTGGTGATCGACATGCGCAACAACGTTGAAAACGTCAGCGACCTGAAAATCCTGACTCTGATGTCCGAGCCTTCGGATATGGAGCCGGAACTGGCGCGCATCAACAAAGAACTGAAGAACTATGAAGCTGCCGATGCAAAGCTGAGCGCCCTGTACGTCAATGACGCCACCGCCGAAGAAAAAGCCCTGCTGCAGCAGGTGAAGGCGCAGGAAGCCGTGGTGCTGCCGGCCGTGAAGAAGGCTTCCGAACTCTGGCTGGCCAACGATGCGCTGGCTGCGACCAAGACCTATCTGAAAGAAATCAAGCCAGCCCAGAAGAAATGGATGGAAGCACTGACCCAGCTGGCTGCTCTGGAAGACAAGCTGAATGATTCGATGAAGGTGGAAGCTGCTGAAGGTTTCGCCTCTGCCCGCCTGTTCATGATCATCGCCGGCCTGATCGCCGCCGTCGTGTCGATCTTCGCGGCATGGGTGATCACCCGCGGCCTGCTGAAGCAACTGGGCGGCGAGCCTGACTACACCGCTTCGATCGCCGGCGCCATCGCCAACGGCGACCTGTCGGTGAGCATCGACACTTCGTCCAACGACAAGGATTCGCTGCTGGTCGAAATCAAGGAAATGCGCAACAGCCTGGTGGAAATCGTTGGCCAGGTGCGCCAGGGTACCGAGACCATCGGCACCGCTTCGCGCGAAATCGCGGCCGGTAATATCGACCTGTCCTCGCGTACCGAGATGCAGGCTTCCTCGCTGGAGAAGACCGCTTCCGCCATGGAAGAGCTGACCTCCACCGTTAAGCAGAATGCAGATAACGCTCGTGAAGCGAATCAGCTGGCAGCATCCGCTTCCGACGTGGCGCTGAAGGGCGGCCAGGTTGTTTCGCAAGTGGTTGACACCATGAGCTCGATCAACGAATCGGCCAACAAGATTGTAGACATCATCGGCGTGATCGATGGTATCGCCTTCCAGACTAACATCCTGGCGCTGAACGCCGCTGTTGAAGCAGCACGTGCTGGTGAACAGGGCCGCGGCTTCGCCGTGGTGGCATCCGAAGTGCGTAACCTTGCGCAGCGTTCCGCTGGCGCAGCGAAAGAGATCAAGTCCCTGATCGGCGACTCCGTCGAGAAGGTGGAGCGCGGTTCGAAACTGGTGGGCCAGGCTGGCGTGACCATGGACGAAGTGGTGGCTTCCGTCCGCCGCGTAACCGACATCATGAGCGAGATCGCCAGCGCGTCGCAGGAACAGAGCGCGGGTATCGAACAAGTGAACAAGTCCATCATCGAGATGGATGCCATGACCCAGCAGAATGCTGCGCTGGTTGAAGAAGCCGCCGCCGCTGCGCAGTCGCTGCAAGACCAGGCTGGCGAACTGTCGCGCGTGGTGTCGATCTTCAAGCTGGATGCTGAAACCGAATATGCATTGACCGCAGCCAAGCCGGTTGTGACCCAGACCGCCGTGGCCGTGGTGCCGAAGGCGCCTGCCAAGCGTCCGGCTGCCGCCAAGGCTGCAAAGCCAGCGCCTGCCGCCGCAGCGGCGCCTAAGAAAGTGGTCGCCGCCACCGCAGGCAGCGACGAGTGGGAAGAATTCTAATAGTCGGGGACACACCCGCAGCTTTTTATAAATTTTTGATTGGGATAGAAATGAACAAGCGTTTGATTGGTTTTGTCGCAGCATCCATCGTTTCCGTGTCGGCTTTCGCGGGCGAGACTCCAGCAGTATTCGATGCCAAGAACTGCAAGGCTGAGTACCCTAAAGCCTCCCTGATGAACGAAGAGCAGGGCACTGTTTCCATGGCCTTCCTGGTGTCTGCCGCCGGCGAAGTGATGGATTCCAAGATCGATAAGTCCAGCGGTTTCAAGAACCTGGACAAAGCTGCAGTCAAAGCAATCAGCGGATGCAAATTTAAGCCAGGCACCAAGGACGGCGCCGTTGCCCAAACCTGGACCAAAGTCGACTACGTCTGGTCGCTGTAATCCATTTCATTCTCATTCAGTAGGGGAAGAATCATGATGACGAAGTTGAGTGTTCTGGCAGTAGCCCTGACGATGGGCGCATCGGCATTCGCTGCCGAAGTACCAGCATCTTTCGATGCGAAGAATTGCAAAGCTGAATATCCGAAGGCGTCCCTGATGAATGAAGAGCAGGGCACGGTCAGCATGTCCTTCCTGGTTGCCACCAACGGCGACGTGAAGGATTCCAAGCTGGATAAGTCTTCCGGCTTCAAGAACCTGGACAAGGCCGCACTGAAGGCGCTGAGCGCCTGCAAGTTCAAGCCTGGCACGAAGGACGGCGCTCCGGTCGAAACCTGGACCAAGGTGGACTATGCCTGGAAACTGGACTAAGGCCAGTGTTCCGATAGAAAAGAAAACGGCCCCTCGCGGGCCGTTTTTTGTTAATCTGCGGGTATCGTAGTCTGGATAGCCTGTATGAAATATCTGTTTCTCTTTCCACTTGCCGGCATTTTGCTATCCGGTTGCGCCTGGTGGCGTAATCCGAATGATCCGGCCCGCAACAAGCAGTACGTCGTTGTGGTCAATTCCATGACCTGGCCCAATGCCACGAGCGGTAAGCTGGATGGCACCCGTACCTCATGGCCGCTGCAGGAGCTCAATAATAACGAGGAAATCTTCCCGCTGGCCCAGGTCAAGCACTGCCCGGATGCCTTGCCTTGCGCCTGGGGCGTGCTGCTTTCGTCGCGTAATATCAACCGCTTCAGCTACGAGCCGGGTGGCGTCACGCTGGACATGGCCATGAAGGTCGACGTGCACCGCCGCCAGCAAGACCGCCGACGCAACTTCCACACCTCGATCGCTGTGCCGGCGGATGTGCCGGCCATCAGCTACCAACGTGTGCTGCAGGAAGCAGTTTCCCTGCCATACGGGAAGGTGTACCGTGTCGATATGGAATACGGGATCACTTACCAGATCTGTGCGCAACGGGTGGATTCGGCGGGCAGGGCGGTCGATAAATGTGATATCCCGTATATCTGAGTTGCCGGCAGTAAGCATTTGTAAAAGCTGCGGCGTGCGCCTGATTTTTCCCTATAGTTGAATCTTGGGAAGGAGAATGCCATGAAAACCTTGTTGATCTTGCCGGTGCTGGCCCTGGGCCTCGTCGGTTGCGCCGAGCAGCAGCCGGTGCGTTATGCCTCGAGCAATCCTTATGAGTGGCGTACGGTGTCGGTGACTCCGGTGCCGAACGGTACTGCGCAGCGCTCCGGCGCGCCGGTCACCTATTCGAACGAGCCGGTCTATGTGCAGCAACAGCAGCCGGTCTATGCTGCGCCGCAGCCAGTCTACGTTGCGCCAGCGCCGTATTACTACGCACCTGCTCCGGCCTATTACTATCCGCCGGTGACGATCGGGTTTGATTTCCTGTGGACTAGCAACCACTGGCGCGGCCGTGGCGGCCGTCACCGCTAATCAGTGAAAGCAGTGAAAGAAAAGCGGAACCTGGCTCATCAGGTCAGCTGAACACAGCAGCCAGGTTGCGGTGGCCACCAGGCTGAGCAGCGCAGCGCTGCTGGCGTATGGATGGTGGGACATGGGAATACTCCTGCATAAGATTTGATTCCATCTTAATCAAGAGCAAACAAAAAAGGCATCGGAGAGTCGCCGATGCCTTTGTAGGACTATTGCTCGTCCGTTATTTTTTACCCCACAGCACCACGGCTGCGGCCGGGGCGGTGTCCAGGGCATCGGACACGGTCAGCCAGTTGGTCAGGCTGTCCTGTTCTTTCAGCGTGATTCCCGCGCCGTCGATATAACCCACCATTTCCAGGTATTTGGCATCGAGCTTGGCTTTCGAGACCGTCGGGGCCACCATGACCATGCGGTCGTAGGCTTTGCGGGTCTTGTTTTCCCATTTGTGCAGGCTGGAGTCATCGAAGCGGTTGGCTTCGAAATAGACGGTCAGCGAACCATCCGGGTTGCCGAAGCCGACGATGCCGGCGCCTTTCTTGATCGTGGTGGAGTTCGCAAGGTCGAACTGCTCGGTGGGGACGAAGACACCGGCACGGCCGCCAACGACGGGCAGGCCGACAGGGGTGTCCTTGCTGTAGGTGGATAATTCTTTCAACTCAGACATGACTCTTCCAGTGCTGCAACGTTTCTCTGAGTCGTTATTTTATCCTCAAACTAATGCAACGGCACGACGCGAAATTTATTTTGTCCAGCGTAGCCGCGAACGTGGCGTCGGGCGCAACAAGATGGGTTCGGGTGGCTCGCGCAGCAGGTCACGGGCGGCCTCGCTGAGCGCTTCCCATGCCGGTGGTGTGCTGCCTGGGGCGGCGGCGCCCAGCCAGACCAGGTGAGGGCCGTCGCCGCGCACCGGCAGTTGGGGGAAGTTGTTTGGCATATCCAGCGTCACCAGTGTGGCTGCATTGTGCCAACCCGCTTCATCCCAGGCGGCGAAGGCGGGTGCGGCCAGTTCGGCGAAGCGTTCCAGCTGGCCGGAACGCACGGTGCATAACAGAGCTGCTGCTTCGCCTTGCGCGCCTTCAGGCTCCAGTACAGGATCAACCGCGGGCAAGAGCGGCACGCCGCTGCCGGGGTCTAGTGGGCGCAAGAGAAGCACGTTGTCGCAGTCGATCATCAGGCCGTTCAGCGTGGCTTTGTGCTCCTTCCACACCGGACCGTAATAGAAAGCGGCGTTGGCCACGGCGCGCTGCTCCCATGACGCGAAGCCACGCAGCCAGAGGAAGCTGTTGGGATTTCCGTTTTCCGTGAACTGGCCTAGCGCAATTGCGCCAAGCTGCTGGAAAGCTTCCGGGAAAAGGGTTTCGAAATAGCGTGCGAACGCTGACTGACCGCCCTCGACGAGGGTGTAGCGGCGGAATTCAATAACGGGGAATTTGTCCATGCAGCCAGAATAGGGGCGAATGCGGTCGATTCGCGCCCTATTTGGCTGGAGATTGCCGATCAGGCCTTGCGACGGCGACGCGAGAGTGCCATGCCGGCGAAGCCCAGGCCCAGCAGGGCGAGCGATGCTGGTTCTGGAACTGCGGCTGCTTCCTGGCCCAGTGTGACGTTGTCGATGACAGGAGCGCTGCCGCTGCCGTTTGCCGAGGTCAGCTGGAAGCCGGTGAAGTACTCGCCTTGACCCGCAACAAAGCCGAAGAAGTTCATGGCCTGGCTGGCGTTCGATGGGACGATGTTCGACAAGGTGAACGAGCCCAGGTTGGTGGTCACATTGATCGACAGCGGCGACTGGGCGCCGAGGTAGCCAACGTCGAAACCGAGCATATTAAACTGCGAGGTATTGTGTTCAACAGTAGCCGTCACAGGCGACCAGAAGTTGTAGGCGAAGACGTTGCTGATTGGCGCGTAGCCGGTCTGGGTGCCTACGACCAGGTTGTCGCCGGTCTGGTAGGTCACGCCGTGGGCAGTCCACACGGAGCCCAGCGAGCTGAAGCCGGTGCCCAGGTCTTCAAAGCCGTAGTTTTCAACGATCGTGCCCTGCGCAGAGAAGCTCGCGCGGTTCGGACCAGCGAACAGGGTTGGCGATGCGCAGGCAGCGGATGCCACCAGCATGGATGCAGCGGACAGCAGAAGTTTTTTCGACAGCGATTTCAATTTAATCCCCCAGTGATGTTTGTTAAGAACTGTTGCCACTAAGCGAGAATCGTGCCTGAATTGTAAACACCTGATTTTATTGAGAAACAATTTGCGGGGTTGTGTGAGGTGTAAAATTTTCCGACATGCAAAAGCTGTTTCGCTGCGGAAAACAAAAAAGGCCTGATAGCGAACTATCAGGCCTTCTTCGTGAATTCGGTGGGGTGGCTGATGGGGCTCGAACCCACGACAACAGGAATCACAATCCTGGACTCTACCAACTGAGCTACAGCCACCACTGAAAACTGCTTTCTATCGCACCGTAGCGCGACAGAGCCGAGATTATATAGGGACTCCTATAATCTGGCAAATAAATTTCAAACGACCACCGACTCGACTTGCGGATGCAGTCCGAGCAGGCTGGCGAATTGCTTCTGTAAGGCTTCCGCGTTGCCGCTGGTGTAGCCGTGCAAGTGGGCGGGAGTGCCGCCTGGGCGCAGTAAGCCAGCGCCTTCCAGCAGGCGGGTCAGCTGGCGTGCCACGGCGTCGCCGGTATCGATCAGGGTCACTGCCTGCGCGTTGCCGCGTGCCGCGACGATCTGCTCGATGGCTTCACGCACGAAGGGGTAATGGGTGCAGCCGAGGACCAGGGTATCCGCGCCTTGTTCCAGCAACGGCGCCACATAGCCTTCCAGCATGGCCGCAGTCTCTTCACCGGACAGGTCGCCCTGTTCGATGCGTTCGACCAGGCCGCCGCAAGGCTGCAGCAGGAACTGCGTGCCGTTCGCTCCCGATATCTGCTCGCGCAGCGCAAGGAACTTCTCTCCGCGCAGCGTGCTTGCCGTCGCCAGCACGCCGACCGTGCCGTTGCGGGTGGTCGCGGCGCCCGGCTTGAGGCCCGGTTCCACGCCAACCACCGGCAGGCCAGGGTAGGCTGCGCGCACCGCCTTGATTGCCGCCACGGTGGCCGTATTACAGGCCACGACAAGGGCTTTCGCGCCTCGTCCAAGCAGGAAGGCAGTAACGGCAAGCGCGCGCTGCACCAGCCATTCATCCGTCTTTGCACCGTAAGGAGCGAAAGCCGAATCGGCGAAGTACAGCACATGCTCGTGCGGCAGCTGCGCGTGGATATGGCGCAGCACGGAGAGCCCTCCGACGCCGGAATCAAAGACGCCGATAGGCGCATCGGCGGAGGAAGGGACTGGATGGGTCATTTATGCTGGCTGGGCCGCTTTCAGGGACTCGATCTTCACCTGCCACTCTTTAGGGCCGGTGTTGTGGACAGAAGTGCCGGTGGAATCGACGGCCACGGTGACAGGCATGTCGACCACGTCGAATTCATAGATCGCTTCCATGCCCAGGTCTTCGAAGCCGACAACCTTGGCGCCCTTGATCGCTTTCGACACCAGGTATGCAGCGCCGCCGACAGCCATCAGGTAAGCCGACTTGTGCTTCTGGATCGATTCGATCGCGGTCGGGCCGCGTTCCGCTTTACCAACCATGGAGATCAGGCCGGTTTTTTCCAGCATCATGTCGGTGAACTTGTCCATGCGGGTAGCGGTGGTTGGGCCGGCTGGACCGACGACTTCTTCACGCACCGGATCGACTGGGCCAACGTAGTAGATCACGCGGTTGGTGAAGTCCACCGGCAGCTGCTCGCCCTTGGCCAGCATGTCCTGGATGCGCTTGTGGGCTGCATCGCGGCCGGTCAGCATCTTGCCGTTCAGGAGCAGGGTCTGGCCCGGCTTCCAGGAAGCCACTTCTTCCTTGGTCAGGGTGTTCAGGTCGACGCGCTTGGACTTCTCGGTGTCGGCAGCCCAGGTGACATCAGGCCAGTCGGACAGCTTCGGTGGTTCGATGTAGGCAGGGCCGGAACCATCCAGCACGAAGTGGGCGTGGCGGGTTGCTGCGCAGTTCGGGATCATGGCGACCGGCTTGGATGCAGCGTGGGTCGGGTACATATTGATCTTCACGTCCAGCACGGTAGTCAGGCCGCCCAGGCCTTGCGCGCCGATGCCGAGGGCATTGATCTTGTCGCACAGTTCGATACGCAGTTCTTCCAGCTTGTTCTGCGGGCCGCGTTTTTTCAGCTCGAACATGTCGATGTCTTCCATCAGCGACTCTTTGGCCAGCAGCATGGCTTTCTCTGCGGAGCCGCCGATACCGATGCCCAGCATGCCTGGCGGGCACCAGCCAGCGCCCATCAGCGGCACGGTCTTCAGCACCCAGTCAACCAGCGAGTCGGATGGGTTCAGCATGACGAACTTGGTCTTGTTCTCGGAACCGCCGCCTTTGGCAGCTACGGCTACGTCGACGGTATTGCCTTCCACCAGTTCCATGTGAACCACGGCTGGGGTGTTGTCCTTGGTGTTCTTGCGCTCGAAGTGCGGGTCGGCCACGATGGACGCGCGCAGCTTGTTGTCGGAGAAGTTGTACGCGCGGCGCACGCCTTCGTTGACGGCGTCGGTCACGGTGCCGGTGAAGCCTTCAAAGCGCACGCCCATACCGATCTTCAGGAAGACGTTCACCATGCCGGTGTCCTGGCAGATCGGACGCTTGCCTTCCGCGCACATGCGGGAGTTGGTCAGGATCTGTGCGATCGCATCCTTTGCGGCCGGGCTTTGCTCGGATTCATACGCGCGCGCCAGGTGCTGGATGTAGTCGGCCGGGTGGTAGTAGCTGATGTACTGCAGTGCGGCGGCGACGGATTCGATCAGGTCGTCTTGCTTGATGATGGTCATGATTGGCTCGTTGGCTAAATTAGTGGTGCTTAGAATCGTTGTGCGTCAGGGTGGTGATGCGATCGGTGTACGCAATCGCCATTGCGGACAGCAGGAATACGACGTGGATGACCGTCTGCGCGATCAGGACCTGCGGCTCATAGTCCTTGGCGTTGATGAAGGTCTTGAGCAGGTGGATCGAGGAGATGCCGATGATCGCCATCGCCAGCTTGGTCTTCAGCACGGAGGCATTCACGTGCGACAGCCATTCCGGCTGGTCCGGATGACCCTCAAGGTGCATGCGCGAGACGAAGGTTTCGTAGCCGCCCACGATCACCATGATCAGCAGGTTGGAAATCATGACCACGTCGATCAGGCCGAGTACCACCAGCATTATCACGGTTTCGGTCAGCTTGGTCGGTGCAGTGGCGGAGCCATGGAAGGTCACGCTGATGATGTGCTCGAGCGAATGCGCGTCGCCAAACACGGCGCCGATCAGGTCCTTCAGTTCGACCCAGAAATGGAACACGTAGACGCACTGCGCCAGGATCAGGCCCAGGTACAGCGGCAGCTGCAGCCAGCGGGACATGAAGATAAAGGCGGGAATAGGGCTGAGGCGTTTGCCGTTGGTGTTCTGCGGTTCGGTCATCTGTTGAATAAGCGTTGGAAAAACAGCCGATATTCTACACGCGCCGCAAAGGCGCGGCAGTGGCCGCTTATTGTCAGTCTAGCCATCTTTCGATTTTTTTTGCGAAGTGGTCTTAGGCCGCACTATCAGGCCGGGCGCGTCCCAAGCGAAAACCGGCGCCAAATTGGTATTGGCGAGTCACCAAGCCGCGCTGTACCAGACGCCCTGTATGTGATTAAAATGCAAGAAATGGCCTCCAGAGCAATGTAAGGGGGCAGTAAGCGACAGGATCTATTGTTGCTAGCAAACCATCACTAACCGGAGACAAGCATGACCAACCAGGGCGCCGACCAACAGGGACCAATGGAATCGCGTATTTTTGCGCCGCCAGCGGCATTTACTGCACAAGCGAACGTATCGGGCATGGCTGCCTACAAAGCGCTGTGCGACGAAGCGGAGCGCGACTACGAAGGATTCTGGGCGCGCCTGGCGCGCGAGAACGTGGAATGGCAAACACCATTCACCCGCACGCTGAATGAAGATAATGCACCGTTCTACAAATGGTTCGAAGACGGCAAGCTGAATGTGTCCTACAACTGCCTGGACCGCAATATCAAGAACGGCCTGGGTGACAAGACCGCAATCATCTTTGAAGCCGACGACGGCGAAGTGACCCGCGTCAGCTACCAGCAACTGCACGACAAAGTCTGCAAGATCGCCAACGGCCTGAAGGCGCGCGGCATCAAGAAGGGCGACCGCGTCGTTATCTATATGTCGATGTCCGTTGAAGGCGTGGCCGCCATGCAGGCCTGCGCCCGTATCGGCGCCACCCACTCCGTGGTGTTCGGCGGCTTCTCCGCCAAGTCGCTGCAAGAGCGCATCATCGACGCCGGCGCCGTGGCCGTGCTGACCTGCGATGAGCAACTGCGAGGCGGCAAACAGCTGCCACTGAAAGCCATCGTCGACGAAGCCCTGGCCATGGGCGGCTGCGACACCATCAAGAACGTCGTGGTCTACAAGCGCACCGGCGGCAATATCGCCTGGACCGAAGGCCGCGATATCTGGCTGCACGACCTGGTCGAAGGCCAGGCCACCACCTGCGAACCTGAATGGGTGGAAGCGGAGCACCCGCTGTTCATCCTCTACACCTCCGGCTCCACCGGCACGCCGAAAGGCGTGCAGCACTCCACCGGCGGCTACCTGCTGTGGGCCGCGCTGACCATGAAGTGGTCCTTCGACATCAAGCCGGAAGACGTGTACTGGTGTACCGCCGATATCGGCTGGGTCACTGGCCACACCTATATCGCCTACGGCCCGACCGCAGTCGGCGCCACCCAAGTGGTATTCGAAGGCATCCCGACCTTCCCGCACGCAGGCCGCTTCTGGGAAACCATCGCCAAGCACAAGGTCAACATCTTCTACACCGCGCCGACCGCGATCCGCTCGCTGATCAAGGCGTCGGACGTAGACCCTAAAGTCCATCCGAAGAACTTCGACGTCTCCTCGCTGCGCCTGCTGGGCACCGTGGGTGAGCCGATCAATCCGGAAGCCTGGATGTGGTACTACAAGAACGTGGGCGGTGAGAAGTGCCCGATCGTCGACACCTTCTGGCAGACCGAAACCGGCGGCCACATGATCACCCCACTGCCAGGCGCTACGCCGATGGTTCCGGGTTCCTGCACGCTGCCGCTGCCAGGCATCATGGCCGCGATTGTGGACGAAGCAGGGCACGACGTACCGAACGGCAGCGGCGGCATCCTGGTCGTCAAGCGCCCATGGCCATCGATGATCCGCACCATCTGGGGCAACCCTGACCGCTTCAAGTCAGGCTACTTCCCAGAGGAGCTGGGCGGCAAATACTACCTGGCAGGCGACGGCGCGATCCGCAACGCGGAAACCGGCTACTTCACCATCACCGGCCGTATCGACGACGTGCTGAACGTGTCGGGCCACCGCATGGGCACGATGGAAATCGAATCCGCCCTGGTCGCCAACCCGCTGGTGGCCGAAGCCGCCGTGGTCGGCAAGCCGGACGAAACCACCGGCGAATCGATCTGCGCCTTCGTCGTTCTGAAGCGCGCCCGCCCAACCGGCGACGAAGCCAAGCAGATCGCCACCGAGCTGCGCAACTGGGTAGGCAAAGAGATCGGCCCGATCGCCAAGCCGAAGGAGATCCGCTTCGGCGACAACCTGCCGAAGACCCGCTCCGGCAAGATCATGCGCCGCCTGCTGCGCGTCCTGGCCAAAGGCGAGACGATCACCCAAGACGTCAGCACCCTGGAGAATCCAGCCATCCTCGAGCAACTGAAAGAAACCTCCTGACCATGAGCAGACGGGGTCCGGCCCTCGGGCCGTACCCCGGTTTTTCGGTTTTGGTGGTTTTAAGCAGAAAGTCTTTGCACTCCCCGCTAACCCTGCTATAATTCGGGCCTCTCGCGATAAGCGTGAGAATGCAGGAGAGATGGATGAGTGGTTTAAGTCGCACGCCTGGAAAGCGTGTATAGGTTCATAGCCTATCGGGGGTTCGAATCCCCCTCTCTCCGCCAAGGATTCTAGAAAAGCCCGCTAAATGCGGGCTTTTTTGTTTCTTGGTGTTTTATAATCCGCTGTTTAAAAAAAATCAACTTCAGGAACAGTGGAATGATGTGGAAATCAGTGATCGCATTAGGCTTGACCCTTTTGGCAGGCTGTGGTGGAGGTGGTGGCGGCTCTTCGACTACCCTTCCTAACAATAACAACACCGCTCCGCAGGTTTCCTATACAGTCGGTGGCACAGTCAGCGGCCTGACCGGCACAGGCCTGATCCTTCAGAACAATGGGGGAAACGACTTGGCCATTTCGGCCAACGGTCGCTTTACTTTTAGTACGCCTGTGGCAGGCGCAGCAAACTACGCGATCACTGTAAAAGCTTCGCCGGCCAGCCCGGCCCAGACCTGCACAGTCAGCAATGGCACTGGTAGCGTTGCGAGCGCAAACGTCAACGATGTTGCAGTAACTTGCTCGACCAACAGCTATACCATTAGCGGTACGGTGAGCGGCTTAACCGGCACGGGCCTAGTATTGCAAAACAATGGCGGAAATGACTTGGCCATCTCGGCTGACGGTAGCTTCACCTTCTCCGCGCCGGTGGCAAGTGCAGCAAACTATGTGATCACCGTTAAGGCATCTCCGGCAAGCCCGAACCAAACCTGCACAGTCAGTAATGGCAGCGGTAGCATTGCCAGCGCAAACGTGAGTGATGTTGTGGTGGCCTGTTCGACCAATAAATATACCGTTGGCGGAATTGTCAGCGGGTTGGCCGGCGCCGGACTCGTGTTGCAGAACAATGGCGGGAACGACTTGGCCATCTCGGCCAATGGTACTTTCACTTTCACAACGTCAATCGCAAGCGGCGCAGGTTACGTGGTTAGCGTCAAGTCCCAGCCGCGAGTGCCGCCGCAGGTCTGCAGCGTGACCGTCGGCAGCGGCACGGTTACTGCAAACGTGACTAATGTGGTGGTCACCTGCTTGACACCAACGCCGCGCTTTGCGTACGTGACGAACCAAGGCAGCGGCGATGTGTCGATGTACAGCACCAATGCTGCCACCGGCGCACTTACCGCCAATGGCACTATCAGCGCTGGATCTGGCCCTATCGCCATGTCCGTTGATCCCAGCGGAAAATTCGCTTACGTAGCAAACATCAACAGCAAAGATGTGTCGATGTATACCATCAACACCGGCACCGGAGCGCTTACAAACATCGGGACCGTCGGGGCAGGGACGGATCCTGTCGGCCTAACCATCGATCCGAGCGGCAGGTTCGTCTATGTGGCAAACGAAACGAGCAACAATGTGTCGATGTACGCCATTAACCCCAGCACTGGTGTCCTTACCGCCATCGGCACTATCAACGCAGGATCAGGCGCCTACTCCGTGGCCATCGACCCCAGCGGCAAGTTTGCCTATGCGGCAAACTTTGGTGGCAACAATGTGACGATGTACGCCGTTAACACGACCACCGGAACCCTTTCGCCTATCGGCTCCATTAGTGCAGGACGGGGTGCCGCGTGTGTATCTGTCGACCCAAGCGGCAGATTCGTGTATGTGGCGAACAATTTTAGCGACGATATATCGATGTACGCCATCAATGCCAACACTGGCGCACTTTCTTCTATCGGTACCGTCAGCGCAGGAACGGGGCCCGGCGGCATAACCATTCACCCCAGTGGTAAATTCGCTTATGTGGCGAATTTTTACGGTAACAATGTATCGATGTACGCCATCGATGCCGTCACCGGCGTGCTTACTTCGATAGGATCCATCAGCGCAGGTTATGCCCCTCATTCCATAGTAGTGGACTCCAGCGGCAAATTCGTCTATGTGACGAGTGCAAACACCAGCAGTGTGTCGATGTACACCGTCAACACCGGCACTGGTGTACTTTCCTCAAACGGTTACGTCGCTGCAGGAGCAAGGCCTACATCAATTAGCATCGTGGGGCAGTAAGCTGCACAAGCTAGTAATAAGGTTGGCAATTAGTTTGGTGAGCAACGATGGATGCTGAACGCAGGCTGCAAGTCTAGATCAGGGCCTCTTGCTCAGCTAATGCTGCTTCGCCTCTTCCTTCGCACGGCCATTACGACAAGCTGCAATGCAACCAATGGGCCAAACACCCATGCAGCAGATATCGGGCCAACTGGTTCGACAATAAAGTCGGCGCGCTCGATACGTTTTGGATCTGCGCCTTGTGCGGTCAATGCCTCATGCAATTGACGCAGGTGTTCCAGTCCCAGGAACAGCTTATGTTCCTGGGGCTGGTAATCCGTACCGAGCTCATACATGGCATAGGGCTTGTTTATCATCTCGATGTGGGCGCCGGCGAAAGCGGTGACTGGGTGGGTTTCCGCAAACTTCAATAAGCGGGCAATGCTCCGTCGATACGCTGGCCAGTCACGTACCGTTAGCATGCCGGGGTACAAGGAATCGCCACTGAAGACCGTGCCGCTGCGCTGATCGTAGAAGGCAAGGTGTGCTGCTTCGTGGCCGGGCAGGGGCAGGACCGTGATCAGTCGGCCGCCAAGGTCAATCTGGGCTTCACCCTCGGGCCATTGCTTAAGCTGGAAATGCGCTTTGACTTCCGTGGGAGTGACCCGTACCACGGTTGTATCGGCGCGGGCGCGGAATGCGGAGTCGAAGGCTGTATGGTCGCGGTGGTTGTGGGTATGCGCGACGAGCAGGTCAACCTTACGTCCGCCAATCAGGCGATTGACGGTTTCGATCAAGGGAAATGGCACACCATCTTCTGGCTTGGCGCCGGAGTCCAGCAAGAGCGCCTTTTCTTCACCAAGTATCAGGTAGAGAAACGGCGCTTCTGTGTTCACGCATTTGTTTTCGCGAATAATAAAAACGCCGGGCCCGGCCTCGTGCACCTGCAAGGGCTGCACGCAGGCTTGGCCCGCAGGTACGCCATGTATCCATTGGCTCGCTTCCTTCAGGGGCTCCGGAGCAGCCATCGCGGCAAAGGGAATGCTTAGTGCGAAAAGGAGCGGTGCTTTCATGGGCGCAGACCTGAGTTTGGAATGGTGATTGCTAGAAAGGCAATACTAGCTCACCCTGTTCCAATTGGTCCAGCTGCTTGCTGAGGGCCGCTTCGAAGCGGCCCTTTTCATCTTCTTCAGACCAGATTGATGGTCACGTCGATATTCCCGCGCGACATTTTCGAGTAAGGGCAAATCTGGTGTGCGGTATCGACCAGCATTTGCGCGACTTCGCGCGGCAGGCCAGGCAGGCTTACGTTAAGGCGAGCCTGCAGCTGGAAGCCACCTTCATTCGTACCCAGGTCGACTTCCGCATCAACCGCGGTGCCAGCAGGCAGCAGCACGCGATTATCTTTTGCCGCGCGGCCCATTGCGCCGATGAAGCATGCCGACCATCCGGCCGCGAACAGCTGTTCAGGATTGGTGCCTTCGCCGTTCGAGCCGGGAGGGGAGAGCTTGATGTCAAGGCGGCCGTCGTCGCTACGAGCCGCGCCATCGCGGCCGCCGGTGGTGCGGGTCTTGCCGGTGTACAGGACGTTTTCAACTTTGTTCATGGTGTGTTCCTTTCGGTTGGTTGGGGAGTGGGATTCAAAGATGGTCGACTGCAATCACGGCGTCGGCAAAGGCGCGCGGCGCTTCCTGCGGCAGGTTGTGGCCGATGCCGCCGGTGATCAATTGGTGTTTGTATTTGCCAGTGAAGCGCTTGGCGTAGCTGGCCGGGTCGGGGTGCGGTGCGCCGTTGGCGTCGCCTTCCATAGTGATGGTCGGCACGCTGATGGACGGGAAAGCCGCAAGGCGCGCTTCCAGCCCGGCGTATTGCGCTTCGCCTTGCGCCAGGCCGAGGCGCCAGCGGTAGTTGTGGACCGTGATGGCGGCATGGTCAGGGTTTTCCAGTGCGGCGGCACTCCGGTCGAAAGTGCTGTCGTCGAAGCGCCATTGCGGCGATGCGGTCTGCCAGATCAATTTGGCGAAGTCGTGACGATTCTTTTCATAGCCCACGCGGCCGCGCTCTGTGGCGAAGTAGAACTGGTACCACCATTGCTGTTCGGCGCTTGGCGGCAGGGGCTGCTTGCCGGCCTCCTGGCTGCCGATCAGATATCCACTGACCGAGACCAGGCCTTTCACGCGTTGCGGCCACAATGCGGCCACGATGTCGGCGGTGCGTGCGCCCCAGTCATATCCGGCGAGGATGGCCTTGTCGATCTTCAGAGCATCCATCAGGGCGATGGTGTCGGCGGCCAGCGCGGCAGGCTCGCCGTTGCGCACGGCATTCGGATCGAGGAAGCGGGTCGTGCCGTAGCCGCGCAGGTGAGGGACGATGACGCGGTAGCCGGCCTTGGTGAGCATGGGGACGACGTCGATGTAGCTGTGAATATCGTACGGCCAGCCGTGCAGCAGGATGACGACCGGGCCGTTGGCCGGACCTTCTTCCACGTAGCCGATATTCAAAGGGCCGGCATCGATCTGTTTGATGTTCTGGAAGGTTGCCTGTGCCTGGGACTGGGCGGCTGCCGGCAGTGCGATTTGCGTGCTGGCCAGTGCGATTTGCGTGCTGGCCAGTGCGAACATGAGGGCTGCAAGGACTTGCTTTTTCATCTGACTGCTCCTATTTAGTTATCGTGATAATGATTCGTGAGGTAACTATATGCGAGTTCAAAACCGTTTTCAAGTACGATAATCATTATTTCGATAATTATTTTCCGTGGGGATGTCAAATGACTAACAGGGCCAAGCTGGGCGACTACATGTGCTTTGCGATCTATTCAACCAACCTGGCGTATTCGCGCGTGTATAAGCCGGTGCTGGAAAAGCTGGGGCTGACCTATCCGCAGTACGTCACCATCATCTGCCTGTGGGAGGAAGACATGCAGACCGTGAAGGGGCTGAGCGAGAAGCTGTTCCTCGAGCCGAGCACAATGACGCCGATGCTGAAGCGGCTGGAAGCAATGGGTTACGTAACGCGTGAGCGTGATACTGAGGACGAGCGCAGCGTGCGTGTCTCGCTGACCGATGCAGGGCGCCAGTTGCGGGAAGATGCGTTCGCATTCAGAGAGACGACGGCCAAAGCGGCAGGGCTGTCGCCGGACGAGTTCCGTGTGCTGCAGAAGGCGATCGTCAATTTGCGCACGAACCTGATGAATTCAGTCGCGAAATGAAGTAGATATTTTTTTCTACTTCATTTAGACTCGTCCGAAATCCCTCATCAAGGTGCCGAACATGATTGGAACGAGACGAGTTTTGCTGGCTGTTGCGATGGTTGCCATGCTGTGCGGCGCTGGGGCGGGGGCGGCCCCGGTACGGGCGCAGTCCGTCGAAGCGCAGGTCGAGCGCTACGTGCAAAGTGAGATGCAGGAGCGGCGCATTCCCGGCCTGCAGATTGCCGTGGTCCAGGGCGGGAAAATCGTCATGCTGAAGTCATACGGCATGGCGGAACTGCCGCATTCCCTGCCGGTGACGAAGCGCAGCGTGTTCTCGATTAACTCGGCGACCAAGTCGTTTACCGCAGTCGCCATCATGCAGCTGGTGGAGCAGGGGAAGGTGGCCCTCGACGCTCCGGTGTCGCGTTACATCCGTGATTTGCCCGCGCCCTGGCAAGGCGTGACGATTACCCAGCTCTTGAATCACACTTCGGGCATACCGGACATCATCGATCAGCAAACTTCCAGGCTGGTGACAGCCGGCGGTCCGGATGCGGCGTGGCGCCACGTGCAGACCTTGGCGATGGAATTCCAGCCGGGCGAGCGGTTCAGCTACAACCAGACCAATTACCTGCTGCTCGGGAAAATCATCGATCAACTGAGCGGGCAGCCGTTTGTGCAGTTTATCCAGCAACGGCAATTCGATGCTGTCGGCATGCCGCAAACAGGCTTTGGGGATTCGCGTGACCTGATTATGGACAAAGCGCCTTCCTATCGTTTCGATGCGGACGGAAAGACGCTGAAGCAGTCTGTCGATGAATTTCCGGCGTTCCTGAGAACCGGTGCGGGCATCAACACTACGGCGGAAGACTTGGCGAAGTGGATCATCGCAGTCCAGAAGGGCAAGCTGGTTTCGCAAGCCGGCTTGAATCAGATGTGGCGGCGCGAACTCCTCAACAACGGCAAGGCCGCGCCGTGGGCACAGGGATGGCCGGCTATCCGCGACAGGGAGTATCGCGCGGTGGCGGGCATTGGTGGCATGCGTTCCGCTTTCTATGTCTATCCCGAGAACGACCTGGCGATTGTGATTCTCACCAATCTCGCCGGCGCCGCGCCTGAGGATATGATCGACATCGTCGCCAGCCATTATTTGCCTGGGCTGCGCAGCATCAGCAGCGGTTACGCGACTTATCGGTTGCGTGAGATCGCACAGGCGAGCGGATTCGAGAAGCTGGATGAAAAACTGGCGCAGCTGAAAAAGCAGTCTGGCGTGGTCCAGCCTTCAGAAGGCGAATTGAATATCTGGGGCTATCGCTTGCTCGCAGCCGGCAAGAAAATGCAGGCGATTGCGGTTTTGAGCCTGGCTGCGCGGCTTTACCCGGAGAGCTTCAACGTCTACGATAGTTTGGCCGAAGCGTATGAAGAGGCGAGCGAGCGCGGCTTGGCGGTGCAGAACTACAAGCGCTCGCTGGAGCTCAATGCACAGAACACGCATGCCTCGGAAAGACTGCGCGCGCTTCAGCCTTAATCAGAACGAAAGCACGTTTGCCGCGACAAGCCCGGTGCGCAAAATCGTCCCCAGGAAGAACCAGAATATGAAAGAACGTCCTGTCATCTTGGCGATCGCTGCAACGACGAAGGCAAATCCAAGCAGTTTAAACAGGGACGTGCCGGCATGCTTCATCAATTCGTCCTTACGTGCGTTGGCCGCCTCGATTTCGGGGATTGGGATGGGATGCGGCTTGCCGTCGTCAACGATATTGGTTTCAGTGGCAGGGTCGGTGATCTTTTCCGGTGGCGGTGGAGGCACTGCTTTCGGAGCATTTGAAAACACGCCCCGCTTGATTTCCTTGGCGCCGAATTCCTCGCAGGGTCGATCGCTCCAGCCTTGGCCACCGTTGCGGCCGTTGCCGTTCATATCGCAGTAGTAGGCGGTGTCGCCTTCTTGAATATTTCGTTGGGCCCAAGAACTGCTTGCGCATGCAAGAAGACCGATCGTCGACAGGCAAAGTAATTTCGATTTCAAGTCAGGCCATCCAGAAGAATACGGCGGTCAGGCGCTTGTCCTGATGGTCGAAGCCGAAGTAGCCGGTGGCGGAGTGCACCAGGTTGGCCTTGTACAGCAGGATGCGGTTGAATTTGTTCTCGACGCGCACGTCTTCCTGCCATGCTTCCGGCGGCAGGCCTTTTACTTTCAGTGCTTCGCGCAGGTTGGCGTGCGGCGGCATGCACAGGTTGCCGCCCAGCGTGCCATTGGGCTGGCGCTGGCGGTAGAACGAGGTGCCGCATTCCGGATCGGGATCCGGCGTCAGGTAAATCACGCTGGCGTAGCGGCAAAGCTTGGTGGAGTCGGTGTGCGGGCGTGCGCCGGAATCGGGCATGCCCACCAGCTGGAAGTAATTGTGGTTCAGCGAACTGCCTTCCGGCGTCGCTTCCTGCCACAGGCGCTTAGCGCCGGTCATCTTCTTCACCCAGGTTTCCACGTATTCCAATTCGGATGGCGTGAGCGCGTTCGGTGTGCGCTTGCCGGGCCAGGGTTCGTTGGCATAGGGCGCGCCCAGTTCCCAGTAATCCTGGTCGAAGCAGCGTTGCGAAATTTCTTGTGCGTTGGGCAGGAAGTCGTCCTGCACCCAGTAGTCGCGGCCTAGCTGGGGTTTGCGGTAAGGAAGAATGGGCAGCATGGCCGACAGAGTAGCAAGAAAACAGCGTTTTAACGCGCGTTTAACACGGGCGCTGTGTTCAGATTGACACGCTATTGGCTTGCGTTGCAATATTTTCATGCAATCTCGTCCACAATCGGGCCTCACGAGGGCCTTCCCAAGGAGATGACGCACCATGAGGATGTCCACGCTTTCCCTTGCAGCGCTGGCTTTCGCCGCAGCCGCCAATTCCCAGGCCATTACCTACGGCCAGGCCGACGGCAACAAGCATTCACAGGTCGGCGCGCTGGTTGACTACGACAGCAAAGGCACGGCTTACGCTTTCTGCACCGGCACCATGATCAGTCCAACCGTAATGTTGACGGCGGCGCACTGCAATCCCGGCGTACCGGCGGTGAAGGTGACGTTCGACAGCAAGGTGTTGAATTCGGCAGTGATGTATGTGGGCCGGTATCACGCGCATCCGGGGTACCGCGCGCAGCAAAATGATCCGCACGATATTGCGGTGATCGTGTTCGACCAGCCGATCCCTAATGTGACGCCAGCGCAATTGCCGACACTGGGCCTGTTCGATACCTTGAAGAGCAATGGTTTGCTGGCCAGCACCAGCTACACGGCGGTGGGGTACGGTGGTCAGGAGCGTACTTTTGACGGCAAGGGCGGCTGGACCATTGCCTATCAGGACACGCGCGAATGGTCGGTGTCGGCTTTCGGCGCGTTGAACGATAGCTGGCTGCGCCTGTCGCAGAACAATGCGGTTGGCAATGGCGGTACTTGCTACGGCGATTCGGGCGGGCCCAATTTCTTCGGCAGCGGCAGTGGCGAAACCAAAATGCTGGCCGGAACCACCATCACTGGCGATACGCCCTGTGTGCAGAGCAATGTGATCTATCGTCTCGATACGTCGTCCGCGCGCGCATTCCTGGCTGATTTTGTGAGCCTGCCTTAACGCCTGATCCAGAACCGGACAAAAGCCAGCAGATTTGCTGGCTTTTTTTTCGCTCAGACGCACCATTGCGAAACATCAAATGACTGTCGTATTTTAAGCGGAGTCAGCAAGGACTGGAGTGCTAACCTTAGGATTGTGATGACGGGAGATGAATCATGAAAAAGGTGCGCGAAGTCGAAAGCGTGGCGAATGCTGACCAATCGATGCCTGAAAGGAGTTCAGCATTTTCGCCAATCTTGGCATCGTTTGCGGGTGGTGCATCGATCGGCGGTACTTTTGGTATCCCAGGAGTTTTTGTCGGTGGCGTGATTGGCGGCTTTATCGGCTATCTGGTCAATAAAAAATACTGTGACTAGGGTCATGGGTGGGATCACCACGTTCATTGCATCGCTTCGCGAAGCGGTTAGGCACTGGCGCAATGTCACGAGTTCATGAGCGTGGGCATATTGCCCGCGCTAGGCTGCCAGGCGGCGTGCCGTCCGGTTTGCGTTTTCCTGAACCAGGACCAGGGCGCCGGTACGTGAGGCAGCTTCCCGCAACGCTGGTGAATCGTCCTTGACCAGAACTTCCACGTTCAATGCCGAAGCCTGCGCGAGTATGTGCGTCAGCTCGGCGGTGCTCGCGCCGTGCAGGCTGCCGATGCGCACAGCATCCACGCGGGCGTGTCCCAGCACGGACGGCAGCTGGAGCGCGCTCGCCACCTTCACGGAAATGCGGAAGCCGTTGCGGCGGTAGTTGTCGGCCACGTAGTTCAGCATCCAGTTCTGGCGTGCGTTCACGGCGGGCAGTTGCAGCACGATCTGCTCGAGCGGCAGCCCGAACGAATCGAGGATGCGGCGGAAAGCCATGCCGTGATTGCTGCTGACGGCGCTGAGCAGCCGGTCGTGCACGTTCAGGTGCAGGACGTGCGGGGCCAGTTCATCGTTGCGGAAGAAGTTGACCGCATGGAGGGTGCGGCACAGGCGGTCCAGTGCGACGGATTCGTCGTCGCTGGCCGCGCCATCCAGGTAAGTCCATACGGGCAGGCCTCGGTCTTCTTCCGACACGCCGCGCACGCGGCCTGCAAAACCAGTGATGTTGCCGCTGCCAAGTTCGCGGATCGGATTGAAGGCGCTACCCAGCCAGCAGTTGAAGATGTGGCCCTGTAGTTCGCCATCGCCGCTCAGGCGCAGGCTGCCGGAAGGCGAGGCGCCGCTCGCAAGGCGCTCCAGGTAGGCATGCAGGGCTGGGTAGCTCATTCCGGGCTCCTTGGGTAACGTGGGAGCCCAGTTTATGCCGCGGCCTGCATTCAGGTGAACGAATGAATTGGCATATCCTGCTGCGTAATTCGCAGAAGGTCAGGGACTGGCTCGGCGCTTCGCAGGCTGGCGGTTGCCGGCTGATGTCCGTGGTGTGGGACAATTACGCCCGTAATGAAGAACAATCCCCTCACTGAAATCTATCGCGACGAATGGCTGCTGGCGGTGCACAAGCCTGCCGGCCTGCTGGTGCATCGCAGCCCGATCGATCCGCATGAAACCGAATTCGCTTTGCAGTATGCGCGCGAGATGAATGGCGGCGAGTACGTGTATGCCGTGCACCGTCTGGATCGTCCCACGTCTGGCCTGCTGGTGTTTGCGCGCGACCAGCAGACGGCGAGCCTGCTGGGCAAGGCTTTCATGGCGGGGGAAGTGCATAAGCGCTACCTCGCCATGGTGCGGGGCTGGGCGCCGCTGGAGGGCGTGATCGATCATCCTTTGCGGGAAGAGCCGGAGGACCGGCGTTGCAAGGAGGAGGAGGCGCCGATACGCGAAGCGCTGACGCGCTATCGCCGCCTGGCGACCACGGAGATCCCGGTGGCCATCGAGGGCTACGACAGCAGTCGTTACAGCCTGGTGGAACTGTTTCCCGAAACCGGCCGTCGCCACCAGCTGCGGCGCCACATGAAGCACATCAGCCATCCGATCATCGGCGATGCCAACCACGGGCGCGGGCGCCACAACCGCTACTTCGCCGAGCGTTTCGGCTTTGGCCGGCTGATGCTGGCGGCGGTCGGCATGTCGTTCAAGCATCCCGTGACGGGGGAGCTGCTGGAGCTCAGCGTTGCGCCGGAAGCAAGCTTCCTGCAGGTGCTGTCAATTTTCCCCGCCGACAGCGGCATTCGCGATGCCGTAGGGGACGTGCCCGGTTGGGACGAACTCCCGCGCTGAATCGCAATGCATGGCCTGGTCGTCGAAGAAGATATCGGCGCCGAAGGCTTTGAGGAAGGCGCCTTTCGGCATCCCGCCGAGGAACAGCGCTTCATCGATGCGGATATTCCAGGCGCGCAGCGTGCGGATCACGCGTTCGTGGGCGGGCGCCGAACGCGCGGTGACCAGCGCGGTGCGGATTGGTGCGTCTTCCGCGCCATGCGCCGCCTGGATTGCGTGCAGCGCTGCCAGGAACTTCTTGAACGGGCCGCCCGGCATGGGATCGCGCGCGGCTTCCCTTTCGTTGCGGGCGAATGCGTCCAGCCCGAGCTGCTTGTAGATACGCTCGGAATCGTCGGAGAACAGCACCGCGTCGCCGTCGAAGGCAATGCGCAGCTGGCCGCTGCCGTCTTCCCGGTGCGAAGGAAGGATGGTGGCCGCGGCGTGGCCTTGCGCCAGCGATTCGCGCACGTCGTCCGGATTGGTGGACAGGAACAGCTGGGCGCCAAAGGCTTCCACGTAGCGGTGGGTGCTGGCGCCGGAGCAGAAGGCGGCGCGTTTGATGTCCAGCTTGTAGTGTTCGATGGAGTTGAAAATGCGCAGGCCGGTGTCGGCGCTGTTGCGGGACAGGAGCACGACTTCCACCAGCGGCGCAGCAGGTGCATCTTTATTCAATGACAGCAGCTTGCGCACCAGGTTGAAAGCCGGTCCCGGCTCCAGCACCACATGTTCGTTTTCGCGCTGGTGGGCGCAGTATGCATCCACGCCTTGGGATTCGTAAATCGCGTGGCTCTCGTCCAGCTGGAACAAGGCGCGCGAAGATATGGCAACGACAAGTTTATTCATTTGGCCGCTCGTGAGTGCTGTATATAAATACAGTATATCACCAAGCCTTGAGGCGTCGCCACAGCCCAATCAGCCATTCGATGAACGCCGCCATCGGTTTGCGCAGGAAGGGGATGTCGTACGAGAGCAGCAGCAAGCCTATCGGCACGTCCTCCACGCCAACCACGGGCAGGTAGGGGACGAAAATGCCGACTGCAATCAGGAGCAGGGCGACTGGAATACGCACCAGGCGTGCGGAATCTGAGCGCGCCCATTCGATCATGCGCTGTGCTTTGCCGGGCACCTCGCGCTCCAGGTCACGAACTGCGTTGTCGAGTTGCTGTTTACTGTCCTTTGCCATCGCAGCATGCTACTGCGACTGCGTTTCATTGAGCGCCGCGTTAGCGCCGATAGCGCACCTGTGCGGCTTCGCGCAGGGCGGCCAGCATGGCTTCAGCGCCGGGCGACAGGCGGTGGCGCTTGCGGGTGACGATGCCGTACATGTCCATGCGCAGGCCCAGGTCCCAGGGCAGCACTGCGAGCAGGCCGGCGTCCAGGTAAGGGCGCACCGTTTCTTCCGGCATGGCGGCGATCATGCGGCTGCCGGGCAGCAGGTTGACGACCACCGGCATGGCCAGCGTTTCCACCACTTCGCTCGGCGGCTCCAGGCCCTGCGACAGGAACATCGACGTCAGGCGGTCGCGCAGGATGCTGCCGGCCGGCGGCAATACCCAGGGCTCGCGCGCCAGGTCGGCGAGCTGCAAATCCTTGCGGTTGACGAATGGGTGGTCGGCGGCGGCGATCAGGCTATGCGGTTCGTCGGTCAGCGGTTCGAAATTGAATTCGGAGGCGACATTGGAATCGAGCAGGCGGCCGATCACCAGGTCGAATTCGCCGGCGCGCATGCGGTCCACCAGGATCTTGGAGGTGTCGACTGTAATCGAGACCTGTACCTTGGCGGTGCGGCTTTTCAGCAGCTTGACGGCGTCGGTAACGAGCCCGGCGGAGGGCGTCAGCACGGTGCCGATCGAGACGCGGCCGGACAGGCCGGAAATCAGTTCCATCACCTCCTGGTGCGCCGCATCCATTTCCGCCAGGGCGGTACCGGCGCGGCGTATCATCACTTCGCCATACCAGGTGGGCACGACGCCGCGCGGCAGGCGTTCGAACAACTGCACGTTCAGCGCGTGTTCGATCTCGCCCAGCAGCTTGGATGCCGCAGGCTGGGTGAGGTTTGCCGCCTGCGCTGCGTGGAGGATCGAGCGGTGCCGGCCCAATTCGACCAGGAGTACCAGGTGGCGCGTTTTCAGGTGGGACCGTACGAAGCGGTCCGAGCGTGGATCTGACATGCGGTCAATAATAGGGCCGGCCCCCATGCAGCGTCAATCTGCGGCGTCGTCAAACAGGAACGGGGGCAATCCCTGCACGCCGGCCATTTCAATGATTTGCAGGCCGCCATCATGCGCGCCGGCAGCGAGTAGTTCCAGCTGTGGGCCGCCAAATGCGGGCCGCGCGGGAAGCGTGGCTGCCAGCGGCAATTCCTGCAGCAGCGCGCCGCCAGCAGTGAATTGCGCCAGGCGGCCAGGCTTGCCTTCTTCACGCAGTGTAGCCCAGACATTGCCGGCAGCATCGGACGTGACGCCGCCAAGGCGCGCTTTGCCCAGGCTTGCGAAGCGTTTGATTCTACCTACTTCAGCGCGCACCGGGTCATACGTAGTTTCCAGTATTTCGCTGCCGTCGCCGCTGGCGAAATACAGCATGCTGCCATCTGCGCTGAAGCCGATGCCATGCGCGGCGGCGACCGTCGGCAAAGCCAGGCGGCGCAGGCCATTGCGCTGGGAATACTGGTAGAAGCTGCCGATCGGCGGTGCATCGGGATTGGAGTTGGCGGTTCCGAGGACGAAATTGCCGTGGCGGTCGGCGCAGCCGTCGCTGATGCGCGTGCGCGATTCGGCGGGGTCCACGGCGGCGACGGCGAGAGGCAGGCGGCGCGCCAGCTTCAGCGCGCCGGGCGGTGTGCGATCGACCAGGTACAGCCATTTATCGAGGCCGAGCAGCAGTTTGCCGCTTTTGCAGAAGGCAAATGCGGCGAGGTGCTCGGGCAGCCGGCTGTTTTCCGGCTGGCCTTTGCCGCGCCAGGCTTTCAATGCCGGCGTGTCGGCATCGCTCCACCACCAGCAGCCGTCATGCCAGAGCAGGGCGCCAATGCGGGCCGATGGCAGTACCGCTTCAGGCAGGGCGTGTTGTGCCATCCTGCCTCCATGCGGCGACGAAGGCGCGGGCGCGTTCGGCCACGGCGGCCGCGTCGAGGCCGGGCGTGTACAGCGCGGAGCCCAGGCCGAAGCCGGTGGCGCCGGCGGCGCGCCAGGTGGCCATGCTGCCCGGCGTGACGCCGCCGACAGGCAGCAGCGGCAGGGCGGGCGGCAGCACGGCGCGCATGGCGCGCATCACGGTTGGCGTCACCAGCTCGGCCGGGAACAGCTTGAGCGCGTCGGCGCAGGCATGGGCGGCGGCAAAGGCTTCCGTTGGGGTGGCGGCGCCTGGCACGCAGGCCATGCCGGCTGCCTTGGCGGCGCGGATCACGGTGGTGTCGGAGTGAGGCATGACGATCAATTGGCCGCCTGCGTTGCGCACGTCCTCCACTGCGGCGGTGCTTAACACGGTGCCGGCGCCCAGCACAGCATCGGCCGGCAGGCTGCGCGCCAGTCGGGCAATGGACTCCAGGGGCTGCGGGGAATTCATCGGCACTTCGATCAGGCGGAAGCCAGCGTCGTACAGGGCGGCGCCGATGCCTTCCGCCTCATGCGGCTGGATGCCGCGCAGAATGGCGACCAGCGGCAGCGCGGTGAAGGCGGTCTGGAAAGGGGATGCGGGCGTTTCGGTCATTTCAATCCTTGATCATGCCGGCGGCGCGAGCCAAATGGTACAGGCCCGCCGGTGCGGTGTTATCGAGCAGCGCTGCAGTCACCTGGAAGCGTTGCAAAGCGAGGGCATAGCGCTGGCACAGCACCTGGCTGCCGACCAGTGCCAGCGGCGCTTGCGCCAGGCCGGCTTCAGCTCGCCATTGCAGGCCGGCGCGCAGTTCATGGCCAACCAGCAGGCCGGAAAGGTAGTCGGCCAGGTCGCTGGCCGGTGCGCGGCCGGTGACGCCCAGGCTGCGCGCTGCGAATATCTGGTGGCTCATGCCGAGATGGCCGAAATCGCGCGCAGCATCCACGCCTGCCGCGAAAGCATGTTCGGCGAATGCGCCGCTGTCGCCCATCAGGCGGCCCAGCACGGAATGTGTGCGCAGCACGGCGAACAGCTCACCCGTCATATGGGTGGCAAAGCGCAGCAGGCGGCCGTCTTGCACCTGCGCCCATTTCGAATGGGTGCCCGGTAGCACTATGCAGGATGCTTCGCGCAGCGCGGGCTTATGCTGCAGGGCGCCAACCACCTGGGTTTCCTCTCCGCGCATCAGGTCCGGCGGCAGTGCGCCGTCGTCGAACAGCATGCCGGGCACGATGGTGATTTCACCGCCGGGGCTGGGCAGCATGCCTGCCGCCAGTGCCGCCGTGTCGGCAGGGCAGGCGGCGTAGGGCACGTCGCGCCAGCCGTGCTGGCTGCCGATCATGCCGCAGGCGAGAACCGGCAATTGCGGCTGCGCGGCGAGCCAGTCGCCGGCGACGGTTTGCAGCGCTTCCTTGAAGGCGGGAACGCCGGAGAGCGTGGATGCGCCCTGGCCGTTGCTGCGTTCCGCCAGCACTTGGCCGCCGGGTCCGAGGAGGAAGGCGCGCAGGCTGCTGCTGCCCCAGTCGAGGCCGAGCAGGCTGGCGCTGGCGGCGTGGCTTACCATTCCGCTACGCTTCCGTCAGGATGGCGCCAGAGCGGGTTGCTCCAGTCGGGCGCATTGCGGCTCGCTTCAATCACGCGCTGCTCGTCGATCACCACACCCAGGCCAGGCTTGGGCAGCGGCTTGATGTAGCCGTTCTCGATCTTGAAGTCTTCCTTGTTCACCACGTAGTCGAGCACTTCGCCGCCCTTGTTGTAGTGGATGCCCATGCTCTGTTCCTGCAGCACGGCGTTATACGAAACGAAGTCGACGTGCAGGCAGGACGCCAGCGCCACCGGGCCAAGCGGGCAATGCGGCGCCAGTGCGACGTCGTATGCTTCCGCCATGCCGGCAATCTTCAGGCATTCGGAGATGCCGCCTGCGTGCGACAGGTCCGGCTGCACGATAGAGATGCCGCCTGCGTTGAAAACATTCTTGAACTCGAAGCGCGAGAACATGCGTTCGCCGGCCGCCAGCGGGATGGAGGTCGATTCCGCCAGGCGCGGATAGTGCTCGGCCTGCTCGGCCAGCACCGGTTCTTCCACGAACAGGGGGCGATGCGGCTCCAGTTCGCGCAGGAGCACCTTGGCCATCGGGGCGGCAACGCGGCCGTGGAAGTCGATGCCGAATTCGATCTCGTTGCCGAATGCTTCGCGGATCTCGGCGATGCGTGCCACGGCGGCGTCTACCGCTTTCGAGTTTTCGATCAGGCCGAATTCCTCGGTGCCGTTCATCTTGAAGGTGTCGAAGCCCGCTTCGCGCAGGGCCTGGATGCCGGCGATGACGTCCGCCGGGCGGTCGCCGCCTACCCAGCTATAGGTTTTCATGCGGTCGCGTACGAGGCCGCCCAGCAGCTCGTACACCGGCACGCCGAGGGCCTTGCCCTTGATGTCCCACAGCGCCTGGTCGATGCCTGCGATGGCGCTCATCAGGATGGCGCCGCCGCGGTAAAAGCCGCCGCGGTACATGACTTGCCACAGGTCGTTGATGCGGCGCGGGTCCTGGCCCACGAGGTATTGCGAAAACTCGTGGACGGCCGCCTCCACCGTACGGGCCTTGCCTTCGATGACCGGCTCGCCCCAACCGACGATGCCTTCGTCGGTTTCAATCTTGAGCAGCATCCAGCGCGGTGGAATGCGGTAGGTGGTCAGTTTGGTAATCTTCATTTTTGTTGGTTCGTCAGGGAAGTGTTGGGGCAAGTCTAACGCGGTGAGCTAGTCCAGAAATATGAGAAATTTATAGGCTTCTATATCGATTGGGCATAGCGCCGGCTTACTCCCCCGGGTCCACCAGCTGCGCGCCGACGTAGGCGTTGAAGCGGCGGATACGGCCCGTCACCTTGTCGTCGCCCTGGCGTGGCGTATAGCGGATTCCGGCTACTTCGACGCTCTTTTCCAGGTCGATCACCAGCCGGTGCGGGTGGGTCGCAGCTGTGGTCTTACTGCCAATATTGCCGAATGCGGTGTGCCAGAAATCGCTGGCCTGGCCGTTGATGGCGTTCAGGGCCTGGCCGTCTTCGCGCCGGGCTTCCTCGCTGCTGACGTAGGCGATGGTCCAGGCGGACTGGTTGATCGTCTGGCCTTTGGCGTCCAGCAGGGAGATTTCGGCCACGGCGGCGTATTGCTTGCCGTCGAAGGCATCCAGCGATTCGAGGCAAAACTGGCGTCCGCTGACCGGTGCTGCGAAGCGTACGTCCTGGGTCGCGCTGCCGGGCGCGAACTGGCCGCTGTAGGCGGGCGTGACGCCGTCCAGCTTGAGTTTGGCCTTGCTTGGTGGGCGGGGCAGGTCGCGTTCCGGTTGCAAGCGGTCGAGGATGGGCGCTTGCAGGCCGCGCAATTCAGCGCGCAGCGGGCCGGTCAGGTCCAGCACCACCACTTCGTTGCGGCCGCGCTTCAGCCAAGGGCCCGGCAGGTACATGGTCTGGGTCGGGCCGATGCTCCAGTAGCGGCCAAGGCAGCGGCCGTTGATCCATACGATGCCCTGTCCCCAGCGTGATAGGTCGAGGAAGGTGTCGGCGGTCTGCTGTGCTTCAAAGCTGCCGCGCCAGAAGGCGGGGCCGCGTGTACGCTGCTGATTCCATGCGAGCGGGGGCAGCACGCCGTCGGCGTCGAAGTCGATGGCGCGGATTTCCCAGTTTTCCAGTGCGAGCGGGGCGCCGCCCTTGGGCTGGAATTGCACGGGACCGTGCAGGCCCTTGCGGTCGTGTACTTCCGGACCGAAATTAACGCGGGCAATGGTGTACAGCAGGACTTCCAGCACAGCGGGCTTGTCGCGCGCCGGCAGCTCGATGCTGAAGCGGCGGTGGCGCGTGTCGAAGGTGCCGGCCAGCTTGCCGTCGATGTGGACCCAGGCCAGGTCGCGCACCTTGGCGGCGGATAGCTTGCCGGCAGGTCCGGCCGGCAGGGTGACGCGGTAGGAGACCAGGCCGCGGCTGATGTCGTACTGCTCGATCGGGCGCGGGGACACGTCGCGCAGCGCTTCCTGCGGCATGGCGGAGAAAACGGAAGCCGACTCCTTAAGGGTGAAGGCGGGGATCGCCATCACCGGCTGGCGCGCAGGCGGCTGCGGCAGCGTTTCGCCAGGCTGCAGGAAGGGTTCAATACCCTTGCGGTAGGCCTGGAATTTCTCGCCTATCCATCCCGCTTCGCCGATCGGCGCGTCGTAGTCGTAGCTGCTGGTGTCGGGACGGAACGGGCGGTCGCAGCCGCCCCACAGCCCGAAGGTGGTGCCGCCGTGGGCCATGTACAGGCTGAAGGAGCCGCCCAGCTTCAGCATGTGCCGGATGTCTTCCACCGCCTTGGTGGCAGCGCCGCGGCGGTGCGGGTTGCCCCAGGTGTCGAACCAGCCGGAATAGTACTCTCCGCACATCCGCGGGCCTTGCTGCACTGCCTGCAGGGCCTTGAAGCCGGAGTCCGGGTCGGTGCCGAAGTTCGCCACCGAGAACAGCTCGGGAATGTGAGTCTTCGAAACCGCGTTGGTCGGGTTGCACTGGAACAGGGGCACGTCGAATTTCGCATCGAGCAGGGCCTGGCGCATGCCGCGCATGTATTCCAGGTCATCGCTGAAGAAGCCGTATTCGTTTTCCACCTGTACCATCAGGATTGGTCCGCCGCGCGTGACTTGCTGGTCACCGAGCACGCGGCCGACTTCCGCCAGCCAGCGCTTGGCGGGCTTCATGAAGGCGTCATCGCGCGTACGCAGGAACGCGTCGCCGCTGTTTTTCTTCAGCAGCCACCACGGCAGGCCGCCCATTTCCCATTCGGCGCAGGCATAAGGGCCTGGGCGCAGGATGACCCACAGGCCTTCCTGCTGCGCCAGCCGGCAGAATTCAGCGGCGTCGCGCTGGCCGGCCCAGTCGTAGCGGCCTTCGCGCCATTCGTGGTAGTTCCAGAACAGGTAGGCGCAAACGGTGTTAAGGCCCATGGCCTTGATGGCTTTCAGGCGGTGCTGCCAGTATTCGCGCGGTACGCGGGCGAAGTGCATTTCGCCACAGCGGATCTGCAGCGGCTTGCCGTCGAGCAGGAAGTCGTCCTTGCCGATACTGAAGCGCGCGTTGCCGGCGGCGTGCACGGTTGCGGATATCGGCAGCAATGCCGCGCCGGTTGCTGCTGCGGCGCCGGCCAGTACGCGGCGGCGGGTGGTGTTGAGGCTCATTGCGCGGTTCCTTGTGGAGCGATGGTGAACGTGTAGCTGGTTGGCTCCAGCTTAACGCGGTATTGCATGTGCGGCCGGCCGACCTGGCTCCAGCCGGTGTCGCCGCCAACGCCGGTCTGCACCGCGTCGACCAGCAGCGAGCCGTCGCCGTGCGGCTGGATGTCGGAGCTGTGCCATGTGCCGCGCGGGCGCGGGTACAGGTCTTCGTACGGGAAGGGCAGGGCGTTGACCGACAGCGCCTGCGTGCCGCGCAGCTGGATGCCGCTTCCTGTGCCGGACAAGGTCAGCCAGCGCACGCCGGTCTTGTTTCCGCTTTCCTGCGGGCGGATATAGTTGTGGTACTGGTCGGCCAGCTTGCCGCTGTAGCGTCCCAGCGCTGCGCCGCTGGTGCGGTCGGCATAGGATTCCTGCGGGCCGCGGCCGTACCATTCAACGGTGTCGAGCACCGGGTTGCTGTCGAAGCGCATGCCGATGCGCAGCGGATCCGGCAGGTCGCCGCGCAGCGGGGTGAAGGTGGCCATGACTTGCACCATGCCTTTGCTGTCCATGCGGTAGGTGGCGTTCCAGCGTGCGGAGCCGGCGCCGAACACGTATTCGACACGCACGCCGTCCGGCAACTGGTCGATGGCGCGCACGTTGCGCTCTTCGCTGAACTTCTTCCAGATGTTGTGGGTCTTGTTGAGACCAGTGCCCATGTCGTTTTCGGTCATGGCGCGCCAGAAGTTTGGCATGCCGCCCGTCAGCAACTGCTTGCCGCCGCTGGAGTAGGCCAGCTTGCCGCTGCTTGCGTCGACCGCCAGCACCGAGCTGCCGGCACGCAGTTCCAGGCCATCTTTGGCGCGGACCGGGGCGACCCAGCGCAAGCCGTTTCCTCCGTCGGCGGTCGCTGAAGGAGACTGCAACACGAACTGGGTGAAGCCGAGTACCGTGCCTGCAGGGACGCCGGGAATGGCTGCGTCGCGGGCTTTCGCGCGAAGGGTCAGCACATATTCGTAGCGTGGATCGCGTTCGAAGGCTGGCAGGGCGAACGGCACGTCCGCCGACGACTGCGCGGCTGCGTTGACGCCGGCCAGCGCGGCGCCTGCGACCTGGGTGCCGTCGCGGGTGATCGACCAGTCGAAGTCGAACCTCGAGAGGTCGGCGAAGTCATGGCGGTTCACTACGCGCAGCTTGCCCGATGCAGGATCGCCCTCGAAGACGACCGGCGAATAGACCTTGCGCACCTCGTAGTATTCGGGATCGGGCGTGCGGTCCGCCTGGACCAGGCCGTCGCCCACTTCCGACATATCCTTGCGCGGGTTGGGGCCGAAGTCCTCGCCTTGCGCCCAGTAGCTGCGGCCCTGCTTGTCCTTCAGGAGCATGCCCTGGTCGACCCAGTCCCAGATAAAGCCGCCCTGCAGCTTCTTGTGTGCGCGGATCACCTGCCAGTAGTCCTCGAAGTTGCCAAGGCTGTTGCCCATGGCGTGGGCGTACTCGCACTGGATCATCGGCTGCTTGTAGCGCGGGTCCTGCGCGTAGTCGACCATCTTTTCAATCGGGTCGTACATCGGTGCGTAGATGTCGACGTAATCGTTCGGCAGGTGCTCTTCGCCGATGGTGCCGTGGCCAAGGTAGCTGAGCAGGCGGTCCGGGTCCTGTTCGTGCGCCCATTTGGCGGCGCGTTCGAAGTTTGGCCCGGTGCCGGCTTCGTTCCCCAGTGACCAGAAAATCACGCTGGGGTGGTTGCGGTCGCGCTGCACCATGCGGCTGACGCGGTCCAGGTGGGCGATGCCCCATTCCTTCTGGTAGCCCAGCTGGATTTTCTCGCGCTGGGCGGGGTTGTGGTCGCCCATGCCCATGTATTCGTGCGATTCGATATTCGCTTCATCCATCACATACAGGCCGTATTCGTCGGTCAGCTCGTACCAGCGCGGATCGTTCGGGTAGTGCGAAGTGCGTACGGCGTTGATGTTGGCCTGCTTCATCAGTTCGATGTCCTTGCGCATCGATTCTTCCGACATCACGTGGAAGGTGTGCGGGTCATGCTCGTGGCGGTTGACGCCCTTGATCATGACGCGCTTGCCGTTGACGCGTACTTCGCCGTCTTTCACTTCCACGGTGCGGAAGCCGACTTTGCCCGATGTGGACGAAACCAGCGCGCCCTTGGCATCGTGGAATTCCAGCAGCAGGCGGTACAGGTTCGGCGTTTCAGCGGACCATTGGCGTACGCCGGGTACGGTGCCGCGCAGCGGCGTCGCGGCCTTGCCGCCATTGACGGCGGTTTCCAGCGACAGCACGGGCTTGTCGCCGTCCAGCAGGGTGGCGGTCAGCTTGCCTTGTGCGGCGCCTGCGAATTCCGGCTGAAGCGTGAACTCGCCGTCGCGGTAGGCGGCTTTGTCCAGCGTGGCGCGCACCACGTAGTCGCGCAGGTGGGCTTTCGGTTCGGCGTAAAGGAAGACGCTGCGTTCGATGCCGGAGACGCGCCAGAAATCCTGGTCTTCGAGGTAGGAACCGTCGGCGAAGCGATAGAGTTCGATGGCGATCACATTGCTGCCCGGGCGCAGGAAGCGGGTCAGCTTGAATTCGGATGGCAGCTTGGAGTCTTCCGAGTAGCCTACACGCTGGCCGTTGACCCAGATGTAGTAGGCCGCGCCGGCGGCGCCGATATGCAGGAACACGTCGCGCCCGTCCCAGCTGGCCGGCAGGTCGAAGTTGCGGCGGTAGGAGCCGACTTCGTTCATGCTGTGCAGGATGTAGGGCTGGTTGGGCGGGAAGGGGTAGTCGCTGTTGTTGAAGTAGGGCTGGCCGTAGCCTTGCGCCTGCATCATGCCCGGCACCTGGATGGTTTTCCAGCGGCTGACGTCAAAGCCTGGCTTGTAGAAATCGACGGGACGCGATTCCGGATTGCGCGAGTAGGCGAAGGACCAGGTGCCGTCCAGCGAGAGGTAGTACTGCGAAGCCGCCTTATCGCCCTTCAGCGCGAGGTCGCGGCGTTCGAAGTTGAAGAAGGTGGTTTTCATCGGCTCGCGGTTCACATGAACCACTTCCGGTTGCTCCCATTCGGCGTACTTGGTTGCGGGAGCGGCGCTGGCGGCCAGGGGATAGGCTGCAATCAGGGCGCTGGCAAGGGCCAGCAAGGCTGGGAATCGCGGGGTCGTCATCGGTGCGTGTCTCGTAGTTTTGTGTTGTGGGACGGGATCCGGCAGCACAATCCTACGTTTCACTGCAATAGCTTACCAATGGCTTATTTCGTGGTTCCTATATCGGTTTGATATATGTCTTTGGGAGGGGCGCCGCCGGGGGGGGGGCAGCGCCTTGGAATAAGAGCAGGTGTCATATGGCGCCAGGCGGCCCGCGCGCCTGCTGCGGCAGATGGGATTCGCCATCGTACTGCGCCGCGAAGATGGCGGTCCGAGGACCTGTGAGGTCATGCGGTACGGGGACGGAGGGCTTGCCGAAGCCGGGCGCTATGGCCGGTGCGCTGCATAGCGTGCAGTGGGCGAAGCAATCCGCCATCCCATGTTGATCGTGGCTTTCGTGATGATCCGCACAGGCGGCGTGGTTCATCAGCGGCATCGCGGCTTGGGCGGCTGCGGCGTAGCTTTGCAGTGCTACGTACAGTAGCAAAAGCAGGGTGACGAAGCGGCGATTGAGGCGATGCGGGAACATGCGTCCATCCTATTGATGGAGGCGTAATGCGGCCTTGAACTCGTTCAAGGTTTCGCGATCAGCGCATCCTGTCGATAACGGCGGGGGTGATGACGCCGGAGTAGGCGACCCGCTGGCCTCGGGCGTCGTACCAGTAGCTGCGGGGTTTTTCGCCGCGCCAGCGTGGGTCGATGGCGTAGCGCAGGCGTTCCGGCGCCAGGCCGCCGAAGCTCCAGGCGTCGGCCATGAGGTCGATGCCGGACAAGCGCTTTTTCACCATCTGCGCAAGGGCGGCGTCGGAGAGCGGGTCGGTGGTGATGGTGACGATGTCAAAGGATGGGTTGGCGGCGCGCGCTTTCGACAGCACATCCAGGCTGTGCTGGCAGAATTCGCAATCCATGGACCAGACCAGGACCACGAAGGGCTTGCCCATGTGGCTGGCGGCGATCTGCTCGACGCTCGCCGGCTCAAAGGCTTTCAGGCCGGCGACGGAGGCGCCGGCGGGCGGCGCGACAGCGAATCCGGCGTTGGCCGCATTGGCAGGGGCGGAGGCTGCCATGGCGGCGAGGATGGCGATGGCCGACGCTACGGCTGCGGCGGCGAGGGGATGCATCATTCTCATGGTTGTACCTCGAGTTTGCGGACGATGATTCCGTCATCTGCGGTGCGCCACAGCAGCCAGAGTTCGGCGCCCCGCCGCATCAGGTGCGGGTGGTCCGAGGCGCCTTGCGTGGTGGCGACGACATATTTGTTCCAGGTTGCCCCGCCGTCGGGCGACAGCTGCGCGTGGATGCCGGTGGCGGTGCCATCGAATTCCTTCCAGACGACAGCGACGCGCTGGCCGGCGGCAGCGACTTCCGCATGTTCGGCTTGCGGGCCGCCCAGGCGCATGATCTGTCCATTACCCGAATAGAAAACGCCGCCCTCGTCGCCGGCCGCGCTGAACCAGGCCTGGTGGCGGTTGCCTTTGGCGTCGAAGGCCAGTGAAGGGCCGTGGTGCGGGCAGGCATCGATTTTCCAGCCATCGCCGGTGGCGCGCTCCGGCGCGGCGGGACGGCCGCCGGCTGGCAGCCAGGCCACGGCGTGGTCGCGGATATTCGGCTCGAAGATATGGCGCCACATGGCGGCTATCCGCCCGTCCGGCGCAAGGGCGGTGGCGATGCGGCAGCATTCGCAGGTGTGGTCGGCCAGTTTCGCTTCTTCGCCGAAGCTTTCGCCGCCGTCGCTGGAGACGGCGTAGTAGATGGCCATGCCGCGATAAGGGCGCTGGGCTGCTTGCGCCGCGTCCTTGTCGCGCTGGTCCAGCCAGGTCAGGAAAATGCGGCCTTGCGGGTCGACCTGGATGTCGTCGAAGCGGTGGCCGATCGGTGCTCGGTCGCGCTGCACGGTAGCCGGCGCCGAAAAAGTCTGTCCGCCGTCAAGCGAGCGGACAAAGCGGATATTGCCGGTGTGGTGTTTGCCCAACGCTTGGGTGTAGCTCAGATAGAGCTGTCCCTGTGGACCGAAGGCAATTTTGGGCCGCGCCTCCCCGTTTGCTTCCACCGTTTCCGGCCTCGGCAGGACCTGCCGCGGAGCACTCCAGGTGCGCCCATCATCGGCGCTCGATTGCAGCACGATGCCGTTGCCGCCGGCATGCGCCACCCACAAGCGGCCCTGCTGGTCAAAGGCTCCCGAGCTACCAAGAGTCGAGGCGGCAAGTACGGCAAGGAGAGGTAAGTTCATGTCAAGAAGATCGCAGGATGGCTGGTTACCTGCATCATCCTGCATCTCCCATAGGTCTTTCCATGACGCAGATCAACCGGAATGAGATATCAATTTTGATATCGAAGTTTGAAAAAAATTGATTAGTTTGTTCTCAGTGATTTACCTAAGATGAAATCCGGAACTGAGTAACTTACAAAAACTATAGTCAGGAGACATATGAAGCGCCAAGCAAACGTGCCTGGGCTGGCTGCATCGCGCCGCCCGATCGCACTCAAAGTATCCGTCGCGGCCCTCGCCGGCATTGGCCTGGCCAGCGCCATCCCATCCTTCGCGCAGCAGGCGGGCGAGGGCGAAGTGGCCGTCGTGCAGGTGAGCGGCGTGCGCGCAGCGGCCCAAAGCTCGCTGGACATCAAGCAGAAGGCCGACAACGTCGTCGACTCCATCGTGGCCGACGACATCGGCAAATTCCCGGACACGAACGTGGCGCAGACCCTGGCCCGCGTGCCGGGCATCCAGGTGCGCCGCGATGCGGGTGAGGCCAACTCCGTCCTGATCCGCGGCCTTCCGGGCATCGCCACTATGCTGAACGGCCGCGAAATGTTCACTACCACCGGCCGCTATATCCAGCTGGCCGATATCCCGTCTGCCATGCTGCAGCGCGTGGACGTGTACAAATCCCAAAGTCCTGAACTGGTGGAAGGTGGTATCGCTGGCGTGATCGACGTGCGCACCAACCGTCCATTCGACTTCAAGGGCTTCACGCTGAGCGCCAACGGCGGCGTGAAAAACCAGGACAAGGCGCACAAGACCGATCCGGAAGCGAACGGCCTGATTTCCAACCGCTGGAAAACCGAATACGGCGAAATCGGCGCCCTGTTCGGCGTTTCCTACGTACGCAACAACTTCCACGAAGAGCGCAGCTTCAACACCTTCCCTGTGCAGAAGGATTGGCTGCTGCCCAACCTGACAGGCCCCGATCTGGTCGGCCTGCAAGGCATCTATGGCGAACGCAAACGCACCGCCGAGAACTTCGCCCTGCAATGGCGTCCGAACAAGGACACCGAAATCTACGCCGAAGGTATCTACTCGCGCTACAAGAACAACGACGAGACCGACTTCTTTGTCGGCCTGCCGTGGTGGGCACCGGGCGACAAGATCAGCGGCACCAAGATCCCTGGCACCGACCAGCTGGACGAACTGACTTCGCACGACGCCAACACCATCCTGTCGACCCAGGCCCGCGCTTCACAAAACACCACCTGGCAGACCGCCATTGGCGCCAAGTGGAACGCCGCGCCAGGGCTGCGCCTGAGTACCGAACTGGCGCGTACCCAGTCCAAATACGACTGGCGCAACCCGATCCTGGATGCGATCGTCACCGTGCCTGATGTCTTCCTGAAGACCAATTTCAACGGCGGCGCCTTCATGCGCTACGGCGGCATGGACATGACCGATCCGAAGAACATCTACCTGTTCCAGCTGTTCGACCGCTACGGCAACGACAAAGGCTCGTCCACCGACTGGCGCGCCGACGCGAGCTACACGCCGGCGAATGATGGCTTCTTCCAGGAGTTCAGCGCCGGCGTGCGCTTCAACAAGCGCAGCGCGGAATCGATCAAGTCCGTGGAAGGCAGCATGGGCGCGCCGGATGCGTTCAACCCGGCTACCCGCGTTTCCGTCGCGACTTTGCCAGGCTTGACCTGCACCAACCGCGAACTGTCGGAAGACTACGGCACCGCTTTCTGGTACACCCCCTGCGCCAGCTACATGCTGAACAACACCGGCGATGTGCGCCAGGCGGTGACCGGATCGACGGCAGCCAAGGCGCTTGACCAGGGCTCCTTCTTCTCCGTCAACGAGAAGAACTACGCCTTCTACGGCAAGGCGCGCGTGGGCTTCGACCTCGGTAGCGTGCCTGTCGATGGCGTGTTCGGCGTGCGTGTGACCAAGACCGATTCGGACCTGCTGGGCTACAGCATGGTCAACGGCGTGCCGGTGGCAACGCCGAAGAGCAGCTCGGGTACCGACACATTGCCTAGCGCATCGTTCAAGGCCACATTGCGCAAGGACCTGATCGCGCGCCTGGCCTATGCCAAAACGCTGACCCGTCCCGATTTCGCGCAGCTCAACCCCGGTACCGCCTATGTGAACTCGAACGGCAACACCGTGCAGGCTTCCGCTTCCGGCGGCAATCCTGACCTGAAGCCGGTCACCGGCCAGAACGTCGACGCCGCGCTGGAGTGGTACTTTGCGCCGGCTGCGATGGTCAGCGGCACCGTGTTCCGCCATAACTTCGACGGCTACATTGTCGGCCGCGCCCAGCCCGAGGTATACCAGGGTGTGAATTACCTGACAACCCGTCCGTTCAACACTGACAAGGGCCACCTGCAAGGCGTCGAGCTGTCCTACCAGCAGTTCTATGACAAGCTGCCGGGTTGGCTGAGTGGCTTCGGCACCCAGTTGAACTACACTTATATGGAAGGCGGCGTCACTTCGTCGGCCATCGGCGCCGGCGACCTGACTTTCCCTGGCATGTCCAAGAACTCGTATAACATTGTGCTGTTGTATGAGAAGAATGGCATCTCCGGCCGCCTGGCCTATAACTGGCGCTCGAAGTTCGTCCAGGTGTATGGCGACACGTCGGCAATCAAGGGCACGGCGCCGAACCGCGACCTGCTCACCGCCCCGACCAGCAGCCTGGATGGTTCGATCAGCTACAAGTTCACCCCGAACCTGTCGTTGACCCTGACCGGCACCAACCTGCTGAACTTCAAATACGTCGATTACTGGACCGACGCGAACGTGTATCCACGGGATATGCGCCGCTACGACCGCACTGTCGGCCTGATGCTGAACTGGAAGAACTGATTTACCATGCAAAACCAAAAGATGTCGGTGCTCGAAAAAGCGGGCTTCGGGGCAGGGGATGCGGCACTCAATGTCGTGATTTCCTCCATGATGCTGATCATTACTTTCTTCTACACCGACATCTACGGTTTGCGAACGCAAGACCTCGCGCTGTTGTTCGTGCTGGTGAAAGTGGTTGGGGCGATTGCCGACCTGACCATGGGCCAGATTACTGACCGGTTCACCAGCCGCTTCGGCCGCTACCGTCCTTACCTGCTGTGGCTCGCAGTGCCTTACGGCGTCAGCATCCTCTTTGTTTTCTCCACGCCGGACTGGGGCTACGACGCCAAGCTGGTGTGGGCTTACTCGACCTACATCATCATGACGGTGATGACGGCCGGCGTGGGCATTCCGTATATTTCCCTGCCCAGCGCGCTGACCAGCGACCCGAAAGAGAGCCTGTCGGCCAATGGCTACAGGCTGTTCTTCGCCAAGATCGGCGCCTTCCTGGTGACCATCGTGGTGCCGTTGCTGTCGGAGCGGTGGGGCGAGGGCAATGCGGCCCACGGCTATCAGATGGCGATGGCGGTGATGGCCGCGCTGGGCGTGGGCCTGTTCCTGTTCTGCTTCTTCACAACTACCGAGCGCGTGCACCATGTGGTGGTTCGCCAGTCGCTGTCCGAGCAGTTGAAGGTGCTGATGAAGAATGACCAGTGGCTGATCCTGTGCGGCGTTTGCGTGACGGGCACCATCGGCTACGTGGTGCGCGGTTCGGTCGCGATCTATTACGCCAAGTACTACCTGGGACTCGATACCGTGCAGGTGTCGGCCTTCCTGTCGACGGGCGTGGCGGCGGCCATCCTGTCGATGGTGGCGTCGACCTGGATCACCAAGGTCTATTGCAAGGTCAAGCTGTTCCGCTGGACCCAGCTGATCGTTGCAGGCATCAGCCTGGCGATCTACTTGTTCGTCAAGCCGGGCGATGTCGCGCTGGCCTTCGTGCTGTTCTTCGCCCTTTCCTTCATCGTCGACCTGCACGCGCCGGTGTTCTGGTCCGCTATCGGTGAGACCATCGATTACGGCCAGGTCAAGACCGGCAAGCGCGTTTCCGGCTTTGCTTTCGGCGGCATTTCGGTATGCCAGAAGGCCGGCATGGCGATTGCCGGCGGCATGGTGGGCGTGCTGCTGACGTATTTCCACTATGTGCCTAACCAGGCGCAATCCGAAGTTGCACTGAACGGCATCGCCCTGATGCTGTCGGTGATTCCTGGCTTCTTCCACTTGCTTATGGGCCTGTTGATGTTCGCTTACCGTATCAGCGACGAATACTACGGCACCGTAAAAGAGAGCATGAAGTCCCATGGCTATGTAAGCGCTTGAAAATGCAAAAACTGTCACCACTGATCGAGCAGCGTGCCGATCCTTATATCGTTCGCCATAGCGACGGCTATTACTACTTCACCGCTTCGGTGCCGCAATACGACCGCATCGAGCTACGCCGCGCCAGCACCATCGAAGGCCTGCGCGATGCGCAGACCGTGGACGTGTGGCACAAGCCGGACACCGGCCCTTACAGCGAATTGATCTGGGCGCCGGAACTGCACTACAACCAGGGCGCCTGGTACGTCTACTTCGCCGCCGCGCCAAGCCGTGAAATCAAGTACAAGCTGTTCCAGCACCGCATGTATGCCATCCGCAACCAGAACGCCAATCCGCTGGAAGGCGAGTGGGAGTTCATGGGGCAGGTTGATTCCGGCATTGATACCTTCTGCCTGGATGCGACCACCTTCACCCACAAGGGCAAGCTGTATTACCTGTGGGCGCAAAAGGACAACGAGATCGAGGGCAATTCCAACCTCTATATCGCGGAGATGGAAACGCCGTGGCGGATCAAGGGCAAGCCAGTGATGCTGACCAAGCCGGAATTCGACTGGGAAATCCGCGGCTTCTGGGTCAACGAGGGCCCGTCGGTCCTGCAGCGCAACGGCAAGGTATTCATCAGCTATTCCGCCAGCGCCACGGACGAGAATTACGCCATGGGCCTGCTGTGGGCCGATGCCGATGCGGACCTGCTGGACCCGGCCGCTTGGACCAAGTCGAAGGAGCCGGTGCTGCAGACCTGCTTCGAGCACGGCATCTACGGTCCGGGACACAATAGCTTCACGCTGGACGCGGACGGAAACGTGCTGCTGGTGTACCATGCCCGCACCTACACGGAAATTGTCGGCGACCCGCTGTGGAATCCGGACCGCCATACTTTCGTCAAGCCGCTGCGCTGGGATGCGCACGGCATGCCCGTCTTCGGACGGCCATCCGTTATCGAGTAAGCAAATCATGATCCAGAGCGCGCCATTCGGCCATGCACCGGACGGCACGCCGCTGTCCCTGTTCACCCTGACCAACGCCCAAGGCATGGAGGTCAGGATCACCAATTACGGCGGTATCGTCACCCATATCTTTGCGCCCGACCGGGACGGCCGGCTGGCCAACGTCACGTTGGGATTCGACACGGCGGCTGAATATTTCGGCCGTTCGCCTTATTTTGGCGCGCTGATCGGGCGCTGCGGCAACCGGATCGGCGGCGGCCGCTTCACGCTCGACGGCGTTGAGCACCAGCTGTCGGTCAACAATGGCGACAACCACCTGCATGGCGGTGCGCAAGGCTTCGACCAGGTCGTGTGGGACGCCGCCGTGAAGGGCGATGCGCTGGTGCTGCGCTACCGTAGCCCCGATGGTGAGCAGGGCTATCCCGGCAACCTGGACGTGCAGGCAACCTACACCCTCGATGACGACGGTGCGCTGCGCGTCGCGTTCCGTGCGACCACCGACCGCGCAACGCCGGTCAACCTGACCCACCACGCCTACTTCAACCTGGCCGGCGGCGGCACCATCAACGATCACGAAATGTGGATCGATGCGCCGCATTACACGCCGGTCAACGAAGCCCTGATACCAACCGGCGAACTCGCGCAGGTGGCGGGCACACCGTTCGACTTCCAGGAGCCGCGTGCAATCGGCGACACGGTCTACGACCATAACTTTGCGTTGTCGGCGGCGGACGGCACGCGTTGCGCGGCGCGGCTGCGCGAGCCGCGCTCGGGACGCCAGTTGGAAGTACTCACTCACCAGCCGGGAATCCAGTTCTATAGCGGGAATTTCCTCGATGGTTCGCTGGGCTTCCCCTATCGCGGCGGCCTTTGCCTGGAGCCGCAGCACTTCCCAGATTCGCCCAACCAGCCGCACTTCCCGAGCGTGATCCTGCGTCCTGGCGAGGTGTATGAAAATACCCTGGCGTTCCGGTTTTCGCGATACTGATTTCGGTATTGATACCAACAAATAAGTCATTAGAAATATATTGCTCTGAGCCGTAACATTTCCTCCATCGATAAGCGGAGGAATCCATGTCAGAGACAAAGAAAACGATAAAACTGCGCTCGGCCGAATGGTTCGGGACGCAGGACAAAAACGGCTTCATGTACCGAAGCTGGATGAAGAACCAGGGCATTCCTGACCACGAATTCCGCGGCAAGCCAATCATCGGCATCTGCAATACCTGGTCCGAACTGACCCCTTGCAACGCCCACTTCCGCCAGTTGGCGGAGCATGTCAAGAAAGGCATCCTGGAAGCGGGCGGCTACCCGGTTGAATTCCCGGTCTTCTCCAACGGCGAATCCAACCTGCGTCCGACCGCCATGCTGACTCGTAACCTGGCCAGCATGGACGTCGAGGAATCCATCCGCGGCAATCCGATGGACGCGGTGGTGCTGCTGGTGGGCTGCGACAAGACCACACCGGCCCTGTTGATGGGCGCCGCTTCGGTCGACCTGCCAACCATCGTCGTGACCGGCGGCCCAATGCTGAACGGTAAATTGAACGGCAAGGACATCGGCTCCGGCACCGCCGTGTGGCAGCTGCACGAGCAGGTCAAGGCGGGTGAAATCACCATGCACCAGTTCATGTCGGCCGAAGCGGGCATGTCCCGCTCCGCCGGTACCTGTAACACCATGGGCACCGCATCCACCATGGCCTGCATGGCCGAATCGCTCGGCACCTCGCTGCCGCACAATGCCGCGATTCCTGCCGTCGACGCGCGCCGCTACGTGCTGGCGCATATGTCCGGCATCCGTATCGTGGAAATGGTGTGGGAAGACCTGCGCCTGTCCAAAGTCCTCAAGCGCGAAAACTTCGAGAACGCGATCCGCGTCAACGCCGCCATCGGCGGTTCGACCAACGCCGTGATCCACCTGAAAGCCATCGCAGGCCGCATGGGCGTCCCGCTGGAACTGGAAGACTGGACCAAAGTTGGTAAGGGCATGCCGACCATCGTCGACCTGATGCCTTCCGGCCGCTACCTGATGGAAGAGTTTTACTACGCCGGCGGCCTGCCTGGCGTGATCCGCCGCATGGGCGAGGCAAACCTGCTGCCGCATCCGGACGCGCTGACCGTGAACGGCAAGACCATTGGCGAGAACTGCTCCGATGCGCCGATCTACAACGATGAAGTGATCCGCCAGATTGACAACCCGCTGATCGCCGACGGCGGCATCTGCATCCTGCGCGGCAACCTGGCGCCACGCGGCGCAGTGCTGAAGCCTTCCGCTGCTTCGCCGCACCTGATGCAGCACCGCGGCAAGGCTGTGGTGTTCGAGAACTTCGACCACTACAAGGAACGCATCATCGATCCGGACCTGGATGTGGATGAGAACTCGATTCTGGTGATGAAGAACTGCGGCCCGAAAGGTTATCCGGGCATGGCGGAAGTGGGCAATATGGGCCTGCCGCCCAAGCTGCTGGCCAAGGGCATCAAGGACATGGTGCGTATCTCCGATGCGCGCATGAGCGGCACTGCATACGGCACCGTGGTGCTGCACGTTGCGCCGGAAGCGATGGCCGGCGGCCCGCTGGGCGCGGTGAAAGACGGCGACTGGATCGAACTCGATTGCGCCAACAACAAGCTGCAGCTGGAAATCAGCGACGAGGAGATGAAGGCTCGCCTCGCCGAGCGTGAGGCCCAGAAGGAGCCGCCGAAGTCCGGCTACCAGCAACTGTATATCGACCACGTGTTGCAAGCCGACGAAGGCTGCGACTTCGACTTCCTGGTCGGCTGCCGCGGCTCCGCCGTGCCGCGCCACTCGCACTGAGGAGAACTTATGCTGCTCGTACAATTCACCACTGAAGCCGGCGCCCGCCGCGTAGCTGCCCTGGACGGCGATGTGCTGCGCGTGCTGGACGGCGTTGCCACCACCTACGACCTGGCGCAGCGCGCCATCGTCCACCTCAAGGGCCTGGCCGAAGTAGCCCAGGCGGCAATCGGCTCCGCCACCGAAAGCTACGAAGCTGTGGCCAAGGCCGGCCGCATCCTGCCGCCGCTGGACCATGCAGACCCTGCGCACTGCTACGTGACCGGCACCGGTCTGACCCACCTGGGCAGCGCCGATGCGCGCGACGCCATGCACCGCAAGATCGGCGGCGATGTCGAGTCGCTGAGCGATTCGATGAAGATGTTCCGCCTCGGCGTGGAAGGCGGCAAGCCGGCCGAAGGCCAGCGCGGCGTTCAGCCGGAGTGGTTCTACAAGGGCGACGGCTCGATCGTCGCCGCCACCGGCCAGGCGCTGACCATGCCGGAATTCTCGCTCGACGGCGGGGAGGAGCCGGAAATCGCCGGCCTGTACGTGATCGGCGAAGACGGCCAGCCTTACCGCCTTGGCTACGCGATCGGCAACGAGTTCTCCGACCACGTGACTGAGCGCCAGAACTACCTCTACCTGGCGCATTCCAAGCTGCGCAACTGCGGCCTGGGTCCGGCGCTTCGCGTGGGCGAACTGCCGCAGCATATCGATGGCGCTTCGCGCATTATCGGCAAGGACGGCGCAGTGCGCTGGCAGAAGGCCTTTGTCAGCGGCGAGCAGAATATGTCGCACACCATCGCCAACCTTGAATACCACCACTTCAAGTACGGGCTGTTCTGCCGTCCTGGAGATGTGCACATCCACTTCTTCGGCACCGCCACCCTGAGCTTCGCTGACGGCATTTCCGTGCAGCCGGGCGAAACCTTCGAAGTCGAGGCGCCGGCCTTTGGCCCGGCACTGCGCAATCCACTGCGCGTCCAGGAATCCCGTTACCAGAAAGTGAACCAGCTATGACCATCACCGGTGAAGCACTCATTGGCGGCGTTGCCGTGCGCGGTGAGGGCGGCGCGCAGCGCGCCTTCAACCCTGGCACCGAGCAGCAATTCGGCGAAGAATTCAACGCCGTCAGCGTTGAGCAGGTGAACGAAGCCTGCCGCCTGGCCGGCGCCGCTTTCGACACCTTCCGTGCCACCAGCGATTCCGTACGCGCGGAACTGCTGGACGCCATCGCCCGCAACATCCTGGATACCGGGGCGGAGCTGATCGAACGCGCCATGGCCGAAACCGGCCTGCCGCAAGCCCGCCTGGAAGGCGAGCGTGCCCGCACCTGCAACCAGCTCAAGATGTTCGCTACGTTGCTGCGAGAAGGATCCTGGTGCGACCCTCGCATCGACGTGGCGCAGCCGACCCGCACTCCACCGCGCTCGGACCTGCGCTTCCGCCTGATCGGCGTCGGCCCGGTCGCCGTGTTCGGCGCTTCCAATTTCCCGCTGGCGTTCTCGGTTGCAGGCGGCGATACCGCATCGGCGCTGGCCGCCGGCTGCCCGGTCGTCGTCAAGGCGCATTCCGCGCACCCAGGCACTTCCGAGCTGGTCGCCCGCGCCGTCGCTGCGGCGGTTGCGCAATGCGGCTTGCCGGCAGGCGTATTCGCCTTGCTGACCGGCAGCGGCAGCCACATTGGCCAGTCGCTTGTCGCACACCCTGCGATCCAGGCTGTTGGCTTTACCGGTTCCCGTAGCGGCGGCACCGCGCTGATGGCGACCGCCGCGGCGCGCAAGCAACCGATTCCCGTGTATGCGGAAATGAGCAGCATCAATCCTGTGTTCCTGTTGCCGGAAGCACTGGCGGGCCGTCCCGACAGCATCGCAGCCGGTTTCGCCGCCTCGCTGACGATGGGCGTCGGCCAGTTCTGCACCAATCCAGGCCTGGTGCTGGGCATTGAAGGCCCCGGCCTCGAACGCTTCTGCCAAAGCGCTGCGCAGGCGCTGGGCGGCGTTGCGCCGGGCACGATGCTGAGCGCCGGCATCGCAGGCAGCTACCAGCGCGGCGTGCAAGCCCTGGCAGGAAATACGGAGGTCGAAACGCTGATTGCGACGATGCACAGCGGCTGCAAGGGCGGTGCGGCGCTGTTCCGCACCACGGCCCAGGCCTTCCTCTCGCAGCACGCGCTGTCGGACGAAGTGTTCGGCCCTGCCTCGCTGGTCATCGCTTGCCGCGATATCGACGAGATGATCGCCGTGGCGGAGCACCTGGAAGGCCAGCTGACCGCGACCCTGCAAATGGCGGACGGCGATGCCGACGCCGCACGCAAGCTGCTGCCGGTACTGGAGCGCAAGGCAGGCCGCATCCTGGCCAACGGTTTCCCGACCGGCGTTGAAGTGACCAGCGCCATGGTGCACGGCGGCCCGTTCCCGTCCACCTCGGATGGCCGCAGCACGTCCGTTGGCACGGCGGCGATCTACCGTTTCCTGCGCGCGGTCTGCTACCAGGACCTGCCAGCCGCCTTGCTGCCGCCGGTCCTGCGCGACGAAAACCCGGGCAAGACCTGGCGCCGCCGCGACGGCATCCTCGGCCAGCACTGAGCGTGAATAAAAACCGCTGAAAACCGAGAAACCGGGGGCCGGCCCTTGGGCCGTACCCCGGTTTCCGGTTCTCTCGGTTTCAAAGAAAAACTACGGAGACAGCATGACTATTACGGCCAACTACCCAAGCCTGAAAGGCAAGCGGGTATTCGTGACCGGTGGCGGCACCGGCATCGGCGCCAGCATCGTTGAAGGTTTCGCCAGCCAGGGCGCGCTGGTGGCCTTTGTCGACATCGCCAAGGATGCCAGTGAAGCGCTGTGCGACGCTGTCGCCGCCAGCGGTGCGGCGCGGCCGCTGTTCCGCTCCTGCGACATCACCGACATTGCCGCCTTGCAGGGCACGATGAAGGAGCTGGCAGCCGAAATCGGCGACTTCGACGTGCTGGTCAACAACGCCGCCAACGACCAGCGCCACACCATCGAAGACGTGACGCCCGAATACTGGGACCAGCGTATTGCCATCAACCAGCGTCCATTGTTCTTCACCTGCCAGGCGGTCCTGCCGGGCATGAAAGCCAAGGGCGGTGGTTCGATCATCAATATCAGCTCGATCTCCTGGCACGCCAAGGGGAGCGGCTATCCGGTGTACGCGACCGCCAAGTCCGCATCGCATGGCCTGACGCGCGGCATGGCGCGCGACCTCGGCAAGCACAACGTGCGAGTGAATACCGTGACGCCGGGCTGGGTGATGACGCAGCGCCAGGTGGACCTGTGGGTCGACCAGGCGGCGGAAGAGGAAATCGCCCGCAACCAATGCCTGCCGGGCAAACTGCTGCCGGAACACATCGCCGCCATGTGCCTGTTCCTGGGCGCGGACGACAGCGCCATGTGCACGGCGCAGGACTTCATCGTCGACGCAGGCTGGGTCTGAGGGAGCGGCGCCATGATCAAGCTCGCCTTCCTCTCGGCGCTGCTGGTGGCCTCCCAAGCTTGCGCATTCGCGCATGACATCACCAGCCCGGACCAGCAGGTGATGGTCCAGTTCGAACTATCGCCGCGCGGCGAGCCGACGTATGCGGTCGCACGTGCGGGGCAGGAAGTGTTGCTGCCATCGCGCCTGGGCCTGCGCCTGCAATCGGCCGACCTGACGCGCGGCCTGCGCCTTTCATCCGCAGGCGAGGTGCAGCGCGTGGTGGACGACTACACCCTGGCCACCGGCAAACGCAGCCACATCCATTACGAAGCAAACGAACGCCGCTTCGCCTTGCGCGACAAGCAGGGCCGCAAGCTCGATATCGTGTTCCGCGTCTCCAACGACGGCGTGGCATTCCGCTACGAGACCGCCGGCGGCAAAGTGCTCAGTGAAGCCTCCAGCTTCGCGTTCCCAAGCACCACTCGCGCGTGGCTGCAGCCGATGTCGGTCGCGCAGACCGGGTGGGCCAACACCAATCCATCCTACGAAGAGTATTACCAGGCCGATATCGCGGCCGGCACGCCGTCGCCGCTGCCGAGCGGCTGGGTGTTCCCGGCGCTGTTCCGGCATGGCGATAACTGGGTAGCGCTGACCGAAGCCGGCATGGACGGCAGCTGGCACGCCTCGCGTCTGCAGGCAGCATCGCCTGGTGGCGAATACCGGATTGGTGGACCGTCCGCACCGGAAGTCTTCCCCGGCGGCGCCCTGATGGGCAGCGGCGCGCGCTCGCCATGGCGCGTGCTGGCGCTCGGCCCGCTGGCGACCGTGGTGCAATCGACGCTGGGCACTGACCTGGCCGCGCCGGCGATTCCATTTGATGCGGCGCTGGTCAAGCCAGGGCACGCTTCGTGGAGCTGGGCGATCCTGAAGGACGACGCCACCGTGTTCGATGTGCAGAAGAAGTTCATCGACTACGCGGCGCAGATGCATTGGGACTACACCCTGGTCGACGCCGACTGGGACCGCAAGATCGGCTACGAGCGGATCCGCGAACTGGCGCAGTACGCGGCGGGCAGGGGCATCGGCGTTCTCGTTTGGTACAACTCCTCCGGTAGCTGGAACAAGACCGAGTATTCGCCCAAAGGTAAGCTGCTGACACGCGAAGCTCGCCGCGCCGAGTTTGCGCGCTTGCGAGAGATTGGCGTCAAGGGCGTGAAGGTGGACTTTTTCGGCGGCGATGGGCAATCGTTCATCGCCTACTACATCGACATCCTGAAGGACGCGGCGGAAGCGGGCTTGCTGGTCAACTTCCACGGCGCCACGCTGCCGCGCGGCTGGAGCCGCACTTACCCCAACCTGATGACAGCGGAGGCGGTGCGCGGTTTCGAGTTCTCCACCTTCGAGCAGGATTGGCAAGACAAGGTGGCTGCCCACGCCGCCATGCTGCCTTTTGCCCGCAACCTGTTCGACCCGATGGACTTCACACCCATGGCATTCGCCGATATCCCCAAGATCAAGCGCGCCACGCGCAACGGCTTCGAACTGGCGGAAGCGGTCCTGTTCACTTCCGGCATCCAGCACTTCGCGGAAATCCCGGAAGGCATGGCGACGGCGCCGGCCTATGTGCAAGACCTGCTGCGCGAACTGCCCCGCAGCTGGGACGACACGCGCTTTATCGATGGCGTGCCGGCCCGCTACGTGGTACTGGCGCGGCGAGCGGGAGACACCTGGTACGTGGCCGGCTTCAATGCACAGGAGGACGCGCAGGAAGTGTCGGTCGACCTGGGCGCCGGGACGCTGGTGACCGATGGCGCCGGGGAACGTGAGTTCAGCCAGCGAGCCGTCAGCGCAGGCAAGCAAAAGATCACGATGCAGCCGAAAGGCGGCTTCGTCGCAGTATTCAAACAATAATCAAGGAGACGCAATGAAGAAGACGATGATTGCACTGGCGCTGTTCGGCGCCGGCCTGGCGCAAGCCGCCACCACTGTGAAGGTCGATACCGCCAAACCAGGCGCGGTGATCAACAAGGATGTCTACGGCCAGTTTGCCGAACACCTTGGCACCGGCATCTACGGCGGCATGTGGGTCGGACCGAAGTCGAAGATCCCGAATACGCGCGGCTGGCGCAACGACGTGATCGGCGCGCTGAAGAAATTGCATGTTCCGCTGGTGCGCTGGCCAGGCGGCTGCTTCGCCGATGAATACCACTGGCGCGAAGGCATCGGCCCGCGCAGCAAGCGTCCGGTGAAGATCAATACCATGTGGGGCGGTGTGGATGAAGACAATGCGGTCGGCACCCATGAATTCTTCGACCTGGTCGAGCAACTGGGGGCGGACGCCTACGTGAACGGCAACCTGGGCACCGGCTCGCCGCAGGAAATGGCGGAATGGCTGGAGTACATGACTTCCGATAACAAGTCCACGCTGCCGGAGCTGCGCCGCAAGAATGGCCGCGACAAGCCTTTCAAGGTGGCTTACTTCGCCGTCGGCAACGAAGCCTGGGGCTGCGGCGGCAATATGAAGCCGGAATACTATTCGAACCTGTACCGCCAGAGCGCCACGTTCCTCAAGACGCCGGCGGCCGGGCGTCCGAAGTTTGTCGCCAGCGGCGGCAATGACAATGACACTTCCTGGACCGAGGAGCTGAGCAAGTCGGCCAAGCATATGACGGACGGTATCAGCTTCCACTACTACACTATCCCGACCGGCAAATGGGAAGTGAAGGGCGCCGCAACCGGCTTCCCGGACAATGAATGGTTCTCGACCTTGCAGGCCACCCTGCGCATGGAAGACCATATCCGCAATAACGTAGCGGTGCTCGATAAGAACGATCCGGAGAAAAAGCTGGGCTTCTACGTCGACGAATGGGGTACCTGGTATGACGTGGAGAAGGGCACCAACGCCGGCTTCCTGTACCAGCAGAACACCCTGCGCGATGCGGTCGTGGCGGCGCTGAACTTCAATATCTTCCACGCCCATGCCGACCGCGTGCGCATGACCAATATCGCGCAGATGGTCAACGTCTTGCAGGCCATGGTGCTGACCGATAAAGAGAAGATGCTGCTGACGCCAACCTATCACGCCTACGAGATGTACGTGCCGTTCCAGGGGGCGACGACATTGCCGCTGTCGCTGGAAGGTAACCGAGAATACAGCTCCGGCGGCAAGAGCATTCCGCAGGTGAGCGCTTCGGCTGCGCGCGGCAAGGATGGCAAAGTCTACGTCGCCCTGGTCAACACCAATCCGAGCGAGGCGGAGGAAGTCAACATCGCCGGCGTCGGCGATGGCAAGGCCAGCGCGCGTGTGCTGACCTCCGGCGCGATGGACGCACATAACACCTTCGCCAAGCCGGACGCGGTGAAGCCCGCACCGATCGACGTGCAGTCCGGCGGCGGCAAGCTGACCGTGAAGATGCCGGCGAAGTCGGTCGTGGTCGTCGCCGTGGGAGGCTGAGATGGATAATATTTCTGTCCAACGCCGCACGCTCCTGCGTACGGCGGCGGCCGGCGCCGTGCTTGCAACCATCGGCGGTTGTGGCGGCGGTGGCGGTGCTTCGCCAGGTTCGAAGGTTCCGGTGGTAACACCGCCGGTGACGCCGCCGGTCGTTCCACCTGCAACCACGGTCGCCTTCACCAATGTGTCGGTGCACGATCCGTCGGTGATCAAGTCTGCCGATACCTACTATGTGTTCGGCTCTCACCTGGCGGCGGCGAAAACCACCGACTGGATGAACTGGACGAAGATCGCGGACGGCGTCAACGCCAGCAACCCGCTCTTTAACAACGTCACTGTGGCGCTGACGGAAGCCCTGACCTGGGCCCAGGCGGATACGCTGTGGGCGCCCGACGTCGCCAAGCTCGATGACGGCAAGTTCTACATGTACTACTGCGCCTGCAAGGGCGACTCCCCGCGCTCGGCCCTTGGCGTGGCGGTGGCCGATAAGGTGGATGGCCCGTACGTGAACAAGCAGTTGCTGCTGAAGTCGGGCATGTGGGGCGAGGTCAGCCCGGACGGCACCATCTACGATGCGACCAAGCATCCGAACGTGGTGGACCCGAACGTTTTCCGCGACAACAGCGGCAAGCTGTGGATGGTCTATGGCTCATACTCGGGCGGCATCTTCATCATGGAGATGGACCCGGCAACGGGCCTGCAGAAGGCGGGACAGGGCTACGGCAAACACCTCATGGGCGGCAATCATGCCCGCATCGAGGGCGCTTACATCCTGTACAGCCCTGACAGCAAGTACTACTACCTGTTCGTCTCCTTCGGTGGGCTGGATGCGAACGGCGGCTACAACATCCGTGTTGCGCGTTCGCTCAATCCGGATGGGCCTTACCTCGACGCGTCCGGCGCCGACATGGCGAACGTCAAGGCCAATCCTGCGCTGCCTCTGTTTGATGACGCCAGCATTGCGCCGTTTGGCCAGAAGCTGGTGGGCAACCACCAGTATGCGCTGGCCACGGGAGAGACCGGGACGGCGCTCGGCTATGTTTCGCCAGGCCACAATTCGGCTTACTACGACGCCGCCCTGGGCAAGTATTTCCTGATCTTCCACACGCGCTTCCCGGGGCAGGGCGAGGCGCATGAGGTGCGCGTGCACGAGATGTTCATCAATGGCGATGGCTGGCTGGTGGTGGCGCCTTTCCGCTACGTTCCGCTGTCGAAGAACGCCACGACGCTGTCGGCGGATGTGGCGGCGGCCGACGTTCCTGGCACCTACAAGGTGATCAACCATGGAAAGGATATCTCGGCGACGATCAAGCAATCGCAAGCCGTTACACTGGCCGCGGGCGGCGCTGTCGCCGGTGCGCTGACGGGCACGTGGACACACCAGGGCAGCAACAAGGTAAGCATCGCACTGTCCGACGGGACGACCTACAATGGCGTGTTGTCGCGGCAGTGGAATTCCAATGCCAACGCCTTCGTGGTGACCTTCACGGTGCAGTCGAATGCGGGCGTCTCCCTGTGGGGCGCGCGTACGGGAACTTGAGATGATGATTAAATGGATATTGGGCGCCGGCATGCTGCTGGCGCAGGCGGCGATGGCCGGCCAGGTGAGCGTGCACGATCCGGTGATGGCGAAACAGGGCGATACGTATTACCTGTATTCCACGGGACCCGGAATCACGTTCTACAGTTCGAAGGATATGGTGCACTGGCGGCCGGAAGGCCGGATCTTTGCCGGCCACCCGGCGGCTGCGGCCAAGGCTGCGCCGGGATTTGACGATCACGTGTGGGCGCCCGATATCCAGCATCATGATGGCAAATACCTGCTGTATTACTCCGTTTCCGCTTTCGGCAAGAACACGTCCGCCATTGGCGTGACGGTGAATAAGACGCTCGATCCGCGTTCTCCCGACTACAAGTGGCAGGACCAGGGCATCGTAGTGCAGTCGGTGCCGGGCCGCGATATCTGGAATGCGATTGATTCCAATGTGGTGGAAGACGAGAACGGGACTGGCTGGATGGTATTTGGTTCGTTCTGGGGCGGTATCAAGATGGTCAAGCTTGACGGTACCTGGACCCGGCCGGCGGAGCCGCAAGTCTGGCGCACCGTCGCCGCTCGCGAACGCCCGGCCTTCACCAGGGACGAGAATGGCGGACCAGCGGAGATCGAGGCGCCGTTCGTCTTCCACAAGAATGGCTGGTACTACCTGTTTGTGTCGTGGGGCCTGTGCTGCCAGAAGGAACGCAGCACCTACAACGTCGTTGTCGGACGTTCGCGTTCGGCGACCGGTCCGTTTGTCGACAAGGATGGCAAGGATATGGCGCTAGGCGGCGGTACGCTCGTCGTGAAGGGCAACGCGGCATGGAAGGCGCTTGGCCACAATAGCGCATACACCTTCGACGGCAAGGACGTGATGGTGCTGCATGCCTATGAAACGGCCGACAAATACCTGCAGAAGCTGAAGGTCATGGACATCAGGTGGGATGGCGCGGGCTGGCCGCTTGTCGATCCGGCGGACCTGGACCGCTACCAAAGCGTTCAGCAATGACTGCCGTTGTGCGTGCATTCGCCGCGCTGGCGTTGCTTGGCGCCGGTGTGGGGGCTTTCGCGCCCAGGGCCGCAACTGCCGCCGAACTTTTCCCGCTCAGCCAGGTCCGCCTTCTGCCAAGTCCTTTCCTGGATGCCCAGGACACCGGCCTTCGCTACCTGCTCGCCCTGGACGGTGACCGTTTGCTGGCGCCGTTCCGCCGCGAGGCGGGGCTGCCGCTGCCCAAGCCATCCTACGGCAATTGGGAGTCCACCGGCCTTGACGGCCATATGGGCGGGCATTATCTCTCCGCGCTGGCCTTGATGTGGGCTGCAACGGGCGACGGCGCCATACGCGAACGCCTCGATTACTTCGTGCAGGAGCTGAAGAAAGCACAAGCGCCTGACGGCTACCTTGGCGGCATCCCCGGTGGCCGCGATGCGTGGAACGACATCGCCAACGGCAAGCTCCACGCCGACAACTTTTCGGTCAACGGCAAATGGGTTCCCTGGTATAACCTGCACAAGATCGCCGCCGGCCTGCGCGATGCGTGGCGCTACGCCGGCAACGAGGACGCGCGGCAAATGCTGCTCAAGTTCGCCGACTGGACCGTCAACATGACCGGCTCCCTGAGCGACGCGCAGATGCAGTCCATGCTGCGCGCCGAACATGGCGGCATGAACGAGGTGCTGGCTGATGTCTACCAATTGACCGGCGACCAGCGCTACCTGCTTGCCGCCAAAAGATTTTCGCACCAGGCGATCCTGCAACCGCTGGAGGAAGGCCGCGATGAACTCACCGGTCTGCACGCCAATACGCAAATCCCGAAGGTGATCGGTTTCGAGCGCATCGCCGAACTGACCGGCGAGCAGCAATGGCACAAGGCCGCCAGCTTCTTCTGGAAAACCGTGCATGACCATCGCACCGTGGCTATTGGCGGCAACAGCGTCAAGGAACACTTCCATGACGACAAGGACTTCTCTTCAATGAGCAGCGAAGTGGAGGGTCCCGAAACCTGCAATACCTACAATATGCTCAAGCTCACGGAATTGCTGTACCGGCGCGATCCAAGCGCGGCCTACGGCGACTACTACGAGCGCGCCCTCTACAATCACATTCTCTCGTCCCAGCGCCCGGAAAGCGGCGGCTTCGTCTACTTCACGCCAATGCGTCCGAACCACTACCGCGTCTACTCGGAAGTGGACAAGGCCATGTGGTGCTGCGTCGGCTCCGGTATCGAGAGCCAGGCCAAGTACGGTGAATTCATCTACGCCCACGACGGCGATTCGCTGCTGGTCAACCTGTTCATCCCCTCCCGCCTGGAGTGGCGCGAGAAGGGTGTCGTGCTGACCCAGTCGAACCGCTTCCCGGACCATGCCAGCACGCGCCTGGCCATTGATGCGGGCGGCAAGTTCGTGCTCAAGATCCGCTACCCCGGCTGGGTGGCGCGGGGAGCGCTGGCGGTGCGGGTCAATGGCAAAACTGTGCCGGTTCGGGCCACGCCGGGCGGGTACATCGAACTGGCGCGCCAATGGCGCAAAGGCGATACCGTAGACGTTCGCCTGCCGATGCGCACCACGCTTGAACAGATGCCGGACAAGTCGAACTACTATGCTGTCTTGCACGGCCCCATTGTGCTGGCGGCGAAGACGTCGCCGTTCCCTGGCGAGCAGTTGCAATTCATCGCCGACGATTCCCGTATGGGGCATATCGCCCAGGGACCTGTCTGCCCGCAGGAGGCGGCGCCGGTATTTGTCAGCGACAGCAGGAATTTCCTCGACAGGTTCAAGCCCGTGCCGGGACAGCCGTTGACATTCACCGCGCCTGGCCTGGTGCAGGGGCAGGGCGCGGGAACGCTGCGCTTCATACCGTTCTTCCGCCTGCATGACTCGCGCTACATGATCTACTGGCAGCAAACCACGCCGGCCGGCATGGCCGATATGCGGGCGAAGGCCAAGGCTGAAGAATCGGCGCGCCTTGAACTGGACGCACGCACCATCGACCAGGTGGCGCCGGGCGAGCAGCAGCCGGAGTCGGATCACTTCTTCAAGGGCGAAGGGGCGGATGCCGGCCTGAATGGCGCCCGGCATTGGCGCCACGCCAGCAATTGGTTCAGCTACGAGCTCAAAGACCGCGAGCGAGCAGCGCGCGTCCTGCAGTTGACCTTTGCATCGGGGGACGCTGGCCGCTCCTTCGATGTGCTGCTGAACGGCCGCCTGCTGCAAACCGTGACGATTGAGCGGAAGGGCGAGGCGTTCTATTCGCTTGAGCTGCCTGTGCCAGCCGATGCGGCGCGCGACGGGAAGATGGAGGTAAAGTTCGTCGCCCACCCGGGTTCGATGGCGGGCGGCCTGTATGGCTTGCGCCTGCTCCGATAACAAATTTGATATGGGTCCCGTGAAAAAATGAATTAGATCGGCATGACGGATTCTCCTAATATTGACTTACATTAAAATTTAGGAGACCGGCATGACTGTCACCCGCAGGACTATTCTTGGCGGCGCGTTCGCCTTAGCCATCGCTGCATCGGGCAGCACCTTTGCGGCCAAGCCGCTGGTGATGGGCTTCTCGCAGGTGGGCGCCGAAAGCGAGTGGCGCAGCGCAAACACCGCCTCCATCAAGGAAGCCGCCAAGCAGGCAGGCATTACCCTCAAATTCGCCGACGCGCAGCAAAAGCAGGAGAACCAGGTCAAGGCGATCCGCTCCTTTATCGCCCAGCGCGTGGACGTGATTGCGTTCTCGCCCGTGGTGGAAACCGGCTGGGAAACCGTGCTGCGCGAGGCCAAGGCGGCAAAGATTCCGGTCATCCTGACTGACCGCGCGGTGAACGTGGCCGACAAGTCGCTGTACGTGACCCTGATCGGTTCCGACTTCGTGGAAGAAGGCCGCCGCGCTGGCCGCTGGCTTGCCGATTTTGCAGCCAAGTCGAACAAGCCGGTGCTCAATGTGGTCGAACTGCAGGGCACCGTTGGTTCGGCGCCGGCGCTTGACCGCAAAGCCGGTTTCGAGGAAGCCATCAAGGGCAACGCAAAGCTGAAGGTGCTGCGCACCCAGACCGGGGAATTCACCCGCGCCAAGGGGAAGGAAGTGATGGAAGCCTTCCTGAAAGCGCACGGCAAGGATATCAATGTGCTGTATGCGCACAATGACGATATGGCGATCGGTGCGATCCAGGCGATTGAAGAAGCCGGCCTGAAACCGGGCAAGGACATCATCATCGTTTCCATTGACGGCGTTAAGGGCGCGTTCCAGGCAATGATCGCCGGGAAGCTGAATGTGTCGGTCGAATGCAGCCCGCTGCTTGGGCCGCAACTGATGAAGGCGGCGCAGGATGTCGTTGCCGGCAAGCCCGTGGCGCCGCGCATCGTGACCGAGGAGCGCGTGTTCCCGGCGGAAGTGGCGGCCAAAGAACTCCCTAACCGGAAATACTGATGGCTACCGCAGTGGCGCCGGTGCTGGAGCTGTCCGGCATCCATAAGGAATTCCCGGGCGTGAAGGCGCTCAGCGAAGCCGGATTGCGGCTCTATCCCGGCGAAGTCCATACGCTGATGGGGCAGAACGGTGCGGGCAAGTCGACCCTGATCAAGGTGCTGACCGGCGTGCATGCGCCGGATCGTGGACGTATTGTGATGGAGGGCCGGGAGATCCGGCCTGGCTCCACGCAGGAGGCGCAGGATCTGGGCATCTCCACCGTCTACCAGGAAGTGAACCTGTGCCCGAACCTGTCGGTTGCCGAGAACATCTTTATCGGCCGCTATCCACGCAAATGGGGGCTGGTCGATTGGGCCGCCATGCGGACGCGGGCTGCGGCTTTGCTGCGTGACCTGGAGATCGACATCGATGTATCAGCGCCGCTGTCGCGCTACCCGCTGGCGATCCAGCAGATGGTGGCGATTTCACGGGCCCTGAATATTTCGGCGCGCGTGCTGGTGCTGGACGAGCCGACTTCCAGCCTTGACGAGGCGGAAGTGCAATTGCTGTTCCGCGTGCTGCGCCGCTTGCGGGAGCAGGGAATGGCGATCCTGTTCGTGACCCACTTCCTGGACCAGACGTATGCCATTTCGGACCGGATTACAGTGATGCGCAACGGCGAGCGGGAAGGGGAGTATGCCGCTGCCGATCTTTCCCGCCTGGCGCTGGTGAACAAGATGATTGGCAAGCCGGCGGAGGAATCCGACGATGCTGCGGTTGAGATGCGCCAGGAGGGCCGGGCGGCAGCGAACGACGCCGCTCCCCCGTCGCCGGTCGTGCTGGCGACGCGCGGGCTGGGACGCAAAGGCGTCCTGCAACCAGTGGACATGCAGGTGCGGGCGGGTGAAGTCCTTGGCCTGGCCGGCCTGTTGGGCGCTGGCCGTACCGAATTGGCGCGGCTGCTGTTCGGGGCCGATCGCGCGGACAAGGGCGACATCGTGATTGGCGAAAAGGCGTCCGGCGCGTTTGCCAATCCACGGCAGGCGATTGCTGCGGGTATCGGCTTCTGTTCGGAGGACCGCAAGCTGGAGGGCGCTGTGCTGTCGCTGTCCGTACGCGAGAACCTGGTGCTTGCTTTGCAGGCCCGCCAGGGAATGCTGCGAGCCATTCCAATGCAACGCCAGCGCGAACTGGCGGAAGAATATGTCAAGGCGCTTGGCATCCGCACTGCCAGCATCGAGACGCCGATCGGGACCCTGTCGGGCGGCAACCAGCAGAAGGTGCTGCTGGCGCGCTGGCTGGCCACCGACCCGCGCTTGATGATCCTGGACGAACCAACGCGCGGCATCGACGTGCGCGCCAAGCAGGAAATCATGGATTACGTTACTACGCTGTGCAAACGCGGCATGTCGCTGCTGTTTATTTCCTCCGAGCTGCCGGAAGTCTTGCGTTGCAGCGACCGCATGATCGTCATGCGCGACCGCGCCGCCTGCGGCGAGTATCGCCGCGGCGACCTGGATGAAACCACCGTGCTGCACGCCATCGCCGGGGAGCTCGCATGACGCACATCGCCTCTTCGTCCGCAGCTGCGCCGGCGGCCGTGGCAATTGCCGCTCCGCGCTTCGGCGCGCGCCTGTCTGCCCATCCGCTGGCGCGTCCGCTTGGCGCGCTGATCGTGCTGCTGCTGATAAACCTGTTCGCGGTGCCGGGCTTCTTCCACCTGGAAGTGAAGGACGGCCACCTGTACGGCGCAATCGTCGACATCCTGAACCGCTCGGCGCCGCTCATGCTGGCCGCCACCGGCATGACCGTGGTCATCGCCATGCGAGGCATCGATATCTCGGTCGGCGCCGTGGTGGCGCTGGCGGCGGCTGTCGCCTGCACCATGGCCGCCGCCGAGCAGCCCTTGTGGATGGCCTTCGCCGCAGCGCTGGGCGCCGCCCTGTTGTGCGGTGTCTGGAACGGATTGCTGGTGGCCGGCCTTGGCTTGCAACCTATCGTCGCCACCCTGGTGCTGATGGTGGCGGGGCGCGGCCTGGCGCAACTGGTCACCGACGGCCAGATCATCACCGTCTACCGCGACGACTTCTTCGTCCTGGGCAGTGGATACCTGTTTGGCCTGCCGGTCGCGCTTTACGCGGCGCTGGCCGTGGTGCTGGCCGTCGCACTGGCGATGCGCAAAACAGCCCTCGGCCTGTTCACACAGGCGGTCGGCATCAATCCCGTGGCCGCAAGGCTGGCCGGCATCCGTGCGGGCGCCCTGGTCTTCGCCAGCTACGCCTTCTGCGCCGTGTGCGCAGGGCTGGCGGGCCTGATCATCAGCTCCAACATCAAGAGCGCGGACGCCAACAACGCCGGCCTTCTGCTGGAACTGGACGCCATCCTGGCGGTTACGCTCGGCGGCACCTCGCTGGCCGGCGGTAAATTCAATCTGGCAGGCAGCGTGATCGGCGCCCTGATCATCCAGACCCTCACCTACACCGTGTATTCCCTCGGCGTGCCGCCGGAAGTGAACCTCGTCGTCAAGTCGCTGGTGGTGTTCGCGGTTTGCCTGTCGCAAAGGAGCAAGGCATGACACGCGCCCCGTACTTCACATCCCTCGTCACGGTCGGCTTGCTGCTGTTGCTGCTTGTGGCGGGCGGCATCGCCTACCCCGGCTTCCTCTCGCTGCAGGTGATGCTGAACCTCTTGATCGACAATGCCTTCCTGCTGGTGATCGCCATCGGCATGAGCTTTGTCATCCTGTCCGGAGGCATCGACCTGTCGGTCGGTTCCGTGCTCGCCCTCAGCACCATGGTTGCAGCCTGGCTGCTGCATGTGGCGCACTGGCCGCCGGCCGCAGTCATGGTTGCTGTGCTGGTAATGGGCGCAGTATTCGGCGCCGGCATGGGCGCATTGATCCACTTCTTCCGCCTGCAACCGTTCATCGTCACGCTGGGCGGCATGTTCCTGGCGCGCGGCCTGTGCTACCTGATCAGCGTGAATTCGATCCCGATCGAGGACCCGGCCTTTGTCGCCATCTCGCAAGCGCAGATCGGCATCTTCGACGGCTTTGTTTCGCCCGGTGTGCTGGTTGCATTGGTGTTGCTGGCGATTGCGATGGCCGTGGCGCACCTGACCCCATTCGGCCGCGCGGTCTACGCGGTTGGCGGCAACGAACAGTCGGCGCAGATGATGGGCCTTCCCGTCGGCGCCACCAAGGTCGCGGTGTACGCCATCAGCGGCGGCTGCGCGGCCTTGGCTGGCCTGCTGTTCGCCTTCTACATGTTATCCGGCTACGGCCAGCACGCTCAGGGCACCGAGCTCGATGCGATCGCCGCCGTTGTGATCGGCGGAACGCTGCTGACCGGCGGTTATGGCTATGTGGCGGGCGCGCTCACAGGTGTGCTGGTGCTGGGCGCCATCCAGACCCTGATCGTCTTCGACGGCACGCTTAGCTCGTGGTGGACCAAGATCGTGATCGGCGTGCTGCTGTTCGCGTTTTGCGCCCTGCAACGGCTGCTGGCCTGGAAACAGAAAAACTAAAAGGAGATTCCATGTTCTTGAAATCAGCTGTCGCTTCGGCGCTGGCCACCCTGGCTACGCTGGCTCACGCCGGCAACCCCATCGTCAAAGACATTTTCACCGCCGACCCGGCCGCCCTGGTCGACGGCAACCGAGTCTTCCTCTACGTCGGCCATGATGAAGCGACCCCGGAAGGCAAGGACTACGTCATGCGCGAATGGCGGGTGCTGTCTTCTTGCGACATGAAAAACTGGACCGACCAGGGTTCGCCTCTGAACGTGAAGACCTTCAAGTGGGCCAAGGCCGACGCCTGGGCGGCCGATGTGACCAAGCGAAACGGCAAGTACTACTTCTACGCCCCGGTTGAACACGATGCGAGCAAGCCTGGCAAGGCGATCGGCGTGGCGGTCTCCGACAAGCCGACCGGTCCCTTCGTCGATGCGCGCGGCAGCGCCTTGATCACCAACGACATGACCAGGGAATCCGATATTCCATGGGATGACATCGACCCCGCAGTCTTTATCGACAAGGACGGCCAGGCCTACCTGTATTGGGGCAACCGCGTGCTGAAGTACGCCAAACTGAAGCCGAACATGATCGAACTCGATGGCCCGATCCACACCGTCGGCATCGACAACTTCACCGAAGCGGCCTACCTGCACCGCCGCGACAAGACTTACTACCTGAGTTACTCGCGCAATTTCCCCGAGGAGACTGCGTACGCCACCGGCCCAAGCGCCACCGGCCCCTGGACTTTCCGCGGCAAGATCATGGACATGAACAAGGTCGTGAAAACGATCCACCAGGCGATCATCGACTTCAACGGCAAGTCCTACATCTTCTACCATAACGACAAGCTGCCGACCGGCGGCGAATTCCGTCGCTCGGTGGCGGTGGAGGAGCTGCATTACAACAAGGACGGCAGTATCGCCTTCATTCCGCAAACGGCGGAAGGTCCGGCCGCCAATCCTTCGGTGGGCTGCAAATGAAGCGCGACTTATTGATCGATAACGGCGGTGGTATCATGCCCCGCATGACTACCCCGAATCCCAACTGGTTCCTGAAGGCGCGGTTAAAAACCCGTCAACTGCTGTTGATGATCGCTCTGGATGAACACCGCAACATCCATCGCGCGGCGGAAGAATTGCATATGACGCAGCCGGCCGCCTCCAAGCAGCTCAAGGACCTGGAGGACATGCTGGACGTGAAGCTGTTCGAGCGCCTGCCGCGCGGCATGGAGCCGACGCTGTACGGCGAAACCATGATCCGCCACGCGCGCATGGCCCTGACCAGCCTGGCGCTGGCGCACGACGATATCGTGACGCTGAAAGCCGGCCTGTCCGGCCAGGTGGAAGTGGGCGTCATCATGACCCCGGCCATGAACCTGCTGCCGAACGCCATCACCCGCGTCAAGAAGGAAGCGCCGCTGCTGCGCATTGGCGTGCAGGTGGAGGCCAGCAACGTGCTGATGGAACTGCTGCAGCGCGGCACGCTGGACTTCATGATCGGCCGCATCCTGGAGAAGGAAAGTACGGCGGGCCTGGTGTACGAGGAATTGACCGAGGAGCCGGCGTGTGCCGTGGTCCGCACCGGCCATCCCTTGCTCACGCGTGAAAAGCTGCAGCTGAAGGACCTGGCGAACCGCCCATGGATACTGCCACCGCAGGGCAGCATCCTGCGCCACCGCTGCGACATGATGTTCCGCCGCGCCGGACTGGAACCGCCGGTCGACGTGGTGGACACTACTTCCCAGCTGCTGATCACGGCCTTGCTGCAAAAGACCGATGCCCTGCACGTGATGCCGGTCGAGGTGGCGCGCTATTACGAAGAGCTGAATGTGTTGTCGATCCTGCCGCTGGAACTGCCGTTCCGCATGGACGCATTCGGCATCATCACCAAGGCCGACCACCTGATGTCGCCGGGCGCCAACCTGCTGTTGCAGGCCGTGCGCAGCGCGGCGAAAGAACTTTACTGATCAGCCGAAGGCGTTGGCCGGCAAGCCCGGCACGTCGATGCGGGCACGGAACACGGCGCCAGCCAGTGGCTCCTGCGCCAGCTGCTCCGCCGACAAGCCTTCGCGCGCCGTGGTGATGTACAGGGTGCGCAGGTCGGCGCCGCCAAACGCCAGTGAGGCGGGGTGCGAGGTTGGCAGCGGCACTTCCGCCAGAAGTTCACCGGATGGGCTGAAACGGCATACGCGCTTGCCGCCCCAGGTCGAGACCCAGATGCAGCCTTCGCTATCGGCCTGCATGCCGTCCGGCGATCCGCCTTCGTAGCGGCGCCACGCTTCGCGCAGTCCCAGGCTGCCATCGGCGGCCATGGGATAGCGGTAAGTCACGTCGTGGAAGCTGTCGGAGTGGTATAGCGCGCTGCCGTCCGGGACGAAAGTCGGACCATTGCAGATGTGGTAGCCCTCGTCGGCGACGTGCAGCTGCAAATCGGCGTCAAGCCGGAACAGTTTGCCGACCGCCTGTTGGTAATCGGTATTGTGCATGGAGCCAAACCACAAACGGCCCGAAGGATCGACCTTGGCGTCGTTCAAGCGTTGGCCGGCGGCGCCGTCCACCACGCGCTTGACGGTTTCGATGCGCAGCTCCGGTTCCAGCCACAGGCGCACCACGCTGTCGCGCAGGCCGGCCATGAAGCCATCGCCATCGCGGCGCGGCACCAGCCAGCAGATGTAGTCGGGCAGCAGCCAGCTGCGATGCTCATGCTTGGCGGCATCCCAGGCATGGACGATGCAGCGCTTGAGGTCAACGAAGAGCAGGCGGTCTTGCGCCGGCAGGTAGAGCGGGCCTTCGCCCAGCTCAGCGGCAAGGGGCAGGACGCATTCGGCATGATAGGTCTTCATCCCAGCATTTTATGCCGTGGACCTCAACAGCTGCGATGCATTTTTTCGCCTCAGCCATAACGAATTTGGTATAGGTGACGATTGGTGAGAATGTTTCAATGTTTTGCGAACTACAATGAACTACCCAACCAAAGTGTTTAGCCCGTCGCAAATGGCGGGCTTTTTTTTCGCCGCCATTCCGGACGCCAGGACAGTCAGCGTCAGCAGGCCGATGGCCGCCAGCACCAGCCAGGGCAGGGCTGGCGCCTGCGTGCGGCGGCCCAGGTCCAGCAGCCAGCCGCCGGCCGTATAGCCCGACAGGCCGCCGACCGCCAGGCCGATCCTGCTGAGGCCCATATAGCTGGCGCGGGCCGATGGCTGTGCATAGCGCGATACCAGCGATTCGCGCGCCGGTTCCGCCACCATCGATCCGGTGTAGAACACGGCAATGCAGATGAACATGAGCGCCAGCGAGTCAGCCGCCGCCATGGCCAGCACGGCGCAGCACATGATGCCGATGCCGCCCAGCAGGCGCGATTCGAGCGACAGGTAACGCTCGCCCAGGCGCGCCATCGGGTACAGCAGGGTGAGCGCCAGCAGCGCATCCATCGCATACATCCAGGCCACGGTGCGCGGCGTGCCGGACAGCTTGGCCAGCGTGACCGGCACCAGCATCATCAGCTGCACCGTCATGATGTAGTAGCCGCTCAGCGTCAGCACCAGCCGCATATAGGCTTTGTCGCGCAGAGGAATACGCATCGCCGCGAAGGCCGACGTTCCGGGCGTGGCGACGCGGTAGGCTGGCATCAGCCCCGCATTGGCGGCTGCTGCCAGCAAAAAGACGGCGCAGCCGGCCAGGCCCACCAGGCGGAAGTCGACGCCGAGCAGCATCGTGCCGAGCAGGGCGCCCGTCACCGCAGCGACGCTTTCCTGCATCATCAAGAGCGAATAGAAGCGCGGCCGTTCGGCGGGGCGCGTCAGCTTGACGGCCAGCGCTCCGCGCGCCGGTTCGAACAGGCTGCCGCCAAGTCCGGACAGCGCGCAGGACACCAGCAGCCAGGCCGGGTTGGCGGCAAAGCCCATCAGCGCAAAGCCGGCCGCGCGCAGCAGCATGCCGCCGACGATCAGGGGCTTGGTGCCGAAGCGGTCCGACAGCGAGCCGCCGAACAGGGCCAACCCCTGCTGCGCCATCTGGCGCGCGCCGAGCGCGAGGCCGACTGCCGCCGCGGCCCAGCCCAGCTTGCCGACGAAGTGCAGGCCGATGATGGGGAATACCAGGTAAAAGCCGCCGACCACCAGCACGTGGTCGATCATCAAAAACCGCTTGCCCAGCCGCCTTGCCCTTTGTGCTCCCGCCATGGTGACCTCCTGATTCGATCCAGGCATATTAGGCAGGGATGAGACATAATAGAAGCCGTTATCTCAGCATATTTAATATTGGACTTTCTTATGTCTCTCAGCTTCGACGACCTGGCCCTGCTGGTCGAAATCGTGGAGTGTGGAAGTTTCAGCCAGGCTGCCGCGCGGCGCCGCTGGTCGCAGCCGCAAGTGAGCCAGCGCGTTGCGGCGCTGGAGGAGCAATTGGGCGTTCAATTGTTTGCCCGGCACCGGCGCGGCGCCACGCCGACGCCGGCCTGCCTGACCTTCCTGCCGGCGGCGCAGCAGGCGCTGGCGGCGCTGGAGTCAGGACGCCAGGCAGTACAAGGCGCGCCGGCGCTGCCGCAGATTACGCTGTCCTGCGTGCCCTCGCTGGCGGCGCTGATGTTCGGTCCTATCCTGCTCAAGCTGGCCGACGCGCCGCTGGAAATCCGCTGCAGCACCGATCATTCGCCGGTCATCATGGAGAAACTGCTGACGGGCCGCGTGCAACTGGGCCTGGTGCTGAAGTGTCCCGCCATCGCCGGCATTCACCTTGAGCGGCTGTCGGTATCGCCTATCGTGGCGGTCGTGCGGCGCGGCCACCCGCTGACGAAAAAAGGCCCGCTCCAGCTGGCCGACATCGCCGATGCGCGCCTGGCGCCGCAGTATTGGGGGGAAGATTGCGATGAGTTGATCCGCATGATCCGCGCACACCGCCGCAGCGACAGTCCGATCCATGCGATCCAGCCGTCAAGCGCATCGATCCTGCTGGCGCAGGAGCACGGCTTTCTGACCTTCATGCCGGAGATGGCGGCTGCGCGCCAGCTCAAGCTGGGCAACCTGGTGAAACTGGAGATATGGGATTTGCCTCGCTGGGAGTGGGAGGCAATGGTGGCCTGGCGCAGCGGCAAGCGGCCCGATGCCGCCAAACTGCGTGTGCTCCAGGCCGTGCGTGAGGTCGAGTTAATGCAGTGAAGCGTGGCCGCTGCTGTGGCGGCGCTGCTCGGGGTAGGCCAGCACGCGCAGGATAACGTTGCGCGGCACCTGGTTGCTTTGCATATAAATCCAGGCGTTGGCCGCACCCATTTGCGCGAGCAATTCAATGCCCTTGTCCACCTCGATTGCCAGCTGCTGGTTATAGCGTGTATCACTCATGTGCCGCTCCCCGTGCGGATTGTTATCCGGCCATTATCGAACAATACAGTCAGACGGGCAAGCGCTGGTTTTCCAGGAAGCCAAGCAATACTTCATTGACGGCGGCTGCGTGCGTGATCGGCGCCATATGGCCGCCGGCGGTCAGGGCGAACTGCGCTTGCGGCAGCGCTGCGGCCAGGGTGTCGGCCACGCGGCGGGTGGACGCAGGGCCTTTGGCGCCGGCCATCACCAGTGCCGGCACGTCCAGTTGCGCCATATCGGCAGCACGGGCAGGTTCGCCGAGCAGGGCCACGAAGTCCAGCTTGACCTTGGCGATGCCGTTGGTGAAACGGTGGCGCTGCACTTCCGGCAGCGAATCAAACGCGCCATCGCGGTTCCAGTAATCGATGAAGGTGCGGGTGGCGTCTTCCGCCGTGGCCGCGGCATTGATGCGCGCCACCACGGCTTCGATTTCCTGGCGGCCGGCATCGGTCGGCGGCAGCAGGTGGAAGGCCACCGGTTCGAACAGCGACAGCGAGAGCAGGCGCTCGCGCATCTGGCGCGCCAGGCGCAGCGCAGTGGCGCCGCCGTAGGAATGGCCGACCAGGTGGAAAGGCTCGCCGGCGTCCAGGTGGGAGGCCAGCGCGGCCGCTACGGCATCGGCTTCATGCGCCAGCGTGTAGCCGGCGGCGGCTGCTTCGGTAGGGAAGGCGGATTTGCCATATCCCAACAAATCGATGGCGATGAAACGGAAATGAGCCTCTTGTTCGGCCATCAGGGTGGCCCACTGGCTGCGGGAGCTGAGCGAACTGTGCAGTAAAACAACGGCTGGGCGTGGGTCTGTCTTGGTGTGCATCGTCATCATGAAAACCGGTTATCCAAAAGATAAGCCCGCTATTATAACCCGCGTGTTACCATGAACTGGCTATGAGACTGATACCCGGACTGCTGGCCGTGTATTGCTGCCTGGCCGCAACGATGTGCCAGGCGGGTGAGTCGCTTACTGTCTTTTTTAACCTGCGGCCGCCCTATGTGTCGCTGCAGGACGATGGCGCCATCGCCGGGCTGACGGGCACCCCGGCGCGCCAGGCGCTCGCCCGTGCCGGAATTGCGGTGAACTGGAGCGAAATGCCCACCAACCGCCAACTCCTGACGATTCGCGAAAATACCGGACGTTTCTGCGCCATTGGCTGGTTTCAGACGGCGGACCGGAATGCATTCGCTAAATTCACCAATGCCATCTATCGCGACCATGGCTGGATGGTGCTCGTGCGCTCCGGCTTGTCAGTCGAAGAGCATGATTCCTTGCCGGAAGTGCTGGCGCGGCCAGGCATGCGGGTCATGGTCAAGGACAAGTATTCCTATGGACCGGAGATCGATGCGCTGCTGGCGCAGGCCAAGCCGGCCATTGCGGTCTCGACGGGCACCACCTTGCAGATGCTGCAGTCCCTCGGCGCCCGCAGCGTGGATCTCATCTTTGTCTCGGACGAAGAGGGGCGTTACCTGATGGCCAATGCAATTTCCCATGATTCCCGCTTGCGCCTGCTGCGCCTGGCGCATATGCCGAAGGGCGAAAGCCGCCATATCATGTGTTCGCGGCAAGTGCCCGATGAGCTGATCGAAAGGCTCAACAAGGCCATCCGTTTTAACCGTTAGGTGTCGAAATTCCTTACAGAAATCACCAACTTCCGCAGCGCACGATTGAATTCCCCTTGACACAACGGCGTGGCACAGAACCTGCTTTGTTACTTTCAGTGACGATAGGAGGCCAAAGTGATCATGGAACGCTCTGCTTTGCCCGCGCTTTTGTTTACCTTATTGCTCGGGTTGCTCATGCAAGGGATGCTTGCGGAATTGCACTTTGCGACGCCGCAATCCGAATGGGTGTACCGCTCCTTGTATATGGTGGCGTTACTCTTGAACATGCTGGCGGTACGCCGCCTGAATCCGGCAAATATTGCGGCGGCAGTACTGCCGCTGGCGCCGATTGTCATGGCGGTGGCGATCACTTATTTTTCCGTCAGTGACCCCGAAGCGCCGGCCCTGGTGACCTTGCTGTTCCTGCCCATCGTGCATGGCGCAGCGGCAGCCTGCATGCTCTTCCTGCCGCTGGAGGATGACTAGCGCGCGCTGGCGACCTTGTCGCGCAAGCCCAGCGCCTGACGCGCCAGCCGCAGCGTCTCGACATCGATTTTAGGCGGTACACTGACAGGCGGTTTACTGGTCCAGCGGCTGCGGTTCTGCTCATTTGGCGGCAGCGTGAAGTGTTCTTTTTCCAGCACGGGACGCGCTGCCATTTCCAGGGTTTCGCAGGGACGGTCGGTCAGCATCACGACGCCTGCGCTGTCGATGCAGCGGTACAGGGAGTCTTCGGCGGCGGCTGGCAGCGCGATCGCGCACAAGGCAGAGATAATCAAAAGCCGCATGGCACACCTCCTTTCGCTTGATGGAGGCAGTGTGCGGCCAGCTCAAATCAGGGTCTGTGCGGCGATTCACCGTGGGCGCGCAGCACCGCATCCCATGCCGGTATTGCTGCGCGCCAGAACCCGTCGATGGTAACTGCTTGTATCTCCATGCCGAGAAAGCGCGCGGCCGGCAGCAGGGCGCCGTCGAGCAAGCTTTCGGCCGGGGCGCCGGTGTCAAAGGCCTGTGCGCCGGTTTGCTTGGACAGCTTCTCGCCATCGGCATTGACCACCACCGGCACGTGCAGGTAGCGCGGCTGCGGCAAGCCGAGCAGCTGTTGCAGGAAGATCTGGCGCGGCGTGGAGTCCAGCAGGTCGGCGCCGCGCACGATGTCGGTGATGCCTTGCGCGCCATCGTCCACCACCACTGCCAGCTGGTAAGCCCAGAAGCCGTCGGCGCGGCGGATCACGAAGTCGCCCACTTCGGCGGTGATGTCCTGGCTGACGTCCCCCGCAAAGCGGTCGTGGAAATGGACAATGCAGTGCGGCTCCTGCGGCGTGCGCAGGCGCAGCGCGCGAGGCGTGCGGCCGGGCGCCAGGCCATTGCGGCAGGTGCCCGGATAGACCAGGCTGGAATGGCCGGACTGGCCAAGGCGCAATTGCGAGTCCGCGATTTCCTTGCGCGAACATCCGCAAGGGTAGATGTTTTCGCCGAGCTGGCGCAGCGCCGCTTCATAGAGGTTTTCGCGCTGCAGCTGCCACGTCACATCGCCATCCCACTGCATGCCGCAGCGCTGCAGCGACGCCAGGATGTGCTGGTCGGCGCCGGCCACGTTGCGGTCGCGGTCCACGTCTTCCACGCGCACCAGCCAGGTGCCGCCGTGGACTTTGGCGTCGAGATAGCTGGCCATGGCCGCCACCAGGGAGCCCAGGTGCAGCGGTCCGGTCGGGGAGGGCGCAAAGCGGCCGATGTAGGGATGCTGTGTCATACGGCGCGTAGCATACCATCCCGCATGCTGCGGTGCAGCTTGGCGTCTGCTGCAAATCCGCTAGAATGCCCCGCGCGGCCATGGCGCCGCCACCCTCGACCAACACACGACGATTACATGAAAAAAACCATCTTTGCAGTCTCCGCGGCGCTGGCGCTGGCTCCCGCCTTTGCAGTGGGCGCCAAGGCCGGCAAGGCTGTGCAGCCCATCGTGCAGGATGCACCGCTGCGCGCCCACCTCGCTTTCCTGGCCAGCGACTTGCTGGAAGGCCGCGGCACCGGCCAGCGCGGCGGCGACCTGACTGTCGCCTACCTGGAGAGCCAGGCCATGGCTGCGGGCCTGAAACCGGGCAATGGCAACAGCTACCGCCAGCTGGTGAAGATTGCCGGCGTCAAGACCGACGCCGCTGCTTCCAGCCTGCGCATGGAAGTGAACGGCGTGGCGCTGCCGGCCAGCTTCGGCAAGGACTGGGTGTATTCGCCAGGCGATGCGCAGGCTTCGCACAGCTTCAATGCCGACCTGGTATTCGTGGGCTACGGCATCACCGCGCCGGAAGAGGGCTGGGACGATTACAAGGGCCAGGACATGAAGGGCAAGGTCATCGTAATGATGGTCAACGACCCGATGCCGACGGCCGAGGCGCCGAACCGCTTTGGCGGCAAGGCCCTGACTTACTACGGCCGCTGGACTTATAAATTCGAAGAAGCCAAGCGCCGCGGCGCGGCCGGCGCGCTGCTGATCCACACCGACGCTTCCGCATCGTACGGCTACAGCGTGGTGCAGAACAGCTGGGACGGCGTGGAGCGCTTCCAGCTGGCGCAAGGCACGCCGGGCACCGAACTGCAAGGCTGGCTGACCAATGATACCGCTGCAGCCCTGTTCAAGGCTTCCGGCCTGGACCTCGACCAGCTGCGCGCTGCGGCTGAACGCAAGGACTTCCAGCCGGTGGCGCTGAAGGCCAAGCTGGCGGGCGACATGAAGGCCGCCGTGCGCAATGTCGAACAGTTCAATGTGGCGGGCGTGGTGCCCGGCACCGATCCGAAACTGAAGGATGAGGTGGTGATCTATTCGGCGCACTGGGACCACCTGGGCAAGCAGGGCACCGGTCCTGACACCATTTACAACGGCGCGGTCGACAATGCTTCCGGCAGCGCAGCCTTGCTGGCCATGGCGCAGGAGGCGGTGAAGTCGCCGGCCAAGCGCAGCCAGATGTTCCTGTGGGTGGCGGCGGAAGAGCAGGGCCTGCTCGGCAGCGCGGCTTATGCGGAAGCGCCTTTGTGGCCGCTGGCAAAGACCGCGGCGAACCTGAACCTGGATTCGCTGAACTGGATCGGCACGACGCGCGATATCGGCACGGCGGGCAGCGAGCGCACCGACCTGGGCAAGATGGCGGAAGCCGCGGCCAAGGGCATGAAGATGGTGATCGCACCGGAGAAGCCGGACCTGTCGGGCGGCTATTTCCGCTCCGACCACTTCTCGTTTGCGAAGGCGGGCGTGCCGGCGTTCTCGATTACGTCGGGCGGCGACTACCTGGGGGATAAGGAAAAGGCGGAGCAGATGCGCGCGTCTTACCGCAAGAAGTACCACCAGGTGAGCGATGAATATGACCCGAGCTGGTCGATGGCCGGGATGACGCAGATGGCGCAGTTCACCTTGAACCTGGGACGGATTGTGGCGGATGCGCCGAAGATGCCGGGCTGGAAGGCCGGCGACCCGTTCGGCAGGAACCGCTAAACCATGAAACCAGAGTACGGCCCAAGGGCCGGACCCTGGTTCCCCTTATCTATCGGGTTTCAAGCCGCCGCGCAGCCGACGACCTCCGCTCCTCATTCTTCAAATTCTCCCGCATCGTCATCTGCACAAACTCCAGATGCTGATTGGCCGCACGCCGCGCCACTTCCATTCTTCTCTCGCGCACCGCGTCCCAGATCGCCCGATGCTGCTCCTGCAACTGCGTCCACAACTCCGGCCGCGCGTTGAGGTACTCCAGGTTCCCCTGCACATGGCCCTCCATCACCTTATGCAGGCTGGAACTCAAATGCCCGATCATCACATTGTGCGAAGCCTCCGCAATCGCCTGGTGAAAATCCACATCGGTCTTGATGCACATGCCCAGGTCCTGCGCCGCAAAGGCGCGCTCCAGCGCCTCATGGCATTGCCGGATGCGTTCGAAGTCCTCCTCCGTCCCGCGTTCGGCCGCCAGTTGGGCGGCCTGGCCTTCCAGCATATGGCGGAACTCCAGCATATCGCCATGGATATCGGGATGGTCCTTCAGCATCTGTTGCCAGGGATCGGTGAACGCCGCCTGCATCGACTCGGTCACAAAAGTGCCGCCGCCATGGCGCGTAATCAGCAAGCCTTTTGCCACCAGCGACTGCAAGGCGCCGCGCAGGGATGGGCGTGATACGCCAAGTTCCACCGCCAGTTCGCGTTCGGACGGCAGGCGGTCGCCGGCCTTCAGCGATCCTTCAAGAATACGGTTTTCGAGTTCGGTCGCGACGACGTCGGAGAGGCGTTGGACGGATGGCATATCGACAAGTGGCTTAGTGGTATGACCACGGATGCTAGCATTTCATTGATAGCTGGTCTATATTTCAACAATGATTAATTCCTTGCTTCTCGCAGCCGCCGTTACCGGCAGCATTGACTATCCTTCCGCCGAGGCGGCGCTGGCGTCGTTGAAGGCGCGCGGCGACGTGACGTTTTCCACCGAGGGCGGCTGGACCATCGCCGACGACAAGGCCCATCACACACTCTGGTCATTCACGCAGCCCGGCCATCCCGCCCATCCCGCCGCCGTCCGGCGCACGGTGGTCATCGAAAATGGCGAGCCTTCGATCAGGATGAACGCGCTGTGCAAGGCCAGGCAGGAAGCCTGCGACGAGATGCTGGAAGAGTTCCGCCGCATGAACACAGCACTGCAGCAATCGCTGTCGCCACCCAAGCCGGCCGGCTCAGCGCCGGCCTGGCAGCCGACCAGCACGCAGCGGGCGCGTGTCGAGGAATTGAGCAAAGCCTACTATGCCGACAAAGATGCGGCGCGCTATCGCCAGGCGTGGGAACGCCTTGGCCCCGGCCTGCAAAAGCAATGGAGTTTCGAGGAATGGCGCGACGCCAGCGCCGGCAACGCGGCGCGCGCCGGCGCCATGCAGCAGCGCGAGCTGAAAAAGGTAACGATCTACCGCAGTTCGCAAAGCGGCACGCCGGGCACTTACGCAGCGGTGGACTTCAGCGGCCGCACCGCCAATGCCGATATCTACTGCGCCTACCTCGTCTGGACCGAGCAGGCCGATGGCAGCTTCCTTCTGCTGCGCGAGGAAGAAAACTTTATCTACAATGCCACGAGCGCGCGCCTGTCGTCAGACCAGCGCAACAAGATGCGCAGCGTTTACCACTGCTCCGACTAGCGCCCGGCGTCAGTGGACCTGGCCGCGCAGCGCTTCCAGTGTGCGCGGCAGGCTGCGCTTGCTCATCATGTCGACGATCCAGCCGAAGCCATAGGGAACCGGACCGGGATCGGCGTAGACGTGGTATTCGACCAGGGTTTTCGCGCTATCGCCGGGCATGGGTTTGAACAGCCAGTAGCCGGTGGTGTCGGCGATGGTCTCTTTCGCAGCGAGCCCGGTCTGCACCAGGCGCCACGATAGTTTGCACTGCCCGGCGTCAGGTTGCTGCGGCTCCAGGCGCAGACGGTACTTCTTTTCCTGGCCAAGTGGCAGGTCCAGCGTCATGTCCACGAGCACGAAGCCGTCGCCGCTTTCGACCGGCAGGGCGCTTTTCGTGTTCGGCATGTAGGACGAGTAGGACGGATAGTCTTGCACCATGGCGCACAGGCGCGGGACCGATGCGGCGACCAGCGTCCAGGCCGTGAAGGCTTTGCCGGGCAAGCCGGCGCTGGATGCTTCCACGACGTGGACGGCGCCGCCGGCAAGAACCGTTGCGTCGGGAGCTTGCGATGCCGCCAGGGCGGAGGCACACGCCAGCGAGTGCGCCAGCACAATCAGGCGGGAGGCGCGTTTCATTTCTTGAGCGCCAAGGTGATGACCGTGCCGGTCAGGTCGATGCCGCGCATGGAGATGCTGCCGAACGAAGGTCCGCCCGGCGCCGTGCCATGCACGCGGATGTTGTTAAAGTTGATTTCGCCGATGGTGGTAGGCAGGTTCAGCGACAGGGAACCGTCGGGATTGATGGTGGAAGTCGCACGGTTTGCGGCATACACCACATTGTGCACGCTGATATCCGCATCGAGCATACCCAGCACCGGATTGACCAGCTTTGCCAGGTCGCCATTCACTTCGACGCCGTTCTTCTTCAACTGTTCGCGCACCTGGCGCACCAGGTCGTCTTCCAGGCCCTGCGCGGACACGGCGTCGAGCTCGTGCTCGGCCAGGGCGGAGAGCGACCCTTCGCGGGGGAATACCGCCGCCGGGGCGCTGATGGCCGCCGGCGCCGCCGCCACCGCCTCGGCCGCGTAGGCTTCCAGCGGTGCAAAGATCGCACCGAGCAAAGCGGCCGCCATGCGCACGCGGCGCTGCTTGCGCAGTATGTCCTGCACGTGCTGGTGCGTTACCAGGTTCCACTCGGCGAAAATCTCACCCAGGCGCTGGCCGGTCTGGCGCTGGTGTTCGATCGCGTTTTGCAGCTGTTCGTCCGTGACCAGCTTGTGCTTGACCAGCAGCTGGCCAAACAATTGCGCCGGGTGTTCGGGTCTATACCATGCCATGTTTTTCTCCATGATTTGCCAGGTCGGAAGGCGTCATGCCAAACCAGCGCTTGCATGCACGGTAAAACGCGCTTGGCTCGGAAAAGCCCAGTTGGAAGCTGAGCATTTTCAACGACAGGTCGCCAGCTTCGAGCGACTGCCGCGCCAGGGCGCGCCTGGTATCGTCCACGACGGTGGAGAAACTGGTTCCTTCTTCCGCCAGGCGGCGCTGCAAGGTGCGCTCGCTCATGGCCAGCAGGTCCGCCACCGTGTCGCGGTGCGGCGGGCCTTTCGGCAGCAGCGATGCAAGGATCTCCTGCACCCTTGCCGTGAAAGCAGGTGGATGCGCTTCCGCCAGCTGGGCAAGCAGATGCTGGCCACCGCCTTGCTGCGGCATGCCGCCGTTGGGCAGCGCCGCCACCATGTCGGAATCGGAAAATTCCATTACATTGTGCGGCCGGTTGAAATGCACCGGGCAGCCGAAGGTGTTTTCGAAGAAGGCTGCATTGGCCGGTTCCGGGAAGGCGTATTCCACCATCACCGGTACGGCGTCGTCGCGGCCGGAAGCGCAGCGCAGGGTGCGCAGCAGCACACACCAGACAAAGTCGTAGCGCTGGCGCGGCACCGCGCGGTGCATGCCAGGCAGCAGGATGCCCACGCGCGAATGGCCGTGGCAACGCTCGATGGAGCATTGCACGGTCGGCGAGAGCAGCATGATATGCCCCATCACGCCTAGCCAGCCCAGGCGGTGCGGAGTGGAGACCTTCAGGCCGATCAGCGGATCGCCCGAATGCTCCACCACCAGCTCCCACAGGTGGCTAAGCTTGTCCGATAGCGTCAGCGCATCGCACGCCAGGCCGTCGCCTTCATTCAGGCCGGCCTGCTCGAACAGCGCTTCCGCCTCGACGCCGGAGTGGGAAAGGCGCGACTTTACGCCGCGCACCAGGTGAAGAGCTGAAGAATAGCTCATGGCCTGTGCTCCCGCTCAGGGCGTCACCGCACTACGCAGGCGCATGCCGATGCGCTGCTGCAGGTCCTGCAGCTTGGGGTCGATCACGGCGCGGGTGTCGGCGGCGACGCCTTCACCCAGCTTTTTCTGTAGTTCCGGCACCATGGCTTCGAACTTTTTCTTCACGGGCGATTCCAGGATGGCGATGATCTGGCGCAGCTCTTCTTCCGTGAAGCGTTCCGCCAGCATCGGGGCTACCGTGGTGCCGACGATCTTTTGCGCGCTGGCTTGCGTTGCCGGGCGGTTGTCTTCCATGAACTTGCGCGCGTCGGTCATGATTTCCTTCATGGCCGCATCGCGCTTTTCAGGCGATACGCGGCCTTGCAGCACGACGCGGGCTTGCTGTACCGCGTCGCCCACGGGCTGTTGCAGCATCGATTCGCTGATGGTCTCGGGGTGCCACAGCTGCAGCACGCGGTTGACCAGCTCCTGTTTGGCCGCCGGAACCTGGGCCGCTTGCACTGAGGTCCCGATGGCAAGGGCGGCGATCACTGTCGCGAGTTTTTTCATCCCGTTCGCTCCTAAAAATGTTCAACAAGACTGAATCCGAAATAACGGACTTTGATGTCGCCGGCCACGTCATGGCCGGCATAAGGGTTGTAGATGATGTTGAGGAATTTGCTGCTGTTCATGTTGTCCGACGTTTCAGCCGGGGCGTTGAAGCTGCCTTTCATATAAGTGCCGGTGAGGTTCAGCTCATAGCTCTTGTTCACGCGCCAGTTCAGGCCTATGCTATACAGCTTGGTGTCCGGCAGCGGTGCGATCAGGTCGATCTTGTTGAGAGGGACCGAGGACTTGCGCGGCTCGTAGCCAAAGCGCAGCGCCAGGCCGTCAAATGGAGACAGCGTCAGGCCATAGCCGAAGTTCACCACGCTCTTGTAGCCGCGCGGGATCTTCAGCTTGGTGGAATCGGGAATGCCATACAGGCGCGCCACTTCCAGCAATTTGATGCTCTGGTCGAATTCGAACACCAGCTGGTCCCAGTCGCTCCAGCGCGCATAGCTGGCGTCCACGTTCAGCTGCACGTATTTCACCGGCTTGAACTTCAGGCCTACCTGCAGGTGCGAAGGGAAGGAGATCGTCGCCGACATATTGCCCTTCTGGACTTCCGGGATGTACTGCGGCAGGCCAAGGATGGCGCCGGCCACGGGCCCGAACAGGCTGGAATTCAGGCCCTTGACGAAATTGCGCAGCATGGGCTGGGTGTCGAATTCGTATTTCCCGGTATAGCGCGTCCTTGATCCGCCCTGGTAGACCGCGCCAAGCGCAAACCACGGCGCGGGCTCCCACAGCACGCCCAGGTTCAAGGTGGGATCAACCGGCGAGGTCATTTCCAGCCGCATCGACGCGGCGTTCTTGAACGGGCTGACCATGCCTTCCTTGCCACCGCCGCACAGGCCGAAGCCGAAGGTGTCGATGATGTTGCCGCCGTCTTCCGGGCACCAGCCCTGCTGCAGCTTGCCGAAGATGCCCAACAGCTGGTTGGGGAAGCGCATCAGCGTATCGACCACGAAGGCCGAATGCGCGATCGGTACGCCGGCGCCGAAGCTGAGCGTATCGGAATATTTGTAGCCGAAGGAGGGCGATGCATACACCAGCCGCTGCAGCTGGATCTGGCGGCCATCGAAGCGGCCCGGGTCGTTAGGATCCTTGGTGCGGTCAAGGCTGATCGCCTGCGCCATATAGGAGTTGGTGGCGAAAGTCCATTTTGAATCCGGGTTGTGCCAGGCAAAGCCCAGGGTCGGCACGATTACGCCGGGCAGGCGCCAACCCGGCATGCCATAGGTCGGCACATACATGGCCTGCCGCATCGGTCCCGTGCTGGTGCCGCTGATCGGATCGTCCTTCCAGCCGCCGATGTCGAAATTCTCCGGCCGCGTGAACGTGGCACGCGAACGGATCGAAGCGCCGAACGCGGTGTGCTGCGTCAGGTCGCCCTGCAGGCGGGCCAGCCCTGCAGGGTTGAAGTGCACCGAGTCGATGCCCGGTGGATCTGCCGTGACGGCATTGCCCAGCGCCATGGCCACCACGCTGGTGGTCAGGTTTTCCACCAGCGCAGCGTGTGCGGGCAGGGCGCATGAGATCGCAGCGGCACATGCCGCCATGCGGAGCGGGGCGCGCATTGCTCCCTCGTCAGAACGCCAGAGGCATGTTCAGGCCAACCGAGAAGTTCGGCGAGTCCGCGGTGAGGCCGATACCGACCGACATATTGACCGTATTCTTCGGCGACATGCGGTAACCCATGCCGAAGTTCAGGATTGCCGAAGTCTGCGATGCGGTCTTCACGTTCAAACCGTCGGCAAAACGCAACTTGGCGCCTTGCGCGATCGCGCCCTGGAAGGACATCGTTGTGGAAATGCCATACGACAGTGCGTAGGCGAAGCCCATGCCGAAGCCGAACTGTGTACCTGGCGCCACACGGTTCAACACGCGCGTGCCATTGACCTGGTTCAGGCCCGTTGCGGGTGCGCTGGCAGTCAGCGAAACGGATCCGAACAGCGCCACCGGGTCGACGATGCGGTTCACGTTCATGCCCAGCGACAGCGCAGCAACGCCGCTGCCGGTTGCCTCGCCGCTGCCTGCGATGATCTTGAACGGGCTGCGGCCGGTCGGCAGGCGCAGGTTGGTGACGGCGGTGAAGTTGGCCGTATCGCGGCGCGCTTCCCACGGCTGGTAGCGGGCGCCCACGGTCAGGTCGCCCAGCGAGAAGGAAGTGTTGTTGCCGCCCTTTGCTTCGGCGTATTTGCCGATGACCGGCAAGGTGACGTTGGCGGTCAGGTTGTCCCATACGCCGTAGTCGACCGACAAGGTGTTGGTGACGACGTGGGCCGACACGTTTTCAATTTCGAACAGGGTCAGGCCTTCGGCCGTGATGTCGGTGACGATCTTTTCCTGGCCGATGTAGCTGTAGTTCAGGTCATAGGTGTACTGCGACTTGCCTTTGCGGATCAGGGAATACTGCTTGTCGACTGCGGTCAGGGTTTCCTTCAGCAGGGCGCTTTGGTCGCCTTCTCCTTCTTTTTTTGCCAGCGCATCGCGTGCCTTATCGGTGCTATTCGCTGCCGTGCTCTCCTGGGCGCCGGCGGTCGAATGCACCAGCAGCGCGGTGGCAAGCAATACAGGCAGGGTGACATATTTCATGCTCGATTTCCTTATTGACGATGCATCCAGGTGCGTGCGGCGCCAGAGTTGACAGCACGTTCCAGCAGTTGCGTGGTGTTGTTGAAGGGATCCAGCTGGCCACGGTTGGTGACGCGGTCCATGTCGACCACGCCCAGCTCCTGGTCATTCAGCGCCAGTTGTGCCGGCGCTTTCTGTCCGGCAGGCGCGGACAGGATGAATAAGGTGTTCTTGTCCCACAGCGTGGCGAATTCCTGCACCGAGAAGGCCAGGTTGCCGGCGGAAGGATCGGCGATGAAGACCACGCCGTTGCGTATGCCGCGCAATACCACGAAGTGCTTGGCGCCACCGTAGTCGATCGGCACGATGGCCGGCTCCTCCAGCGTCAGCAAGTCCTTCACTTCGGCCTTGTAGCCGGCGGCGGGCACGTTGAGCGAAGCGGCGTAGCGCTTCATGTCCAGCAGCGAGAAGCCGCGGCGCTCGATGATCTTTTCCTTTTCGCCTTTTTCCAGCATGCCTTCCATGGCCTGCTGCTCGGTGACGCTGATCCCTATGTGGAACTTGAGAATGGTGACCAGTGCCGCCGAACCGCAGCTGTAGTCGTAAGCCTGGCGCACGATGTGGCGGTATTTGAGCTCGGAGTAGGGTTCCATGCTCACGGCCTGAGAATAGGCGCCGCCGCCGAGAATGGTCTGGGGCATTTCATACTGGCCCTTGGGACGGTCTTCCACCTCATTGCGGGAGAGGGCGGCGGAGCCGCCAATCAGGGCGGCGAGCACCCCCATCAACAGCATCAGCATGACAGCCCCCGATCGTTGGGGAAAGCGCTGCCCTTGCGCGTCGCGCGCGCGTCGAAACTTGCTCCCATGGCGTCTCCAAATAATGTGGACGAACGTTCGTCCTTGCTCTTTTGTTATTTATTTACGCATGTTTTGCGCGCCGGGAGCTTGAAAAAATTAGATGCACACCTCTACTTCGCGCATGAAACTTTATGCTAAAGCAAGCAACATGCTCGTAACAGCGCTCTTCCTCTGTGTGGCTCGCAAGGCCAAGTCTTTGGCTTGCACGGTCAATGCGAAACGCTAGACCCTGTGCGTCGGCGCCACCTATCATAAATTTAATTAATATTGCGACAATATTAAGACGGTACCTCGCCGCACCGGACCCACCAGGACTGGCCGCGGCAAAGGGGGTACACAACAAGCAAACCACACCCATTATTCGAACGGAGATAACGATATGAAACGCATCACCACCGCAGTAGCAATCGCCCTGTCCACCCTGGCACTGTCCGCTTCCGCAATGACCCCGATCAAAGACGCAGAACTGAGCACCGTTACCGGCCAGGACGGCGTGTCGATCGGCGCCAACCTGAACGTGAACGTCGGTTCCTTCGTCTACACCGACACCGACGCGGTCGATGCCAACGGCCTGGGCGGCGGCTCGGTGAGCTTCAACGGCATCAAAATCAACGGCCTGGTTGCTGCGACCATCGACATCCTGTCGAAGAACTCCTTCCTGCAGGCTGCCGGCGCCGCTGGCGTGACCAACCCAGGCTCGCTGTACAACCCTGTCAGCGGCGGCGACGTCGTGCAGATCGCCATCCCTGCCGACGTCCAAGTGGCCGCCGGCAAACTGCTGAACATCTCGGTTGACTCGATCAAGATGGGCAACAGCAACGCCTCCTACGGTTCGATGGCCATGAACCAGGTTGACCTGCGCGGCACCACCGTGTGGATCTGGGCACACTAATCCGCTTTGCGGCCGCGCGAGCGGCCGCATTGTGGCTTCCTTGATGATGGAATCCCGTCTCTTAACGGCCGCTCTGTCGGCCGTCTTTTTCTGTGCGCCGGCTTGCGCGCAGCTGCGCCCCATGAGCGACGACGACCTGTCGCGCGCGCGCGGGCAGGGGCTGCTGGCAGTCAGCAACAGCACGCTTGGCGGCTTCGACTTCACGCGCATCGCCCTCGATGCGGACGTACAGCTGAATGCCAGTTTGCGCAATATCCGCTTGGGCGATTACCGCTTTCCCACGCGTGAAGGGACGGGCGCCGATATCGATATGCCCCTGCTGCAGTTCGGCCAGAATGGCAGCAAGGTATCGATCACCAATCCCTATTTCGAAGTGGTATACCGCAATACCGGTGACCTTTCCGCGCCGCGCGAAGTGATCGGCATGCGCATGGGCTTTGACGGCATCAGCGGCGACGTGGGTGTGAAGATGAACAGCATTTCGGGCTCGTTGCTCGTGAACGGCGTGGACGCCAACGGCCAGCCGACGACGATTGATTCGCATACCGATGCGGGCGGCGGCAAGCGCTGGGATGGCGCGGCGTCGCTGGTCGGCGTGCGCGCGGGCGACGCCGCGGGGCCCAGCCGCGATTTCTGGATTTCGGTATTGAAGACGGGCGTGCAGTTCCAGGCGCCGAGCGGCACCACGCAAATGCCGGACATGGCGCAGCAGGGTGTCTGGCTGAACTGGCGCGATAAGCTGGCGCAATTGCCGGCCATCGCACCGGCCTTGCCGGCAGGGCGCTGATGCTGCGCGCGCCAGGACTGCTGCTGGCTGCTTGCGCCGCAATGCCGTGCGTAGCGCTCGCGCAGCCGGGCGGCCTGCGACCGCTCAATGACAGCGCGCTGTCCGATGTGCGCGGGCGCGACGGCGTCAGCTTCGATTTGAACGGCTATTCCATGAGCGGCGATTTGCGCGTTACATACACGCGCCCCGACGGCGCGAGTATCTGGGCCGCCAATCCCAGCGCGTCCCGTAGCGACAGCGCCGTGCCGTTTTCCGACCCTTACCGTTTCGATATCCTGCGCAGCAATAGCGGCCTGGCAGACGTTGCGCAATTCAGCCTGCCGGCGAACGCCAACGGCGAACAAAAATGGCAGTTCGCTTACGACTTCGGCGTCAATGCGGACGGCATCAGCCGCGATGGCGGCGCCGTGGTGGTTAGCGACCTGGCCTTGTATGGCGGAGGCTGGCAGTTCACCACTCCGCGCACGCAGGACGGCCTGGCGCTGGGCGTCGCCCTGCGCATGGAGATCGGACAGTGGGCGCTGCGCCCGAATGGCCGCGCGAATACCGTGGGTCAGATGGCGCTGGATAATATCCGCATTGGGGCCACCGACGAAAACGGCAACTTCACCGGCCAGCCCTGGGCGATCGCCGACGTTGCGCGCCAGCCTGCAGTGGTCAACGCGCAGGCTGATGAAAACGGCCCGCACCTGCATATCGGCATCGGCCTGCCGGATACGCAATATGGCAGTGGCCAGGCAGCCAGCGGCGGCATCGAAATCGGAAAAATCAGCTTTACCGCGCCGAGCGGCAATGTGGACCTGGGCTCTTCCCGCATCGGCAATATCCAGATCAACTACCTCGATATCAAATTCCGTCAATGAAGAGACTTGTGGCCTTATTATTGACGGTTCCCGCCTTGCTGCAGGCCGCACCGTCGAAGCCGATGGACGACAATGAACTGTCCGGCGTCAACGCACGCGATGGGATCAGCTTCGCGGCCCATATTGCAATCAACGATCCCACCCTGGTGGGCGCCGTGACCGACAGCCGCCTTTCGTTGGGCTTCCATGACGGCGCCGAGCCGCGCTACATCGTCTTGCGCAATGTGCGCGGCACGGTCGATATGTTCGCCATTGGCCTGAACGTGAAGCAGCGCCCGGACGGCGGCGACTACATCGCCATTACCCTGCCATCGCAGGTGCGCTATACAAACTTCGGTTTTGAATCAATGAGCGTCCAGAACGACCCCAGTGCCGCCGTCACCGGCAACCTGGGGAGCGTCAACATCAATGGCAACCTGCAGATGCAGGGTGAATTCAGGATGTGGGCGCACTAGCTGCGCCGCTCGGTTGCAAACACCAGCAGCGCCGCCAGCGGGAACAGCAGGCCCGCCACCAGCACTCCGTGCCAGCCGTAATGCGCCCAGGTCCAGCCGCCCAGCGAAGAACCGAGCGCGCCGCCTGCAAAGAAGATCGAAATATACAAGCCATTCAGGCGGCTGCGCGTTTCCGCACCCAGCGCGAAGATGGCGCGCTGTCCCACCACCAGGCAGGCGGTAACCCCCATATCCAGCACCACGCCGCACACCACCAGCAACAGCAGTGCCAGGTCGCGGCCGCCATGCAGCATCAAGGGTGCAATGAATGCCACGGCGCCGGCCAGCAGCGCCCATAAAGTCGTTGAGCGGCTCTTGCCCTGGTCGGCGCGCTTGCCCGCTAACGGCGAAACAATGGCGCCCGCCACGCCGAGCAGGGCGAAAATCGCGATGCCGCTTTGCGACAGGCCGAAGGCGGGGCTGGCCAGCACCAGCGGCACCGTGGTCCAGAACAGGCTGAAAGCGCCGAACATGCACGCCTGGTATGCGGCGCGGCGGCGCAGCACGGGCGTCGTGCGCAGCAGCGTCCACATGGAGGCCAGCAGGGCGCCATAGTGGTAGTCGCCTTCCGGTACGCGCTGCGGCAGGCGCACATGCAGCACCACGGCCAGCGTTGCGATGAAGGCAGTGGAAATGAAGAAGATCGCATGCCAGCCGAGTGCATCGGCGACCAGGCTGGAGGCCGGCCGCGCCAGCATGATCCCCATCAGCAGACCGCTCATGACGGTACCGACGGTCTGCCCGCGCTTCTCCGGCGCCGACAGATGGGCTGCGAACGGCACCAGCACTTGCGCCGCCACCGAACAGAGTCCGATGCAGAAGGCCGCAGCAAGGAAAGAGGCCGCATTGCCAGCCATTGCCGCACCAAGCAGCGACAGCGCGGTGGCGCCCAGCAGCGTGACTGCCAGGCGCCGGTTCTCCAGCAGGTCGCCAAGTGGAACAATGAAGGCCAGGCCCAGGCAGTAGCCGATCTGGGTGAGCGTGACGATCAAGCCCGCGGCGCCGGCATCGAGCCCGGTGGCGGCGCTGATCGGCCCGACTAGGGGCTGGGCGTAGTACAGGTTGGCGACAATGAGGCCGCTGGCAACGGCCAGCAGCAGGACCATGGCGGGAGTGATGTGGTGCTCTTGTTTCATGGCGGTGGAGAATAGCACCGAAACCAAATCCCTGCTGGTGGGGTAATATTTCCCCATGAAAGCCATTTTCATACTGCTGCCAGCATTCCTGATCATGGCGTCGGCGCCCGCCGCCGACCTGGTCGTGCTGGTCGATACCAGTACTGAAATGCCCCTGGCCGACATCGATGGCGCCCGTCTGCGCGGCGGCATCCACCATGACCTGGCGCAGGCACTGGCCCGCAAATTGAACCGGCAGCTGGTGACACAGGTCTTGCCGCGCAAGCGCATTGCAATGGCGCTGGAATCGGGGCAGGGCGACTTGCTGTGCCTCTACCTGCCGCAATGGCTGCCGGGCCATTACCATTGGACCAAGCCCTTCTTCCCGCAAACTGAATTGCTGATCAGCGCGCTCAATGCACCGGCCCCGCAAGAACTGTCGGACCTGGCGAACCGGCCGATCGGCACGGTGCTCGGTTACAGCTACCCTGAGCTGGAAGCGGCGCTGGGCATGCGCTTCCGGCGCGCCGACGTCACTTCCAATGCAATCAACCTGCGCAAGCTGGCGGTGGGCCGCATTGCCCATGTCGCCACGATCAAGATTTTCTACGACTACCGCCTGCACCAGGGCGAAAAGCTGCATGTGCATCCTCCGCTGGAGATCAAACAGTACCTGACGCGCTGCGCGCTGTCGCCAAAGAGCGGCATAGCGCTGGAGGAAGTCGACAATGCCATTACGGAACTGGTGAACGAGGGAAGCATCGGCAGGATCCTCTCGAGTTATCAATGAGCGGATCGGTTAATATTCCGGCATGAAGTTGATATGCACATTGCTACTTGGCTGCTTGGCCATGGGGTTCGCGCACGCCGGCCAGCTGGTAGTGCTGGTGACGACCAGCGTCGACATGCCGATGGCCGACATCCGCGACGGCAAGCTGCTTGGCGGCGTCCACCTTGACCTGGGCAAGGCGCTGGCGCAAAAGCTGCATCGCGAGCTGGTGATCGAAGTCTTGCCGCGCAAACGCCTGGCCCATGCTCTCGAATCCGGCCGCGCCGACATTCTCTGCACCTACCAGCCGGAATGGCTGGAAGGCCAGCACCAGTGGACGCAGGCGTTTTTCCCGCAATCCGAGCTGCTGGTCTCTTCGCTGGCCGTGCCGCGGCCGCACGCACCGTCCGATGTACGCGGCCAGCCGGTGGGCACCGTGCTGGGATTTTCCTATCCTGAAATGGACCAGGCCCTGGGCGACGGCTTTATCCGCTCCGACACCACGTCGGCGCTCGCCAACTTGCTGAAATTCCGGCTGGGCCGCGTGCGGCACATGATTGTCGACAAAGCGTTCTTCGACTACCAGGTCCGGCAGGCAGGGCGGTTTGATGCCCATCCCCCGCTGGTGCTGAAGCAGCAGCTGACGCGTTGCGCGCTTTCCATGCGCAGCAGCGTGTCCCTGGCGGAAGTCGATTCCGCCATTACCCAATTGGTGCGCGAAGGCGCCATTACCCACATCCTCTCCAACTACCAATAATCACAATGATCAAGAGACTTGCCCTCAGCGCCTTGCTGGCCTGCGCTACCGCCCAAGCCGCATCCCCCGTCAGCAGCACGGCCACCGCAGCGGCCCGCCACGCCCGCCAGGCATACGGCGAAAAGGTGATCGGCAGCCTGGCAGCCATGGTCAGCTTCAATACCGTGGCCGACGAGAAGGTGCCTTTCGAGAAGAACCCTCAGCACATCGGCTTCAAGCGCTTCATCAAGCAGGAGGCGAAGGACCTGGGGCTGGACTTCACCGATTACGGCTATGTGATGGTGGTGGGCCTGGGGCAGGGCAAGGAACGCGTGGGCGTGATCACCCACGGCGACGTGCAGCCGGTGGATCCGAGCAAGTGGAAGCAGTCGCCGTTCAAGCTTGACCGCACCAGCGAACCGGGCCTGCTGCTGGGACGCGGCACCGAAGACGACAAGGGCCCGATCGCCACTGCCATGTACGCGATGAAGGCGATCAAGGACCGCAATGTGCCGCTGAAAAAGCGCATCGAACTGTATATCTACATGGCCGAGGAATCGGATTGGGCGCCGCTGGAAGCCTTCCTCAAGGAACACAAGCCGCCGCAAACCAATATCACCATCGACGCCGAATATCCGGCGGTGACGGCGGAGAAGGGCTGGGGCGCCGTGCGCGTCACCCTGCCGGAGATGGCTTCTGCGCCGGGCAGCACCGCACTGGTTGCCAGCTTTACCGGCGGTTTCTTCGACAGCCAGATTCCGGAAGACGCGCGCGCCATGATCGACAACGCGGACGCGGACCTGGAAGCGGCCATCCGTGCCCGCGCCGCAAAGCAGTTGGGCATGCGCTACCAATACGCCTGGCAAGGCAAGCGCCTGACTGTCACCGGCAAGGGCCTGGCCGCGCACTCTTCCAAGCCTGAAGACGGCGTGAACGCAATCGCCATGCTGGCCGACGCGCTGGCGGTGCAGCATTGGGGCGGCAGCCAGGCCGGCATGATGGTCGATTTCGTCAACGACATGATTGGCACCGGTCTGACGGGAGAGAAGTTCGGCAAGATCGCATACGCCGATGAATTCATGGGGCCAATGACCGTGTCGCCCACCACGCTGAAGCAGACCGACGCCGGCCTGACACTGGGCATCAACCTGCGCCGCCCGCGCGGGAAAACGACGGCCGAACTGACAGCGCAGATCAATGCCGCCTTCAACGCGTGGAAGGAACAGAACCAGCCGCGCGCCACATTGGCCGCGCAGATCGGCGAGCCTTGGGTGCAGGACAATGCGCCGCAGCTGCCAACTCTGATGAAAGTGTTCTCGCATTACACCGGCATACAGGACGCGCAGCCGATCGCCATCGGCGGCGGCACCAACTCGCGCCTGTTCCCGCGTGCTGTCAGCTTCGGCCCGACCATGCCGGGCAAGGTGTACACCGGCCACTCCGAGCATGAGTTCATTACGGAAAAACAACTAATGCTCAACCTGGAAATGTATACGGCCGTGCTTGTGGAATTGGCGCAATAAACCACCATTTCTTGACGAAACGAGTATTGCCACACGGCAGTATTTGACCTTAACATGGGCAACAAGGCTTTCGCAGCGGAAGCCTTCAGCCCATGCCTGGCTGCGACACAGGCATCCCTAGCAAAGATGCCATGTTCCGCAAGCTTGCCTTCCTGACTGCATTCTCCTTTTCCCTGTCGGCACACAGTATGGATATGAGTATCCCGCCGGCGCCTGTCGCCGCGCCTGCGGATGCCATCCAGCTGAACGAGGTGCCGCGCCGCGGCGCGTTGTATCGCGTGCATCACGAGGGCAAAACTTCTTACCTGTTCGGTACCATCCACGTGGGCAAGCAGGACTTTTTCCCGCTTGAACCGCAGGTCACCGAGGCGCTCGCCAAGTCCAGCTCATTGGTGCTGGAGCTGGATGTGCGCGCCAGCGGCCCTTATTTCCGGGCGCTGGAACGCCATGGCCAATACCCGGCGGGGCAAACCATCGCCCAGCATTTGTCACCGGGGGCGATGAGCAAGCTGCAGCAGTCGCTGGACAAGGTCAAGCTGCCGCTGTCGAGCGTTGAGCATTACCGTCCCTGGGTGGTAGCGAATATCCTGGTGGGGCAGGAAATTGAAAAGAGCGGCTTCAATCGCGGCCTCGGCGTGGAAAGCTATTTGCTGAGCAACGCCACACAGCAGAAGAAACCTTTGCAGGAACTCGAAACAGCTGATTACCAGCTGAGCCTGTTTGGCGGCATGGACGACGCGCAGCAGGAAGCCTATCTGCTGGAGAATATCGCCGATATCGAAAGCGGCGCGGCGCTGCGCAAATCCGCCGGCCTGGTCGAAGCGTGGAGCGCCGCCGACGCAAACCGCATCGCCACGCTGACGCGCGAACTGACCACGGGCGACACGGTATCAGCCCGCTTCATGGACGCCACTTTGCTGGGCAAGCGCAATCCGGAAATGGCCGCCAACATCGAAGCGATCATGCGCAAGGGCGACGCCTTTATCGGCATCGGCCTGCTGCACCTGGTGGGTGATAAAGGCGTGCCGGCCTTGCTGCGCCAGCACGGCTACCAGGTCGAAAAGGTCTATTAATATTTCGGGCTGGCGTTCAAGGCGCCATTGGAATAGCGGACATTGTCGCCCACGCGATAGCTGGGCATGCTGTCCACGTTGATGGTTTCGGTCGTGCCATCCGCCCGCTTCACGACGACGCGATAACCGCTGCCGGCGCCTGCCGCCGCCGCGCCGACGGCGCCGCCGGCAGACATGGAACCCGCCGGATCGATCGATTCCACCACACCATCCCAATACGCTGCGGTCTGGGTGCTGGCGCTGGTGCTCTCATCCATGCTTGCGGTCTTGTTGCTGCTGTTATGGGCACAGCCCGCCAGGGCCACGCTCGCCAGCACAATTACGGAAAGTTTCATACATCCTCCCCAAAAAAGTTAGCCACACATGCGCGCCCGGGAAGTGTACGCCGTTATGAAAACGGCCGACGCACTTCAAGCGGCGGGACGTTTGCGCAGGCTCCACAAAGCCCACATCAGCGTCGCGGCAATGATGGCGGCCGCCATGTCGACCAGCCAGTCCTGCACCGAGCCGTGGCGGTAAGGGAAGAAGGATTGAACGAATTCATCGATTGCGCCCATGATGGCGATGCCGAAAACGGCCTTCAGCGCGCGCTGCGCCGGCACGCCTTGGCAGCCGGTGAACAGCAGGAAGGCCAGGAAGGAATAGCCACTGCTGTGCAGCACAACGCCGCTTGCGTACTGGGCGGCTTCGGCGCGCATGCCGGGAATCGAACCGACAATGCAGTTAAGAATGAAAAGGACGATGGCGCCCCAGAAGCGCAGGCGCGCATGGGCGTCGCTGAGAATCAGCTTGGTGAGGATATTTTGCATGGGTGGGAAGGTACCACAGAAGCGGTTGCGCCGGCACTAGGCCGGCGCTCCCTCTGCGACCACGCATATCGATTGCGTGTGTCTCAGATGTGTCCATTATAAGGATCCTGTGTGACGGCACCATGACATAAATCAAGCTTTGCTCATACTTTGAAGAAAGCCACGGCGTCGAGCAGCGTATCGGCCTGCCCGGCCAGTTCCTCCGCAGTCGCTGCGAGCTGTTCTGCTGCCGCGGCATTGCGCTGGGTAGTCTCGCTGAGCTGGTTGATGGCCGTGCTGATCTGGCTTGCACCGCTGCTTTGTTCGCGCGAGGCGGCATTGATTTCCTGTACCAGCTCCGATGTTTTGCGGATGCCCGGAACGATTTCCTGCAGGAGCTTGCCGGCCAGGTTGGCCACGGCCACGCTGTCCTGCGCCACGCCGCTGATTTCCTGTGCGGCGGACTGGCTGCGCTCAGCGAGCTTGCGCACCTCGGCCGCCACCACCGCGAAGCCCCGGCCATGTTCCCCCGCGCGCGCGGCCTCGATGGCGGCGTTCAGCGCCAGCAAGTTGGTCTGGTAGGCGATATCGTCGATGATCGCAATTTCCCTGGTGATCTGCTGCATGGCCGTGACCGTGCGCGCGACGGCCTCGCCGCCTTCCACCGCATAGCCGGCCACGCGCGAAGCCATGTCGTCGGTGACGCGCGAATTTTCGTGGTTCTGGAAAATCGATGCGCTCATCTCTTCGATGGAAGCGCTGGTTTGCTCGACGCTGGCGGCTTGTTCGGTGGAGCTGGTGCTCAGCGCCTGCGCGGTGGCGCTGGCTTGTGCCGCCGCATTAGCCAGCGCATACGCCGACTCACGAACGCTGGTCACCGTGGTGTGCAGGCGCTGTGCCATGTCCTGCACCACGAAGGCCAGGCTCCGGCTCCCGTTGTGGTGCAATTGCATGCGTTGCGTCAGGTCGCCCTGCGCGACGTTCTGAAGTACTTCGCACACTTCCGATGGTTCGCCGCCGATCTGCCGCACCAGGTGGTGGCTGATGGCGTAGCCGATCAGGATCGCCAGCACGGAAATAGCGATGACGCCGCCGGCCAGCAGCGTCCGTGTTTTTTCCTGCTGCTGAAGGCGCTGAGCGATACGACTGGACAGCAGCGCAAAGCTTGCGTCGGCAGCGCTGAATTGCTGGTCGATGGCGCGCGTAGTGGCGGCAATGTAATCCGGCGCAGCGTAATCAAGCGCGTCGGCCATGACGATGCGGGTACGCGCCAGCTCGGTCACTTCCGCAGCGGCGGTGACGGCTGCGGCGACCGGCATATCGAGCCTGAGCTTGAGCGCGGCATTGGCGGCGCCCGCCTTGGCGACGGTGCGCTGCATGCTGGCGCTGGCGTGGCGAGCCTTGCTGAGCAGGCTGTACATGATAGCCCGGCCCTCGATGTCGATCTTGCGGGTAGCGAGGAAACCGGCGCCGCGCGCACGCATCTGGCCCAGGTTTTCCGCCACGCGCGGCAAATCGAAATAGGTGGCGCGCATCAGGTAATAAGAATCGGCATCGGGATCGAGCGACAGGCCGGACTGGTCAGCCAATTGTTCGATGAAGAGCAGGGTGAATTCGCACAGGGCGGTGTGGCGCTCATAGCTGTCGACCGTGGCCAGGCTGCGGGTGCTCACGTCGCGCGCCAGGCTGTTCCAATCATCGCGGATGCGGCCGAACATCTTGCGGTCCTGGCCCTCGCCCGGAGCCAGCAAGGCCGACATGCCAAGCAGCAGGCGATTGACTTCGGCCTCCTTCGCCGCGCGCTCGTTGGCCAGTTGTCCGGCGCCGACGAAGGCTGCGGACAGGCCGCGGTGCTGCTGGATGCTTTGCAGGAGATCAAGCGCCTGGGCGCCAGGCTTAAGGCCAGCCTGTTCGGCGGCGGAAAAATGGATATTGCGGCTATTCTCGGTCCAGAACAGGTAGAAGGGCGGAGCGGCCAGCAGGACGCCCATCAGTCCAAGCAACGCAAAACGCTGCCAAAGCTTCAGCCGGTTCAACAGTTTCTCCACCGCAGCCCCTCCTCGCTTTCCCGATTGTAAATTATGTCCACTTTGGGGTCAGGAACAAAAGTGGACAAAATTTGCACAAAAAAAAGCCCGCTGGTTAAAGCGGGCTTAAACTATTTTCTTGGAGGAGAATAGTGGAGACATGTGCAATTATGGTGCGCTGCCACATATTAGTCCAATTTCGAATTTCGATATGCGTTATTCAAAAAACGTATAACTATTCTTTAACTGGCACAACGTAGTTCAGCGCCATGCGGCCACCATCAACGAAAAGCGTCTGTCCGGTCATATAGCTGGCATCCTCGCTGGCGAGGAAGGCGCAGATGGAAGCGACCTCTTCCGGCTCGCCGCAACGCCCCAAAGGAGTGCGCGACAAAATGGTGCGTTTGGCTTCCGGGCTGGCCAGGACCGCCTGTTTTGCCAGTTCGGTCAGGATCGTGCCGGGGCCGATACCGTTGACACGAATGCCATACGGCGCCAGGTTCAGCGACATGACCTTGGTCAGCTGGTTGACGCCGCCTTTCGATACGACGTAGGGCACCTGGTCCGGGATCGCCAGTTCCGAATTGACACTTGACATATTGATAATGCATCCGCTCTGCTGCTTGACCATTTCACGGGCCACAGCCTGCCCGCACAGGAACATGGATTTCAGGTTAATGCCCAGTACGCGGTCGAAATCGGCTTCCGCCAGGTCGAGGAAGCTGCATTTGTGGGTGACGCCTGCATTGTTGACCAGGATGTCGACGCGGCCAAACTCGGCCAAAGTGGCGGCGACCATGGCGTCCACATCGGCTTTCTGGCTGACGTCGGCGGCGAAGAAGCGGGCCTGGCCGCCCAGCGCTTGCGCGGCCTGGATGCCTTCCGGCTTGATGTCCACCAGCATGACCTTGGCCCCTTCGTTAATGAGGCGCTGCGCGCAGGCCAGGCCGATACCCTGGGTCGCGCCGGTGACGATGGCTACTTTATTGGTAAGTTTCATTTCGCTTCCGCTTGTCGGTGAGGAAGCTTATTTTAGAGGATGACCGCGTCATTGGGCAGTTGGTTGGGGCGTTTGCCGTCCGCCGGGTAGTGGCGGGCCAACAGGGTGTTGAGCTGTTCCAGCGCGGACAGGGTGCTGCTGCGGTAATCGCCCTGGGCAAAGCCGCTGGTCATCGTGCGGCAAATGGTTTGCCATTCCGCTTCCGACACCAGGCGGCCGACATGGCGGTCGGCGACGATGTCCACTTCGCGCGCGGCGAGGTTGATGTAGATGAGGACCCCGCAGTTTTCTTCGGTGTCCCAGACCCCGTATTGTGCGAACAGCTCGCGGGCGCGCTGGCGGTTGGTGGTGTTGTTGTAGGCCGCGCGGGCGTCGAGGCCGGGTTCCACGATCAGGCGCACTTCGGCGCGGTGGCGTTGTTCGCCTTGGGTGATGGCTTGTTCGATGGCGTGCAGCGTGTCGGGCGGGAAGAGCTGCTTGCCGTGGGCGGTTCCGTGGCGCATATGGTGCAGGGCGCGCTTGCAACGGCCGAGGAAGGTATTCGGTAGGGTCGCCATTACCAGTCTCCCGAGGCGCCGCCGCCATCGAACGTGCCTCCGCCGCCACTGAAGCCTCCGCCGCCTCCACCGAATCCTCCCCCGCCGAAGCCGCCGCCGTAGCTGCCGCTGTTACGGTTCGCCGCTGCGCTCAAAGCGTTGCCCAGCGCGGCCCCGATCAATACGCCGGAGGCATTGGATCCCCAGCCTCCGCTTCGCAGTCCTCGACGCGAGCCGCGCATCAGCGGCAGGATGACGAAGACGCCAAACAGCAGCAGCGGCCATAGCCAGCCGGATGACCGGCCTTCGCTGCGCCCGGCGCCTTCACCGCCGGGACTGGTGCTGTTGTCCACCGGTGCGCTTGCGCCAGCGCCAGGGATCGCGCCGGCTCCCGCGGCTTCGGCCATCCCTGCCACGCCACCCGACGCCGCGCCAGCCGACGCGTTTCCGCCCGCAGTGACTCCGGCTGGGGAAGCGCCAGGTGCGGCGGGGAAGCGCTCCTTGTCCAGCAATGCCTCAATCGCACTTACGCCCGCCATGAGGCCACCGTAAAAGTCCCCCTGCCGAAAGCGCGGCGCAATCACATCCTGCAAAATGCGTTTCGACTGAGCGTCCGTCAGCGTCCCCTGGACTCCGCGGCCGGATTCAATCCGCAGCCTGCGCAGCGAGGAGGGATTATCCTTCGCTACAACTAACAGAACGCCATCGTCGACACCTTTGCGCCCAAGCTTCCATGCATCCGCAACGCGAATGCTGTATTGCTCGATCGCCTCGGGCGCAGTGGAGGGCAGGAGCAGCACGGCAATCTGGCTGCCGGTCTTGCGCTCGTAATCTGCCAGCGCCCCATCCAGCGCCCCGCGCTGCTCGCTAGTCAGCATGCCGGCATGGTCGGTCACGCGTGCCGCGTGCGCAGGTACGGCCACAAAGCCATCCGCTGCCTGCGCGCCGGTGACAATGAGCACCAGCAGCGCCAGCACAGCAATCCCTATCACTACGCGTAGCCAAGGCGATCCAGGAAGGATCGACCAGCGCCTGGCATGTTCGGTCAGCCCGCCCGTGCGGCGTGCCAGGTCGCGATCCAGCAGGGGATCGCTCAAACGATCCTCATCGCGGCTTGAACCCTTGCCGCCACCGCGTGTTTGCCGTGGAGGGGTGGCCATGGAAGCTCCTTACTTCTTGTTGAAGTCCACCGTTGGAGCGGTTGATATGGATTTTTCGTTTTCGACCGTGAAGCTGGGCTTCACGTCGTAGCCGAACATCTTGGCAGTCAAATTGGTCGGGAAGCGCCGCGCCAGGACATTGAAATCCTGCACCGATGCGATATAGCGCTGGCGCGCCACGGTGATCCGGTTCTCCGTGCCCTCGAGCTGGGATTGCAGGTCGCGGAAGCTGGCATCGGCCTTCAGGTCGGGATATTTCTCCGCCACGACCATCAGCCGGGAGAGGGCGCTGGTCAGTTCGCCCTGTGCCTGCTGGAACTTCTGCAAAGCCCCCGGATTATTCAGCACGTCCGGCGTGACCTGGACGCTGGTGGCCGAAGCGCGCGCCTTGGTCACCGCCTCCAGGGTCTCGCGCTCGTGCGAAGCATAGCCTTTGACCGTATTGACCAGGTTGGGGATCAGGTCGGCCCGGCGCTGGTACTGGTTGACCACCTCACCCCATTGCGCCTTGACCGCCTCGTCCTTGGCCTGGAACTCGTTGTAACCGCAGCCGGACAGGAAAACCGCCGACAGCACACTCACCGCCAGAATTTTTCGCATTATTCGCCCCCTGGAACGTATTATCGAAATATACACTCAATTGATCGGCGCAAGGCGCACTGCGGCGCCCGTTATAATGGTGGGTTTGCAACGAAAAGAAGAAAGAGGTCAGCTGTGACATTTATCGACAAACTTTCCGCTGCCTGGGCAGCCAACGACTCCCTGCTGTGCGTTGGCCTGGACCCGGACATGGCGCGCCTGCCTGCGCAATTCCAGAATAACCCGCAAGGCATTTACCAGTTCTGCACCGAGATCATCGACGCAACCGCCGACCTGGCGTGCTCCTTCAAGCCGCAGATCGCCTATTTCGCGGCGCTGGGTGCCGAAGACCAGCTGGAAAAGATCTGTGCTTACGCTAAAGAGAATTACCCGCACATTCCGATGATCCTGGACGCCAAGCGTGGCGACATTGGCGCTACCGCCAAGCAGTATGCGCGCGAAGCGTTCGATCGTTATGGCGCGGATGCGGTGACTGTGAATCCTTACATGGGTTCCGACTCCGTTGAACCGTATATGGAATGGAGCGACCGTGGTGTGATCATCCTGTGCCGCACTTCCAACGCGGGCGGCTCGGACCTGCAGTTCCTGAAGGTGGATGGCAAGCCGCTGTACCAGCATGTCGCCAAGCTGGTGGCGGAGAAGTGGAATGCCAACGGCCAGTGTGCGCTGGTGGTTGGCGCGACCTTCCCTGAGGAGCTGGCGCAGGTGCGCGGGATTGTGGGCGATATGCCGCTGCTGGTGCCGGGGATTGGCGCGCAGGGTGGGGATATTGAGGCGACGGTGAAGGCGGGGCGTACTTACGGTGGTACCGGGATGATGATTAATTCGTCGCGGGCTATCCTGTATGCGACGGCGCAGGGTGGGGAAGATTTTGCGGCGGCTGCCCGCCGCGTGGCGCTGGAGACTCGCGACGCGATCAACGCGCATCGCGCTTAAAACCTTGAGAACCGGGAAACCGGGGTACGGCCCTTGGGCCGGACCCCGGTTTCCCGGTTTCAGCGGTCCTCAGTAGCGCTCCGGCGCAATCATTTCTACGTAGTCGTACAAGGCAGCCAGCACTTCCTGCCCCCGTTCATCGGTCTCCGCCCCCAGGCGATCCAGTTCCGAGAACAGTTCATCGACAGTACGCGCACCACCGGCGCCTTCATACAGGCGCGCAGCGCGATGCTGCTCCCAATGCTCGAACTCTTCCTCCGACAACGTCTGAGGGAAATTGCGTGCGCGGTAGCGGAACAGCAGCTCGCCCAACCGGTCATCCTGGAAATGCGGCGACGCCGATGCCAGCTTGGCCGGATGCTCGCGCCGCAGCGACTCCAGCAAGCGCTTGTCGCCATTGCCGACAAAGCCGCCGTACAAATCCTCATCCACGTCCGCCGCTTCAGCAGCCGGGCGCCAGAACACCTGCTCCCAGATCGCCGACATATCCGGTCCCTCCGCTGCACGCGCCGCATGGGCACGCGCCGCCTCCAGGTCCAGTCCCCAGCGCTCGGCCAGTTCCGGCCGCAGCGTCTTCAGGTTCGACACCAGCATCGGCGATTTATTCAGGTGGATGCTCTTGATCGGCAAGCGCGTCATCCCCTCCGGCATGGCGTCGGAACGGGTGAACATGCGGATGCGGATCGTCTCCGCATCCAAGGCAAACAGCTCCTGCGGATCGTATGAACAATCCCATACCAGCAGCTCGTTCTTATTGGACGGATGCGGCGCCAACGGCCACACCAGCGCCAGGCAGCCGCGCTCCGCCGGGAACATGCCCGACACGTGCAGGAAAGGCTGGCGCAGGTTCGCCGCAAGGTGCAGGCCGATCTCCTCCGCCACGCGATCCTTCTTGTGCAAGGCCAGGCAGAAATCGAACAGCTTTGGATGCTTCTCGCGGATCAGGCGGGCCAGCGCAATGGTGGCACGCACGTCGGACAACGCATCGTGCGCCGCCTCGTGCACCAGGCCATTTGCCTTCGTCAAATGTTCGAGCTTGAAGCTCGGTTTGCCGCTATCATTAAGGGGCCACTCAATACCTTCGGGGCGCAGCGCATAGGTCATCCGCACCACATCCAGCAAATCCCAGCGCCCGCACTGGTTCTGCCACTCGCGCGCATAAGGATCGATCAAGTTGCGCCAGAACAAGAAGCGCGTCACTTCATCGTCAAAACGGATAGTGTTGTAGCCTACGCCTATGGTGCCAGGCTCCGAAAAGGCTTTCTCGACCGTTGCCGCGAACTTGTGCTCCGGCACACCCTGCTGCAAAGCTTGCTGCGGGGTAATTCCGGTGATCAGGCAAGCGACCGGATCGGGCAGGTAATCGTTGGCTGGCTGGCAGAACAGCATGATCGGCTCGCCGATTTCGTTCAGCTCTGCGTCGGTACGGATGGCGGCAAACTGGGCTGGGCGGTCACGGCGTGGCACGGCGCCGAAGGTTTCGTAGTCATGCCACAAAAAGGTATGGTTACTCATGGTGCAAATGTTGGTTCTCGTTATCGAATGCTGAGGCAAGGAGGACTGTTGTGTCAAATACCATTTCCGTCAATACCCGTGCCACTCCCGCTACTGCGAGCAATGACACAGCCATTACAGCGTCCAACCGCGCCAAGATGCAGCTGAATGTGTCGATCCTGCAAGAATCGGCGTCTGTTTCGCTGAAATCCGAGAACGACCCGCTGGCGTTGGTCTATAAATCGGCCATCACCTCGCTTAATGAGCAGTTGCAGGCTGATTTCGGGCCGGATGCGATCCAGAACGCTGCGAGCCAGGACAATTCGCCGGAAGGCACGGCCGGCCGCATTGTATCCCTCTCGACCGCCTTCTTCAGCGCATTCCAGCAGCAACATACCGAGCTGACGGGGGATGATGCCCTGAACAGCTTCATGGACACGATCAAGGGCGGCATCGAAAAAGGCTTCAAGGAAGCGCGCGACATCCTGAAAGGCTTGAAAGTGCTGGGCGGCGACATCGCCACCAACATCGACAAAACCTACGACCTGGTGCAGAAAGGTCTGGACGCCTTTGTCTCCAATCAAAGGCAGTCCACCTCCACCGACGAATCCCAAACCGGCAGCAAGGTGGCATAACAAAAGTCGGGGTCAGGTCGAGCAATCGGACACGGGCTCAGCCGCTGCGCGGCTGAGCCCGTGTCCGATTGCTCGACCTGACCCCGACTTTTATTTCGATACTTCGACGCGGTTGCGGCCGGCTTCTTTGGCGCGGTAGAGGGCGGCGTCGGCGGTGGCGATGAGGGTGGTTTCGTCCTGGGCCGGGGCGAGGGCGGCGACGCCGAAGGAGCTGGTGATGTGGGGCAGGGGCTCGCGCATGTCGCTGAAGACGACGGCTTCGCGCATGCGCTGGCACAGGCGGCCGGCGACCGCTTCGGCGACTTGCACGTTCGTGTCGGGCAGTACCACCATCATTTCTTCGCCGCCGTAGCGCACGGCGAAGTCGCTTGGGCGCAGGGCGCCTGTCAGTACTTGCGCGGCGGTGCGCAGGGCCTGGTCGCCTTGCAGGTGGCCGTGGCTGTCGTTGAATTTCTTGAAGTGGTCGATGTCGAGCATGATCAGCGACAGCGGCTGGCCGGTGGCTTGGGCGCTGGCGACCAGTTGCGGCAGGAAGTCGTTCAGCCAGGCGCGGTTATACAAGCCGGTCAGGCCGTCGACCATCGAGAGCTGGCGATAGAATTCGCCGAGCTTTTGGCGGCGGCGTAGTTGTGCGTTGGCGGCGCGGATGCGGAAGGACAGCATCCGCAGCAGGTTGCGGGCGACGCCGTTCGCTGCGTCGATCAATTGCCAGGCCAGCTCGGATTCGATCACCAGTAATTCGCTTTGCTCGAGCGCGGTAATGGTGGCCTGGTTGGCTTCATCGTCCAGCACCGCTTGTTCGCCCACGCATTCGCCGGGGAGAATTTTGCTGATGGTGGTGCCGTCGGACATGCCGGTACTGGTGTCGGCCGCCACTGACAGGGCGCCGCGCAGCACGATGAAAAGGCGGGCGCGTTGCGGGTCGGTGACGACTTCGCCCTGTTCGACCTGGACGATCGGGCAGTCCTTCAGCAGCGGTGCGACGCGCAGGCTGTCGGCGCCGCGGAACAGTTGCAAGGACTGGATCTGGTGAGCGGATGCGCCAAAGGCGCCAATCGGTTTCAAGATGAACTTTCTTACTGCGGTATCAACAGGTGTTAATGATAGCCTAAGTGTGGTTCAATATCGGCCATGAAATACACCGATATCCTTGGCACGCAACACGCGGCCGATCCCAATGCCCGCATCGTGTCGCTGGTGCCTTCGATTACCGAGCTTCTTTGCGACCTGGGACTGGCTCCGCAGCTGGTGGGCCGCACCGGGTTCTGCATCCATCCCGCCGACGTGGTGCGCGATATCCCGAAGGTGGGCGGTACCAAGGACGTCAACATCGAGAAGATCCGCAAGCTGGCGCCTACCCACCTGGTGGTGAACATCGACGAGAACGAGAAGCCTACCGTCGACAAGCTGGCGGAGTTCGTGCCGAATATCGTGGTCACGCATCCGATCGAGCCGCGGGATAACCTGGCGCTGGTGCAGTTGATGGGCGGGGTGTTTTGCGCGCAGGAGAAGGCGGATGCGTGGTGCGCGGAATTCGAGCGCGAACTGGCGCTGGTGCAGCCTGGCCGTCCGCAGCGTGTCCTGTACTGCATCTGGAAAGATCCCTGGATGACGGTGTCGCGCGATACCTATATCGCTCGCATGCTGTCCATGATCGGCTGGTCGATTCCTGAACTGGGCGACAAGCGTTATCCCGCCTTCACCTGGGACGAGGCGCTGCTGCGCGATATCGACCAGGTGCTGCTGTCGTCCGAGCCTTACCGCTTTACGGAAGAACACGTGGATGCGCTCGAGCGCCAGATCGGCAAGCCGGTGCAACTGGTGGATGGGGAGATGATGTCCTGGTACGGCAGCCGTGCCTTGCAAGGTATCCGATACCTGAAAGGCCTGGCCGCCGCGGGCTAAGGTCTATTCCTCAGCCTCTTCGAAGTTGGGCTGCGGGGTATGGCGTTTGCCATCGTTCAGGCGGCCCAAGGCGCTGTCGATGGCTCGTTGCAGCTTGTCTGCTGCGCCGTGGATGGATTGATGCAGGGTTGCGTCGTGGTCGGTGACGGCAATCGGCTGGTAGCCGTTGACGCGGGCCTCGATCATGCAGCGGATATCGCCGTCAGAGGACTTCTGTGCATTGCCTTCGCTGAGGTGGACGTCGACGCGTCCGATGTGCTCGCCGAACCGGTGGAGTGCAGTTTTGACCACTTCTTTCACATGGTCGTCCAGGCCTGCAGTACGTTCGATGGTTTTGTCGGTGTTCACACTGATTTGCATATACAGCTCCCGTTTGTTAACCAAAACGTGTTGCCACGCGATTTCATCATACGCCTACATCAACGAAGCCGCCATATTCACAAATAAACCCAGGATAAGAAGATTGAAGAAGAAGCTCAGCACGGACTGGGCCAGCACCAGGCGGCGCATGGAGGATGATGGCACCGATACGTCCGAGGTCTGGGCGGCGACCGCGATCGTGAACGAGAAATACAGGAAGTCCCAGTAATCCGGCTGGGTTTCGCCGCCGGGGAAGGACAGTGGGCGCTGGTGGCTGCGCGCGTCGTAGTACAGGTGGGCGTAGTGGAAGCAGAACAGGGTGCCGACCAGGAACCAGGAGCCGACCAGGGTCAGGACCACGAAGGCATAGTGCGGGCCGCGCTGGCTGACGGCCATGTCGCGCAAGGTTGCCAGCTCGGTGCTGAGGGCGGCCATGCTCATGACGGTCGCCACCACCAGGCTGGCGAGGATGACGGATCCTTTTTCGTCCTGCTGTGCGGAGATTCGCTTTACCGTCCGGTGATCCGCCCGCATCATCATCCAGCCCATTGTGATCAGGTAGGTCCAGACCGCGATATCCCAGGCCGACAGGGCGCGCACCAGCGGTTTAAGGGATGAAGGCAGCAGCACGCCCGCCACAATGCCGACGCCAATAGCGGCGCTCAGGTGGGGACGGCTGCGAATCATGTGGTAGGCCATGTCGTTCTAATAGTACTACTTGTCGTGGTGTGGGAAACGGTCCATGCGCGACAGGATAGGGAAGCGCCATGCCCAGAGGCCCGTCACCGCCAGCGTGGCGACGCCGCCGAAGATCACGGCGCGCGTCAGGCCCAGCCAGCCTGCGGTAATGCCGGATTCGAATTCGCCCAGCTCATTGGAGGCGCCGATGAACACCGCGTTGACCGCGCTGACGCGGCCGCGGATTTCGTCCGGCGTTTCGAACTGCACCAGCAGGTGGCGAACGTAGACGCTGATCATGTCGCCGGTGCCGAGCAGCAGCAGACATACGAGTGCGACGCTGAAGCTGGTGGTAAAACCCAGCATCACGGTGCAGACTCCGTAGACCGCAACGCCGCCGAACATCCAGGCGCCTACGCGCCGCGTGATCGGCCAGAACGCCAGGGCGATCGAGCACAGTGCGGCGCCTGCGCCAGGCGCTGTGCGCAGCAGGCCAAGGCCGGTGGGGCCTGTGTGCAGGACGTCATGCGCCAATGCGGGCAGCAGGGCGGTGACGCCGCCAAACAGCACGGCAAACAGGTCGAGCGAAATCGCGCCGAGCATGATGGGGCGCGACCATACGAAGCGCATGCCTTCCATCACGCTGTGCCAGGTGGCAGGTTCCTTGCGCGTGGCTTGCGGGGCGGGGCGCGTGAGAAGCATCAGCAGCACGGCCAGCAGCAGCATGGTGGAGGTGACGGTGTACACGGCGGTGGGCCCGTAGATGTACAGCAGGCCGCCCAGCGTCGGGCCAAGGATCACGGCAACCTGGAAGGTGGAACTTGCGAGCGCTACCGCGCGGCTGAAATCTTCGGTAGGCACCATATTCACCAGCACCGCCTGGGTGGCCGGCATCATGAAGGCCCGCGCGCTGCCATACAGGGCCAGCACGGCGAAGATCGGCCACACTGCGCCAAAGCCGCTGTGCGTGTAGCCAAGCAGCGCCAGCCCGCATACCAGCTGGGCGCCGAGGCAGGTGGCGATGATGTTGCGGCGGTTGTAGCGGTCGGCGGCATGGCCTGCGTACAGGATCAGCAGCAGGAAGGGCGCGAACTGCGCCAGCCCGATCATGCCGAGGTAGTAGAGGTTCTTGGTCTGTGCGTAGACTTGCCAGCCGATGGCGACGTTCTGCATTTGCACGGCGATGGTGCCGAGCAGGCGGGCTGACAGGTAGAAGGCGAAGTTGCGGTGGCGGAGGACTGCGAAACCGTTTGATGGCATACGTATGGCGTGCTATGAGGCGCCGCGCGCCCCATGGCACGCAGCGCATGGGTGGAACTTAAGGTTGTTGAAGGTCTGCTTCTGAGGTGAAGGCGTCCGCAAAGAACTCTTCTTCCGGCAGCTTGCAATCCTTGACGAAATCGCGCTTGGCCGATTCGACCACGATCGGGGCGCCGCAGGCGTAGACCTGGTGGCCCGACATATCCGGCAGGTCGTCGATCACCGCCTGGTGCACGAAGCCGGTACGGCCGGTCCAGTTTTCCTCCGGCAGCGCGTCGGACACCACCGGCACGTAGCTGAAGTGCGGGATTTCTTGCGCCCATTGGCGGCACAGGGCATCCATGTACAAGTCCTGCGGACGGCGGCCGCCCCAGTACAGCGTCATCGGGCGCTTGGAGCCGCTGGCGCGTTCATGTTCGACAATTGCCTTGATCGGCGCGAAGCCGGTGCCCGATGCCAGCAGCACCATCGGCTTGTCGGAATCGTCGCGCACGAAGAAGGTGCCCAGCGGGCCTTCGAAGCGCAGGATGTCGCGTTCCTTCATGGTGCTGAACACCTGGTCGGTGAACAGGCCGCCCGGCATGTGGCGGATGTGCAGGGTGATCGCGCCGCCTTCCGGTGCGGTGGCGATCGAGTAGGCGCGGCGTTTGCCGTCGCGCAGCAGGAATTCGAGGTATTGACCGGCCTTGTACTGGAAGGTTTCATTGGCCGGCAGTTGCAGCGTCAGCACCATCACGTCCGGCGCCATTTTTTCCAGCGCGTTGACGCGGGTCGGCATTTTCTTGATCGGGAATTCGCCGCTGCCCACGACTTCGCGCGCCTGGAGCACCAGGTCCGAATGCGGGATGGCGCAGCAGAACAGGGACATGCCGGCCGCTTCTTCTTCCTCGCTCAGGGCGCGGCGCTGGTGTGCCTTGTGGCTGACGGAGCCCGACACAACCTTGCCTTTGCAGGAGCTGCAGGCGCCGTTCTTGCACCCGTATGGCAAGCCGACACCGGCGCGCATGGCCGCGGCCAGGACGGTTTCGTCTTCTTCGCAGCTGAATTGGTGGCCGCTAGGCTGAACAGTAATTTGGAAAGACATACAATCTTAAAAATGGAAATCAGTAAAAAATTCAACAAGCCGCGCCTGCTGGTCCTCGGTTGCGGCGATGTGGGCATGCGTTTGCTGCCTTTGGTGCGCGATCACTACCGCGTATTTGCCGTCACCAGCCAGCGCGAGCGCTTTGCCGAATTGCGTGCGGCGGGCGCCGTGCCGCTGCTGGCCGACCTGGACCAGCCTGCGTCGCTTCGTCGCCTGGCCGGGCTGGCGCAACAAATCGTGCACCTGGCGCCACCGTCGGGCGAGGGCAAGCTTGATCGGCGCACCCGCAATGTGACCGCCATTTTACCTGACCGGGCGCAAGTGGTTTATGTGAGCACCACAGGGGTGTATGGCGACCTGGGCGGGCGGCTGGCGGATGAAACCCAGGCCGTGGCGCCGCGCAACGCCAGGGCGCTGAGGCGGGTGGATGCGGAAAACGTGCTGCGCGCGTGGGCCAGGCGCGCGAACGGACGCCTGGCCATTCTGCGGGTGCCTGGCATTTATGCATCCGACCGCTTGCCGCTCAAGCGCCTGGAGCAGGGCACGCCGGCCTTGCGCGCGGAAGATGATGTTTACACCAACCATATCCACGCCGATGACCTGGCGCGTGTGGTGCTGGCCGCTTTGCAGCGTGGTTTAAGTAACCGTGTGTATCACGCAGTGGATGACACGAAGCTCAAAATGGGGGACTATTTCGATATGGTCGCCGATCATTTCGGCATGCCTCGCCCACCTCGCCTGGATCGTGCGGCACTGGCGCAGGCGGTGGCGCCGACTCTGTTGTCCTTCATGTCGGAGTCGCGCAGGCTGGCAAATCGGCGTCTGAAGGAGGAATTACAGGTACGGCTGCTGTATCCTGATGTTGCAGCAGCCTTGCGTTGCATCAAGCGCTTGTGATGCTGCAGGCGCTATCTTGTGCCAATGTCTGCCAAGGAGGCCGCCATGTACAGCCACCCCACCAAGGAGCAAGTCAGGGTTTACCTTTCCCAGCGCGGCCATGCCCACCTGCCGCCGCCTTCGCCGGAGGAAATCCGGCGCCGCCTCGACTGGCGTCCGGAGTACACTCCCATGCCGGCAGCCTTGATGTATCTTCCGCCGGCCTTGGCCTGGGTCACGTTTGCCTGGTTCTGCTTACCGTTTACTTTGGCAAGAAACGACCAAAAGTAGCCTTTTTATTAAACTACCTTAATTACTAGCACAGCTGTGGGCGCTAGAATCTATCAAAATCTCACGACAGTTGCCCCGCATTAAGCGAACGGCAATAAAACGGTGTATGATTACGTCCGTGTGCCGAAAATTGCGTCAATAACGGCTTTTTCTGGCGCTCTTTGTCGAAAATTCCGCCAATAATTTTGTTGCGACCACGCAACATATTGAAAAAGTACTAGTCATGAGCTCTCTGAAAGAAATTACTGCTTCGTCGTCTTACAATCCAAACCGCGTCCTGGACGCCATCATTGAAAAGCTGCAGCTGAAAAATGATGCCGCCCTGTCTCGTGCCCTGGAAGTTGCGCCACCTGTGATCTCCAAGATCCGCCATAACACGCTGCCTATCGGCGCGACCATCTTGATCCGCATGCATGAAATCAGCGATTTCAGCATTCGCGAACTGCGCGACCTGATGGCGCACTAAGCTTCCGTCCGGATGCAAAAAAACGGCCGCACCTGCTTGCAGGTGGCGGCCGTTTTTATTTGCTCGTCTAGCCGGGATCAGGATGCTGCCAGGCGTGGGCGGGCGGAGTAGAACAGGTTTTGCGATGCAGCCTGGGCTTCGGCGCTGACGCGGCCCGAGTAGGCGGTTTTCGCTTCGGCAGCCACACGGCCGGAGTAAGCCGTTTTTGCTTCAGTTGCCACACGGCCCGAGTAGGCGGTTTTCGCTTCGGCAGCCACACGGCCGGAGTAGGCCGTTTTCGCTTCAGTTGCCACGCGGCCGGAGTAAGCCGTTTTCGCTTCGGCTGCTACGCGGCCAGAGTAGGCGACTTGCGGCGACGCTTCGGCGGCTACCCGGCCAGAGTAAGCGACCGCTACGCGGCCGGAGTACGCCACTTGCGGCGCGGCGTTAGCGGCTACGCGGCCGGAATATGCAACCTGAGGTGCGGCTTCGGCAGCGACACGTCCCGAGTAGGCGACCTGTGGCGCAGCGTTTGCTGCAACACGGCCCGAGTAAGCAACTTGAGGTGCGGCTTCGGCAGCGACACGTCCCGAGTAGGCGACCTGTGGCGCGGCGTTTGCGGCGACACGGCCGGAGTAAGCGACTTGCGGTCCGGCTTCGGCAGCGACACGACCGGAGTAAGCGACTTGTGGTCCGGCTTCGGCGGCGACACGGCCGGAGTAAGCGACTTGTGGTCCGGCTTCGGCAGCGACACGGCCCGAGTAGGCGACTTGTGCGCCCGCTTCTGCGGCAACGCGGCCAGAGTAGGCGACTTGTTCGCCGGCGACACGGCCGGAGTAAGCAACTTGCGCCTCGTCCGCCGGGGCGGCGACGCGGCCCGAGTAGGCAACCGCGCTGCGGAAATAATCCTCGCCGAAGGTCTCTTCATAGAGTTCCTTCATGCGGTTGCCGACGCGCTCATGCGCCTCTTCGTCATCCTCGCCGCGCAGGCCGATGTATGGGAAATGGTGCAGGTAGTAGCCGAACACATTCTCGCAATCGATGAAGTACTTCATGGTATCCAGGATGTGGTAATGCCAGAAGATATCCACATCCATCAACGGAGCAGTTTGCTCGTTAGGGAAGGTTTTCATCAGGTACAGGAAGCGGCGGTATTCGAATTCAACAGCATTGACCTTTTCCAGCGACCAGCCTTCGCCAGATTCCACATGCATCAATTTCACCTTGATAGGTTCCAGATCGAGGTCGGCAATAGCCTTGAAGCTTTCAGCTGAAATCATGAGTGACATCCCTTTAAAGTGAACGTATTTAAGACCGAAGGAGAGAGAAAAGACGCCGTTCTAGGGGGCTGGTATGTAGTGCCAGGGCATCTGTGGCGTTCGGAGTTGGGAACGCGTGTTGATGTAGATCAACTAGCTCAAGTATAGACTTCGCCCCCGCCAATGCAAGTAACAATTTAAGCGTGCGCGGCATAAACAACACAGAATAAGCTCCTTTTAAATCAATAGCTTGTCGCGTCGTCAAATGTTACAAATGCATTTTTGCTGAGCAGTGGAAAGGGAGTTTGATGTTGATCAACAACTGCGCGGTTCTTTCCTACCAAGTGGTAAAAAAGCCTAAGCGCTGAGACGCATGTCTTCGGCAGGGGCAACGCGGTAGCCGATCGGGACAGCAATGCTGACGGTGGTGCCACCGTGGGTGAGGCTATTAATGGAGCAATTCCCGCCAAGAAGGCTGATGCGCTCCTCGATGCCGACCAGGCCAAAGGAGCCAGCCTTATGCCGGCTGGCGTTGTTGATGCCGATGCCGTTGTCGCTGATGGTCATGCGCAGCATGCCGTGCGACTGGTGAAGATCAACGTGTACGACGCTGGCGCCGGCATGCTGGTGAATATTGCTTAAAGACTCTTGCAGGACGCGGAAAAAGGCCGTGGCGCAATGGTCGTCGACGCCATGATCGGCGACAGCATCTTCCACAAACTCGCACTTGATGCCGGAACGCTGGCGGAATTGTGCGATTTGCCACTCCACCGCCGCCGATAAGCCCAGGTCCAGCACATTCGGCCGCAAATCATTGATGATCTGGCGCACGCTGCGGATCGTGTTGTCGATCTGGTGCAGCGTGGCGCGCGCCCGCGCGTGCAGGCGAGGATGCGTTTTCTCGGTGCGGGTGGCGAGGATATCGGCCTCGATGCGCAAGGCCAGCAGGTTCTGGCCCAGGTCATCGTGGATCTCGCGAGCGATACGCTTGCGTTCCTCCTCTTTGATATGGTCGGCGTGGGCGGCGAGGCGGCGCAAGCGATGGTGGGATAGTTGCAGGCGCGCTTGGCTGTCGCGCAGCTCGCGCGTCATGGCCCGCGCCATTTTCACGGCGCGGCGGCGTGACGATGCGAGCGTGACAAAAAGCGCATAAATCAGCACGCTGGCGCCAAAGCCCATGCTTGCCGCAAGCATCGGCAGGAACTGGTCGAAGCGCGAGAACAGTTCGCGTTTCGGCACGCTGAACTGGGCCTGCCAGGTGCGTCCGTGGAATTGCACCGGCAAGGTGGTGATGAAATGCTCGCCGTCGGCGCTCACTGCACCGGGCTGGCTGTCGAACAGCCATGCACCTGGTTTGCCATCGTTGTTTCCATCGCGCAGTGCGACGCGTACGGCGCGTACCGGCATTTCGCCCAGAGCCGACTCCACCAGGCGTGGAACGCTGAAGCCCAGGCCCACCGAGCCAATGCATACCGCACGGCGTTCGGTAACGGTCCCCATGGGCATGCCGTTGCGGTAGATGGGAATGCGCATCGCCATGCCGACATGGGTTGGAGCGCTGCGCAAAGGGATGGGCTGGCCCGAGCTGCTCATGACGCCCTGGTCGCGGGCGGTGAACAACGCGTCTGCCACGCCGGGGCGGGCTGCGATATCGAGGCCATAGCGGTCGCCAAAGCCTTCCAGCGGCTCGATCAGGGTCAGCACCGCGTATTCGCGCCGCCGGCCGGCGGGGTGGAGACGGTATTCGGGATACAGGCTGTCGTTCAGCTGGTGCTGACGCGCTTCCGCAGCCGGGCGCTGGGCTTCCGTGTAGTACTCGGCAAAGTTGATGTTGTCGATGGCCGGGTAATTGTGTTCGAGGTCCAGGCCGCGCACGTAGCGGTGGAAGCTCTCCCGGGTCACTTCGCCGCCGGCCTGGAAGTAGCTGGCGGCGGCGCGCAGCACATCGGTATAGGCCTTGATGCTGGCATTGATGTTGAACTGGGTATTACGTGCCTGGTTCTGGAAGCGCTCGCGGGCCTCGCTTTCCACCGAGCGCGTGGCTACCGTATAGAGGGTGGCGCCCACGCCCAGCGATAGCGCGACGCCAAGCCACCACAAGGGCTTGGCGGGGGCGAGCAAGCTGAACTGGAGGCGGGTCATTGCTCGAATATAAGAATTTCCCCTATTCAAGGTCAAGTTGCAAAAACGCCACTTTGATTGAAATCAAACCAACATGAAAAAAGCCGCCCGAAGGCGGCTTTTTGACCACAAAAGGCAGACTTATTTAGTCCAGCTGTCTTTCAGGGTGACGATGCGGTTGAAGACCGGCTTGCCCGGCTGCGACAGCACGCGGTCGGCGACAAAGTAGCCGTGGCGTTCGAACTGGAAGCGCTGCTCCGCGGCGGCATCCTTCAGGCCCGGCTCCAGGTAGGCTTTCACGATTTCCAGCGCTTTCGGGTTCAGGAATTCCTTGAAGTCCTTGCCGCCGGCATCCGGCTTTTCATCGGTGAACAGACGGTCGTACAGGCGCACTTCCGCTTCCAGGGCTGCTTCGGCGCTGACCCAGGTGATATTGCCTTTGACCTTGTAGGTATCCGCGCCCGGGGTGCCGGACTTGGAATCTTCGAAGTACTTCACGCGTACCGCGGTGACCTTGCCGTTTTCGTCCTTGTCGTAGCCGGTGCATTCGGCCACGAAGCCGTACTTCAGGCGCACGCGGCTGCCTGGCTGGTCGCCTACCGGCGGGGTGAAGCGGAAGTAGCCTTTGGTTGGCACTTCCATGAAGTCCTCTTCCTCGATCCACAGTTCGCGGGAGAACGGGAACGTGCGGTGGCCCAGTTCAGGGTGGTGCGGGTGGACCGGCGAGGTGCATTCAACCGACTGGCCTTCCGGGAAGTTCTCGACGATCAGTTTCAATGGACGCAGTACGGCGATGGCGCGCGGGGCCTTCGGGTCCAGGTCTTCACGTACGGCGCCTTCCAGTACGCCGAAGTCGATCCAGCCGTCGGACTTGGTCACGCCGGTGCGTTCGCACATCAGCTGGATGCCTTCCGGAGTGAAGCCGCGGCGGCGCATGCCGGCCATGGTTGGCAGGCGCGGGTCGTCCCAGCCGTCCACGATGCCTTCTTCCACCAGCTGGCGCAGCTTGCGCTTGGAGGTGACGATGTAGGTCAGGTTCAGGCGCGCGAATTCATACTGGTGCGGGACTGGTTTCTTGAAGAAGCCGCCCTCGGACAGCACTTCCAGCAGCCAGTCGTAGAATGGACGGTGGTCCTGGAATTCCAGGGTGCAGATCGAGTGGGTGATGTTTTCCAGCGCGTCCGAAATCGGGTGCGTGTAGTCGTACATCGGGTAGATGCACCAGTCGTCGCCCGTACGGTGGTGGTGGGCGTGGCGGATGCGGTAGATGGCCGGGTCGCGCATATTCATGTTCGGCGAGGACATCGCGTCTTCGCTGATCTTGGCGCGCAGGATGTGTTCACCGTCCTTGTACTTGCCGGCCTTCATATCGCGGAACAGCTGCAGGTTTTCTTCGACCGAGCGGTTGCGGAAAGGCGAGTTGGTGCCAGGGGTGGTGAAGTTGCCGCGGTTGGCAGCCATGTCTGCGGCGCTCTGGCTGTCGACATAGGCTTTGCCTGCTTTGATCAGGTATTCGGCCATCTCGTACAGCTTGTCGAAGTAGTCCGACGCGAAGTACAGGTGGTTGCCGGCGCCGACCGGGCCCTTGTAGTCCCAGTCGAAACCGAGCCAGCGAACGCTGTCCATGATGGAGTCGACGTATTCCTGTTCTTCTTTTTCAGGGTTCGTGTCGTCGAAACGCAGGTGGCAGCGGCCGCCGAAATCGCGCGCCAGGCCGAAGTTGGTGTAGATGGACTTGGCGTGACCGACGTGCAGGTAGCCGTTTGGCTCCGGCGGGAAGCGGGTAATGACCGGTGGCAGGCCTTCGCGGGTATGCGCGCCGGAGGCCAGGTCGGCCTCGACGATATTGCGCAGGAAGTTGGGCGCGGGGGCGTGGGTTTTTTCGTTGCTCATGTATGTTTTAGTTCTTTAAAACCGGTAAACCAGGGTATGACCCAAGGGTCAGACCCTGTCAGCTCCACCGCCAGGGGTTTGGGTTCGAGGCCTTTGATTTTCGTCGAAGTTCAAAAGCCTTAAATCTAACCCCCGGCTGTCGAGCAGACAGGGTCCGACCCTTGGGTCGTACCCTGGTTTACCGGTTTTAGGGTGATATTCAGCGTAAACAGGGCATTTTATAGGATAATTCGTCCTTACGCGTTTAAAAACCGGCCCGGAGTTGCAATATGGAAAATTTATATAATGTGCTCGGTG